>Ga0209454_1000350_pt1 | contig 24354 bp, 10 predicted proteins | sample WorMetHERISLAND1_2_FD_187400 | JGI IMG/M metagenome (GOLD analysis project Ga0209454, IMG submission 187400) | Marine gutless worms symbiont microbial communities from Max Planck institute for Marine Microbiology, Germany - Olavius geniculatus... | ecosystem: Host-associated > Annelida >... | reverse complement strand
TAGCCTACTCGAAGCTTGATGTTTGCTTCGAGTAGGCTATGCTTTATGCATGCTTTATATTTGCTTGATGTTTTCTCGACGTTTGCTCGATGTTTGCTTGATCGTGTAAACGGGGTATAAACGAGACCTGGAGAGTGAGGGCAGACAGACAGATGGACAGACAGACGATATTGGCGCCAGTGTTGAATCGGGTCGATGTAAACTGGCTGAAGACGATTACGGTCCACTAGTCACAGCCACGCTTCATTGAACAACAGACGACCACTACCAGAACCCTAAATACCCTGGCACATCATGGTGTACCAGCTGTCCGCTTGGACGGTGACGTTTCGGTACTTGGGAGTGAGTGAGTGAGTATAGGTTTAACGTCCCGCTCAGCACGTAGTATAGGTCATTTTGGGGAAGGTTATTCGGGCAATGCACTCAGATTATTGATGTTGCCATAGGCGAACTTGAGACATTTTGAGTAAGTTAGTAAAAAATTATGTAGCGTCGAAGTTTGCGTAGTTTGCGCGTTAAGGAGCAAGCACTGGGTTAAAGCAAAAAGTAAAGTTGCAATGCTTTCTGGAGTGGTTCTTACGTGAGTCAGAATCGAGACAAAAGCGCCTCGGAAATGGCAACTGATTGGCATGAACTAATGATACCGAGGCACACTATGCAGCCATCTACTGCCCGCGAGTTCAGAAAGCAAAAGATAAACGCAGAAAATTCCGGATACAACTAATCCATTTAGCATTGCATCTGCTAAGTATCTATAGGCCTAAATCTGAACAGAGAAAAAGACCAATACGTTAAATCGAAGAGTTAGAGCTAAGGATGGGTATACTACGGGAAGCTAGCGTTGTTATTCACTGAAACCCGATAAGGTAAATACCATCTGCGTCCGCGTGTGTTGTAACGAACGCATCGTGAAATAGGCCCAGAAGTAATCCGCAGTCCAGCTAGCAGCGAATGCTTACAAATTCCAAGCCAATTTGTTTGTAGCGACGTAAGCTTAAACAAGATGATACCAGATTACACAAACATCTTTTATCCTCTATAATTAAATAAACGACGCTGTAAGAAAAATAGATTCGTTGGGCTTTTCGCTGTCATCGTGGGCTCTAAAAATTTACTTACTTATTTAATTTGCATGCTTACTTTTACGGCCATCTTATAGGCCCCATTAGATCTTTTGTCTGTCCGTCTGTCTGTTTAGTAAAAAACATAGAAAACTTTATATTCGTGTGAACGCTTCTAAAACAAAAGTAATTGGTGTGCCAATTTTAGCTCAAAGGATCAAAGGATAACCGCATATTATAATGCTATCAACGCCCACTTTTTTGTTAAAAAACAACCATTGCACTGCATTAACGGATGTATTTAATATAAAAAACAGTCTTTTCAACTGTTTTTATTTTTGGTCATTGTAAGCAATTCGGTCAAAAAAATTGATAACAATAATATTGGTAAAAAAAGCAAAAACTAGAAAGCCAAATAAAAAGCGATGAGATGAAAAATGTCAGGCGTAAATGCTAAGTTAGTCTTGACAAATTTGAATTAGCTGTACTGTATACCAATTACCGTGATTGATATTTTGGTAGACGATGTTTCAGATTGAGCTATTCGATCGTGTTTTACGCTTTCAGTCGTTATCTGTGAAAATTATGGGGCCCTTATCCGTAAAAGCTCTTACCCTAACCCCTAACTTTAACCCTAACTTTTACAGATAAGGGTTTTCACAGATAACGGCCTAACAAATGTGGCTGCTCGTAACAGTCGCGTCTAAAAACTTCGTGGCGTTTTATAAATTTACACATTAATTGACTTATGAATTGATTGATGAAATTATACGATGGTTTCTCTGACAACGGCTATATTCCGTGGTTGTTGACGCAGGCAAGTCCAAAGAAGCCGGTGGTGGTCTTCATTCGGGACACAACGACCGGAAGCATTGGTAATCAACAGGAAGTGACGTCATCGGGCGAGGTGGTTGATCGTCGTCACGGTATACTGCGACTTCCGGTTGCGCTGGCGACGACGCGCTCGCCTTCTGACAGCGACACAAACAGCGGAGACAGCGGAAGAGGACCGAGCTGTGACGAAGCCACAACCGACCCGACTACGACTAACAACACTTTACGTGTGACGACAACAGTTACTAGGGGCGTCGATCTGCCGTCGCCGAGATCTCCTGCTTCAGGTAAACAACGTCAAAACTAGAAGGCGCTCGTTCGAGTGCATATCTCCGCCAAGCGAAGTGTACACAGACAGACAGACGGACACAGACACACACACGGACAAAAGCAATCTCATAATCTCCTTCAATTCATTTCGTTCCATTGGCGGAGATTTTTATTGCTCTATTTCTTTTGTTTTTCTGCCAGTTTACGCTAACAATCTTACTATTTGTCTCCAACTTATTTGACTTTTGTGTGCACAATACATTGTTTCTCACATGCTTACGCCAGTAAAAGAAGTTAGCAGCAAACCCAAGGAGGCACCAAAAAATCGCAGGGTATTTTATTATTTGGCCTTTATTTGTAGTCTACTCTTTTGAACCAGATGCGATAAACAAACTTTTTAGAAACGAAATTGCACGAACATTTTGGATCTATAATAGTGCCTGAGTGTTCGTTCAGGGCAGTCTGCATGGCTCCGAAGGAAGTGTCGTAGAAAAATAGTGTTTTCCGACGGTGTAATGGAGACGCGTGAAAGTGCGGTCGGTGGAAAGTGATCACGTGACTTCAGCTCGGTCACGTGACGGCAGGTGCGATGAGCGTATGTAGCTGCATTACCGTGTAAATTGCTGGACAGTAAATCACGTCGTCGTGCAGCCAGTCTCGTCTCGCGAGACTTTCCGTGAAGCGCACACTTAGCGACAGCCACACTATCAGCTTGCGCATGCCACTATTGCCTCGAACCGACTAGAGATGTGCTCTATATCAACACCAAATACCGCGGTATGGCAGCTACGGTTTTGTACGACTAATTTAATTCTGCCGAACAACAATAATATTCTTTTTTCTGTCTTTTGTCATTCTACGAAAACAATGAAATTGATATGAGATTGGGTTCAGACTGTTCTGGCTTTCATTCCTTGTAAAACTTCTTTTGTATTCAGCTGTATTCATCTGACGTCTTCTTTTATTTGCCCGTTCTTTTTCTGGCCCGACGGTTTGTAGCTCACTGCCATGTAAACTCAGATATAACCGGCGTGTGATGTTCACAGCCCTTTAAACAGTTTTTTTTAAAAACAATGTTGTTTTTAGCTTTTCCTAGTATGACTACAACATTAGAGTTCAATTTCAAACTTATGCGCTATAGAAATTTACGTTTTACTTACTTACTTGCTGACTTTTTCGTCTGCTACCTTAGCTTCTGATCCCGTCAGCATGGCAACAGATTGACCTTACAGGCTGTCTATCTGGATTAGTTATCGACGCTTGTCGTGGTCTTAATCTTGGAATAAGTTTCGAGTGAGTAGGTCCGGATATGAGCGACGAAACAAAAAAAAGTTTTAAGACGCTGATAATCGACAGTGACTGACATGATCTCAGCTGATAGTTCGTTCCATTATAGGTCGATAGCAAAGTCCGGAAATGCACGAGATAGAAAATCGGATGCTGTCAGACGATGTTGGTGGAAACTACTTTGTTGATGAAAAGGCCCAACTCTAGGTTTTTCCGCCGTGAATCGGCTCAGATTGATAGCTGACGGTGAAACCTCATAGCGACATACTTAGACGTACGTTAGCACCTGCAGTGGCGCCATCTCGTTTAAGCATCTATATGACGTCATCAACATCCTATCAGCGTCCGGTTGCTAGGTCACGTGACGTACGCAGCATCCGTGGAGTAAATCAAGTCTCACCAGGACTGCCATTTTTATCGCACGCATTCGGTTGAATTGACAACAATACGCCTAGACCTACGTCAATTCAAGCGAATTAACGGGACGCAAAATGGCGGACGCGCGTCGTCGCAAAAAGTGCACCGAAACGCTCCATTTCACGTGCTAATTTTCAGAAAAAGTTTCGGCATTTAAATCTACACTCGGTGACAGACAATAGCATCAGCTTAATTCAAGCAAATGAACTGAAAAGTCAACCGAATACACGACGCGACGCAATTGGAAACATCTATGAGCTACATTTTTGCTCCTGACTGTATGCTTCTATCTTTACTAAAATTTTTCTTTTAGGCTGCAAAAGATGCTTGTTTTGTGCAACTAATTACGTAGTTTCCGTTCAAGGGCATGCAAGGTCATACCAGTAAATGCGCAACTTCTTATTAGTAAATACCAGCGGCGATGGTTCTAACTGATTTAGTTTCGGAGACACTACAAGTTTTTCTACTGAAAACAGTCGCTCCCACGTACTCATGTTCCGGCCGAAAATTTTAGGACGTCTCCTTAAACTACGTCAGAAATGTTTGGAATTCAGTGTAGCAAAGACCGTAAGTTAATTATTCGTGTGATTATTTTCACGACACGTTAGAGGAATCGCATCATACTGATTGCTGCACTTCTCAGTTTCCTTGCAACGACACGACTTTTTGTGTGAAAAAAATATTAGCAATCTTACCTATACACATCATGTCCGTTTGTCAAAATATGAAAATCAGCATTAGGGCAGCAAATGCGTGTGACCCCAACCAGTGGCGTATTTAGAGGGGGGCATGGTGCGATGCCCCCCTTTGGGCCGACCATGAAAATTTTTTACAGGCTACTTTATATGAAAAGGTGCGTTTTTTGCCGTTTTCCAGCAAATTTCGGAAAAAAATGGGCGAATTTGCAGCTTCCATTGAACGTTCAAAAGCAAAAAGTGTTTCAGCTTCAGGGGGGCGAAGCCCCCCTGACTCCCTGACCAGGGGCTCTGCCCCTGGACCCCGCTGGGGGCTCCGCCCCCAGACCCCCGTTATAGGCTCGAGCTCTCCGCGCTCGCCATGGCTCCCCCTTTGCCAAATCCTAAATATGCCACTGACTCCAACCACATGTTAGGGTGTCGTCGCTTACCAGCCCTTAGCGTTCACATTTGGGAAATAATGTCTCAGAAATCGTCTATAGACATGCTCTGTATAAAACAAGTGTTAATAGCAATCGACGAGAACCATTTCTGGCGCCTGTATCCTATCATCGCGAAATCCATTTCTCCGCGGGCAATATCGTTTTACACGGTGTTTCATAAAAAAAGACCCCTTTTTGTTTTTTTTCATAATTCACTCAGATGATGATCAATTTACACAAAATTTTTACTAGTTGTAGTTAAGGAAATACTAATTCAAAATATTTTAACAAATTGTAACAGTTGATTAAATATTTGTTGCTAGTTGTGACGTAATGCTGACGTCATAATGTGTCACGGGTACAAGCTTGATGCCCAACTGGTGCTGTCAGTTACTACCCTGCTTCGATGGTGAACTTAATCTGGTTCGCTAATGAAAAACGTTTATCATGTCAGCACTGCGCAACATCAAAACATGAAATCAGGCGTCTCGTGATCCAAAAACTCAACCATCTTGCAAACTGGATGTGCTAGTGAAGTGTCTTACTCGAACATGTGAAATACCAACTATCCCCACAGACACGTAAATGCGATCGCTTTGCACGTTTTTGTGGCTGCAACTGTAAAACTTCAAATATTTGACACCAACGAACCAGATTTTTCACCATTGAAGCAGGGTAGCAACTGACAGCACCAGTTGAGACTAGCAAGTTTGAACCCGTGATATATTATGACGTCAGCGTTACATCAGGACCAGCAAAGAATATTTACTCAACTGCCATATTTTGTTAAAATATTTTGAATTAGTATTTCTTTAGCTACAACTGATATAAATTTCATGTAAATTGTTCATCATTTGAGTAAATTACGAAAGAAAGAAAAAAGGGTCACTTTTTATGAAACACCGTGTATATAGCTCAGCGAAGTGTTGTTCGTAAATCAGATAATTAATAATGTATTGTCTCGTGCCGTAGGCAAGTAATCGGAACCGAAAATAATCAATTTTTTGTCCTTCTCGGCACTTTTTTAAAGGTAATCCATCCAGTTATTAGTTTGTTTTTAGTGCCTGGAAGCGTTAGCTTTCACGTATAGTTTTCCTGGTCGTGTGTTGTTTTTGTGATATTAATCATTTGATGGTTTTGCCACACTTTTTGCCGGTGGTGCGTCCAGGGACAAACATCAGCTGATTATGTAGGTTTTACGGTCAGAATGTCAAATGTCAAGGACTTAAACAAACGATAGCGTAAACAGCTTCAACCCTTTAGCTTGCGCATAAATCCGACATTGCAAACGGCCTGATTACTAAATAAGATAGCCCAGCTGTCGTTGAAGAAAACGCGCTACAACTTTGTCCCAGTAATGACCCTCAAGGTCATTTAAAGTCAATAAGTTTCATGTCATTTGAAAGCTAATATGCAACTTCCTATTATTGACCAATAGCAACCTAGGCCATATCTCGCACCGTTTAGCCACAAAAGAGCGTACGGACCTTTACGATCATCCAAAGTCCATAATTTTTTTCATCTGAAAGGGCGTATAACACTTTCTATTAGTGATTAATAGCAATCTTGGCTCTATCTCTCACCGTCTCCGAGATATGTCCAGTTCTTCATTGAAAACGCATATTTTTCCTACCCCCTCTATTTAACCACAAACTTGAAAATATATCTTTTGCACCCCATCCCCCAAATTTTGTTAGCAGCGAGCCTTGACACAGGACTAATTGCTACTACAATAAGTTTTTTTACTACCGGACACTTAGCCACAACACATTTGTTACGGTTAAACGGTCGACAGTGAGACAGACGACAACGATACCAGGGACGCCGTATAGCCTAGCTGTAACGAGTGTCAAAAATAGTAATAATGTTAATAACAGCGGCACGTTTTTAGCTATATTTTGTTCAAATAGTTTACATTTGTAGCCTAATTTTTTTAGGTACGTTTTGTAAAAGAAGTTTATTCAAATTTGTTTTGCCATTTGACTGAATTGTGGAAGAAAGAATGTGGCGTTTTTGGTTTGAACACAGTGTAATTCTGAGCAGAGCCTAATGTTTGCCATGATGTTGATGAAACCAAACAGAAAAGCCAATAACGACTCAATCAAGTCTTAATTAATCTTAACTAATAATAGGCCTAGCTAATAACGTTGTTACAAGATACGGTGGAAAAACGAGCACACTGTTGTTGCACGCAGTAGTGCTATATCTGGAAAGATGTAAACAAGAGCATGCTAATGATGTAGCGAACTGATGGTGCCAAGCACCTGCTACTGACGTCACATGTAAGCAAAAATGAAGCAAACATGAAGCAAGCATCAAGCAACCGTGAAGCAAACACGAGGCAAAATAGAGCACACGTCATTTGCTTGATGTTTGCTTGATGTTTGTTTCATCGTGAAAATACCCTCGTAAAAGTAGGCATGCGCTGGCGACTTTGTTGACGTGCCGTAGCTAAACTGAAACTCCACAGATAAATTGCTTTTTGATTTAAAACTTTGATTCACAATATTTAAAACCATGTTTCACGTTACTACGTTATATTACACTTTGGCTGCAGTCATTGAATGTTTTGGCTGAGTGTGACCGCACCCCAAATCTTTTTTAGCCGACCGTACTTAAGTAACTATTGTCGTGATTGTCGTCTGTCGTCCGTCGTCTGTCGTCCGTCACTAATGTATTGTGGCTAAACGGTGCGAGATAGGGCCCAGGTTGCTACTGATCATTGATAGGAAGTCGCATCTTCGCTTTCAAATGACATGAAAATCATCGACTTTGAATATGACCTTGAAGTTCACTGACTACCAGTACGGTCGGCTATACTAGCGACAGTTGGGCTTCTTGTTCCCCTCATTCAACAAATATGTTTTGGGACCTCACAAGTGTACCAGTTAAATGGAATTTAGATTCGCCAAACGGTTTAAGCATACAGGAAGGTGACAGACGAGAGAGAGACTGACCGCGTTACGGAGAAACGTCTAGGTATAGGCGCATTCGCTTGCGCTGCAAGATCAATTTCAGCTGATAATTTACCATTCATGACATTATTATATTGATAAAAATGACAGTGTAAGCTATCAGTGTTGATGTGTTTAATTGCGTAGTGACGTCACCGCGAGGCTGCATATCCCCGCGTCAGTCAGCCGTGGGCGTCTGGAAGACTCAACAGTCGAGCGTCGGGGACCAGCTTCTAGTGCAGGAATCTGCTTCCGGTTCCGGCGGTCACGTGACCACACTACCGTGTAGTGCTACTGACTACCAGTCGTGGCTTTGTATGGACGCTGGGGCGGGTCGCGGCGGTGGGGGCGGTATTCTACAGGGTAGACGAAGAGCCGCGGGTCGAGTAGGGCGGTCCACTGTGACGTTTCTGTCTCCAGTGAGGGACGGTCGGCCGCCGAGCGGGCTAGGAGGCGCTGCCGCCTTGGATGATCGGCCGTACGCCGCCACGCTGAAGGCGGAACGATGCACGGCCGCTGTGCCGATGACCGTCACGACCTGTTCACATTTTGTCCGTGCCCTTCGTTCAGAGCCTGTTTCCACGTTATCCGTGCTTTTCGGTCACGGCATGTTTCCAAGTCATTGACGCCATTCGTTTACATTCTGTTTCTACATCATCCCTGCCGTTCGTTCAGGGCCTGTCCACACCTCATTCTTTTGTGACTTGTTTCCACCTCATCCGTGCCTTTCGTTTACGGTTTGTTTTCATGTCATTCCTCCTATTTGTTTAGGGCCTGTTTCCATGTCGTTAGTGTCCTTCATTCACGCTCTGTTTTTACTGCATTTTTTGCTTTTTATTGCGGCTTGTTTTCACCTCATCGTTGACCTTCGTTGAGGTCCTGTTTCCACGTTATCTGTGTTCTCTGTCAGAAGCGTTCCAGACGATGACCGTCACGGCCTCTGCGTCTTTACCACGTCGACGGCACGAGGTCTGGCCCTCCACGGCCGCCTGTCCGCAGTGCCCCAGTCCTCGGTCGGTCGACGCCAGCGGTTCGACGTCTACCGGGCCGCCGTCTAGGGTTGACCAGGGCGCACCGAGCTGTGTGACTGACGGACAACTGGCGGCAACCTCCAGCGAACAGTGGCCGAACTGCAGGGCGTCACCTAGCGAGTGGCCCCTGAACAACGACTCCATCAACATCGGCGTTAGACTGAACTCGTCCGAAGATACGCCCGTCTGAACTATATATAGAGATGGGAGTCGGACAATAATTTATCAAAAGATAACGAAATGGGACGAATTTAACTGAAATTATTAATATCGTCAAAACGAAACAAATTGAAAATGAGACGTAAGTTAATGTCAATGCCCAAACCTATGGACGACCGCGTATCATGTCACCGACATCTTTCTTGTCAGTAGACTGTGGCAATGTCATAAGTTCACTGTTTAGATAACAACATGAATCGGCCATGAAGAAAATCGAATACTCGAGTAAAATATCTGACTCACATCTCTAAGAATTCTTGTTAAAGGCGTACGCGCTAATTCGCTGGCTGGGTCAGTTCTGCGTTAACCTTCGAGCCAGCAGATGGTCATCGATATAGCTCAAACAGTTTTAAGTTACTGTTGTGTTTTGTCTGGTAAAGTTTTTGATTTACTGATTCGATTTTTGTGATGCGTATCACGCAAATGCGACTGCGCGATCGGTCGCAATACCAGTGTACAGTTTCGCTGCATAATAATGACACTTGAACATATCTTCAACACGGCGTGTTATATTGCTTTTGTGCAGTGTGTTAAGTAGGCCTATCGTAGCAATCGATCTTCAGAGGCATCGCACAGCAAAAAAGTCAACAGGCTATATGGGCTTAAATTACTGCAGCGGGAAAACGGAAAGCCAGTCTGTTTAGGGGCTAGAGTGCGTTATCTCCGAACAGAGATGAAATTGCACGGTAATGTAGGCTCTTAAGTAAAAACAAGAAATCTGATTCTAAGCTAATGCTCATGAAACGCGCGAGAGCTTATAGCAGTTCCTGTTCGCAGGCAATCTTGGTCTACTCTATCCACTTCGTCGCAGTTCACTCTTCTGCAGCCGAAAATCGGAAAAAAATCACTAAACCTCTATTTTGTGGTTCAAGGTCATTCAAGAACATCAACGTTGATACCAGTAAAAAGCACGCCAAAGTACTTGTTATGATAAGAAGCACGACTGTGCCTATCCGCAATCCTTTTCACGCTAGACAAGCTAAGAACAGAAAAATAGGCCTAACTACTTTTTAGGGGAGTACCCCTCTTTGACAGTCGCGTGCACAGGCCTCCTTAAACGTAGGTGGTCGGGACTTAGACTGCTAAAATCTACATTCAAGGGCAAAAATTTCATACGCAGGATGTCTTGGTCTATCTCCACATTGTCCAGCCTTTTCAGTGAAATTTATTCTTGAAATGAGTTTCGCAGCCGCGAAAGATTCTTGAAAACCCCCTATTTCGGAGGTTAAGATCATTCAAGGTCATCGATGTTGACATTCCTAAGAAGCTCGTCGCCAGTGCTTAAATTGTTATGATAAGCAGCATTTTTCTGCTTATCTGCAACCATTTTCACGCTAGACGAGCCAATAGCGGTAAAATAACGTCTTTTTATAGGGGATGCCCCTTTTCGCTCCGTCATTCATGAAGACCCTCCTCACCCAGCGGCATGAAATTTTCTCACGAAATACTAGGGACTCCATACCATCATACAGTGAAAACCCGAAGTTTTTATCTCACCTGGGCTTGAATTGGTTACCGGGGCGTGACGGACGGACGGACGGACAGACGGTCAGAATTACCGTAGATAATACGCGCTACAGCTACATGTGTGCTAGCTGTCTCGCGGAATGAGAATTTTGATTCGAAAAATTGTAAGTGTTCGTAAAAGAGATGAAAGTCAATTTAGCTGGTCTATGCTGATACAAATCTACCAAATTTTGTTTGCAATTCGATTAACTTGCGAACGAAAACAAAGTTGGGGACCTTTTTTCTCTGGAGCACACTGTGTTTATTTAAATTTGAGCGCTAGGCTTACAAACGATTATAGTGCTCTGGCTAATGATTTAATTTAGCATTTAGGCCTACGTTTCATGTTGTGACGTTATGACTAATGTGTTTGTTTGTTTATTTTATTGACGGATTATTGTGTAAAAATGCTCACACAACACATTTTGTTCCATCAGTTTTACGTTACCATACCTGACGGGACTTAATGACGAATACAACCAATGCTCATACACTCAATGCGCGTACACTCCTCTAGTGCGCTTTTTGTTACTAACCAGAGCCGCCGGCCGCACAGCCACCACGTGGAGCCTGCAGACGCAGGCCAGCGCAGCAGCCGGCTAGGCAGCCCCAGTCAGCTGTACTAAGGTCACCACCTTCCGTAACCCATATAAATGAGTTACTACTCACTTAACCGACCCTGGAGGATGGCAGGTTGAGTTGGCCTTGTTGGTTGACTGATAGCGGACGCTTTACCCACAAAGTGGTCAAACGGCCATCCACCAGTTTAGCGCAGGAAAGGGAAAGTTCGCCGGCCAAGACCGACGTTCTAACCACTATGCTACGCCACCTAGATCGTATCTCTTACCGTTTTCGAGATAGGGACAGTTACAGCTTGAAACTTTTAATTAAAAATTGCGGCCAAACCGCTGCAGATGGAGACATGGTTACTACTGACAGCCTATAGGAAATTGCCACCGCTCTATCCGATAGTAGGCTTACCATCGCCGGCCATTTGCGACTTGCCGCTTATATCCACAATATTGCACGATTGCATACCATAGTGCGCTATGACTCTTCAAGGTCATCCAAAGTCAATGATTCTCGTGTACTCTGAAAGGGCGTATGCCATTTTTTATTAGTCATTTCTCATTAATAGTAACCTAGACCCTATCTCGCACCGTTTAGCCACAATACATTTGTGACGGACGACGGACGGACAAAGGGATGGACGACAAACCATGCATGCCAATTGCTCGACTGTTACTTAAGTACGGTCGGCTAAAACTGTTCCCCTTGGACTAGATCACTGACTTAAGAGCCGTCACACTGAGGTAATGAATCATGTAATAAGTTTTCTAGCAGGATTTACCGTTTAGCCACAATACAGCAGAACGACGACAGACGGCACATCGTACTAAAAACTTTATTTTTAACGGTCGGTCAAAAACGTTAAAAACAGCTTTAAAATGCAACTTTTCAGCCATATTATAAAGGATAAAGATTGCAAAATTTCTCATTTGGAAATGTATTAATCGCGTACTGATTTCAGAATATGAAAGCCCACCTGTCGCTAGGGAAAACGCGCTACAACTTATACAGTTCCTGTTGCAGTACTGACGATCAAAGTCATTCAAGGTCGAAGAATTTTATCTCATCTGAAAGAGCGTAGGTTTAGGCGATGTTCTATTATTAATTAATAACAACTTTGGCTCTTTTTTACCGTTTAGCTACAATATCGCGTACCAACCTTCAAGGTCATCCAAGGTCGATGATCTTTAATCTGAAAGAGCGTATTATGCCGCTTTCTATTAGTGATCAATTCAATAGTAACTTGGCCTTATCTCTCACCGTTCATTTAAAATATGGCCAGTTTTTCGTTGGAAAACGCGCATTTTCACGCCTCCTTCATTCAAACCCAAATTTGAAAAAAAACGTCTCTCTTGCACTGCATTTCCCAGATTTGTATGCAGCAAACCCCGAAAAAGACTAATTATTCGTGTAAAAGTTGTCCCTTAAGACCTACCCGAGAGCCACAGTCCATCCGTTACGGACAGACGGACAGCCAGACAGACACACGACAACTCGTACCATAAACGTTTACAGCGTAGCGCGTCAACAACCTACAAAATATCCGCGGTCACACTCACCAGTCAGGCACGGCACCCTATTAGTGTTACTTATTTAACAATCCAAGGAATTCCGGAAGTACTCTTAGGGGGTGTGTCCTCGTGATAATTTGTTTACTTTTGTATATTTTAGCTAAATTGTTTGTACTGCTGGCATAAGAGCGGTATATTGTATGTTAGCACATTTGGCAGCGTGTTGACAGTATTTATGGATCAGACTTATAGAACTGAGTTGGTGGAAAAGCCGGGTCATTCAACGGATTTCTACATAGGTCTCGGCCTGGCAATGAGTTCCAGCGTATTCATCGGTTCTAGCTTTATTCTCACTAAGAAGGGCCTTCAGCAGATTTCTGTCCGAGCTAGTAAGTACTTAGAGGCGTGTGTGATTTATACTTTTTTTGTAATTTTAGACAGTGACTTATCGTTACATATAAAATAGTATCAATTGTAGTGTGAAATTGTACTTGCAGTGTAGTGTGGTGTCCGCTATTGTTGTTATCTGTTAATGGAATTATTAATTACGACAAAGTTATTTCTCATATAGAATAGTAGCTATATGAAAACGTTTGCTTTATAGTGTTGCCTCTTGTAAGTTATTAATAGTTCTGTGGCAAGATTAGATAAAGGGAGGGCTACTGCAGATCTTTCTTTCCAGAAAGTTGAAAATAGCAGTCTAGCCGCAGGGTTAGGGCTAGCCGTACGATGTTGGTGGGGAAGTTTTGCAACTGTGTTGATAAATTGTGATGTATTTACAGTTTTGGATATGCTTACAGATCTGATCTTTTGTGATCCACAGTAATATTAGACGGACCACAGTCCCCGATGGAAAAAGAAGGTTTTCAGATTGAATGCCTAGTCAAATTTGTGCTGCATATGCTTGCCGGTGAGTTTTTCCTTAAGTTATTATACACTGTGTCTCAAAAACAGTCAAATCTTTTTTTGTCATGACTTTGTCAAATTTCTACCAACTTTAACAAGTTTTGGCACGCAAATGGCCAAGACGATTGATATATGTAAGGTGCATTTCCACCTCACCTAATTTTTGTCAACACACTATTGTGTGAAACATCGATGCCCCAAGTTGTTGCATAACATTGAGTTGTTTTTCTCCAGTAAACGTTCTAATTACTAAATTAAGCATGCAGTAAACTAAAATGTGAATTATTTACCAGAATTATAAGTTTGTATAACAACTCGCTTGCAAATTATCAGAGATTATGCCCATGCCCGAAGTGTGTCCCACATACACGGATGTGGCTTTGATGCAACGCCACTGGGTGATAGCAGAATCAATAATCGACTGATCTGGAATCTGGAACATCTGTGTTTCACACGGTAGTGCATTGACATAAATTAGATGAGGTGGTGAGTGAGCTCATTTTACATAATTCTGTCGTCTTGGGCATCTTTTTGTCAAAAATTTTCAAAATTGGTTTAAATTTGACAAAGTTAGGACAGAAATAATTTTGACTGTTTTTTTTAGACATTGTGTATTCCGAGACAAGCACAATGTTTCTGTGCACAGGTAGAGGTGGTTTTGGTTATCTGCGGCAGTGGAAATGGTGGTCTGGACTTCTGCTTAGTAAGTTGTCTTTATGTAATGTATGATTTTTATCATGATTATCATTGTTTGTAATTGTTACAACATATAGTCAGCAGCCAGTTAGGTTTGTAAACTTTTCTTTCAACTGCTCAATAATAAGTTCTGAACTTTTAAACTGAGCTAACAACATTAAGACAAAAAAGCTGTTAAAATTTGTTTCGTACATTTTTGTTAACTTATTGCCTTTTTAGAACGACCAAAGGTTGTAATTTGATGATTTTATTTATTTATTTATTTACCAATTTAACTTAACTTAGTGCAGTTACTCAGTTATCCATGCATTTGGCATAGTTTACAGTTATTTTCTATTGGTTTTCTGTAATTATTTTCGGTGTAATTGTTTGTTTTAGTGGGTATTGGTGAAGCGGCTAATTTTGCTGCTTATGCGTTTGCTCCTGCAACGCTGGTGACGTCACTTGGAGCTCTCAGTGTTCTCGTGAGGTTAGAAAACTAATCCTTTGTACTTAATTACAGTACTCATCTCTGTCAGTTAGTTAATCACGTTAATCAATACATTAATCTGAACTGCCTGCCCTGCAATGTTAATTTGGTAATATCCATGCTCCATAGGATTTAGCCGGCATTTTTTGTCTGTCAAAATGTGCAAATTTCATTTTTAAAATGTTGCCAAAAATTTTTCAAATGTCACTGCGACGTCATTAGCAGTAACGTGGTAACCAGTTTTTGACAATTAAATTGCATTTTTTTGCTCGAATATTTTTATGCTCGAATATTTTTATGCTAAAAATCAGTAGGTAATCATATTAAAAAGTTTATGACTTTGCCATTTTTCAACCGAATCACACTTTACTTGACAATAAGATGTGTAATGTTACAATAAGGAAAGCTGTAAAATTTCAAATTAAAATCCCAAATGGTTGCTGAGAAAACAGTGAAAAACTTTTGTGGGCTACTTTTTTGCTACACTTTGTATATTGTGTTCCATTAGTAAACGATTTTAGCTTTGAACCAGTACCCATCGCAAGTACCTTTGTACATAGCTATTGTGAAAGTTATTCTAGCATTGTTTGCAAGTAAGTTGTGTAAGACTGCTCAGTAGAAATCAAGAACAGAATCCAGAAGGTGACAGGAGCATACTCAGACGTGAATGTAATCTGTAATGACCACAACATCACCATAGAACAGAAAATTTAGCTACTGGATGCATGTGTTTTTATGCATGACAGCAGCTACTGCTGTAGCACATCTTAGCCATTGCAATTCTGTCCGTCCATCCATCTGTCTGTCTGTCTGTCTGTCTGTCCATCTCTCCATCACACGGGTAGATCAGTCAAAACCGGTGCAAGCTAGGATCACCAAATCTTCACTGTCGGCTGTCTGGAAGTCTCTGGTTTCAGGAACCTTAAAGCTTTTCCATCAATTTGAAAGGGGTCATCCTTGTGCGAGGGCACTAAATGAGAGGGGTAGGGAAAATTTATGATTTTCAGCCGATACAGCATTGGCAGAGCAAGACAGATCATGACCTCTGGCAAGTACAAGTAAAGCACTATAGGTAATTAGCCATTGGTCGTCTGGCGCTCTCTGGTGACTGTAAAAGAAACATTTGTCATTTTCAGCCAATATTGGAATTCATGCACTGGATATGGCGCTAGGCGTCATCCGCTGTCGTGTCTAGGCCTAAATGAAACATCATTGTACGCTTAGATTTTGTTCACTTCAAGCCTTCACACATGCATCGCTGTCATGCGTTTCCCATTGCGTTAGCTGGGATTTTCTTGTTTCAGTACTACTGTATGCAGCAGATACACGGACGTTGAAAAAATCTGATGAAAAGAGACTATCAGTTTTCAAGATGCGTTGCTACAGAAGACTGATTCATATTCGAGAGAGCAGGACTTTCAGACCAGCGAATCCATCAGAAGCCAACTCATTCACCAATACACCATTGTGTACAGAGTCAGACGTCGCAAGCTAAAGCCATTTGGTCACGTATGCCGCATGCCAGACAACAGATTGTTAAAGAAAGTGCCGTTCAGGATGGTGGAAGGTCGCAACTACAGTCTACCGGGGATAACCAAGGAAGCACTGGGTCGATGATGTACTAAAGTGGTGCAACATGACTCTACAAGAGGCGTCACATCATGAACAGGATCATGGAAAGTGGAGGACTTTTATAGCTGGCCCCTATAGTTCCTAAACCATGGGACAAGAATATTGATTACAATCCCGGGATCGAATTTCCAATCCCAGGATCCCGTTTCGGGATTAGTCTTACATATTGGTCGTTATTCTGGCATCTGCAATAAACATATTTTATGCATAAGATGTAGTAGGCCCGTACGCAAGGTATAGAGCGACTGTGACTGTCAAAACACAAATTACAGTGCATACCAAGGAGTAGGACTCTAACAGGCATAAAATATTTTGCTTATTCGCTCTGTAGTATTGTTATTATTTACCGCTCGATTTTAACGAATTTTTATAATCCCGAAATTCCGGGATTGGGATGCCGCCAATCCCGGGGTTTGGGATTGGCAAAAATGGCTGGGATCCCGGGATTCGGGATCCCAAGATTGCAATCCCCAGACAAGAAGAAGAAGAAGTTATGTTTATATGTTCGTTAACCACTTTTGTTATCGTTACAGTGCGGTGCTGTCGTCCTACTGGTTGAGTGAAAGGTTAAATCTTCTTGGCAAGATCGGCTGCATTCTCTGTCTCCTGGGGTCAACAGTTGTTGTCATCCATTCGCCCAGAGAACAGGAAGTCCGCACATTGGTGGAATTTGTCACAAAGATGCAGGATCACGGTGAGCAAGTGAACGTAGTGAACATTGGAGGAGATTAAGAGATTGGTCGTTCTGTCTGTCATTCTGTGTGTCTGTGTGTGTCTGTGTACTTGATGACTAATAATAACAATGACGTCATTGCACCAACAGTGCAAGCAGCAATGCTGGCTGTTACTTTTCCCTCCCTTCCATGCAGCAAAGCGGCTCTTCCTTCTTCTTCCCTTTTCCTTGTGTTTGAATCATCTCTCTTGGTGGAGATATGCACTCTCACGAGCACCTTCTAGTTAGTGAATTTTTAAAAAAAAGTTTGAAGAAATGTCAGGGAATTGACCAAAAGATGGGGAGGTATTAATATTTACAGAAAAAAATCTTGGTATCTGGACATTTGGGGCAACAGTAATCTTCAGTATCATACAACTTTAGGTTGTGCATTTTTGAAGGTCTTGCGCATTGTGGCTGTTGTTAAATTGCACCTTCTAAATAATCTTACTTACTTACTTATACTGTATTACTCATTCACTGCCATAAATTATTCCATTTCTGTACTGTTGTGGAGTGTTGGGAGTCAGCAGGAAGTGGTTTGATTTTTGATTTTTGGATAATTTTGAGGTTTCTGGATTATTATTTAGGAGTTCTTACCATTAGAAGATGGGGCATTAACCAACAATATATTAAGTTACGAGGGTCGTTCGATAAATAAGTTACAAAACAGCCTCATTTTGTTATTTTTCCAAAGATTAAAAATCCGAAATATACGTTTTGTAGGGAATTTAATTCTGAATAGCAGCTGTGAGTTTTATAGCGATGACGTCACCTTGACGTCATTTATGAACATTACATACGACAACGTTGCCAATTGAAATTGAAATTCTCCCATAACGAACAGCGTGCCGTTATTGCATTTTTGTCACCAAAATGACTTGATGCAAATCAGAATCACTCTGAGATGCATCCTACAAAGCGAACGGTTCACATTTGATGTAAGAGAATGCTAGGTGGGCAGAAATTTGTATCATATACCGAGGTGCAGTCAGTCGTTCTTAGTGGCAGCAGCCAGCATTGTTTCTTGCATCGGGCATTCCGAACTTTGCTGACAGATAGGACAAATGTTTGGGCGAACTCGGATGGTATGTGGAAAAATAAAACCTTAGTCTTTGGCATTTAAAGAGATGGCGTTAACTTGTTAAGTTTATTCATTTTTTCATTCTGATGCTGTTTGTCACTTATGAGTTATAACATATTACTGGTGAGGAAAATAATACACGTGTAGACTGTGTTCTGTAAACAGATGATGTCACAATAATGACGTCGTCATCAAAAAAATTTTCACACTTGTTCAAGATAAAATTTTCTACAAAACGTATATTTCGGATTTTTTAGATTTGGAAAATTAACAGAATAACACTGTTTTGTAACTTATTTATCAAACGATCCTCGTATTTGTGTTTAATAGGTGACAGTGCTATGCTTGACAGAGCTCTGAGATGACTGACTTTCTACATCGTGTCTGAAAAATGTGTCACTTTTATTTTTTAAATAACTTCATGAACACTGGCTGATTTTAGTGATTTTTGGCATGCAACATTGCAAAGAAACTTGACATAGATAATATAGTCTCACCCAGTTCACGTTAACGCTGTTGCTGCACTACCTTGTAAAGTGTTGAAGTCATAGTTTGGCCATTTAAATTTACGAATTTATTACATCTTATTTATTACGGTGTAGTTACATTTGGTTTTCATTTAGCTTTAATTGTTTCCCGAGTCTGCATACCTGTGTGCAGGATTTATAGCATACATTGCGCTGGTAGCGGTGGGTGCCATCTGGCTGGTGTTCTACGCCAGCAGACGCTGGGGTAACACCAATCCCCTTGTCTACATTACCATCACAGGAACCATCGGCTCCCTGTCGGTGATGGGATGTAAAGGTCTCGGCGTTGGCATCAAACAGACGGTCGCCGGCACAAGTCAGCTGACGAACCCAGCGCTGTGGATGATTCTAGTCACTGTCACTACATGCATCACTGTACAGGTACGCTCTGTTTTTATGCCTCCGCCAACGTAGTGGCTGGAGGCATTATGTTTCCACAATGTTCGTGCGTCCGTGCATCCTCTCATCTGTCCATGTGTGCCTGAGTACCAATAGTTGGTAATCAGCCGATAATCAGCTGATTGTTAGGTTTACGTTGTTTTATAGTAATGTCTTTTTCCTCTTTTGCTGGTTTTTATATTGTGGTTTGTCTTTTGTTTATTAAAGGAACGTGTTGATTAGGATCTGCATGTGTATGTATGTACAGATGATCTATCTGAACCGAGCATTGGACGTGTTCAACACGGCGGTGGTAACGCCTTTGTTGTACGTCATATTCACTGGATGTGTCATCCTTGCGTCGGCCGTACTGTTCCGCGAATGGAGCAGCCTTTCGGCTGAGGATGTGGTCGGTAATCTCTGTGGACTACTCGTCATAGTGTCCGGAATCTTCTTACTCCAGGCATTCCGCGATCTCAACATTTCCACCCGGAACCTACCGCGAGCCCGCAAGGCCGATGTGTTGAGGAACGCCAGCGATTTAAACGGTTCCACGTCAGATCAGGTCAACCTAAATGTTTCTGACGGTGCTGGGATTATGAGGTCCACTAGCTGTGAATATGGGTTGAACGCTAACCGAGATTATCACAGTAGAACTGGCTCTTACTCGTAGTATAACATAATGATGAGTCTGTAGGTTCAGATAATGATATAATATGCAGGAATATTATATCGTGCACAGAAATGCACAGCATTCCTGTGCAAAAATTGATGGATACCAGCTTATCAAGTAAGTAAGTAAAATGGAAATTTTTGTTGAGAATAAGTTTGAAACCTATAGGCTAGTGTGCAGTAGTCAAAACTGAAAATTGATGGAACGAGAGACTAGAAATGATAATGGAACAAGGACTAGATCAGAAAAAGCATTTGAGAGTTCACGGCTGTGATTTGTGCAGGAGAATTTTTGGTAGGTTTATCGTAAAATGTCACACAGTATTTGGAGCACATTCAAAATGCTTGCAAGACAGATCGATCAATTGTCTGCTGCAGTATTTGATCATTTAATCAAATGATGAACATGTCAATCAAAACGTGTATAAAGCTGCATGTCACAAGATAATTATGTGTATTTTTGATTCTAGGATATTTTGTTTGTGACTTTTGCTTTATCTCTAATCATGAATATCGTGTGAACTTGCGAACAACAGTGTACATATGCAGCCTTTCTGTAGGCCACATTACGCGTCTCGTTCGTCTGTTCCTTTGTCTGTCTGTTTGTTTGGTTTTTGCATGACACATGGGCTCCTTAACTTGAAAACAGTAGACCACGGACCACCTGAATTGATATTGCATTGATATTACATAATGATATTACATAATGTTGCCTGTAGGATGGCCATATAGAAGTGGCACGTCAGAGGCCGTGTACATTGTGTAGTATTCTCTGCACTTTCTAGTGTTGCTTTTCCACTTCGTGCAAACACAAATAGGTGTTGTGAATTGGTTGGTAGGTCCGTATGTTATCCAGGGCCGGAAGTGGAAAAAGATGAGTGCTGGTTTGGAAACTTTCGGGGTGTCGGTTGCAGATTTGATATTCTTCTAATACACAATTGTCTCGTTTTCTTATTGTCTTGCAAAAGAAGTGGCGATATGCTTTCCAAATGGCCAGTGAAGTGTTTGCCGCTTCAAGCACTGAGGCTAACTGCTAAAACGTGAAGGCTTTCCCAGTGTTGCCAGAATGTTTACCGGTGCATTGTGAATTTACAAGAACTATTGATACCACTGGCGTAGAGGAGCCTAACTTTAGGATTTCTCTATACGTTGTATTGGCTAGCAGGTAGTATACCTTTTGCTACTGCTTTTGATGCACTTTTCGTCTTTGTTTGCTGCAGTATAGTGGTTAGTAAGTAGATCGACTTGATGCTTATGATAATGATAATATTACAGCTAGACAGCAGAGCTATTTTTCTCAGAAATGTTTTTGACATGGAAAAAAACATTTTTTGGCCACAAATGTTCCTGATCGAATCCCCAGTGAGACATCACAAAACTGCCATATATGCTGTAACTGTGTGCGGTCACTGCGGTAGGAAACCTGTTTTTACGCACGACAGCAGGTACATGCTGTAGCGCGTCTTAGCCATCGCAGTTTTATCTATCTGTCCGTCTGTCTGTCTGTCCGTCACACGGGTGGATCAGTCAAAAACGGTGCAAGTTAGGATCACCAAGTCCTCATCATCGGCTGCCTGGAAGACTCTAGTTTCAGGAACGGTAAAGCTTTTCCATAATTTCGAAGGGGGTCACCCCGATCGAGAGCCCTAAATGAGAGGGGGTAGGATAAATTTGCGATTTTCAGCCAATACTGAAATTCCTGCACTGGATATGGCGCTAGGCGTCATCCGCCGTCGAGTCTAAATGAAACATCGTTGTGAGCTTAGATTTCATTTGCACCTGGCCTTCACACATGCATCGCTGTCGCGCGTTTCCCTTTGCGTTAGCTAGGCTTTTTTGTATTTATCCGTCTGCCGTCTATGTAGCATTTACTGTTTTATTGAAATTTTTTGACTTTGCCAATGCAAAGTGTATAGTGCTGTTATGCATGTAATTAGTTATTTTGAAGCTTGTCAGTTATCCTTGTAGCTCGTTTTTTCCTACACTGTGATGCGGTGATCATGCGAAACAATGTGCTGTCTATTTATATAATCATGAAATATGATTTATTATTAGCATATTGTTTTTTCTTGCATTGCTGTGCTGTCCTTTAATGTTGGCGGCAGTGCCGTGTGAGTTTTCCCATCTATGCTGATAATCATGTTGCAGAAGTTCACTAAAATTATTGTAAACAGTTTTTTGTTCGTTCTCTATGCGTGCATGCGTTAGTTGACAGTTTTGACACAGACACTAATAAGCTATGTTGATTCATCAAATTACAACAGTTGAGTTGTCGACAAATAACAGTGGCGTCAGGGCAGAAGGGGAGGAGCAAATACCCCACCCTAAATTTTAGGCTGTTGGAAAAAATTGTCCGAAAATGTTTCTTTCGAAAATGCAGAATTAGGGGCTAAAAATTTTACTATGGGAAAATTTAAGGACAAAAATAAAATTTTAAGCAGCACTATTTGCAGTTGTCTCTCGGAATTTTGTCGGAAATATGGAGTGTTTTTCTGAAAAATGCCACTTTCTGCCCGGTTTTTAGTCCACCACGCTGCTGACAAATAAGATTGTGTTTTGGTGAATTGATAGAGCCTGTTATTAGCCGACCGTACTTAAGTGACGGCCGAGCTTTTGTCGTGGTTGTCGTCTGTCCGTCTGTCGCTCGTCCATCCGTCCCTGTCACGGATGCATTGTGGCTAAATGGTGCGAGATAGGACCTAGGTAGGTTGCTATTGAACGCTAATAGGCTTTCAGATGAGATATAAATCATTGACCTTGGATGACCTTAAAGCGTCATAATGCACTGTGGTAATGGAAAACTGGCTATATCTCGGAAACGGTGAGAGATACGGCTTAGGTTACTATATAAGAAGTGGCATATGCCCTGTCAGATTAGATGAAAATCATTGACCTTGGATGACCTTGAAGGCCACTGACAACCAGTACGGTCGGCTGTCTTATCGAGGGCTGGGCTTTTTGGTTTTCTGTGTTGTCAGAACCGCGGAAAGTGTTAAGCGAAATAAATTCTCATTGTTTGGCGATGCTAGTCGTACAAACAGGAAGCCTCAGCCTGTAAATTTCTGCTCTGTCTGTTCACAAGAGTTTACTTTGAGAGATCAGTACGTCTGATCTCTCTAGAATGCCTTCACTGTGACTTCTGTAAACATATTAGCTGGTTTAAAACTTCAGCAAAAGCCGGATGTTTGTGTGTCTTGTCTGTAGAAAAAATGGTCGAAGAAAACTCGTTTTTATTGAAACGATTTACTAAAGAAGACGTTCCAACAAAGTCACTTTCGGTCTTAAGTTACCGATTTACAATATCCGTCACCGCACCGACTGTCATAAATGTCAACGTTTGACAGTAGGCCTACGTTTTAGACCTACAGCGTATAGCATAAGATCAGGGCTGGAAAGGAACTATTTTTTGGGAAAAGTTTATAATTTTTAGCTGTTTTTGTAGTTTTCTTAAGCGTTTAGTGTCAAGATAAAAATACGACTGAGAAAAACATTTTATACATCATTTTCTTTTTCACATCGTTTTCTAATAGTTTTAGCAAAACTCAATCATCATGATTTATGACATTGAATATATGATTTGCAATACGAAATGTGCATCAAAAAAGACCCAACATTCAGACTTTTGTGGTTGTTTCGGTTTTTAGAAAGCTAAAAATCCAGATTTTTCAAAGCTTTTCCCAGCCCTGCATTAGATAAGTGTTTACTTGACGTAAATTAATCGTCACTCATGATACGTATAGGTTTAGGCAAACGTCAGATCTTGCACATACACCGTGGGCCGTAAAAAACGTGGCACTTTACTTTTGTCCATATCTTCACGAATTATTGACCGATTTTAAAATTTTTTTCACTGGCACACTCTGCGGACAATTTGCAATAATACGATCATTATATGTCCCACCACACCGTAAATGCGTCTCTACACTACCTTGTGAAATGTAAATGTAGGAAGATATCAACGATAAAAACAAACATTTAGGTAAATGAAAAAAATGCTTCAGACCAACATGGCGATGAATGATTCGTATGACACTAAACTGTGTTATACCCACACAGTCTAGTCTCATACAGACCATTCACTGCAATGTTGGTTTGAAATGTTTTTTTTTCAATTTTACCAAAATGTGTGTTTGTTATTATTGTTATGTATGCATATTTCATTGATATTTCACAAGGTAGTGTAGAGACACATTTATGGTGTGGTAGGATATATAATAATCACATTATTGCAAAATGTCAGCAGAGTGCACCAGTGAAAAAATTTAAAAAATCAGTCAATAACTGGCAAAGATATGGACAAAAGTAAAGTGTCACGTTTTTATGGTCCACCCTGTATTTATCAAATAGGCCTAGACGTGGCAAAAAGATTTTTTGTTTTATGGTTCCTGGAAAATTTATTTTGTTAGAAAACGTACGGAGCGACGTAACTGAACTGAACTGAACTGAACATGGCTTTTTGACGAACTGAACAATAGGCTAGCCCCATAGATGTAAAAATAAC
>Ga0209454_1000349_pt1 | contig 24463 bp, 19 predicted proteins | sample WorMetHERISLAND1_2_FD_187400 | JGI IMG/M metagenome (GOLD analysis project Ga0209454, IMG submission 187400) | Marine gutless worms symbiont microbial communities from Max Planck institute for Marine Microbiology, Germany - Olavius geniculatus... | ecosystem: Host-associated > Annelida >... | reverse complement strand
TGCAAAAGGCAGCTTTTTCCTCTATTATCTCCATACCCAGGGAATTTATGCCTCTGTCAATCGCCCAGTTGATCTCTACCATACACATTTTCTTGAAGCATGTCTACAAAAATATTGCGCTGTAGTGTTAATTCGGATCGGGTTATCGATGGAGCTGTTTCATGCGCCCGCGCGCATTAATTTCTCCCACGTTACCGCCGCCTCTCAACCCGGCCTGATGGTGGTGGCCGCTAAAGTTCTAAGCGTCTTTTTCACCCTGAATCTGATATTATTCCTGTTCAACTTACTGCCGCTGCCGCCCCTGGACGGCAGCAGTGCGGTGCAGCTGCTGATGGGCCGCGAATCCGCCTTGAAGTTCATGGAATTCACCACCCTACCGGCGATGGGCTATATCGGCCTAATTGCGGCCTGGAAGCTTTTTGATGTCGTCTACGATCCGGTTCATTTACTCGCGATAAACCTGCTGTATCCAGGCCTGTCATACGGTTGAGAAGAGCTCTGAAAACATCAACAGACCGCAGAGGACAGATGTCAGAGGACAGAAGACAGATGTCAGAGGACAGAAGACAGATGTAAGAGGACAGAAGACAGAGGACAGATGTCAGATGACAGAAAGGAACAACTTGACTTGTTATTTGTTACTGGTTAATCGTTATTCGAGAAGGTTGGGAATCTGATTTTATAATTCTATCAACAGTGACTTATAAAAAACGATCTGAATCCTTTCAACCCAATAACTATTAACTGATAACGAATAACCCTCCACCTTTTTCCTTTTGCCGAACTCCGAATACCGAGTGCCGAATACCCAGTACCTTCCGTCTTTCGCCTCCATCCTTTAACCTTGAACCTTATACCCTATACCTTGCACCCTTTATCCTATTGTCGAATGAGGAATGGCGGAATCGCTTCAGCCTTGGGGCTTCGCTCTTTGGGCTTAGCTTTCAGCTACGACCCAACACGTCGAGCTACGACCCCACACGTCGCCTTCGGCTACGACCCGACACGTCGCTCAGTCTCTTTAAAATGGACCGTTCGACAAAAAGCTCACGACAAGCAGAATACCCTAAATCCAAAATCCGGATTCCAAAATCTAAAATTTGCGTTTTGAAGTTTCTTTACTCCGATCAGACTGGCCGTTTTTTTGGCCAGAGGCAGCGCTCGTCTGAAACATGAAAATTCCAAAGCAAACCCATTCTTAAATCCTGACTTCTGCTGATCATACTTTGAAGACACTTAATATGCGCCGTGCGCTAGTGCCCAAATAGTCGTCTTGACATCCGTGTTCTCAAAACCTATTTATATTAAAGGATTGAACTGAAAGAACCGAGAGAACGAAGAGAGATGATACGAATTAAAGCGGCTGATTCAGGGGCAGCTTGATTTTCATTTTGCAACCCGATTGTTCTACTATTGCCAGGCAGTCTGGCCTATTTGACTCTCTATGATCATTATCGTATACGCAGAACAGAACAAAGACACAATCGAACGCAGCCTGGGCACGTCGGAGTACAGCTATTATTTTGTTCTCAAGGAGTTTCTTCCGATACTGAAAACGTTGGGTATCGTTGTTACCGTTCGCAATCCCGAATCCGAGGTGGACGCTATCTTCAATATATGCGAGCATCTTGGCGAGCATTGTATTTTTCTTTCTTTCACTCCTCCTCATAAAACTCAGGTCAATCTTAAGTGTCCTACCGTACCTGTATTTGCCTGGGAGTTCTACGAGATTCCCAGTGAAACCTGGAGTGACGATCCCAGAAACAACTGGCGATTTGTTCTGGCCAAGCTTGGCTATGCTGTCATCCATTCAGACTTTGCCGCAAAAGTTGTGCGTCGACATATGGGCAGTGATTTTCCAATCGCATCCATCCCGGCACCGGTCTGGGATCGGTTTGCAGCAAAATGTTCAGGGTGCAGCCCTCTGCCTGACATATCCGGATTTGAGCTCGAGTTAGACGGTCCAATCACCGATAGCAGAGCATTTAGCTTTGGTCTACCGGACAGCTGGGTCATGCCGAAGTCCTTGTCCTCAGAAACAACCTTTGAACTCAACCTCGAGGAACTGGTTCCCTTCCAACGCAAGCATTCCAATGGGCCTTCCAGAGTGCGGTTAGATGGTGTTATTTATACATCGATTCTCAACCCTGATGATGGCAGAAAAAACTGGCACGATATCATAAACGCGTTCTGCTGGGCATTTCGTGATCATGAAGATGCAACCCTGGTTCTGAAATTCGTTCGCTCGTATCATCCTAACGCGCGCATCAAATTAATTGACGACCTCTCCAAATTGAGCCCATTTAAATGTCGCGTGGTGGCGTTTCACGGCTTTTTCACGGACGATGACTATGAAAAACTGGCGCAAGGATCGTTTTATGCGGTTAATGCTTCACACGGGGAAGGTCAATGCCTTCCTTTAATGGAGTATATGTCATGCGGAAAGCCTGCTATCGCACCGTGTCATACCGGTATGGAGTCCTACATCGACAGCCGCAACGCGTTCCTGGTCAATAGCAGTCTCGAACCGGCTGCATGGCCACATGATCCTCGCCTGAAGTATCGTACAATGCGGCACCGAATCGATTTCGAGTCATTGGTTGAATCCTTTAAAGAAAGTTATCGTGTTGCGAAAGAGGAGCCGGAACGCTACAAAGCAATGTCGAAAAACGCGACTCAACGGTTGCGCTCGCATTGTTCGCAAGCGATTGTTAAAAAAAAGCTTCAGTCATTTTTGTCAAGGCAAGATAAGGGGCGTCGCTCTGCCTCTCATGGCTAATCTGCAGTAATATTGTCTTTGGCTAATTTTAAGGATGAGAGTATCTATACCCATTTACGCAATTGGTTGAGAATGGACGCATACGATGAATATTAATTTTCTTGTCCCTGGTTTCAGCAAATGCGGGACGACGACACTTTGCTCGTTATTGCACGACCACCCGGATATCTTCATGCCGAAATTCAAAGAGGCCGGCTACCTGGCCAAAGACGATTACGATCAGCGCAGGGACGAGTATGCGGTACTTTTCAGCGGATTAACCACAGAATCTGTTTTGGGAGAAGGCAGCACCTGGTATACCAACGTTGAATTCGAAGAGACCTCCCGGCAGAATATCCTGAAGCATTTTCCCGACGTTAAATTAATTTTTATCGCCCGGGACCCCATAGCCCGTATCGAATCCTCGTTTCGGGAGTACCACCATAGTGGTCCGAGATTCGGGCTTGATTGTCCTTTTGATCTCAATCAGGCTTTGAGGCAGTATCCGAACATTATCAAAGATACCTTGTATTGGCTGCGGATCCTGAACTATCTGCCGTATTTTCCCGAGGAACAGATTCTCGTCTTGTTTATGGAAGACCTGGCTTCAGACCCCGACTGCGAACTATCCCGCTGCTTCGAATTCTTAAGGGTCGACCCATCTATACGAGTCCCGAATGCTGCCCGCCGCCTGAATGCCGGGAGCACTAAATTCTTTGATACGGAACGGCTGCGTCGGATGCGCCACGATCCAGATACCGGATCCTCCTTAAGTAAGATACCCCCCGATATTCAAGATCAGTTTCTTGTCGGGCTTGGCCTCCGCAAGAAATTCTCTGGCGGTCCGCTATTATGGGACGACTCAACTCTAAAATGGGTGCTGGAAAAGATCGAAGATGATAGTCGCAATTTTCTGCAAGCCTATGGCAAACCTTTGGATATTTGGCCGCGTTTTGCCGAGAAGTGCACAGACAGCATTTCCGGGCCGACACCGTGATGGTTCGGTATTGGTTAATTAAAAGAAGGAGGGCGTGCTGATGACCATTAAAAACCGTGGAACAAACAATTTTTTTCAAATAAACGATAGGGCTCTTTCACATAAAGCGAAAATTGTTGTTCACGGCAATAATAATCTGATTAGAGTCGGGCCGAAGACAAAATTAGGGAAATCCAGTGTTGATATTGACGGCAACAACAACATCGTTGAAATTGGAAGCGATTGCGCCGCGAACATTGTATTGAAGTTCCGCACAGATAATGCATGCTTCCGTATGGGGGAAAAAACAACAGCGATCGACGCAAGATTTTATTTCCATGAACATTATCATATCGAAATAGGAAAAGATTGTATGTTGTCCGCCGGTATAGTGATGTCGGTAAGTGATATGCACAACATCATGGATTTAGACACGGGACTGCGAATTAATGAAGGTAAGGATATTGTGATCGGAGACCATGTCTGGATTGGGTTCCTGGTTCAGGTCATGAAAGGGGCAAGAATTGGTCGAGGCTCTATTATCGGCACAAGTGCCATTGTCACCAAAACGATCCCCGAATACTGCATCGCGGCCGGGAATCCCGCTAAAGTTATTCGAAAAAATGTGTTCTGGGAACGCCGGCTTTCGCCAAGCGTTGATTCGAAAACAGCAAGATACCCTGCATTGCAACTGCAGGCGTCTTGGGAAGGTGAATTGGACTTTGCTAGATAGGCGGTTAAACGGCATCCACGCTCAATCGATTTTTGCGCGACAAATGGGACTCAGAAAGTATGGTTAACGAAATTCTCACTAAATTCCGAAAAAAGCGTTACTCACAAAATAACGAAGAGTTAATCATTCGCGATTTCTTTCAGGATCGGAAAGGCGGTTTTTTTGTGGATATCGGGGCTGCGTGGCCGGCAAAAGACAGTACGACCTTTTATTTGGAGAGACACCTTGGATGGGCCGGGATCGCTGTGGACGCGTTGTCGATATACGAGTCTGCTTGGAAAAGAAGGCGTCCCCATTCGAAATTCCTGAACTACGCGGTGGCCGACCGCTCTGGAGAAACGGTTGCGTTTTACCAGCATGCGATATCCAGCTTGTCTTCCCTTTCGAAAGATCACTCTTCACGCTGGGGGGGTGAAAATAATCTGACGCCGCTCCAAGTGCAGACGATTACCCTGAACGACCTTTTGGATGAAAATAATGTGACTAAAATTGACTTCCTCAGTATGGATATTGAGGGCGGCGAGCCGGAAGCGCTTAAGAAATTTGATATAAAACGTTTTAGACCGGATTTCGTGTGTATCGAGAAGGGGCCCCCGAAAGGGCCGCGTCCAAGCCTCCTCAGATATTTCGACAATCACGGGTACGAGCGCATCGAGAAATACATTCCGTACGATCGCGTCAACTGGTACTTCAAGCCGCAGCAAGCTGTCCCCGCGGTTGGTTCAATCTTTGGATCGGTTACCGGTGAAGTGGAAATACCAACCTCCGCCCCCTCTGCGCTTCAGGGTCGCTATGCGGGTGAGGTGGAAGTAAGGTATAATCGTAAAAATCCCAATCATAGTCGGTAAGAAAGGCTCCTGGTTTCCGTCGACATATCGGATCGCGGACAGAATTTCAAGCCACCCCGTTTTCAGTCACCCTCGTTCGTATCTTTTCCCTTCGATCCCTCGAATCTTTTAATTCAAGCAGTTCTTGAATGAGAGATACCATATCAGCCAGCACACTTTCCCATTGATATTTCTTTCGAAACCCGGGCGCAACCTGTTTTACTTTCTGGTATTCGGTTTCCCAATGGTCCGTTGCATACCGCAGAAGCTCTACCAGATGATCTTCATCGATCAAGTCGTACGTACCGCTTTTGTAGTAGACATCTTTCCCTGCAGTTCTACCTTTCGTTCTTAACAACATGGCATTGTTTTCAGTGAGGTATTCCGTCATCCCGGTGCTATAGGGGGCGATGACCGGCGTCTCACATGCAATGGACTGGAAAGGTATCAGCCCAAATCCCTCACCTTTGGAAGGATGGACCGTACAGTGTACCTCAGAATATATGGCGGCGAAATCGCCGGTTGACGCATTACCGGACGGATCAATGAATACCAGCGAATCCGCTTCATATCTTGCCAAGCAATCCTGCACCGTGGGGCTTGGCTGCGCCCGAAGACGCAGCTGGACATCGGATCGACCGTCAAATGCCCGCTTAAAACAACGAATTAACTCTTCGCAGCTTTTGCGTCCCGGGAAGGAATGAGAATTAAACGTGTTATAAAAAATAAACCGCCCGGAAAGCTGCTTGGCCTGATGGGACTGATACTCGGGCTCCAGTCCATGGTGTACAACCAGCATCGGGGTATCTACACCAGAGTTTAGAAACGCGGATCTGCAAAATTGCGACGGCACAATAATAAGATCAAACTTGTTCAATATCCTTGCCCAACGGGCAGGTATGGTATTTGTTTCACAGACAAATCCACCGATTGTCGTTTCATGGCCAAAAAAGAATTCCGGCACCGCATCGGGAATACCGTAAAAAAAGCCGATCGGAGCGTTTTTATTGAGGTAGGAATATTTTTGAAGATTTTTCTGAAAAAACGGCACCCCGGTGTAACTATGCAGTGCGACGCCATCGATTGCGGATATCAATTGCTGCCCGATTTGACTGCATACATTGGCAATGGAGATGCAGGATTTGAACATGCCGTAGTATTGAAGACGAACATCGGCTTTGAACCGCCCGTCAAAGTCGTAAGGCAGTTGTTCAGGGAGTTCAATCTCCCCTGCAATTGATGCATACAATATGCTTTTCCCAAAACGCAAGTGGTCAGTTCGGAACGATGATCGATCCGAAGATTATACATTCCGAGCGGAGGTGTCACCCATTTCGAGGGCCATACCCGATAGATGATGGCCGTCTTCCCAAAGGCGCCATAATGTCAGACATATCTTCAGGAAGGGCATTCGTCGTTGTCGATCGGCGCGCAAATTTCTATCGTACTTTGGGCCGTCGCCTCTATTTCGGGGTCATCATCAAATCCGATGAAAATCCCATCGATGCGATCCTGCGGCACAAAGTCGAATGATCCATCGAAAAACGGACTGAAAAGACACGCGGTTTTTGCCCCAAGTGCCGAAGGACTGCATCTGAAAATATCGTTGCCGGAACCGCTCAACCCGGCGACCCGGAACCTTCCTTTGGTGGTTAGATAAATATCATTGTTGGTGTCGTCGATGAAAGTGCCCCAGACATTTTCCGATGGACGGCGCAGCCTGACGTCCGAGCCGTCAAAATACCTTTTCCAGCTTCCGCTCGTGTGGCTGCCAAAGGAGCTGGCGTTAAACACGATCAAGTCTTCGCCAACCCCGCAGAACCACGGCACGCAGAAGTTCCCGGCGGTGCTGACCACGAGTCTCCCGCCTGGTGTAAAGCCAATGGCATCTACATCTTCGGAGGGTTTCTTGAGGCCTACATCCGAACCGTTGAAAAACCATTCGAACGTACCAGCCGTGTCTTCACCTATACATGAGGGGATAAACCGAATGATATCCGAATCGTCGACACGCCCGAGACCGGGTATAAATTTGGGGGCATTTAAACTCAACAGGATCGTTCCATCCTCCGACGAGACATGAAACGCATTGACATCTCTGGGCGCGAGACCGACGTCTGATCCATCGAAGTACATGCGCCACTCGTCGGTATCTCTATTGTACACAAAAATATCCTCGTTTGAAAAAGATATTCCATCGATATTAACATCGCGGTTGGTGCTGACAAAGATCGTCTCCGCCAGGGCCGGACCGGTCATCGCCGACAACAAAATTGCCATGCCAGCCAGCATCAGCACGGCGTGTGTTGATTTTTTTTGCATGTTATTTCTTTTGCCTATGTTTTTCATTGGTCGCACCTGCATCGGTTAATGTTTTCTCTGCACGGAGCCCATGATTGATAGTGATGTTGCCGTGTCACATCATTCGGCCCCTCATTTCATTGATCAACGGAGTTGGTAACAGACTGCAAAGGGGTGAAAATCAATTCAAGGGTTCAAGGGAATGTCCTTGATGGTTTTCTCAATCGTAATCGTTTCGTTGTAGTAATCGGAGTAGCCCTCACCATAGCAATTACCGGAAAAAGTCACTTTGGCCTGCATCGAGCTGTCAGATGTCCGCGTGCATTCGATGGTGACAGTTAAAACGCCGCAATTGGGGACACCGTCATAGGTAAAACCGGTTGCAAAGACGGAGGCGCCGATTGCGTCCAGCCGGCCACTTGCAGTTATCACCGTTCCGTTGAATTCGATTTCTCCATCAGTCGTTCCGTCATCACTTTGACGGAACGTGATTGTGAAGGGTATTGTCGCCATTTTGAATCACCTAATTACTTTTTTTTGTTTACTCAAAGCATGGTTCCGAAATTTAAACAACTTGGTGTGATTTGGATTTGGAAAGTTAACTGTGCCCGATATTTCGCCGCTTATTGCCAGAGTCGATGCTTGTATAGGTAAGGGTGAAACAACAGAGCCGAAAATATTCATTTCCCACGATGCCAGTAATCCGGCTCCAGCAACAAGCGCCTTGGAAAATTGTCGTCGACTAATTTTAGTAAGTTGAGAATCGTTCATATCGTGTTACTCCATTGCCGTCTGAATATATCTTTGAAGGGCAAGTCAATTGTATAGGATGGGTTACAAACTGAGGGCATTTGGGAATAATGGTAGTCAATATTGATGCGGTTTATGTTAAGAGCGCTTAGCGAATTACATGACTAATCAGTTTACCCAGTCTGAGTTTCGAGCCCCGATTTCAATGCGATGGTTCGATGTCGTCCATCTCAGGTTTATTCCAGTTCTACGGAGTCAAAAACTGTCACTCCCGGTGAAGAGATGACCTAAAATTTATTGCCATATTTTTAGGTCACATAAATTGACACTATTTATCAAAAATAGCTTGTCAAGGCTTTGCTAAAATAAAATAACGATCCACTCGTGGTCCAACCTTTGAATTGGGAAAGTGAGGGGAGCCCATTAAAGCGCTTGTCAAGCGAAAAAACACCCCCCTTGACCAAAGAAATAATAAAATAATAACAGACCGATGGCTATTTCCATGGATCATTCCCTCCAAGGTTTTAAGATCAGCAACCGCAATTTCCGCTAAACTTTAATCCGTTCGATCAAATGACACACTCACTTTACCGGGCTATCCAACAAATACTACCCCTCCCTTGTCGGAGATCCGCCTCTGGCTTTTGCCGGAGGGGATTAACAGTGTGTCCAACAGCTCGTTTCCCCTCCCTATCTAATACTCATTTAATATCCGGCGCCCTACGCTGATTTTATGGACCTCGTCGGCACCGTCGTAAATGCGGGCTGCCCGTTCGCCGCGATAATACATGGCAATCGGCGTGTCGTCGGACATACCCAAACCACCGTGAACCTGCAGGGCCCGATCGAGAACCCGCTGCATGGCATTGGCCACATAAAATTTGATAATCGAAATGTCCTTCATGGCGGCTTTGACGCCTTTGGTTTCGATGGTCCAGGCCGTGTTCAACACCATCAGGCGCGATGATAGAATATCGGCCGCACTGTCGGCAATATAGGACTTGATGACATCCGAATCGGCCAGGGTCTGGGTGGGCGTGCGACGCCGCTTCTTGGCATAGGAGCACATCAGATCGAAACAGCGGTTGCAGATCCCGATCCAGCGCATACAGTGATGGATGCGGCCCGGCCCCAGCCGTTCTTGGGCCAAAACAAAACCCATACCTTCGCCGCCGATGATATTTTCCCGGGGAACACGGCAGTTCTGAAAAAGCACTTCGGCATGGCTGGCCCACCCGTCGCCCTCATGCCCCATGACGGAGATGTTGCGCACCATGTTGAATCCCGGTGTGTCGGTGGGCACGATGATCATGCTGGCTTTGCGGTGATGGCTCTCCGCTTCGGGATTGGTTTCCGCCATCACGATGGCAAAGGCTGAGCCCTGACAGGAGGAGGTGTACCATTTTTGACCATTGATCACGTAATCATCACCGTCCTTGACGGCTGTGGTCAGCAGCCAGGTCGGATTGGAGCCGGCGACCTCGACCTCGGTCATGGCAAAACAGGAGCGAATTTTGCCTTCAATTGCCGGCCGGCACCATTTTTCTATTTGTTCAGGAGTGCCGTATTTGTGGAGAATTTCGATATTGCCGGCATCGGGCGCCTGGCAGCCGAAAACATAGAGTCCGATCGGGGATCGACCCAAAGCTTCATAGATCATGGCCGTATCCATCAGGGGCAGCCCCATACCGCCGAATTCCTTGGGATGCAGCGGGGCCCACAATTCCATCTGCCGCACCATATCCCGCTTCTTTTCGATCTCGGGCTCCATGGCAAAGAATCCTTTGTTTAAAAAATCATGTTCCAAGGGGACCAGCTCTTTGTCCACGAACTCATTGATCATATCCAGGATAATCTGAAGCTTTTCCGAGGGATCAAAAGACATTTGTATTCTCCTTTGCTATTGGTAGTGAATCGGTATGGCGACCCCGCCGCGGCGGGCGAATCACAGCGTTTATTACGGACTTTGATTGAAAAAGCCGCATGGAATGATGGAATAGTGGAATGTTGGAAGACTGGGTCTGCAAAGCGGAAAAATATCTGTTTTATGAAAATGCTGCACTTGCATTTTATGTTGAAGTTCGTCAGATATCCAATTTCTATCAATGCCCGGAGAATACGCCACTGTCATGGGAAAATCAATACAATTATATTCGTTTCGAGCCTATATATAAAAATAAGGTTAAGGAATTCATCTATTTCATTTCACCCTCACCCGGCCTCCCCCATCAAGGGGGAGGAGTCCTACTTCCCTCCCCCGGTGGGAGGGATTGAGGGAGGGGGATAAAATGGAATTATCCTTTAGATTGTAGATAGATCTGATTCGCTTTAACTACCCAAGGCCAAAATTCCATAATCCGCAACGAGAATTTGGTTTTCTGAGCCAAAGGCGATAGCCCCTGATTCCAATATTCCATAATTCCATCATTTCAGCCGGGCAAGGCCTAAATCTTGGAAAACCAACGTGGCATCACCAAATCCAAACCTTCAATCTGTTCTACAGTTTATAAACTCGAGTCGCCGTGCCGCTGAACATCATATCTTTCTCCTCTTCCGAGAAATCAGCCGCGATTTTCTTAAAGCCGTTCCAAAGCACATGGTAAGAGATAGAAAGCCGTTCGACCGGATAATTGCTCTCGAACATGCAGCGATGGGGGCCGAAACACTCGATGGTGTGAAGATAATACTTTTTCTGAGACTCGACGAACTCGTCCGAGGTCGGCGGTACGGCCTGCTGATGCCATCCGAACCCATTATCCGGCATGGCCATCCCTCCCAATTTGGCATACACATTTTCGCACTTGGCCAGCTCTGCGATATCTTTTTTCCATTCCCGAAAAATCTCGTTGCGTTTTCCCGCGTACGGCCCGACACCCAGGGGTGTGCCGAAATGATCCTGGATAATTATGGTGTCGGCAGCCGACCGGGCCAGTTCAATAAAGGATTTGATTTGATGATGATAATGCCATGACTCATAGGTTAAGCCGCGACGCCCCAGCAGTCTTACGCTCTGTCTGAACTCTTCCCGGGAGAACAGGTCTTTCTCCCCCAGTCCCGGGATCATCAACTCGGCAGAGGATTCCTCCCGCGCACCGGCGTGCCGGATTCCTTTGAACAAGCCCCGGCCGGCTTCTTCGTGGGCATCGAGAATTTCTTCAACCAGATCCCCCAACAACAAATTGGCGTGCGAGACGATTCCGGAAATATGAGCCTGTTTTCCATCACCTTGACGGCTTTGCTCGGCAACATCAGCGACAAATTCAGTTTCTCCGACCGGTTTCAGATGTTCGGGTCCTTCAGCCCGGTAACCGGATCGGCACTGGACATAGACCGTCTTTGTGATATTGTGCCCGGAGCCTGTGTCAGTCCAAAAATCATCCAGCAGGTAGGTAAACCATCTTTTCCTGCGCCACAGGTGATGATGAGGGTCGACGATTTCCCGTTCGGGATCGATAATTTCCTCCCGCACCTGATCGAGCCATTGTCTGCTGCCGAGTTCGTGATATGTCATTTGTCCACCTCCTTAGGGCGCTTGTGAATACTATGTTCCGATGCTTTGTTTTTATTTCGTCTCAGATAACCTGGTCCTTTGGGCCGGGTCATAGACAACCGGCTACGCCATCTGTCCAAGCGATTATCCTACGAACTCATTTGCCATTTCGTCCTCGTGCTCGTGCTCGTGCTCGTCCTCGAAGCTTTTAAGCCTTTCGGAACCGAGGACGAATACGAGTACGACGACGAGCACGATTTAGATACCCTGTTTTGTGGTTGTTTAAGATTTATTTTCATGTCAGGTTATGCAATAACCAGGCAAAGAGAGATAGTGTCCGTAAATTGTTTATGCAGACGCCAAAACTTCTCGCGTAGTATCCATAAAACTCTGCAAAACCGGCCTCAGCCACTTTTCATGATGCCAGATCATTAACTGGGCCACCTCCAGTCCGCTTTCAGTCCAGGGTAGAATTACCAGTTTATTGGATTTTACGTCGGCTTCCACGGCAACCTGCGGGACCAACGAAATCCCTAATCCGGCAATAGCATTTGCAATGATGGCGGCCACGCTGTTGAATTCGAGAACCATATTGGCCTGGCAATCCGCGTCCTGCAGCATTTGCTCCAACAGGCGCCGGTAGCTGCAGTCCACCCGGGACAGCAAAAGCGTCTGGTCAGCCAGCATTTCGGTTCTGATTTTTTTTTCTCGGGCCAGGGGATGATCGGGCGACGCAATTAAAACCAGCTTTTCCGTGCCTAAAACTTCCGCCTGCAAATCCTTGGATTGAATGGATTCCGCCAATAAAAAAGCTAAATCGGTAATTCCTTTTCTCAAATCAGGGCCCAGTCCTTCCTGGGCACAGGTAATGAATCTCAGCTTTACCTCCGGCATCCGGGCATGAAACTTTGCGATTACCGGCGGGAGCCGGTGAGTGCAAAAGCTCTCGGGCACGCGGATCGTCAAGGAGCCTGTTAATTGCGTTTTCGCTGTTAGATCGGCGCGGGCCGCCTCAGCCAGCTCCAGCATTTTGCAGGCATATTGATAAAAGCTGGCGCCTACCTCGGTTAAAACGATGCTGCGCCCCAGTCGTTCAAACAGCTTTACGCCGAGATCCTCTTCAAGGGCCATAATCTGGGCCGACACAGTTGACTGGGCATAGTGGATCGCATTGGCGGCCTTGTGAAAGCTGCGGTGGTCAGCTACGGCCTTGAATGTCTGGAGTTGTCTGAATTCCACTGACTTTCTCCCGATCGAAATCTTCGATAGATATGATCGAATAATATCGTTAGACACGATAACATTACTCGTACTATCTATATAATCGATTATTCTGAGAAACAAGCAAAATTTGATCCCTAGCCACCTAAGGCGGAGAATAAATTGCCACGGAGACACCAAGACACAAAGAGAAAAGGTTTGGCTGCTATTCTTTTCTTAGTGCCTTTGGGCCTTGGTGGCGAAAATTCTTCTTTCATAGACTGCAAAGAACCTGAATTTAGGGTCCATTTTTTGAAATCCTATCATGTTTGCGCAAGATTCTGTCATATCCAGGTTAAATATCTAACTAACGCTATCGGTTTAATATGACAGAGCGACACGCGGCGCAAGCGCCTGCGCTGCGCGAGCGAAACTTTAAATCTTCAATTTTCAATCATCAATCTTCATTTCCGGCTTCGCCGGATTGGGACTTTGGAATTAGGAGGCAAAAAGTATGCAACGAAAATCAAACGTTGGCAACCTCGGTGAAAAGGCCTTCGAATATCACAAATCCGGCTATCACTGCGCCGAAGCGGTTTCAAAAGCAATTGTGGAAGTATTCGGCAAGGATTGCGGTAACGGCATACCGCAAGTCGCAACGGCTTTTGGCGGCGGGGTAGGGCGGACCAATCAGGAGATATGCGGAGCCCTAAGCGGTGGATTTATCGCCATCGGATATCTCTATGGTCGCAGCGAGCCAGGGACTGACTGGACCGTCGCATCAGATTTGGCGGCCGAACTGAAACAACGCTTTGAAAGAAAGTATGCAACCACCAATTGCGGTGTTCTCTTGGCAAAATTCGGCCGACAGGACAACATGATGATGTGCAAACGGTTGTCGGGCGAGGTTGCCGGGATGTTGGCTGAGATTATCGGCGAAGGAATTTACAGAGAAGGCCAAAATTAATCAGACATAAAACCGCCCAAGCCAAACACCGGGATCGTGCCGGTTGAGGAGAGGCATTCGGCGTTGGGCGTAAGGCGTTGGAGGCATAACTCAATCTTAAAAGCTGATATATCATCCTGCGAAAGAGTGGCTTTCGGCGCACGATGTAAATCACAATTTTTCTGGATAGATGTGTCACCCCACCGCGGCGGGGGAGCAGGTTGATATTCGACTTTACTTATCTGAAAAGTAGAAGTGCACCTGTCTGTGGGAGCTGCTTGCAGCCGCGAGTTTAAATTATCGCGGCTGCAAGCCGCTCCCACACTCACTTCAATTTGATCATTCCAGGTAAACCAATATTCAAATTTGGCCGACGTCATACCTCCAATTTTCGGCACAAGTCATCAAAGTCTGTGGCCTCGACATCAAAGCCGGCCTTTTCCGGCTGCTCAAATGCGTCGTCGAGAACGTCTTTTTCCGGAACTTTTATATAGGCGGTATGCAAACCAGCCGCCCGGGCCGCTGCCAGGTCCCCTTCATGGGCGGCGACCATCATGGCTTTTTCTGGTTGCAGCCCCAAAAGGTTGACACCTTTGCGGTAGGCCTGCAGAGAAGGTTTGTAATAACCCAAAAATTCACAGGACAAAATTCCGTCCCATTGCACCCGGGCTGCTTTTGAACTGTTGACGATGCTTTCCCAACTCAATATGGTCAGCACCACGACCGTGTATTTGGTTCGCAGCCGGTCGATCGCCGCGGGGGCGCCGTCAAAAGGGTTGAGGCGATGCCAGGTGGATTTTACCAGTGCCATAAGATCAAGCGTGGATAAGAGCGGGTATTTACCGGTCAAGCTTTCCAGGGCTCTCAAGTGCATGCCGTCCGCATTCATCCAGGGCAGGTTTCCGTGTCTGACCTGGGTGTGAACCTTAAACATCTCTGACCGCCAGTCGTAGGCGAAGGCTTCACCATCGATTGTTTGAGACTCGGCAGCGGCCAATTCCTGGATCCTTTCCCGGGCCGTATTTTTCCAATCGAATACGGTGCCGCCCACATCGAAGAACAGTGCTTTGACATTTTCCATGGAACCTCCCATTAGGCGTTATTGGTTATTAGTTATTTGTTATATATTATTACGCCGCGGCCGATTCATAAATGAAATAGGTTCAGATCCTGATCTTGTATTTTTTGCATATGAGTTCGAATGCGTTTAATAATTTCATTCAGAAAAGAGCCACCACAAGCACTCAATCTTCCTGGCCGGCGACAAAAGAATCCCAAGTCACGTCTTCGTAGCTCGAACGTCTCCATTTATAGGGCAAGTCTATCAAAATTCCAGGTTCCGTCGCCGTTTGCAGCAACAGCAGTAGATCACGCAAAATTGTCATTTGCTCAAGGCGATTGTGAGGTTCCCCGAATGAAGCCCCATGCGGAAACTTAACGAAAGCAGCTCTTGGAGCTAGCAGTTTTTCTGATATTTGGCGGTTTATGGAAAGTGAAACCGTTGGGATGCCGTTGGATTCTATAATACGTGTGATCAGGCCGCCGGCCCGATTGCAAAGTGGTCAGGCCGGAATCATAAGAACCCCATCGACGTTATCCGCCTGGAGTTTTCGGACAAGCTGATGAGCGCTCCCGTCGGGTTTGCCGATGAACTCTTGGACCAAATCTCCCCCAAATCCGAAGCTGTAAAAGTTTGCTGCCGGGTTGCCAATAACTTTGGCCTCAGCGAGTTCCCGCAGTCGATCAACCGGGAAAAGCACATTGATATCTTCTTTGACACGGGCATGGGGATAGTGGGTATGGGCAATCTTCAGTTTCTCCTGGGCAAAGTTCGAAGGAATTGTGTGAAACCCGGCTTCTCCCCGAGCGCTGTCAACGTCAAAGGGTTTATCGTCTTCAAGATAAAATCCTGCGGTGCTGACCATAGCCAAACAGCTTTGCGCCAGGGGCTTTTTGAACGGCGTCCAGGGGAGGTCATCATTATCGGTAGATACTGCCTGGCTTGCCATCCAGTTCACGGATTGACCGATTGCATGACCAATTGAAGAACCAATTTTGGTATTGAGAATATGACCAATCCCGCGCCATAATTTGACTTCTTTTATTAAATCCATGACATGAAACCCCAAGCCACAATTGAGTTTTGAAAAGATCGATCCAATAGTCTCTTATGAAACTACATTGAAATGGCGAATGTCGAATGTCGATTGACGAATGGTGGAATCGCTTCGCTCAATCTTTTTAAAAAGCCGGAATACATTATTCGATGTTCGATGTTGGAAGTTCGATGTTCGACGTTCATTAGTTTTTTTTCTTTGATCAGACCGGCTGTCCTCTATCCGGAGGCCGCGCTCCAACCTGGCCCCAAGGACCTGCTTACACGGCCCAAAGGTCTATATTTTCTTCAATAAAAAAGCAAGGCCGGGTGCGTATGCTCCGGCCTTATTTTATCAATTTATTGTTTTCAAGACGTCGATAATTTCCGACGGTTCCGGACGTTGGGTATAGTCGGGGTTGGCCTCGGCACTGACCACCTTCCCCTCTTGATCTAAAACAAACCGGGCCGGCATGGGCAGGGACCACAGATCGTTGCCGTTATATCTGACCAGGTCTATACCGAATTTACTATACAACCCGGCCAGTTCGTCCGGCAGCTTAAAGGCCAGTCCGAGTTGCGAGGCCAGCTGGTTTTCTTCATCCCTTAAAAGCGGGAAGGTCAAATTGTGTTTTTTTACCATCGCTTTTGAGTATTTTTCAAACTGGGGCGAGATGACCACCAGTGACGCACCCTTGGCCTTGATGTCTGCTGCTATTTCTTGCAGAGCTTCCAGCTCCATATTGCAGTAAGGTCACCACTGCCCCCGGTAAAAACTGATAACCACCGGTCCCTGGGCCAGCAAGCCCTTCAGGTCCACCAGCTCTCCGTTTTCATCCGGCAGGGAAAAATCCGGGGCTGACTCTCCGACTTTTAGAACTTTGTCAAGAATCCCGGAATTTTTAAGGTCCTCCGTGGCGCCTTGCATGACTTTGACCGCATCCGCTGGGGCTCTTTCCAAAAAGCTTTTTTTGTATTCATCCAATTTGCTCTGCAATCCCATTACGCATTTCTCCTTTTTTGGGTTTTTAGCTCGATTTGTGTGACAAGTGCTGCAATTTCGGTGCTTGAATCCTCCGGTTTTAGGGATCCTGACCCCTATTAGATTCGCAGCCGCAGGTTGAGCACCCGTGAATCCTTGCGAGAAGGAATTTTTCTTAGAGGGCAGGAGCCGGGATTTTCTAATATATGTATAAGAAGCTTAAAATCAACCTAAAATCCCAGGGAATAACGAATGTCGATTAACGAATGGTGGTCAAGAATTCATAACCGGGGGGAACATCAATCTCTTTTTATCTTTTTCCTCCCGCAGAACAACCTCATGGACATAGAGATCACATTTTTTATACCTCCAACAACGGGCGACTACCAAAAAAAGCGGGGCGCAGCGCGCCCCGCCTGGTTGGTTAGGTTGATCGATGGGTTAAACCACCCTTACTTCATGTCAAAAAACGACCTTTTGATCGCCGCGCCAAGAACGAACGCAACCGGCAACAACAGCACTATGATCGCATTCGGCCCGGCCGCAGCGGATTTCAGGGAATTGACGAAGCACGCACCGCCGCCGCCTCCACCGCCACTTGAAACCACGTCGGTCCCACTGCTCACTGAGGCGGCCAAAAACGGTGAGAGGCTAGTGACATCCACTGAAATCGTATGATTTTCCGTATCGACTGTCCGGTTGGTGGATTCGACGACCCACTGGCCATTTTCCAGGTGGAGAACCTGGACATCATCGATGTTGGAAATCTGGTTGGGGTCGTATTGAACCTGTAATGTGACCGTACCTACCTGCGTGGCACTGGCACTGTCACCGGCAGCGGTAAAACTGAAGTCATACAAATCCCCTGCCGAAGCCGCCCCGGCCGGCAATTCGGTTGTGACCGCACGGGCCAACTTGCCGTACTCGGCGCCCGATACCAGGGCCGCCGCGTTCACGCTTCCCGGTGTTTCATCGGATTTTTCGATGCTGACAATGGCCTTGCCGTCGTCCGTGGTTGTCAGGGAGCCGGCCGGTACATAGATTTGGGTCGCATCACCGCTTCCGAGTTTGACCTGCCCGGCCAGATACGTACTGAGCGCATCCGAGTTCATGGCCAGGGTGTTGACGTTAAACGAAAAAGTTTGCACCACGGTGGTTGCGTCCTCGCCGTAGTGAACCGCGTAAGTTATCACGACATCACTGTCGCCGGAACCCTTGACATAGGTCGCTTTGATGGTGCGCTTATCACCCGAAAGCGTGACATCCTGCAGCGTACCGTTGCCGGAGCTGACATAGATCTCGCCGGCAGTTGAATTCTGATCGGGTTCATCGGCTGCGACGCTGATGTCCGGATCGACCAGATAGGTGGTGCTGAAAATGCCGATTTCAATTTTGCTGTCGTCATCCGGGTTCTGGATCGCTTGCTCCATCAGGACCGGCACACTGTTGCGGTTGATGACGGCGGTGTTGTCGGCAATGTCGCCGCTGACCGTAAAAGGCTGACCGGCGGTAAAGATTTCCGGTGTATCCTCATACTGGTTGTCCAGATAAAATACCAGCTGATAGGTTTGACCGGATGCCAGGCCGGGCACCTCATATGACGAATAGGTGCCATCGGCTTCCTGGGTCAACATACCGAAGGTCAGGGATTGGTCGGCGGTATTCATGCACACCACGCCATTGATGTCAGCGCTGCCGGGAAATCCGCCGGTGGCCAGCGCCAAGGCACCGGATACTTTGTAACCGCTGGTTTGCCAGACAATGTCCAAGGTGTTGCTGCCGACTTCAATGACTAAATCTTCCTCAACCTTGGTCGGCAGCCCATAGTTCATGAGTATCAGTTTATAATTTCCGGGTTCGATGTTATCGATGGTATAGGTCGACGTGGTGACGCCGCCTGCGGCCGGCATGCTCATGCCCTCGATGCCGTCCAGCATGTCATCGAAAATCATGCCATTTTTCTGCAGCAGAATAAACGTGGCCGGAAAGACTTCACCCTCTCCCTTGAACGGCAGCATGAATTCGGCACCGGCCGGTATCGTAATGGTTCCGCTCAAGGTGGCCGTTGCCGGCGCCAGGGTAAAATCGACATCCGTGGCGCCCGGGGCAATGCCGTACTTGCGTTTCTCGCCCCACTCCAACTGCTTGCCCCAGTCATCGAACATGTCCGGTCGTTCCGCTACAAACATATCGTAGTAGTCAATTTCGGGATCCACGCCGTACGCGGTATAGTAACCGTTGGTGTCGGAAACCCCTTCGGCCTCCGTCGAACCGTCATGGGAGTCGGAAGGTTCGGCCAAGACTACGATGCCGGGTATCGGACTGCCCTGGGCGTCTGTGATGCGGCCTTTTATCGTGGTGCCTTCCTTCAATTTGATGGTTCCCACGTTGATATCGCCGGTGGCGCCTTCGGGCACATCGATGCCGGCAATGACCCGGCCGACATAGTTTTTCGCACCGCCGCTTTTCTCGCCGTTGGTGGTTTCCACCCGAACGATATATTTGTGGCCGGAGGGAATCGCGGTCAGATGAAACTTGCCGGGGTTGTTGTTGGTTCGGCTGCTGGACGAACCGCCGCCGCCTCCCCCGCCGCTATTCTGCAGGTCGGAGCCGTCTTCGATATAGCTGTTGGACCAATTGTCGTTGCGGGTTTCGCGCCAGCTGCCTTCCACCCAGGGAATGGCTTCACAAATCACGCGGACACCGTCGTCGCCGGTGACGGCTTCGCCGGTATCGGCATCGATCAGTTTGCCCACCAGGTTGGCACCGGATTCGACACTGAGATTGACGGATGCATTGGCGTTGTTGACAGTGAATTTGGCGCTGCCGGGCACGTAGCGGTCCGTCCAGAAGCGCAGCAGGTAGTCGCCGTTGGCCACATGGTGAAAGGTAAATTCATAGCGGGTGCCGTTATTGAAATCACCTTTCATCAAGGGCTTGCCGTGACCCAGAAATTCATGGGTGGCGGTTTCCAGCTCCAAGTGGCCGACCCATTGCCATTCCTGTCCTTGTTGGGTGACGGTCTGGGCTTCCGGCAGCGTAATTTGGCCGGTTACCGTGTGGCCGTTGGCCAGTTCGAAATCTTTGCCCGTGATGTCGGCCTTGCCGACGACCACCAAGCGGGTGCTGGTCGTCCAGTGGTGGGTTTTTTCACCGCCATCGAAATGATGACCTTGTTGGTCCCCGGAAGTTTCAAACAGGCGGATGCGGCGGGAGCCGGCCGGCGGCATTAGAACATAAACTCCGGGCGCCAGGCCGTCGATTCGATACGTTCCATCCGGCTGGATCTCTCCCTCACGGGGATCTTCACCGCCCATAAACATCATGTCCATCGGCATGGCTCTGACTTTTTTCCCGTCCAAGTCCGCTGCCATGCTGATGACTTCGCTGAGCAGGGGGTTTGCATCGACATTTTTGATACCGTCGGGCTCGCCGTCGGGCTGACCCTGACCGTCAAAAGTGCCGTCGCCAAAATCATGCCAGGGCGGATCCGTCGTGCTCAACGTAATGGTACCGGAGATGGCGTATCCCTGTTCGAAGGTAATATTCAGATAAGTCGGATTCGATGCGTTGTTCTGAACGAACGCTCGCTGCATGACAACGCCGACACCGGAATCACTGTGCAGGGTGCCTTGGCCGTTGTAGCCGGTAAGATTATCGAAGGAGTTGCCTTGCCAATCATCCCAGGCGGCGTAAACACCGGCCTTGACCACATAGTCCCCGGTCCCGAGACCGCCGACCGTATACTCGCCGGTGGCCGCGTCAATTCCGCCGTTGGCGACGGTGGCGACTTTCGGCGGCAGCCAATCCCAGGGCCGTTTGACTTCAACCGCCACTTTTGACATATCGACGGAAACACCGTCGGTCGAGATCGTACCGCGAACAATTCCCTCAAAGGGTTTTAAAATGAGGTTTTTAACGGCCGTACCACTCACCGTGGCAAAGACGGGGGCATTGCCGTTTTCGTCGACCAGCTCGTAGCCTTCGCCGAGCCAGGTGTTTATCTCATAGCTTGCATCCGAAAGCCCGCCGAGGGTAAAGGCCACCGTTTGATCGACACCACGAGCCACCTGGACATTGGTGCCGCTCCAGCCGGCGGAATGGGACCAGGCATCGATCCAGATATTCATGGGATCGGAATTATCATCTTCCCAACGCGTCAAATTCGTCGTATCGCCCTGAATCGTAAGCGTGCCGGTGATTTTGCTGCCTTCGACGATGGTCAGCTGTCCGACATTTTTATCTTCTCCCTGGACGATGACCAGGTCTGACACGGTTTTGGTGGCATATCCCATCACGCGTACTTCCAGGTTGTAGGTGCCTTGGGGGATACCATCGATGCGAAACTGGCCGGTATCGGTTTCCGAGCCGCCGCCTTCGAAGGGATCGATCCGGCCCCAGCCCCAATAGCGTTCGTCAAAATCGGATGTGCTGATGGCCTGAATATCCATGTGCCGCCATTCATCCACCGCTGCCGGCAGCTTGACGCTTCCGGTCAGGATCGACGCTTTGGTTAACACTATGGTGCCGGCGTCGCCGCCGTTGGCGTTTACAGTCACGGAGATCGGACTGGCGGCATAGCCTTCCGCATTTACATTGAGCCGGTACTGCGCCGATCCGGACGGCGGCGGAATGTTGATGGTAAAGCCGGCCGAAGCGTCTCCGACCTCAAACCGCACATCGCCGTTGCCCCAGCCCGGCCCCATGGTATTGTGGGCATTGAGCCAGACCGATAGATCGTTCTGATCCCAGCCCCACTGGTTGGTGAATGATTCGAATTCGTCGGCGGTTTCATCGGTGATGCCGTTGGCATTGCGATCCAACTTCAGGGTGCCGGTTATGGAGATTGCGTCGCTCAATGTAATGATGCCGGCATCGGCCGTCGTTTCGCTCAGGTTGATATTTTTATCGCCGGTCACCTTGCCGTCGGCCTGGACCTGCAGATGATACTCTGTGCCGGACTGCAGGCCGGATACGGTAAAGGTTCCATCCGTGGCGGTGACGGCTTCACCCCAGGCGAGGTGCGAACCCGCCTGTACCCGTGCATTGTAGATGGGATTGCTGTTGGCGTCCCTTACCGTTCCGGTAATATTGGCGGTTTCGATGGCAATCACCATGGTTTTGCTGGCTTCGCCGGCCTGGAATTGGCCGTCGTTGTCTTCGTCCACCCAGACCTGAACCAGGTATTCGCCGTTGGGCAGCATATTCCATTTCTGGTCGCGGCCGGACCACCAGACGTTCATCAGCTGGCCGGCTTCCATCCACCAGTTGTCGGTTTTATCCGCACCATAGTACTGTTCATACGACCACTGGTCCCAGGTGTCCCAGAATGAATTCGAAATGCAGTTGCAATTCGTGTCCCAGCTGATGGTGATGCTCTCACCTCTCAGCTCGGTTCTGATATAATCGGCCGGGTAGGTGTAGGTCCACGACGTTGGATCATCGTCGGGATTGTTCGGCGTACCATTATCCGGCCGGGCATTCCAGGGATGGGCGGCGTCGGAATGGTCGAACACATCAAAAACGCCATCGTCGTTGGAATCGACGACGATCCGCATTTGATACCAGCTATTGACAGTACCGCCGGTATAAATCGCGCCGATTTGAACCTCTCCGGTGCTGCCGATGGTCAGTGACGGCGTGCTGTCGCCATTGTAATCGAAATAATCCGAGAAGTTTGATGCATTCACTTGGGAAAAATCGATTTCTGTTTGGGTGCTCGCGGCGCCGAAAAGCACATCATCCACCCCTGCTTCGGCCTTCCCGGGGTGTCCGCTCATCACCAGCAAAACGACTGCAATTGCAGTTAATGCAGATCCTAAAATCCTGATTGTCGGTTTTGGCATGCGGTTCATATTTTCTTACCTCTTTGAATGATTTTTGTTCTTTAATTATTGAGTTTGTTGTTCGAGAAATTTTTTCAGCGCAAGGTTGCGTTGTTTCTTGTAGTCTTCCTGGTCCTGTGATTGCTGGGCCCGGAATTGACTGCCCTGGGCGGCGGCAACCCGGCGCTCGTACGCTTTTTTATCCTGCTGGAACTCGATATAGGCCTGGTGCCGCTCATCGGGACTTAGGCGGTAGTCCGGGCCTTTGGCTGGGTCGCGGGATCCGGTCACACCTTGTCCGAAGGCGCCTTCTTCGGCGACCGTCGGTTGGCTGACAAAGGTGCGGGGATCCAAAGACGGTCCGGAAGGGGCGCCGGCGAGGCCGGGACCTTGCCCATTGGCCGATGCCGCCGGGTCCTGATACCCGGATGTCTCCTCGCTGCTTCCGGCGCCCGGTGTAGATCCGGGAGCGAGCGACGTATAGCGGGCGCTGGTTTGCCGGCCTTTGGTGTAAACCCGGACTTCCAGGATATCGAATATATTCTCGTCGGATCGTTTGTTGTAGACCATTGCATAGCTGTGGGGGTGGATCATGCGCCGCAGCGCGTCTTCACTCGACATTTGGTCTAAGATGTCAAAAGAGATCGGCAAATCCATCAGGTCCTCGTCAACATAGACCGCGTAGCCTGTTTTTTCGGCCACCTGCGTCAGCACCTGGCCCAGCGGTACGCCATCGGCCCGGCCTTTAATCCAATCGGGACCGGCTTCAATTTTAAGGTCGGCCGACCATGCGGGCGGGGTATTGACGATGAGCATTAGTATCAGAAGAAATTTGAAAAACAGTTTAAGCGGGAACGATGAAAAAATACGATGGGGACCCTTTAAGAAGTGCTTTGGATGAGACGGACAAACGCAGCCGAGCTTAATTTTGGAGCGACGACATTGCACCATGCGTAACCTCCTGTGAGTTGTATTAATAAGATCCGTTGCCAGACGATCAAATTTACAAAACCTGGGTTGGATTGAAGCCAAGAGCAGGAAGTGTGCCAATCGATTTAGACGCAGAGGAGAGATTGATAGATTATCAAAACTTCAAGATTCTAGTAACTTGTCACAGTTGCCGCCGCATACTTGATTTCCGTCCTCCATCAAATTTGTAACGTCGTTTACAAACCCGTAATTGACCACTAATGAACTAGCAATCCATCATTAGGTATTTTATCGGTCTAACCGGGAAGATCTTAAAAACTTTTTTTGAGGAAATATGGGTCTTCTATAGGAAATTATAACGGTGTTGACTAAAACGGCTTATAATCGCTATGGCTTTAGGGGCTTGATCAATATGGGCTATGGGGTAGGAGCGAGCTGAATTCTTGTTCAAATATATCGATAAAGCGAATTCTCAAATGTTAAGTGAAGTTTAATAAAATCGCTGTGGACGCCTATCAATTGTTCACTTAAAGCAAGATGCGCTTGTGGAGGCCTGATTTACGCGAAGTTAACAAAAAAGGCCTCCCTGTGCGCATCCACGCAATTTTAAGCAACGCTGGTTGGTTACAGCGAAGTTGTTTTATCAGGGA
>Ga0209454_1000348_pt1 | contig 24500 bp, 20 predicted proteins | sample WorMetHERISLAND1_2_FD_187400 | JGI IMG/M metagenome (GOLD analysis project Ga0209454, IMG submission 187400) | Marine gutless worms symbiont microbial communities from Max Planck institute for Marine Microbiology, Germany - Olavius geniculatus... | ecosystem: Host-associated > Annelida >... | reverse complement strand
CCGGCCAGGGGCAGAGCCCCTGGCCGGGGAGTCAGGGGGCAAAGCCCCCCTGAAGCTGAAACACTTTTTGCTTCTGAGTGTTCAATGGAAACCACAAATTCGCCCTTTTTTCTGAAATTTTGAAACGCAAAAGACCATCAAACAATGTTGAATTTTGCAATTCTTGCTGGAAAATGGCAAAAAATGCACCTTTTCATATAAAGTCGCCTATAAAAAATTTTCATGGTCGGGCCAAAGGGGGGCCATCGCACCATGGCCCCCCTAAATACGCCACTGAAAATAGGTTCGCTGTACATTTAGAACATCTGCAAAGATTATTTTAGCTGATAGATTTCACATTAAGGTTATGGACATGATTTTCACCGTACTGTGACTAAGTTTCAGTAGATCTTCGTTTTTAATTTTTTGTTACTGTGTGTTTATTAGAGTAATTGATTAGGACCAGATGACTGTTACAGTTGTTGCATTCTATTATTTCAACCAATGGTTACATTTAAGAGATAGGATTAGAATTTACATAGAAGATTATATATTCTAATAGGTGTTGTTGACTATACTGTTATTTAATTATCCATTCCATGCTGTAGTACATTTAGTAGCTTATTATTTGTGTGCATGTGTGTTTCATCAGTGAGCAATGGATTTTGGATCCTGATGATTTAATGCGGGTGCGACATGAGGATCTTGCAGTTCTTAGTCAAGATGAATATCAGAAAATCATCATCTTTTTTTCCAACCGTTAGTTTTTGTTGTGCAGTTATAGTGTAGTTGGTGCTTCAGCATATAAACATGCATGTTATTCATTAAAATTCTGCATACTAGTGGTAAAAATTTTATGATGTGGGTACTACTTGTGTCTGTAATGCAGTAATTGATACAAGGGCCGGAATTGTTGCCATAACTAGAACTGAAACAATAACTAGAATCTCATTGTTACTAGTACATTTTCTAGCTTTGGCAGCCTGACTGCAATTTTGTTCTTTTTGCTGTTGGATTTTTTTTCAGATGGTGGCAGTTTTCTGGTTTAACAACTGCTTGTTGTTTGATACACAACTGCTTGTTATTTGATAAGTTTAACAAAGTATTGCCAATGCCAATGCAGTCTGTTTCATGTTGATAGCAAAATGCTGGCATTTTGATGCTTGTTGTACCCGCTGCTGCAGTTATCCAGTCGTTGGGTGAACAGATTAAGGTGCGGCAGCAGGTCATTGCCACAGCTACTATTTACTTCAAACGTTTCTATGCCAGGTTGTGTTTCTTTCTGCAAGCCATCTGTTATTTTGTTGCTGTTCTTTTAAGTGTAATAATTCACGGTGGCAACTCACCTGGAAAACCTGGAAGAGTCAGGGAGAATGAAAAAAGTTAGGTAAAACTGGAAAAAAGGATTAATGAAAGTATAAACATCAGGTATATTGTCAGTATACAGTTTTTTTCACGTCTTCTTTTTAAATTTGTTGCTTGCTACGCTTGCATGTCATTCTGCAGCTGTTACAGCCGCAGTCACAGTTCATTATGTGATGAATCTTGAAAGCACAGGTGCTACCTGACCTGTTTTAAATCAAAGTCAAGCAACTACTGTTGACTGTAGCGTAAATGGCATATTGATGAATCTTTGCCTGCCCTATTGGAACAGTCGGTGAAGAGTTGGGGAATTTCATTTGGTCTGGGAAGTGGCAACCTGATATTTATGTCACTTAGCAAGGTCTAATACAGTCTAGTTGTTGATCTGTTTGAAGTTTAAGTGAAACTGGAGATATGCATTTACATTTTGCTATTTGTGTTTGTCAGAGTTGGGAGCAGCACTGGTAAGCACTTGGGAAATGGTGTTGTGTATTCATGTAAGGGGTTATGGTGCTGAGTGTCATACATGTTTAGGCCAGGTTTTCAAGGATAGCTTCTTGTGTTGGTGGATTGGGATTTCTTGCAAGTTTTCTGACCATCAACAAGTGGTATCAAAGTGTTGAGGAATAAGTGACTGGTGTAAGATGATAATGGCTGGCTTTTGTGTTTGTTAGAAATTCTCTGCGTTCCATTGACCCGTTGTTGATGGCACCAACATGTTTATTCCTGGCATCCAAAGTTGAGGTATTTTATTTGTGTCACTGTCTGCATTTCAGTTTTGACTGTACACTGCACAGAGTTCTGGTATGCCAGTACGAGTAAAAGTATAATGCAGATATAGAGGCTGAGCCACTGAGAGCATGTGATGTGGTTTTGTGTAGGAGTCAGGAATGATCTCCAACAGCCGGTTAATATCAACATGTCTGCAAGTCGGTCGGTTTGACTCAACTTATCCTCAGATTAATCTTCTGTAAAAATTTGTCAGTTAACAGTTGTGTGGCAATGTTCATTCATCCATTTATTTCTGTCATCAGGTCAGTTAAAAAACTTGTGAGAGCCTCTTTGTAACTTTTAGCAAATATTCCTGTGTTCTGATGCTCTCTTTGGGTCTGTGTGATAATTGTTTTCCAATGTGTCGTCAAACAGCTGCAAGTATTATCCTCGACACCGCGGTCCATAAAAACGTGCCACTTTTATTTGTTCAATAGCTCCGTGAAACATTGGCCAATTTTAATAATTTTTGGCACGCGACATTAAAAAGAAACTTGACGCCGATGTCTGTAGTTTTCACCACCTCGCCCTAAGGTTGTCGCTACACTACCTTGTGAAATACAGAAGTCATAGTTTGACCATTGACAACAATGAATTCATACTGGGTAGTGCATGCGTTAGCTCAGAAAATTACTGAGGCCACAAAATCAGTGAAAATCTGTTGCTTCATCTTTATTTTAAACCTGTACTGGTAAGTTGACAAACTGAAATGATACATCAACAGTGAGTGGGCCGCATGAATCATGCAGTTACTGAACGTGCTGTTGGCAAATGGTGTCAATGTCTACCGCTTGCGTTTGTGCTGCAGGAGGACATTTTGAGCACATGCTGTAATGAAGATGATGTGGTGTGACATGTGTGATTTTTTGAGTGATGATAATTGCTAATTGCATTTGTTACTATTTGTTTAATAATTTCTGAGCCAACGCATACACTACCCGGTAGGAATTCATTGTTGTCAATGGCCAAACTGTGACTTCTGCATTTCACACAGTAGTGTAGCATCAATGTTAAGGTGAGGTGGCCGAAACTACAGACCTTAGCATCAAGTTACTTCTTGATGTCGCATGCCAAAAATTATCGAAATCGGTCAGTGTTTCACAAAGCTATTGAAAAAATAATAGTGGCATGTTTTTATGGACCAAGGTACATTGAAGGTAATACCGTTTTTCAGTTGTTCACTTGCCAGTAGCAAAACAAAGAATATTTGATTGCTGTATTTAAACACTGACTTTAGTCATGTAAAGAATTTTTTTCAGAACATTTTGCTGAAAACTGCATGACTCTGTGATGTACGGTTGCAAAATTATGGTGCCATAAACTTTGTGCCGTTTTTGGACCACCCTGTATAATGATTAATGATTATTAAGGTGGTGTTATAGCTCTTAATGGAAGCCCATTTCAGAGCTACATAGCGTCACCTGCCGCAAGGGATCCCACAGTGTTACCTGCCACCCAACACAGGTGAATGCAACCCACCTTAACCCCAGCCAGATAGTCCAGTACTCGATTTACCTACCCCGGAGGGATGAAAGGCTGAGTTGACCTAGGTGGCTGGTTAAGTACCGAGATGGTTTACCTGCCCACAGGCAGTCAGCCATCGCAGTACTAACTCGGTCCGTCGTGATCGTTTGATCGGATCAAACGCGTTTCCACTAAGCCACGCCACCAACCGAGTATGACCTAAGTTATTAAAGCACATGAAAAATCAAAAGGTACAAACGTTTGTACATTTGGAGTTCTATGTTGAGATCAGTTAAAAGACATAGGTATTTTTAAGCCAATACATCTGCAGTTGTATCAGTTCATTTATGCAGATGAGAATGATAATTGAACTGATGATAATGCTGCTGCTGCTGATGATGATGATAATGTGTTGCATATCGCAGTGAAGACCAAGTTTGCCTATGCCTACACAACCGAGTTTCCGTACCGTATGTCACACATATTTGAGTGTGAATTTTTTCTACTTGAGGCAATGGTAATTGTTGCAGCTGGTGCTGTTTATTGTGTGATTTCAGCCACATGAGATACAAAACTGTTTGTCTGCTGCTAGTCTTCGTTATATTTTACTGCATTATTGAAAGTGGAAATTATAGCGCAGTTGCATGTGTATGCCCTTAGGACTCGCTTACTAAAATTGACTTTATTGCTTTTTTTGTTAGATCTGGTGACACTATTTTCAAAAATGATGGGGTACAAAGTTACCTAATCATTTTCCAAAACATTGTCACCAAGTCTAACAGAGAAGGCAATAAAATCAGTCAGTCATGAATCCCAGTCATCTACAAAGTGCAAAATACTTTAGCACAAATCTCTGGAAAAAGGCATTATTCACGGTACTGTACTAACTACTCAGGTTGTGGAGCATCTTTGTTTTTTTAAAATTTCATTTCTTGAATGAATGCCCTTGCTAATCAGTGTGGATTTTTGACAGAGTTGAAAAGCTTAGACTTTTCTTCCACAAAAATGCAGTCAGGTGCATTTTGTTGTTTTTTTGTTTTATTGCGTTCTTTTTTTAAATAGACCGTCTTAAACCTAAACTGAAGTCTTGGTTGATTTGTCACGGATTTTGCTGTTTAGAGCATATAATATCAAAAAATAGATTGTAAATTCATAGTTAGAACAGTGCTGTCCAACCTTTTTGACACCGCGGGTTGGACAGCACTGGTTTAGAGTGTTTCAAAACTTAACTGTAACAAAATTTTTCATTTGCAGTGGAACAGTAAACTAAAAATTTTTAAAACTTTTGGCAGTTTTTTGGGAGTGTTTTTAGCAGTTTTTAGGTGAGCTTCCCAATAAACCTCACTATTTTGGGTGTCTCAACCGAAATTGTTGATTGAAAAGACGAGTCTTTTCAGTTCAGAAATTTCAGTCTAGGTATTCAACTTTTGGTCATAGGCTTGAGATTTCATTCCTGTTTACGTCATCGAGACAAGACTACAAGACCAAGAAAAGCAGTAAATGGTGTTGTTTGATAGTTATAGTGGCTGATGATGTGGCTGCAGGATTGTTGTCTGATTCTGTTTCATCCGTACCGCAGTCTGCTGCAGTACATTCAGGACATCAACGGAGACGAGTCTTTGCTTCAGTTGTCTTGGTAACTGCAACTCGGATGTGTATTCATTCATATGTGCAGTTGCGGTAGAGCACACTGTCTCTACGTTGTATAAATGTACCACTGCTCATTACAGCCCTAGCCATAGCACTGCTGGCCACAAATCTGATTCGTGAACACATTTTTTTGTTTTTTTTCTTCTATTTTTACATGAACTGCTGACATCTTATTAAGACAAGAAAATGTTAACCGCGGATGAGCTGTCATTATCTGTAGCCTACTACATTGTGGATGGAATACAGTGGGAATTCCTGGAGATCAGAGTTTTGGCCCCTGGATGTACCCACCTGCAAAAAATTGTGTAGATAAAAACCTAAAAACCTAGCTTCTGTAAGCTAATGCAAAGCTGATGATATATTATTTCACAAACATGAATAGTGAATACATGGTGTGGCAAAGGCTTTGAAGGTCTGTGTGAGCTTCGATGACAGCTTTCTTACAAATTTATTGCTCTGTCTGCCAGTGACATAATTTTGAAAAATGGTCCGAGTTTAATGCGGTTCTGACAAGAGAACTTTAGAGCTTACGTTTTTCAACCAGTGCCCTGTTTAATTCTGTATTTCAGGCGCATCATCAATGACAGTCTGAGAACTGATGTTTCGCTGTTGTATCCACCTTACATGATATCACTCGGTACGCTTTGCTTTTATCATGCTATTGAACATTTTATCTGTAAGTTAGGTTTTTAAAAATCACATATGAGGCTATGCACGTATTTAGATTTTTTAAAATATATTGTAAACTGTTTGTCATTATTGTAAGTGGTTATTGATTGATTGATCGACATGATAGTTGCTGTGCTGGTGTTAATGTTGCAGCGGCGCTTCACATGTCTTGTGTTATTCAGCAGAAGGATGCCCGACAGTGGTTCGCTGAGTTGGCTGTTGACCTCGAAAAGGTGAAAATCTGCTAAAGCCCAAATTCCATTATGCCGACTTTGCGACAAAGTCCGGGACAAGTTCCCGACAAAGTTGTGGACTTGTCACGGACACAGATCACAAAAGTCCATGACACAAATCACGTCGCCGACTTCCATGATTTGTGTCCGCGACAAGTCCATGACTTTGTCGCCGACTTTCCCCTTGCATTGTAACGGGCTAAATTCCATTAGAGCGACACAAACTGCTTTGTCGCGGACTTGTCACGGACTTTGTCGCAAACATCTTGACATGTCGAGATGGTTTGTGTCCGCGACTTTCGTGATTTGTGTCCACGACTTTCCCCGCGGGAAGTTTCGGTGAAAGTTGGCGTAATGGAATTTGGGCTTCATTTTGGTTCAGCTATTCTTCAGCCGGCTTCTTTGAGTTATTTAAGTATCTGCCCAATATTGCATAGTTGTACTGTAAATTATGTTAACACGCTGTGTAACGTATCCAAGTTTTTTTTCATAGTTTCTCCGGATCACCGACCAGCTGATGTCTGAAGTCTTTGGCGACGTTAACTTCGGTAAAATGCCGCAAATTTAACCAACTCAGCTGGTGTTTAGGAACACTGTAAATGTTTGTTTAGTTGCGTACTTGCTTACATGCAGTGTCACTGTTTGTTTTGTGACCGTTGTGTGTTGTTGGGTTGATGCTTCAGCTGATAGAGATCAGTCGACACGTGCTATCGCTGTATGAGCTCTGGAAGAATTATGACGAGAAGAAAGAGATCGCACCATTGCTCAACAAAATGCCAAAGCCGAAGCTTTCACCGTCCAGGTCTGATCATCCAACATTGTAGTTGCTTGATGTAGCAAAAGATTAGGATGACTAAATGTAAAGTGCAGGCACAAAATGCACCAAAAACTCCCCGTTAAAGCAGCAATTGATGGAACCAGAGCAGCTTAATGTCTGCTGCAACACGTTATGGTGATGTCGCTTTCATGTCAAGACCAGCACAGATTTTGTTCATCTTGTTGAAATAGTACTCTTTCAACTGCTGAAAACTTCGTGTAAATTTACCATTGTCAATTTTATTGAAACACTGCATAGATTAGAGTAGTAGTTTGTACGTGTAGCACTAGTAGTAGTTGTTGTTAAGCGTTCTCATTTATTAGATGCAAACATTGCTGTAGTTATGTTTGCAGACCTCCTTCACAAGGTCCGAATGGCAGCAGTCAAGATAATGCTTCAAGCCTGGTTCAGCAACCAGCACCACAGAACACACATTCACAGCAATCACAGATCGGATAGGCCCCTTAGTGAATGGGTGATGCACTGCAGAAGACTTCATCTAATTTCCATTTCACTGCGACTTCCAATGCAGACCAGACGTGTGCAGTGACAGGCTGGGTCGGGCCAAACCAAAGGGATCTGTGGCTAAACTCTAGGAGATCAAAATTTTTAAGTACTCAGAAGTTGTGCACATTTTAAATCAATTTGGCAGATGCCTGTCTGATCCCTTTCATATTGATCCCTTTCAGATATTCATTCCATAAGCTGTCGGCTGTGAATTCATGACTGAGAAGAGTGGCAATGGAAATCTAGCTGATGTAGAGTCAGCAAAATGTTGCAGGTTGGTCTCGGCTTTATTTCAGTCAGCAAACAGGCCAGCCTGAATAATGTCAGCTTGTGCAGTGCACTGTCTGGTAGATACACATGCAGGGTAATACAAATTAAAATGTCTTAACACGAGATGTACGATATCTCAGAAATGCATGAATATTTTTGTATTAAATTATGCTTGTTCATTCAGAACATAACCCAACAAAAATGTGCTGGTTTGTGTTTCATTTGTTCATCATAGCCAGTGACAGAAAAGCAAGTTTGGGACCCAAAATACCAACTATTCAAGCCCCAAGCAAGAGCTTTGTTGTGACACCATTATGTACAGCACGGATATTGTTATTTTCATGTTGGGACATTTTATTTTCGTTCACCTTGTATATGCTGATGACATATAGGCAATGTATTGCAATGCATTCCGTCTGCAAGCATCTTAGTCATTATTCGTACTTTGTCAAGCCTGATATTGTTCTATGTTGTTTTTAGGCCTAGTCTAATAATTAGAAAATACAACAAACAGTTTATTTGACAAATATATAAAACAATAACGATAATGAATGATCTCTAATACATCTGATATGCATGATTCCAGATAGCATTCATTATGTATGTACAAATTAGTTTTTTTATACAGCACAAAAATCAGTTTGTGCCCATCAGTGCACTGTTCATCTACTATGGTCAACTGTACCTATTCTTACACCATACTTTACCTATGCAGTGGCGGATCCAGGGGACCATGGGTCCATGGCCCAATTAGGCCACTAGACATTCATGACTAATCACTTTGGTCAGAACATTAACTATCACATAATTACGAGATTGTTCTGGCTCAGCAGAAAAACTTCATTTAAACATTAAATTTCTGGGGCTCCACTACGGATGCCACTGGGGAAGCTCACAGCACTCGACAAACCCTCTAAGCTGGTGGGGAGAAGCTAGCCATGTGCTCTGATACTGGTACAGCTACATGGCAGAAACATTTCAAAGTGTTCATAAAAGCCGAACTGAATCGATCAGTCTATCACTGTTGACACTGCAGAAAACCGCTTCAGTTAATGGGGCTCTGTCCCAAGCCCTGCTAGGGGAGCTTACATCATTTCGGAGTGTATGTCATTCGTACTTTTAGCTTGTATTTTATGTTATAATCCAGCTATTGCCTGCAGCACACAATAAAAATGTTTCATCCAAACCCCCTTGCTGGTGGGGAGGCGCTCATGCCTCAAGTACATACTGTACTTAAGTATAGTTTCAGCTTCTAATCTGTTACAGTTCCCAACAAAAAATCTGGTACTGGTACTTATAATCACCCAGCCAGTAAACCAGTTAGCTCAGTTCAACTGCAGCTGTCTTGAGGTATTAACGTCCACACAGAGTTTGACTCAAATTAACCAAACTCATTCCATTAACTTCTTTCTGTGACACTCACAGTGAAGAAGGCTGAAGACAGGTCGTGTTATATGAGTAGCAGAAAACAAACAGGGACATTTGGCAACAACAGTCACAGCACAAACGTGTCATTAGTGACTAGCAGCTGCAGACGTGTACCGACTGACTGAACTACGATTCAACATGGCACTGGCCGCAATGTTTACATCATAAGCTGAGATAAGATTGTCCTCTTTGACTTTGGTTTCTGATCATGGTCTTCACCAAGGCAGTCGACAACCATCTGCAATACACGCACAGATCAGTCACAGGAGCTTCTGCGCAATTGGACTGCGGTTGCGGAACTGTCTGCTAGTCAAAATTCGACAACAAAACACTGCTCATAAACATTATGAGCTATTACCAAAGATGCTTCTGTTCGTTTCAGGCTGCAACGCACTGTTACTTTTGTTTAAATTGTGCTAGCTATAAGCACACTTTTGCAGCACACAAACCAGAATCTTCGGGAGCTGACCTGATCTCAAGAGACCAAATCTGCAAATGTAGGGTGTTCCAAAAAATGGGAACATTGTTTCAATTTTGTGATAACTTCCACAAATTTACACAGATTTTAACCATTTTTTCACTGTTGCAACAACAAATCCATAACGCATAAAGATAAAATTATGCTGTGCACCTCACCTTTATTCTTTGTGATGACACTATTACCTGATATTGTGTTTACGCGTAAAGTTCTGTTTAATTAACTTTAATGGCACACAACTACGTAGGCTATGGGTAGAACAATGAAAGACGATTGCTGTTTAATAGTAGGGTTACACAAGTTCAACTGAAATTTGAAGATGTACTCTTTGCACTAGGTCGCTAAAATTTTGCATGCAAAGAGCTGAGGCACTAATTAATTAGTACGCATGGCCTATTGCTGTTTACTTTTTAGTTTCAAGATTGCTGATGAACCATTAACATCGATAAAGCAAACATGTATAGTGCAATTTTTGCAGTGGCATGTTTTGCTAGGTACGGTGATTACATAACACAGGTGAGGTATCCAGCGTAACTCTACTTTTATGCGCAATAGATTTCTTGTTGTAACAGTGAAAGAATGGCAAAAAGCAGTGTACATTTACAGAAGTCTTCGCAAAATTAAAACAGTGTTCCAGTTTTTTTAGAACACCCGTATATATCCAGCCATGCTTGCAGTGGTATTATGCTTGAAGCCATGGGTGGAATTGGCACAAGTTTTGTCGTCGTCAGACAAACAATCAGTTAAAGATTATAATGCTGTGCGACATATCGTAGCAACATTGTGACATACCGTTAAGTACATTAAAACAGCAGGAATGAGCAGATAGCCTGATAATCTATGCTACATGTTAAGACAGCTAGATGACTTTAATTGCTAAATACTGTTGATCTTTCGGCAACCACTGTTTGGCTTCTTCAGAATGTAAAAACACAGCCAAGCAAATTTACCTGTCGGGCTTCTCCTCGGCTGACGTCTCCACGGGTTAGCAGAACGTTCACAAGTTGATCAATCTTTACGTCCGGATATTCATTCACAAATCCCTGAAAATAACATGCACTGCTGGCTTGAAGCATCAAAGGACGTCACTGTTGCACAAATGTTTACATGAACTAAAAAGTCGTACTTCATCGGCTGCCATGGCATCGGTGTGGTTAATTGACACATTTCTGGCAATCTAATGTTGATGCAATACTACAGATTTTTTAATAGTTTTTAGGTTAATAATTAAAAGTCAGAAAACTGCAGTTTTAAATAGAGAAGAAAGCAAACTGCTACAAGAACTTGTACCAAATAACGACAATAACAGTGAAATAATACAGTGCATCAATTACAGTGATTTCGAGAGAGAGCATCGAAGTATCTTTCAGCCAGATGAGTTCTGTGAGAGCACACAGAGCCGAAAATGGAGATGAGTCCTGCAACAACAAATATATGCAGCTCATAGTAACAAAGTCAGCAAATAAAAGAAAGTAATAACTGCTTCTCAAAACACAGGCAAACATGTAAAGAAGACCAAAATAGCAAGACTAAAACCAAGAAACGGAGACCATAAATGAGACGAACACCAACAACTTCAGACCTTAGCGATACTGAACTGGTGGCGTGGCGTAGTTGGTAACGCGTTTCGGCTGAAACAAAGTTACTCTACGCCAGGCCTGGTTAGTACTGCGATGGGTGACTGCCTGCGGGCAGGTAAACCATTTTGGTGCGAAGCCTGCCAGCTAGGTCGACTCAGCCTTCTACCCTCCATGGAACGGTAAAATGAGTAGTAACTCATTTACATGGCTTACGGAAGGTGGAGACCTTGGTACAGCTGACTGGGGTTGCCTAGCTGGCCACTGCGCCAGCTTGTGTCTGCAGGCTGCACATGGTGGCCATGCGGCAGACTGCTCTGGTTAGTAACGAAAGCGCATTAGAGGCGTGTTTGCGACGATGCACTATACAAATTGACGACCTTTACCTTTTTTTACCTTTACTGTTAATAAATTAGTATGCAGAAGTATTGCATCCTTTAGGCACGGTTTAGCCAGTAAGGTTTTAGTAGCATCTAACTTGTGATGCTTAATTACAACTTTTGATCTCAAGACCATGACCATGGTTCCAGCATCTGCCCCAGGATGCCAACATTAGGAAGAAGTGGAGACTGGAAAGGGCAAATCATCTAAAGAACTGTTCATATTATGCCCACAGTCAACTTATGCTTTTCCACCCGCTTAAGTTTTAACTCTTGCATTTTTTGCATAAATTACTAACACTACTTTGAAGCGACAAAAATTGTTTTCATTAGGCGCAATTTTTAGGCTAAAAATGCACAAAAATGTCCCAGTTGCCGGGGCTCTGCCCCGGACTCTGCCAGGGGAGCTAAGAACACTTCACAAACTAGTGAAGCAAAGGATGGGAAGGGGGGAAAACAAGAAAGCCTGGCTGTCGCTAGGGAAGTCATGACACAACCTATACAGCTGCAGTACTGATCATTATGGTCATAAAAGGTCCATGATTTTCATCTTGTCTGAAAGGGCGTATGCCATTTCCTATAAGTGACTAAAGGTAACTATGGCTTTATTTCTCATCAATTCCGAGATATGGCCAGTTTTCCATTAAAAACGCACATTTTTCCTACCCCCCTTTCATTCAACTCCAACTTTGAACTGCATCCCCACATTTTGTACGCAGAGAGCCTCAATAAAAGGCTAATTATTCGTGTAAAAACTTTTCTTTCAAGACCTACTGCTTAGCCATAATACATACATTACATGCAGACGGACGTGCCATAGACGCCTATAGCATAACTGTAGCACATCAAAAATGGGAGCGAAAGACGGAGTGAAGGCAAAAAGGAAAAAAGGAGAAAATGACAAGGAAAAAAAGTAAAGGAAAGGAAAGGAGGACAGGGACGGTGGAGAGGACTGGACTCGATCTCACACATTTCAGTTTCTGGACATTGGCAGCTATGCACTCATGGCCAACAGGGGTTCCATGGGTTTGATCAAACTCCCTGCCCCCTAGTCAGCCAGAACCAGGAAAAACTGCTGTAAAATAAAAATTGTCACCAACGGATGTGATTTTCAAGCTCAAAATGGACAAAAATGCATCTACAGCCAGGGCTTTGCTCTGGACCCTCCGGGGAAGCCTACAGTGCTACTCCAGTCCCCACAGCAGGCATAGCTTGATTAAGGGAGGACCACTTCGCAGTCTAGGAGGTTGAATCAAACCCCTCCCCCGTTTGGAGAAGTCTGCTTATGGACCTGAAGATGTGTCGGTGTGTGTTATTAGTAGACGGCAGGCAGACATAGATCAGTAAAGAGTAAGAGAGTCACATACAGCAGGTTTGCGGATGAGGTTGTTAAAATGCTGCTGCAGCTGCTCAGCTTCACGCCTGATCTGAGTTGCAGCCGGCTGACGTTCATCACAGTTCTTAAACACAATCCGCCTGAATCCACAATGATAACGACAACAACAATATACTAATAGTGACAGTAACAATAATACTAACTCAACCTGGCTATCCCCCTGTGGGCAATATGTACCAGCAACAGCTGCAGCATACACAAGTACATTGCATGATGCACTAGCCCCGTATCCATAGTGTTGCAGCATACTGGTATGCTTTCAAAAGTAATAACAGTAACAATGTCTAATGCGCTGTATCATGGTGAAATCATCACTGCAAATATCAGATCTATATAAATAATCTGCCCTTTCACCCATTCTGCAATGATGCCAGCATGCTTCTGATGCTTTTGACGAAAATGTTTCCAGACATATGTGCCAGCAACCGTAAAGCATGGTCTGTTTGGCTTTGCTGCATTTCTACAGACAATTTACTGTTAGTTTCTGGTTCATTCAAGTACAGTAATGGCGGTAGCCACGTTTTGGTTTTTTGACATTTATTGGTGAAATTTTCAGCTCCCTTATTACTTCACTTAAAAGACACAATGTAATAAAAAATGTTAAATGCAACAGCTTATTAATCGCTGAACTATGGCTAGACAGTAACACATACTTAGCAGTGAAGAGGGCTTTGTAGTATTCACAGGCAATCCGTTGCTGCATTCGCTGGATCAACGCGTCGTAGAACTGGTCTTTGAGGTGAATGAAATCCTGACAGTAGTCTTCGACTGTGATACAGATAGTATCCACAGCATTGCTGCTGCCTATCCTACAATCATCACATCACACACCCTAACCATACCAATGGAAGTATGATAGATATTGATGCCTCGACCCCATCAGCCAGAATCAGGAAACGCGTAATAATATACAACAGCATCACCACCAGATGCGATTTTCGAGCTAAAAATGCATAAAAATGCACCTGCAATCAGACCTTTGCCTGAAACTTGATCGGAGAAGCTTACAGTACTCCCCAGATCCACAGTCCATACAGCTGAATGAATAAAAGACTGCATCACGGACCATAGGATCAAACTGGACCCCCTTTGGAAAAGTCTAGCTATGGGTCTGCATTGCATTTGCACACAGTCGCTGCAACATCAGACATCTATCACTTCCAGCAAGCTCGATGTCAGAACACATTATACAATGTCACAATTTACGCCATGACTACAACAAAGAATACTTAACTAACAGTCAAATTTTGTTCAAATTTATTGCATAAATATTTTCTCAGCTCAGCTACAGTTGCTACAAATTCCATTTAAATTCATCATTATTCGACTAAGTCATGGAAGAAAGAAAAGGGTGCCTTTTTATATGGACATCATGCATCAATAACCAATGATAAAAATGACTCGGTAAATTAACGGCACCAACCATTTCCTAGTGAGCAGCTCACTGATGTGTTTCTCCAGATCCAAGAAGACCTCCGAAATAAGACAATCACATCTGTGCACCAATACAGCACATGCCAGTGACGCCGAATGGCTATGGGTTGTTACACGATAATGACTGATTGTAACACAACAACAAGCAAAGTTGCGAGCTTGGTGCTTTCATCATACACCCAGGTACTCGATAACCCTACCTTAAGTTGATGACACATTGGTCATTTTCTAGCACCTGTTTCTGGCGCCAGAAACAAGCGCCAGTTGTCTGGAGCCAGAAAACATGACACACTTAGCTGGCATATAATACCGGCAGCTTGTCAATTACGCTTTTGTTTAAGATTCTATCATAATAGGTTTTTAATGATGCATTATGCAGAAATTCGTTTCTTTCATACTGTTCTATCGGTTGAAAAACACTTTCGTCACTGCACTTCATCTTTCATCCTTGTTTACAAACAAACGAGCAGAGCTATCGTTTGCTCAGACTGACCAATCACAGTTCAGCTTTCCCGCCGGTTTCCGGCACAAAACTGAACATGCTGTATCCGGCGCTGGTTTCTGGCACCATAAAAATATGACAAAATGACCAGTTTCTGGTACCAGTTGGGACATTGGTTACTCCTGCCCTGAGAAAGAATCACACTAACTTCGGTTTTGTAAGCCATTTTGTTTTCAAGTTTGCGAAAGACCAACAGACGGGCAGGCATGACTCATAATGTGGCCTATTAGCAAAATTGCATTATAATACCATATGAACAATAAATGACCATCTCTGTGATGCTGCAACCAAAACATCATCCAGTTACTTCAGTATCTGTGCTACTTCAGACAGATCAACAACGACCAACCTAATAACAACTGTAAAATACTACTACTGCATGAGCAATGCAGGCTATTGCAACAAATAGTGTAGAGCATTTGATAAAAGAGTTTGGATCCACTATTCCAATGGGCAACGGAAAACTTGTTTCAGGTAACGACACTGTATTTATTAAATGCTAAACTAACTCTTAACACTGACCTCAACCTTACCCTAACCCTATTTTTAACTGCATCCCTAACCATAATGGCTCTTCAAAATGGCGGGCTGACATCGATGACAGTCGACGCTTACAAATAGAGTGCAATGGAATCTTTGATGATGGATGAATATTTGTCCGATACGACAGCAAAACGACGACTTGACTCCATCTGACATTTGCTTTGTAGATGAACGGCAAACTCAGCAATTGTCTGGCAGTTGTTCACGTTCGCAATCTGCACATTACAGCCATTGTAATGATAACAATGATCATAGCATTTATACAATAGACAAAAATAGACTGTATATTACGCGATAACTTTCTACACCACTTCCAGTACAATTTCCTAACCAGTCCTGTACAAAAACTCGTACTAAAATTCAAAATTCTTTGGTTTTACGTTACTGCATTTTTATAAACATTTGTACACTTCCTCGTATTTTATCACTAAATCAATGTATATTTGCTCTGCACTCTGTCAGTTTAAATAAACGAATATTGTATTGTATGTACTGTAGTATACATTCGGTTTTGGTTACAAATCACATTGCAACAGTCAACTTCAAAAAAATACAGCCAACATTACTCAAAAGCTGCACCACAACTGCTAAACTTGTGTCACACAACAACAAACATAAGAATACCACCAGCAATGTAAACCATTAAGTGAACACAATATTACACCGTGTTCCAAAATTAGGGACACCCCTACAGATAAGTTAGTGTAAAATCGTTAATACCTGATAAATTTTTTTAATAATTTGAAATAATCATGGAAAGTTATTCTGAACTAGTGTTTAAAGTTTGAGCTCAAAGTGGCCAACTTTGGCCAACATGCAAGTTTTCAGTGTAAGGCAGTTATTCTGCTGGTTGATCACTTTGTCAATAACAACATATTGAATGTAACCCTAATGTAAACAAACTCAAACATCATAATGATAATACATTGAGCTCACACAGTAAAGTGCAGACGTTGTAATCCTTATGATGGTAAGTAATGTTAAGATAGTGCAGTGCACAATATTTTTTGTTAATCACAAGTGAATTAGGTGCATCTGAAGCAAAGGTGTTGCTAATTTTGGTACGTGGGAGACATACCATGAAATGTGTTCAACAAAAAAAACACGTAAAAGACATACCATAAAATGTGTGAAACACAGCGGTTTACTGCGGTCCAACAAATGCTGCTCCTTGTATACGGCTAACTCATCTGCAACACAAAATGCATTGCAACAACACGAGACATACAAGCACTAGCCAGCCATATGTCATTGTTATAATTTCATCGGAACCTCAATGGGGGAATGCTTATTGGCCTTAAAAACAGAAGATTTTTTAAATGAACTATTGAGATTTTGCCACCAAACTGGACAAAATTATTCACATCTGCACAATTCTGCCACAGTCTCTAGCATATTACTCAATACTTATAAGTCTTACTACACTACAAACAGTGGTTTTAACCAAATGTTTTGCACAAATACTGAAACATTACAACAGGAAAATTACTTCAAAATGTCACTTCAGCATTGCTAACAGTACCACAAAGCACAAATTCACTTTCTGGAAACTGACCAAATCTAAACTGGAGTAAAGGTAGCAGAAATGGGCATGTGAACAGCAGCCGAAAGCAAGCATCAATAGCACTGGAAGAAAAGCAAAGACTAACGTCTGTAGGTCGTTGCAAACTGGTCAAGTTGTTCAGCGCAGACCTCAACAACTCTTGCAGCAAGGTTTGCACCGATTGTAGTCGCAACTTGAAGCTGTTTATCACCAGTGTAAACAACACTTTAATGTGGACAAATTGTAGTCAGAAAGACTCAATAATAACTAGAAATTTTGGGCAAAGCCCAACGTGAGTCCACCTGGCGCCCTAAGTCCGATTGGGGGGAAAATTCATAGGGGTGAAATTCCCCCGGTGGCAGTCACGTGGCCCGAACTCAAATGCATTAGCATACGCAGAACGCCCAATATCGACTTAGGGTAGGTCAACATGCGCACCTATAACTATTTTGTTAGTAGACCAAAGTTTGCCATTTTTTTGTTCAACGGGAGGTGAATCGCAGTTAATAATGCCATTTACCGCTTGTCGAATGTTGACATCTCTGTGCCTTCCAGAGACATTCGCGGTCAAAGTCAAAAGTTTGAAGTCGACTAAAATTGGGCCAAATATGGCATGTTTGTGGCTTCTAAAATTTTTTGGGGGAGACCCCTCGAAATTTTCGACCGGAATTATATAATTGAACACACCTCCAAGCATCGCGCAAAATTTCGCGGTAATCGGCCAATGGAGCTCGGAGATCTCATTTTAAAAAAGATAATAAAATAAACGCCAGCAAAACGTAAGCCCGCTCCGAAAGCTATCACTTCCAAGCGGACTAATAATAACAAGCACCAAAGCAATTTGGTAAAACATGAGTATCTTTATGGCTGTATTTGACAAGTGGCAGCAGCAATTTGCAACTGCATGTTTTGGCTAGAAGTTCAATCCCAAAATCTCCTCACCCCTTGGGGGCCATGGACCACATCTAACACGACGTGTCATCAGATATCACAAATGTACCTGACAAATGGCACGTAAATTCATTGTATGGTTTAAGCAGGATGCACACATGACAGATGACAGACAGACAGACTACACTATGCAGAATTGTGTAGCAATAGCTGGAATTGCTTGCACTGCAAAACACGATTCCATCTGATGTGACTATTGGAAAGTAATGCAAAACAAAGTGGAACATATCACGTTCATTCCTCAAACAGTGCACATGGTTCATACAAGTGAAAAGCGTGTAACAAGTCGACATTAGTTATACAACTAGTCAAAACCATCCTCCAGTGCAAAGATTCACAACAAAAAGACCACAACTGAGCATAATTCAAGTACATATGTTCCAGTTTTTGTGTGCCAAAAGTATTACTACTATTAGAAATACTATTTGCGCAGCAGTATGCAGTCCACTGACAAAAAGCTATCTGATAAAAATAAATAAAAAAATGTTTCATCATTCATGTTCAGATAAAAGATCAACAGGATAGACAAACAGACAGACAGACATCAAGCTGACAGGATGACTATAATAAAGATGATATATGGGGCTTAAAATTCATACATTATCATTATCATCATTAAGCCTATTACTATAAAAACTGACAAAGTTGATATAAGCAATGACTAAGATAACAACGACAGCAAACGTTTAGTGACAACTGCTGTACATACATTCTGCTCAAACATCTGGATTAGTATGACGGGTAGTGTAGTGTTATAGTAACCCTTCTCATCGGCGTCCGGTGGCGTCTCTTTCAGCCAGTCCTACATCAAAAAAAAATTAAACATCAGAGCACAAGTGGCAACACTTATCCAACCAGGACAAAAATCAATAGAAAATGTTACTCCAACTTTGAGCTGAAAAGGGAATGGAATAAAAATTCATGCAGCATCAGCACTATAAGTCTATCGCATGTTAGATGCTAAGGCCTATTAGTCTACACAATGCATTTTATAAGCATTCATTGCAGTGTCTTAGACAACTGAACAATATTGCCCTATTGGCTCGGGCTCCATCCTCACATGTCGCAATGGGAGTTTATGATTTACAATATTCGCTAAACCATATCCCGTGACGTTTTTGGCAAGTCGTATCCACAAAATCTGCTGCCCCAAGAATGGATATGTCATGTCACTGCTTCCGAGCCAGTCACTGACACTCAGCACCAAAATAAGTTAGAAAATAATGTCAAAATGTCAAAGCACTTGTAACAATCGCAAGCCAAAACAACAATTTCATTACTCATAGCGCACAGCTGGTCTGTGTGCATTGCAGCACTCAGCAGCAGTGCTAAAATCTGGCAAACACAGACAAATCCAACAAACTAGACAAAAATTTTGAAACAAAATATAGTCGGATTTGCCACCTATAGCCAAATGCTAAACTACCAAAGAAAGACTGAAATAAGGTACAACTAGTATATCCCTAATCAGGGGCGTCCACCCCACTGACAGGTGGAGGCAAATCCCCCTGAAAAAAGTTGGGGGAAGCAAAAAATTGAAAACTGGGGGGAATATTTTTTCGATGGCAAATTTCCTAAAAATGCATGGCACAGAATGTGATAATCATGCATACAACAACCCAAGATTTTTCTGCTCGCTTCACTCGCAGATTACTTGTAGCCCCTACTTTCAAGACTGTATTTAAGGGGGAGGGGTTAGCGAGTTCAACCGCCCCACGAAATTTTTAATTTTAATGTAACAATTCGGGGTACAACAGTTAAAAAAAAAATTTTCAGCTCGCTTCACTCGCAGATTATTTGTACCCCTACTTTGTTCCACCGCCATTGTTTGCTTTTATTATTTTAACTGCATGCACTAAATTTGGTCGGTTGATTCTGAGGAAAATAATGAAAATTGTTGTGACCAGATGTCATATTTTAATGCTAAAATGCACTATGTTCAATTTCATCTGGAGCTCCACCCCAGACCCTGCTGGGGGAGCTCACAACGCTCCCGAAACACTCTAACTGCATTTGAAGGGTCCTACTTCTAAAACAAGGAAGGGGAAGGGAAGAAGAAAGAGAAGATGGGAGGGAAGAAAAAAGCAAAGGAAAAGGAAAAAGAGAAAAAAAGAGAAAGCAAAGGAAAGCCCAAAAGGGAGGAAAAGGTCAACCCCCTAAGCAAAAATTTTGGCTACGGCCTAGCCTCATTTTAAAGTTGTGGTGCCACGCCACCCTTGTTTGCCCCTATATTGTCTAAACTATACTAAACTTGGTCAGTTAATTACATGAAAAATTACAAAAATTTGTTGCCACCAAATGTCATACTTTAAACGTTAAAATCCACCAAATTCAATTTCAATTGGGGCTCCATCCCAGACCCTGCTAGGGGAGCTTACAGCGCTCCCAGAACCCCTAGCTAAATTCAAGAGGTCCTACTTCTAAAGGAAAGGAGAAGGGAAAGAGGAAAATGGGAGGTAAAAAAACAGAAGAGAGGGAAAAGAGAAGAAAGGGGAAGAAAAAATAGGAAAAAACAGAAAAGGAGAGTAAGAGTAGGGGGGAGAGAGGGGCATCTGAGTTGGAGGAAAGTTGCCTCCTGGTGCTGATAGATGCCCCTGTCCCTAATACAAACATGCAGTAACGTATATCAGCCATAACATACGATCATGACTGATGAATAAACAAACAAACCTTAGAATCAGTCTTCAATGAGTTTGCCATCCACTCTTGGAAATTTGCACGAATATTCGTTATATACCTAGACAAAATATTAACAGCACACGTCAGTAGAATACGTTTTAGGAAAAATCAAAGAAAATAACAGAAATAGTACAGTGAGTGAGTGAGTGACTAGGTCATTTCGGAGACGGCCTTTGCAAGCAAAATTGCACATATACATAATAACGAAACAAAAAGTTTAACCTTTACAGAGTTTAACCTTTATAAACATAAAACACGAAAAACGACCTTAACCTAAAATTGTAAGAACTGCCGATTATAATTGTGCATATGTAATGACAATGGCAGTTCTAATTATCTTCCATATTATCCTCCAGACACTCATCAATTTCATAATGCTGTCTATTGCAAAAACAAGGGGGAGAAATAGTATAAATGTATACTGACTTAGAAATCATTAGATCTATACAGCGGTAAAATGACAGGCACAAGCAAAATGTTAATTGCTTTCAACAATGACTTTAGGGCAAGTTCTTAAACCAATCAAACAGTAAAGTAATTATAAGGCAAATGAAACACAGTTGTCCTCATGGTCAATATCACTGTCAACATTTTACCACATCACTTATTTTGTGATAATAAAACTATGTATGAAAAAACAGCCACTATGGAACGCACTGGTTATGTAGTGAAGAGATTTGCTGGGAGTTCAACAGTGGCGCCATCTGTGACACATCTATACTTAGATCAGGGTGACCCATCAGTTCACTTCCACTGCATACATTAACATACATTACCATTACTCCAGATATAATATATGCAAATGTTTACTGAAGAAATATCTTCAGAACAGCCTGCCATTATACACTGTTATTTAAGTTTGATTAATAGTCTCAAAGCAGACTGTTTTCGTGCAAGCAAGAAATATTCACTATTACATGTGTAACTGCATAATAATTGAAGTAGTTACTGTTATACTGTTATTCTTCTAGCTGTAGCTAGAGTACACATTAATACTACAACCAATGCAAATTCTGTAAAATATAGAAATGTCAATTAAAATCACACACGCATAATCGTTGATCCACGTCAGCAGTGAGACGACTTCATTACCCTCCAAGCCTTGCTGGACAATGTCTGTCAGCTACACAGATGCACATAAATACACACACAAATACACACGATGACACAGAAAGTTGCCCACATCATCATCATGGGGAACATACAGTGCACGTCCTTCAAGAGCACAGTATAAACGTTGTTTCATAAAAAAGCATTCTTTTCTTTCTTTTATAATTTTCTCAAATGCTGATCAATTTACACAGAATTTTTATCAGATGTACCTAAAGAAATACTAATTCGAAAAATTTTGACAAAACATGGCTGTTAGTTAAATATTCTTTGCTAGTCGTGATGTAATGCTGACGTCATAATGTGCCGTGAGTAAAAACCTGCTTGTCGCAACCGGTGCTGACAGTTAACGAATAGCTGCCCTGCTTCGATGGTGAACTTTATCTGGTTCACTAATGATAAACTGTTGAAGTTTTACCACTGCAGCCACAAAAAATGCCCAAAACGATCACTTTCACACACCTGTGGGGATAGCTTGACTTTTACACCTTCTAGCAAAACAGAGCACCAGCACACACTGCTTGCAAGATGGTTGAGTTTTTGGATAGTGAGACGCTTGTTTTCATGCCCACATGTTGCTTAGTGTTGATACGATAAACATTTTTCATCAGCAAACCAGATTAAGTTCACCATCGAAGCAGGGTAGCAACTGACAGCACCAGTTGAGACAAACAAGCCTGTACTCACGACACATTATGATGTCAGTGTTACATCACAACTAGCAAAGAATAGTTGACTAAAAGCCAGATGCTGTTAAAATATTTAAATTAGTATATCTTCAGCTACAGCTGGTAAAAAATTTCATATAAAATGATCACCAATCAACTGAGTTGTAAAAAAAGAAAAAAAATGCCTTTTTATGAAACATCATGTAGTCTAGATGCAATCAGCTGCCACTTAAGAGATTATAAAGCACTTCTGGATGCAAGTCTGTTTCAAATAAGGAGCCCTATAGCAACAACGCGGAACTCTGTCCTTATGCAAGTATAAAAACAATAAAAACTCAAACTGCAAACCAGACATAAACACAAAAGAACACATTTAGCAACTAACACAGACAGATGTCACTATGACCATGGTTTTTATTCATTGACATTTAGTTTGCAGATTTTGTATCCATGTTCCCAATTTTACCAATGAAATTTTACACCAACAAGATATTATGATGCAAGTAACACTAGATACATGTGAGGAGATGTTGGCATGGTACATGGCGATGTATCGACTGACGATGTTGTAATGTGGAGGAAAGCACGGTTCGCATAGCGTCTACACACATAAACACATTCAGTCATCAAAAGAATGGAAAAGAGTGAAAGAAAGAAAATATACACAGGGAACAGAAATGCTACACGCACAAAAATAACATTCAAGTATGAGGCTACCACTAAGAATTCAAGAGCTGCAGACCACTGTTAAACAGCCGATGAATCATCACCTTGACAACACGCAGATCTTCAAGAACTAGCTGTCGGGTGACTTCCAGATGTCGGACCAACCACATCTTGTTCATTGCTCGGTCTTCCATCTGATTTGCCTCAATACTGCACACAACCTCACCACCATCCACCCAGCAATCATCAGCTAACATAACAAGAGCCAACAGCTGGGAGTAAACAGAAGAAATTATTTACGCATGCACATGTTGCACTGGGAGTTCATCCCCTTTGAAGCACTTTGAGACAGCAGAAATTAAACACAATTAAACTATGACAGCATAGAACCAAGTCAGCCAGCATCTTTTATAACTGACCAGGTCACTATAACAGACATCCTGGCCCACCACTGTACTGTAGATATATTTGGTAAAAAGCACTCTTGCTCATATAGTATTTAAATACACTGTTTATGTATTCGGCAAGAAGCAATCTGCTCTAGGTTATTAAAGCCTATGTTGGGGTTACAAATGTTTTATTTTCATACAACCACATCTATCTTAAAACATCAAAAGAGCAACAGTGGCTGTGTACCAACACACAGACTACAAACAACAGAAAAAAACAAGCAAAAAAAATAGAAGAAAACTTCAGACCGAGTGTGAATAGCTTCATTCATGACTTCAAATGCCTTTTGCTTCCATCTCTTCGGTCGATCGGGAAGCTTCATTTGTTCATATTGTTTTGCCATCAGAGCATCAGTCCTACAATCAGCAGTATCTGCCAATGTACAAGGGTTAGTCAAAAAGGTTGTAGCCTGACACGATTCAGGTCCGCTATTCCAAAGGTCCACTATTCCGAAAATATACTGTTCCCACTAACCCTAATCCTAACCCTAAACCTAACCTTAATCCAAACGTTAGCACTGTAGCATGTATCTGCACCATAGACTTTCAGAATAGCGGACCTTCGGAATAGTGCCAGTACCACGAAACACAGCTGACCAATAGATATGTATATCATGTTTTGTCACTTTTCAGCATAGTCTCCTACAAATAATATGCACCTGGTCCAGCATCTGTCCTAAACTCAAATCCAACTGTGAAAAATTTTTTTGATCTTGGTCTTCCAGTCAGCAATTTGCCATGCAGGCTATGAGCGGCATTCAAACAGTTTATAGCCTGATGCAAATAGATACGGCTTAGTACCATCTGGCACAATAATTGGGCAAAATTAAAATTAACGGATGCAAACGAACTTGCTGATGACATGGAATATACACAGCAAATGGAGTTTGGAAAACTAAGATGAAAAATTCTTCCACGGAATCCCAACTTTAGAGAAGCACTGGACCCGGCTTAGTACCATCTGGCACAATAAT
>Ga0209454_1000346_pt1 | contig 24564 bp, 19 predicted proteins | sample WorMetHERISLAND1_2_FD_187400 | JGI IMG/M metagenome (GOLD analysis project Ga0209454, IMG submission 187400) | Marine gutless worms symbiont microbial communities from Max Planck institute for Marine Microbiology, Germany - Olavius geniculatus... | ecosystem: Host-associated > Annelida >... | reverse complement strand
ATATATATGTATACACAATTTATTCACAGCTTTTTGCTGCAAATAACTCTGAATTGTAGTGCAACATTTTTGATAGGCTACATTATGGGTCTTGCCCGTCTGTCTGTCTGTTGATCCGTCCATCTGTCTGTTTGTGCTGCAGTCCTAATTAAATTTTTTGCCAAAAAAAAGTAAAATGTTGAGCTGAAAACCCACATTTTGAGGAAATTTTGAGCATTCATGATCCCTCTGTCAGAAAGTTGCTGTCGGAAATTTGCAGTCTCTGTTGGAAAATTGCAACTTCTTGCCCTGCGTACTATTTAACTCACGATGCCACTGACAGAGCCCCAACCACCAACTCACACGATACCTAATCTTTTAAGGCAGAACTTCCCTGGTTGGTCTTTTGAAATTGGGCAAAGCCCTTCCCATTCTTCCCCACCCAATACAAATTAATAGAATTATATTGTGCAGGTTATTTCATTTAATTGTATCGTCTTACAGTGCAAAGTGATGACAAAAAGGATGTTTGAATATTTTATTAAATTGGATACAATTTGAGTGTTTCAAATACATCGTGTGATATGTTTAACAAAAAAACAGTCTGCCGGTACACCAAAGGAGGACACTAAGGTGAAGAAAGGAAAGAAGGGAAAAGACGGGAAAACTTCAAACAAGCAGCAGCAGCAACAACGACAACAACAGCAACAGAGCAGGAACCGACAACAAGGAAGACTGTTTGTCAGTGATATCATATCAGAAACACCAACCACTACCACAGGTCTGTAGTTGTGGTGGTGGTAATGTTGTTGTAGTAGCCCGGCCGCCCTCCATCTTTTTAGGATCGGGCTTTCAGGAATTCTGTGACTTCCTTGGGTTGCTGCCAGCGTTTATAGGGGTCAGGTTAGTCGGGTTCATTGGGCATTCAAATAGATGAGCAACGCTGTGTGGTGTCGTGTTACAATAGGGCAGGATAGTGGTAGTAATAGTGGTAGTTGCCAGCAGCAGCAGCAGCATCAATAGCAGCAGGTCGGTCTTATTTTATGATAGCTTTGTTTCGGTTCTGTACTCTTGGTCTGGTTCATGAACTTTTTGGCTTGTTTTACATTGCAGCCCATTGGAACCATTTGGTGCAGTTGTGAAAGCGATATTAATATGTGTCTGTGGTGCTGTAGAGGTTGTTGAGATGGAACAACAACAACAACAAGCTGCTGATGTTGTTGACGTTGAAGATGATGATGTCACTGCCACTCAAACACAGGTACAGATAGTAGTAGTAGTAGTAGTAGTAACAACAACAAGCTGCTGAATGCTGATGTTGACATTGAAGATGACAACTCCACCACAGAAACACATTTGCAGTGATATCTACTCCGGTGGCTTGAGCAAGTAAAACTTGAAAAGTGCATTTCAGTGGTTAGTCACACAAATTTACAGTAACTGTTAATAGCTGAGGGTTAGGCTTATTGGTTATAACGTTGCAAACTTTGTTGATTTTAAAAAAATTTAGCTGTTTTTGCTGAGGACATTATGTTTTTGGGTCTCGCTTTTCATACGTAGATAACTCGAAAAATTATTAACGCATTTTTGACAGAATCTTTTATGAGAGGTTTGGGTGGTCAAAGAAGCAAGTGATTTTATTTTGGTGGCAATCATAATCTTGTTTTTCAATTTTTCATGCAGGATTCCTTAGCATTAAGAGACAGTGTAGGGTATAAACTTAGATTCCATTGCAGCAGTAGTGGTAACAGTAGTAGTATTGGTTGTTGTTGTAGTTGTAGTTGTTGTTGTGTACCAGTAGCGGTAGATGAATGATAATGTTTGCTGTGTATTTCAGGATGCAGCTATTCTAGACTCGTTGACTGGTATTCCCACTTCAGAAGATATTCTGCTCTTCTGCATTCCCGTCTGTGCGCCTTACACTGCACTCACTAATTACCGGTATGTAAGACTTTAGTTCTTGATCATTATTTTGTTCCCTCTTTTTGTATTCATTCTTATAGCTAGTTTATATTTATTTATTATTTAATCGTACATGAAGTACAAAACTTTATACGTCAGATGTCAGTGTTACCTTCACCTTACCTTTTTTACCTGTGGTGTGGGAGGCTGTGAACAACCTTCCAGTGTTAAGACCACAACATGGGCCCAGTGCGCTTCTGCAACAGACCTTAAGGGTGTAAAGAGCTCTTAGAGGTCGCCGTGAATCTTTAGAGTGTTGACCAATGAATATTGTGAAGTTTCTCCAGTGGGAAGCTGTGTGCTGCAAAAATACTCGTGGATACATGTGCACAATTATAATTGGCAGTTCTTACAATTTTAGGTTTTCGTCGTCTTTTTGTGTTTTGTGTTCTATAAAGGTTAAACTTTCTGTAAAGGTTAAACTTTTTGTTTCGTTATTTTGTGTATGTGCAATTTTGCCTGCAAAGGCCGTCTCTGAAATGACCTATACTGTGTTGGGCGGGACGTTAAACCCTACTCACTCACTCACTCATCTGGAGTTGCAGGGTTGCACTGCATCAAGCAATATCATGCTTCTCATTCTCCTCTTGACACACGGGACAGATTGAATCCTTCATGAGATTTGTCACGCTGAGGTGGTGGTTAAGATTGCCGTGCCTAATTGTCTTAATTTTAATTGTTTTAATTTTTGCATGAAGCAAAGAAGTGTGTCATTTTCTTTTTGTTTCTGTCTTTTTTTGTCATCCGAAAAGTTTTAATAGTTATTCCATATAATTTTTGTGTTTAGGTATAAAGTCAAGTTAGTTCCTGGTACCACAAAACGAGGCAAAGGTACGTTTATTCTAATCGTGTAATGTCATATGGTCTAGAAAATTTGGTGGTGTCAGGAAGGACAGATGGCAGGAAAGCAAGGAGGCGTCAGAGGTTGAACTATATGGACAGCTTGTGTGAATCATGGAAGGACAAAGTCAGCCCAACAGAGCTGTCGTCGACGACGGCACGGCAGCATGACACGACAATGTCATTTGCATTTTGTTAACTGTTTATTTGTCAGTTTTCGACATGTTGAACCTTGCAAATGCAACTGTTGACTAAACGTGCCAGTTTTAACTTTGGGGTGTTCTGTTCTAACCTCCAAACCATGCAAAAACATGCCTTTGTATTTATTGTCACATATTCATGTTTTACAATTATTGCTTTACTTTTTGGGGTTTTTGGCCGACTATGCTAGCAGTTGTGTTTTTGTCTGTTGTCTGTCACATATGTATTGTGGCTGAACAGTACGTTTTGCTGGAAAACTGTCTGAACAATTAAATAAGGTTTTGGTACCAAGTCAGACCCCCTACAAGCTCCCATTCCCCCAAACAGGCTGTAATTTAGTTATAACTAATACAATATAACGCCTGGCGAGATGAGCACACGTAATGTTTCTTATACTGGAGTTGCTTGTAGCGTTCCAGTCCTGAGCAGCGTTAATGTAGCTTTCATGGTACTGTAATCATCCCAGATTAATCACTTTCTCTTTGCGACTGTAAGTTGGACACTAGCCTTCAGACATGGGTGGTACGGTCGGTCTTTCCTAGCGACAGCTTGGCTTTTTGTTATAATGTGTAAGCATGTTCATCTCATAAACCAACTGACTTACTTGTTTGTTTGCTGCTGTAGCGACTAAGCTGGCACTGGATATGTTTACTCGCGACAGATCAACAACTGCACGGGAGAAAGATCTCTTCCGCAGTGTCAAGGTATTACTTACGTATATATAAATATTACTAACGTTTTCACAGCAGCAACTTTTACTAATAGATCTACCTCTTACTTTCAGGAGACTAGGCTGCTTTCAGTGATTTCAATTTCATACTGTGTGTGATTTATTAATATTTTTGTCAGTTTGTTACTTTTGTTTTTGGTCAACTAGATTGAAATTTATTTTTATTTTTCAGGATGTAATAACTCATTTTTATTATGTATTCATTGGCCTATGCCGGTGTGTAAAATTTTAAAAAATATTTATGTGCAAGAATCTCGATGTCCTCAAGTCAGTTACCTGTATAATTATTGATAATAATGATTATCTAGTGCCTTTGTGAAGTCGCGATCTAATGGCGATTATGGTGCTATAAAAATTTGATAACTTTTATTATTATATTAGTATGATTGCATGTACTCAAATCAAATGATCACTCTTCAGACACTTTGAAATTCCCTGACATTACCCTGATGATTAGCGGCACTCCCGACCATTATAGCTGGTACTCAATTGGATAACAACTCAACTGGATAACAATGCGTTGTGTATATGCAGGACACGGACTTATCTCGCAATATTCCGGGCAAAGTGAAAGTTTCGGCAGCGAACCTTCACTCGAAACACAAACACAAATAAACGAATGCTTAACGACGTGTTTTCCATGGATGCCTTTCGCTCAGTTTATTTGTGACATAAAATATACTACTGTTTTGTTACATTTTATTTGATAGACACTGTGAGTTGCCAATGGCGTCCTGGCAGTGAGGGGCAATCCTCCCCCAAAATTTTAGCCTGTAGGAAAATGTTCTTTTTGATGGAAAATTAATGTTTTGTCAAAGAATCCCCGCTTTGCGGAAATTTTGGAGTAATGTTGAACTTTGTAGCACCCATCGTCTCCTCTGTTGGAGATTTGCAGCAGTGTGATGGAAAATTGCAACTATCTATCCTATCACCCTACCTTTGTTACCCATTACGCCACTGGTTGTCACAAAAAATCTGCTGCTTTCATTAAAGCTTGAACCTTAGTTCGCTTTTGTATGAACTGTCTAAAACAGTGGAATTTAAGCGGTAAAGTGCTCAACTCAGTTGCATATATGAATGAACAAAAATACGTAATCAAAAAACGTGAATTATCTATTTTGAAATATTCTGCAGTAAGTGCAATGAATGATATAATTCGATATGTTCAATACAGATTGCATTCTGCTGTTGACTTGCTAAGAAAAATATGTATAGCATCGGTAGAATACCAGGGCACTAACGAATAAACACGTATATAATTTAATACTAAAATATTCTGCAGCAAATAAATACTTTTGAGAATATAGTCAATGAGTATTCAGTTACCGATTATGTTGTGTTGTTATTACTATGGGAAATAAGCCACATGTCATTCATTGTTTGATATCTGATAACGTAGGCCTACTGGTAACTTAATGTTAGCCTAGCTCTATTGCAACACGAAATCATGCTAGAATAATACATCTAGTGTCATCATAGGCGCCGAGTTGGCGGGGGGCAAAGAAGTAATTCCATCCCCCTCAGTGCCAGGAAGCAAGGTTTCCCAAGTCGCCCCAACCACTCCCCATTGTTTTTCTTTTCGTTCTCCTTCCGTTCACCTCTTTTCGGGGCTGACATTTTGTGCACTTTTTCTTGCTGAAATGCCGAAATTTATGCGTAAGTTTACAAAAAAGACTTCCGAGAGACTTTGTCCACCATGCCCTAGGTGCCCGTTCTTTAAAAGTCGGCGGCTATGATTAATGTGTTAATGCTAATTAATTCATAGCCGGGAGTTAGTGATGCGCAAAACCATCATCGTCGTCGTCGTCATTTTCGTTTTCGTGGTACTCGCAGATGGCGCACGTTCTCTGTGCGCAGTCCAGGTCGTCCCATTGCTTCGCCTCAGTGTTGAGCATAGCCAGACAAGCCTGTCTGACAGTGGTCTTATCTCCGGCGTTGTCCGGCTGGTCGGACGCCCAGTTGTCGTACCTCAGCGCTGTGATGATGTCCTCGGTGCAGCCTTGCTGCTGCTGCTGCTCGTGTGGAGACAACTTCCAGACGAACGGACTGATGCTGGACAGCTCAACGCGAGTGCCGGCTAGCCAGTAATGTTCACAACTGTCGGCGTCTGCAACGTCCAGACACATGCGAGCGTTTGATTTCATCTGTTGCAGCCTACCTCATCGCAAAAATACGCATGCCTGTGTGTTTCTATTGCGAAGTGTAGGAAAAGTAATAGCCACTGGCTTGAATCGTGCGTTGTTACTGAAAATTGTTTCCCATCACTTGGGCAATATTACGGTACCGTCGTTTTTTGCTTAGGACAATATTTGGAAAATTGTCACTTAAAGTGCAAAATGTATGTATGAAAATACCCCATTTTCGGGGAATTTAGGGGAAATTGGACTTTTGCGCGCCGATAGTTGAACAATCTGAATGGGAAATCTGCAACTGCACGTCTGGAAACTTCGAGCTGTCGCTGTTGCAAAATTGCAACTTACCTGCCCACCACTTTCTTAATGCACGACGCAGCTGACCCGTAAGTTTATACGCTTCTGTCTTTCGGAAGAACTATTGAGAACGAACGACATTAATTACATGTGTGAGGCGGGCAGTCTGGAGGCGTGTGGCCGGGTGCAGTGAGCGTTGCGTTGATCTGTCGTCCGTGTCGGTCGACACACCACGTGTAGCCTGTACTCCCGTGATGCTGGGTCGGTAGGTAGTTACCATCTTCGTCACACTGTGGCACGTACACTCCCACCCGTAGTGCTGACTCTCTCAGAATTCTCTCGACCTCCTGCCGACAGACTGCCTCCTCGTCCGGATCTGACACAGACATCCACTTCGTTCGTTATTCCACACACTCCTGTCAGTCTCCACCGTTCTGTCTGGAGAGACATTAACGAGTCGACCGGTGCAGTCGGGAACGACATGCGTGCAAAACCGTCGTAAACATCTGCGCGGTAGATTAACAAATCGTAATCATTGTCGACGTCGTCAGTCATCATGTTATTAGGCCTACTGGGCTAAGGTTTAGTACACGGTCAAACGTTATGGTTTAAGGCTTACACAACCTCGTGTCCGGGCTGGTAGAATAAGCCATCGTAGTCATCACCAATGTGTCTCCATTTTGGTCCCAATTTGCCTTTAGGGTCTACTGTTTAAGCTGCACTAAAATCGGTCAGTTGATTTCCATGAAAGTAATTAAACTATTGGGCGCCTATTGTTGCTACCCGATGTCATATTTTAAAGCTAAAATGCAGCAAATTCGCTTGGGAAAATTATAGCGCTCCTTCAGACCTATAAATAGCTGGATTATTGGGGTCCTGCTTAGGGAAGAGAGAGAGGAAAAGAAAAAGGGAAAGCAAAAGAGCCGATGGGGAAAAAAGACAGGGAAGGGAAAGCAAGGAAAAGAAGAGGGAAAAGATAGAGGGGGAAAGTAGAAGGGAACGGAAGGACGAGAAAGGAGAGGGATTATTATCTTCATTGGCGGTAATATAACTTCGCAGCCCACTGTTGTGTGACAATTCCACTAAAAACGGAAACCCAAAACAAATCTACAACATGTTGCAGAGACTTGCATATTTTTCTAACAAATTCGCATCTGGCCGAAGAGTGGAGTTTGGGTCTATAACAATGGCGAGCTCTTACGCGAAGCAGAAATCCATGAGCTGATGGCTGTTTGTTTGCGCGCACTGTTGATGACCAGCAGATGCGCTCTTTCGTTGTAAGCTTTGCATATCAGCTCAGCAGCCGTCCACGTCATCTTGTCACCAGTCAGCGCCAGGTAGCAGCCGTCCACTCCGCCGATACTTGAGAAACCATCCAGACATTCTTCAGCTGACAACGCCATCAAGCCACTGTTTAAGGTGTATGAGCCGGGTACATAAATTGCTCAAATTAGGTTAGGCTTTATAAGCACCTACCTTACATTATTTTACTGAAACCGTTAATCAAAGAAGTCACAATGTGCCGAGCTGTAGGCTAATCGGTGTTTAAAATGAGATCTGCAGAAGGAACACTGATGTAGGGTTACCTGTCACTGCCACTAGGCCTAACGCCTTCTGTCAGTGTGTCACTGTGGTTTGAATCTTTCTTTCGCCATTTGCTGTCATCATTTTCGTAACAAAATTGTCACCAGAAACCAGATTTTATGGCTCTGTCCCAGACCCCACTAGTGAGCTTATAACGCTTCCCAGACCCGCTAGTCGACTGGGGAGAAGGATACCCTCTCTCTAGATCTCGCCCTTCTCAACGCCTTTGGCGTATCGATACTCGCTCGCTTGTTAGAGTTTCTCCACTTATTTTTCCACAATTTCAGAACTGGCTGTAGGCCTAATCTGAACGAATGCCGCTGATGTATGCGCGACAACACGTACACTAACTAAATAACCCATTATTATCGACGCCAAAATCGCCGAGAAAGGCTACCGGTTGTTTGTGCGCAAGAGATCGAGACATCTTCCTGGTGTGTACAGTCGTGTTGTGCGATGCCGCTGTGCCGACATTGGTTAAGAGTCGTTTCTGATCCATTGCACATCAAGTTGTCCAGCCAAATGTCACCTTGCCCCGTTCCGTAACGTTGGCCCAACGATCGACCAGAACCTCTGTAATATTATGCATCAACAACAGCATTTAACATTTCTTTCGTACACAAAAACAGAAAAAAATTGTTGCGACTAGAAGTGTTTTTGCACCTGAAATTTCATCATATTCTAGACAGGGCCAAAACAGTTTGGGTAACTTAAATCGTGTAGTTTTTGTCACGGTTGCAAAAAACGACAGTTATGTTTTTTTCTATGCCTAAGCACCATTGACTCTCTCGCAGCATAATCGATCAATTTGTTTTTGATCGATTGACTGGTCGATTAATAGATAAATACTCCGTTCTGTACTGCCAGCAAAGCAAATGATTGATCAAGTTCATTGCTACGCGTCGAAGTGAAGTTGTCCTTTTAACTCCTGTTACTAGTCGTGGTCTACTTCAGAACAGAGCGTGAGAGATTGCTTAAATTATCGTAATTAATTAATCACATTCAGTTAATAACAGCTATGTATGCAGCGTGCTGACACATACCCAAGGCCGAGCATGGTGCAAGCTACAGAAGCGTCGACATCATCAAAAGCGTCGTCACAAACTGTGCCCCATCTACCGGCCACTTTGACCTCTAAACGACCTTCATTAAACAAATCACTACTTGACAGCCGGATATCTGCAACAGCCATCAGCAGAATAATGTTAGTTTGAACACAAACACAGTATTTGACCAGATCATTTCATTTCCGAGCGAGAAAAAGACAACAGTCATAAAACACTGTTTATGTACTTGTGCAGTGTCATTTTGAGGAAAAAGGTCAATAGGGCCTAATAAAGCGTACGCGTGTTGTCTCACTTGTAGGCCTATCTGGCAATATGCTAACAATGCATGCTTACATGATTGGTTGGGCATGACCGAGGAACATCGTGCGTAGATTTCGGTGGCGATCTTTTTTGTGGATTCTGGATAATTGTCTGTCCAATGCTATGCATATCATTGGACAGAGTATAAAATCACCTGAGTGTCCGTGCGTGCTTCCAATTTTCTTAAGCTATCATCGTTCTACCTTTCGTTTCTTTTCCCCTTTCCTTTTCCTTTCTACTTCCCCTTTTCCTTCCCCTTTCACTTTCCCTTGCCTTTTCCTCTTCCGCTTTTTCCTTTCTTTTTCCTTTTCCTTTCCCCTTTCTCTTCAACTTTCCTTTCCCTTTACCTCCCGCTTCCCCTTTCCTTTACCTTCTCTTCCCTTCTTCCTTCCCCTTTCCACTTTTTTTTCTTTTTCCCTATCCCTTCCCCTTTTCCTTTCTTTTCCTTTTTCTTTACCCCCCTTTTTCCCATTTTCCTTTTTCCTTTTCCACTTCCCTTTCCCTTCCCTTTTATTTCCATTCCTTTTCTCCTTCCCCTTTGCCTTCCTTTTCCCCTTCCACTATCGTTTTCCCTTCTTCTTTTCTCCCCTTCCTTTTTCTCTTTCCCTTCTTCCATCCTTCTTTCAGTGTCCACGTTCGAGCGTCCAATATTTGAGACGCTATATCTCCGTATCGGTGCCAGATGGACGCACGGTCACTATAGATCACCCATAGGAAGTCGACCCCCGGGAGTCAAATGGTCACGTGACCGATGACGTCACGTGACCCCAAAATGTCAAGGTTGTGACCGTATTATCTTTGAGGTGCCATATTTTCAAACGGTGCAAGATAGACCCATGGTGGCGATGGACCATTTATAGTAAAGCGCTGGTGACGAATCGAATGGTCTCGTGACTGGCGATGTTTATTGTTTAGTTAAAATAATAGAGAAGGATGAAAGGATCGTTGCTGCTGTACGATTTAAAATTAAACTGTTTGATTTTTTTCTACCATTCTAAACAGTTCACTGATTACATTTACACGGACATATACTGTAAACTATCGAAATGCATTGGACAGACTCTATGTTCGTATGAACATATTTTGTTATTCAGAATTTCAGACTTCTTCACTGTTAGGTCTACTAAACAGGCTGCATGTAAGCTGATACTTTGCAGCGCGTCTCTGCAAGTTAGTAACGGATTTCGATTAAACTTTACCGCGAAGTGGAAACTGGCACAGAGACCAACCAGCCGGATTTTGGAGGCAATACGGTTAGGTATCCGCGGATCAAGGGTCACCAAATCAGGATCAAAATGCAGGAATTTTTGTGGCTTCGGTATAGCATGCAGTTGTATCAAGTCCGGCGCATTCGGCAGGTGAAAGCATTATTTGAGACAGAGTTTGGAGAGCTCAGTTTGCTGTTAGTTTACCTGTGATAAGCGTGCTGTTGACGCACATGACGGCGACGTCTTCGTGATGTGCACAGTTGTGTTCACCCCAGCCCGCGTGCTGACAGTCGCCCAGTGAAGTTTCGTTTCCCATGCAGTTTACGTCGTCCAGCAGTATAGCTCCCGTTCCCTGGCCGTAGCGATTGACGTTTATCATTATTCCAAAATTCCTGCAACAACAAAATAATGTCGTACAAAACACCACGAAATGTTTGTCGATCAACGAGAAAAGACTCCGAAAGATGTCTAGCTCATGTTTAATAAAATATTACATGAAAATCGCGCGAATGTCTCTGACAAATGACATCTCATTTCACCCAACGACTTTAGCAAGGTGCTTACAATAGCATTTCAAGAAAATGACTTGCACAACAATGCTCTTTTCCGCCATAAATCTACTGACGTACTACATGTACAATAAAGTCAACAACAAATCGAAAGTCTAGAGCTAAGTCTGTAACAAGTTTCACAAAAAAGTTTACAAATAAACCAAAAGCTTACGACAAATTTACAACGTCTTGAAATGTCAAGATATTCCGGTTTGTTGCGCGTACGAGTTGTTGGCTTTACCCGAGGCCTAGCTGTCGACAGACGACAGTGGCGTCGACGTTGTCGAAATGGTCGTCACATACAGTGCCCCACGTTCCGTTGTAGCTGACTTCTAAACGACCTTCAACTTCAGTCTCACCGCCCACCAGTCGCACCGCTACAAACAGCATTGCAATACCAACAATTAAGTTTTTAATCTAAGTTAATGCTATTTCGTAAAGAGTAAACTATTAAAGTTTTTTATCGTTACCATCTCTACCGGCATTTTAAAACATGCCGTGATTATGGACGTTCTGCAATTTTTTAATGAAAACATGTAGTAATGATAATAGCCTAAATTTAAAAAAGACATGTAGAATTCATATAAAATTAACACTATTATACACTAGTTAAAGCTACGCTGACGAGACGGTTATGAAAGCCTAAAAGTGGATTAACTTTTAAACGAAAGTGAAATCAATGACTCTGCTACTGTCGACGCTTGTAAATGGTAATTCGCTCACAAATGCAACCAAGGGAATATATTTGCCGGACAGCTTTGAACTTGCACTCATTTATTTTTGCACTGACTATTTAACCGGCAAATGGTCAGACAGCCTGTAGGTCTAAGCTAACTGACCGGTCCAAAAATAGCAGTCGCCCCTACGGATGACATTAAATACAGTATACGCGCTACTGACTAGAATTCGCGTGGATATTATGGTGTAGAGTTCAGGGCTTAGAACTAAAGTTAGGGTTAGAGTAAGGGTTTGAATTAAGGTTAGCGTTTTAAAAGATTTATGTAAAAATAATGAACATCAAAAATTAGCGTACAATATGAGCGGTGAATTTGAGGTTCCTACAGGCAAGCAAAAACTTGTCGACGGGTAATCCGTGATGGCCTGCAAGTTGCTTGCTAGGCTTGAGGTGCTAGCTGGCCGACTGGCGGATCCGTGATACCGTACTTGCTACGGTTGAGGTCATCAGTTGCTCGGTTGCCCGGCCGCCGTCCCTGCGGCGGTACGACGAGCACCCGTCGTATCGCCGCAGCACTTAGCCGGTACCTATCTGAGGATCATTCCGTGCTTGTACAAACTGATCGGGCGCGTTTGACCGGTGATAAAAACTTGACCAGTCATATAGCCTGTAGAATATTTGACCGGCTGCCGGTCAAATATCCTGTGCCAATTATTGTTGTGTCACCGTAAAGGCGCATACAAACATTACAGAGCAAACAAACTGAACTGAACTAAACTGAATTTGCTTCGTACACATCGCGAAATGAGCTGAAATAAAAATAAAATAAACTGCGCGGCCAGTTAGCTCGCTGTGTATAGTGGGTGCGACGCTAATGAAAATTTCAGTTCATTTCTATCGCTTTGTATACGCGCCTCAAGTAGAAGTGCGCATGGTCCATTTGTATAAAAAATATAATGATTTGGGATTATTTACTGGATGTTTGTAGACATGAGATCGAGACATCTTCCCCGTGGACACAGTTGTGTTGTGCCATGCCGTTGTGTGGGCAGTCATCAAGATTCGTCTCTGATCCATTGCACATTAAGTCGTCCAGCCAAATGTCACCTTCGCCGGCCCCGTAACGCGTACGTAACGATCGACCGGCATCTCTGTTTAACAAAAAAAACGTTCCGATTGAATAAAATATGCTAAGGTGCGTTAACAGGCAAACAAAATAAATGACTGACTTTCTGCAATCAAGAAACGCATTTCAGTATGTAACCGCACAGGTCGGCTCATTTTTTATCACACCTCACACGATAGTGTGAGTGTTGTAAGGACGACCTTCATAGTCTATGGGAAAAGGCAAATTGACCCTCAGCCAACCCAAAACCCCTGAACCAATCGTCACCAAATTTGAATGGCGTAATTATGTTGTGGACACCTACCACCAAAAAAAATTTGGGCTCAATTCGCCCAGGGGTTTTTGCTCCCCATATAGGTGAAGTATACACCCCCTTTTGTTTGAAATTTATTACACTTTTTTGGTTCTTAAACTCGCCTACAGGCGAGTCCGTTAGACCGATTTTTACGATTAATACGTCAAATGACGCTGTTTTGCGCAAGAAAATGTTTTTTATTGTTATAAAATAAACATTTTATTTTTCACTAATTTATTCGAAAATTTTTTTTAAAAAATTACATTGGCGCCTATGGGAAATATGTAAAAAAATTTTAAACTGTCATAACTTCCGTTGTGTGCAAGACAGAGTTGTAATTTTTGGTTCTAAAGTTTTACGGTGACATTTATATTTACCCCCGATTGACAAAATTAGTTATAATATTAGTTATAATATTCCGGGGCATTATTTACAAAGTTTATAAGCTGCTGACCTTAAAAAATCTTTTTATAAAATGCGACTTACAAAAATCAAAAAAATAACTTACGAAATTTTAACGCTTAAGAAACAATATAAGAACTTGAAAAGATTGCAACTCAATCTTAGATATTTCTAAAAGGTACTGAAAATTAGGCCGTTGCCACATACCCGAGCCCGAGCATAGAGCAGGCGACAGCAGCGTCAACATCACTAAAACCATCGTCACAAACTGTGCCCCATCTACCGGCCACTTTGACCTCTAAACGACCTTCACGAACCACCTCACTCCCAGACAGCCGGATATCTGCAACAGACGAAATCATGCACTGAAGCTAATAGCTGACATTTAACTTATTTACACAAAACGTACTACGTTTTATTCGCACTTGAAACCTGTGCGGAAAACGTTTCAAAACTGCTTTTCTATGATCTAGTTTTAGACCATCTTACGTCGTAGTTCCCTAACTCAGTCGTTGCGACTTAGATTTGGTGAACTTCTTGACAGGTGCGCTCGGTAAATTTGCCGAAAATGGTGCTGATAGCTGGTAAACGCATCAGAGTCTCAGTTTACATTTTGGATGTCCAGCGCCGGAATCTGATCACTCCTTTCTTGTACCATTTCCAACATCTCCAAAAATTTGTATTTAAAATCCGTTTACAACTATTTGAATAATTTTTGTAACCAAAAACCTATCTGTACATTTTTTTCGTCTGACTAATCAAAAAGCTGACTGAACATTTAACTTTTGATGCGTCTTTGAACATAACCGGCAACTATAGACTTAAGGCCTACAGCCGGTCAAAATTGACCCTGTTAAAGTCAGCCGACATTTAGTTGAAGTTATTTGTTCCAGAAAGCGTTTTGATATAACTAGTTATTTGCTATTTTCTCGTTTAACCTAGGCCTATTGGTTAAGAGGCAGAAACTGGTTCTGAATCAAGCAAGCTGTTAGTTACCAGTGATATGCGTGCTGTCGACACACATAACGGACACGTCTTCGTGATGTCCACAATTGTGTTCACCCCAGCCCGCGTGCTGACAGTCGCCCAGTGAAGTTTCGTTTCCCATACAGTTTACGTCGTCCAGCAGTATAGCTCCCGTTCCCTCGCCGTAACGGCTGTTCGCCAGTGCCAGGCCGAATTTACTGCACCACAAAACATTGCAATTAAATCGCGTCTTTTGTGCGGTCCGCACATACACAACTGACATGATTATATGCTTAATATGATAAATGATTTGCATTGAAAAAGTGGCAGGCAAGTTGCTAGTTTTATCAAGCACACAAACTAAAAAACAAAACTGTTTTAGTGGAACAAAAATGACAGAAAGGGAGCAAGTGTTGCTTACGTAAGGAATCGTTCATAAATGACGTCACGCACTTTTAAGAAAAAATTAACTTTTCTCCCCTCTCTTTGTCACACTTTGTCACACTTCTCTGGATCCTCTTTTAAATTTAACCTCACAAACGTCAAATCCTCCTCCCCCGGCAAGCTGTAGGTAGTGTACAGAGATGAGTATTAGCGTATCTAAATTATGATATAGCCTATAATATTATATCCGTTATTAACATTGTCTACTGTCAACTTAATGCAGAAAATTGTGTGAAATTAAGCACAGTGTTCCTAAATGTTCCTAGGCCTACTCGGCCTGTTACATACGACGAGTTGGCGACATGAATTTGGCGACACATCTCTTTCAACTCCCCCCTCCCCTACGTCACACGTCGTCATAATAATGTGAACCCCCTCCCCTTCGGAGCGTGACGTCATCTCATTTACGGACGACCCCTAAACATCAGTTTAAGTCGGTAGAAACAATGTTATGTTATTATTACTCTATATAGATTAGTAATAGTGGTAATGTGTAGTAGTAACAGTTTATAGTAATAGTAGTTTGTAGTAGTTACCGGAGGCCTAGCTGTCGGCAGACGACAGTGGCGTCGACGTTGTCGAAACGGTCGTCACACACAGTGCCCCAGGTTCCGTTAAAGCTGACCTCTAAACGACCTTCAGCTTCCATTTCACCGCCCACGAGTCTCAGACCTACAAAAAGTATACTCTCTATAATAGTCTCTGTTAGTATTCACCGTAGTAACAGCGATTACCTGTCGCCATGACGGATGGCATACTGAGTTATAGGGTGTTTACACGATGAAGCAAACATCAAGCAAACATCAAGCAAATGTATTGAAAATACACGTGCACGACGTGTGCTTTAATTTTGCTTCAAGTTTGCTTCGTCGTGTAAACACCTCATTACTGATCCACTCGGTTAAAGGCGATGGCTGTTAACGGAGCCGGTGATAAAGCTAGCGTACTTGAATTAAGCCTCTGTAACACAGTGGTTTAATTCTTGCCGGATTAACGCCCCGAAAAAGGAATGAGTTTCCGAAGTAACTGAGGTACAGCTGATTGCGCGGAAATTTTGTCAATGATAATAGTAGTCGTACGCAGCGGGTGGTGGCCACAGTTCTACCATCTATTATCATTAAAGGTGAGTAACAGAGAGATCGAGACGGCGTATGCCATTTGCTATGCATGGTCGTCTCGCTGTAGCCTTCAGAAAGCTAAGTAAAACGAATCGAAGTTATCTATGGTTTGGAACAAACGTCATTACTTTGATTTATGCGGATTTGTCAGACAAAATTTACATAACAAACTGCAAAACAAACTAGCAACAAGCAGCAAGTTACGTAGTAACTTTCACAACTTGCTCCGCAGCAAAATTAATTGGCAACAAAAATATACAACAATTTGTACACTAAGCGTGCAGCAAACTGCACAATTTGTTGTAGAAAATATCCACGACAAATCGAAAGTGTGATGTCCATCCAAAGCTCAGCACGCAACGTACGCAACGCAACAAACGCAATGGACGCAACGACCGCTTTTATCCGTGCGTTTTGGCCGTTCCGTCAGCTGCCTCTGAATTGCGCACTTTGCGTTCGTTGCATACGAAGCGTGCGTTGCGTTGAATGGAACCACGCTTTCGTAGTAGTTTGCGGCTTACCTAGGCCTATTGCAGTGCCGGGACTAGCGGGGCAAGCAATGGAAACGTCCTCTCGGTGAGCACAGTTGTGTTTAGCCCAGCCTCTATGTTGACATGACGCAAGTGATGTCTCGTTGCCTTGACATTCTACATCGTCTAGCCAGATCTGTCCGGTGCCGCTGTCGTACTGGTTATTCAGCATCACTCCTTCACGCCTGAATACGACAACTTACTGCTAAAGTCTACAACTACTACTAATTTATAGTGCACCGTGTCTCGGAAAACAAGCAACTTTTAATAATTTTTGGCATGCAACAGCAAGAAGAAAATTGACGTAATACAACTATGATCTTGCCCATCTCACCTTAATGCTATTGATGCACTGCCTTGCAAAATGCAGAAGTTGTAGTTGGCAGTTTATAACAATGAATTCATACTGGGTAGCGCATGCTTAGGCTCAGAAAATAAGACCGCAGTATTATTCGAAGAATTAGTTACTTATTTAACATTAATCGGTGTAATAGAAATACGAGTAGTGGTAGTAGTACAATGTAGTAGTTACCCGTAGCCGAGCATGAAACAGGCAACAGCGGCATCCGAACTGTCAAAAGCGTCGTCACATACGGTGCCCCAGACGCCGTTGTAACTGACCTCTAAACGACCTCTGCGCGGTCCGCTTGTGGCATCTCCCACCAGACGAACATCTGCGCAAACGATCGTCGCATGTGTTAAACCGTAAATAAAATCAAAATAAAACGCTTGCAAGCAACAACTTCGCAAAGCCTACGTTTTAGCATCGCGAATACGTTTTGAAGAGAGGACGCTGATACGCAAATACAGGATAGATCAAAAAACGAGCCTACGTTTTTCGGTTCGTAATTTCAGCAACATTTATCAAATTGGCACCAAATTTGGTCATTCTATTTTATTCTTAACATTAAACCGTAATTTACTTAGAACAACTTTGAAAAAAATGGCGCCATTTAGCGAATGACGATAGCCATTATTAGTGACAAAATTTTTTAGTTACTTTTTACTACTAACCGTATTTAAGTTATCATCACTCAAAACAAGACTAGTTTTTTGGCCAGCCTGTACTACAGTACCCCTATTATTACGCGGAATTGCACTTGCAGTACAAGCAATTTTCACTATTTTAACACATTTCGTGGTCTGTCTCTGTCACATTCGTGCACACTGCTTAGACAGTGATTTGACAGGTAGGCCTACACGTACACTTTAAAAGTCCAAGGAAAAGGTAATCTGAGGATCAAACCCCAGCCAAAATATGCAGGCAAACCGTCAGTCTTATGCTGGCACCTGACAAATAAAAACAAGGAAGGTGATTCCGCCTTTTACCAAATAACTTTGCTCTTTGTTGTTACTACTTCTCTCATTAGTCATTACCAATATCAGGCGGTCTTTGGTAGCAAGATATGGAGACATCTTCGCTGTGTAGACAGTTATGTGAGCCCCACGGTCTATGCGAGCAGTCGCTGATTGACAGCTCGTTGCCATGGCAATTGACGTCATCAAGCCACACTGAACCGTTGCCGGGGCCGTGTGCGTTGCCTAGGTAATGGCCTTGACGACTGACAAACAAACAGATAACCAGTCAATCATTAATTTCGCCAAATATAGTACAACGATATAGTAAAGTAGTAATGTGGCAAGGACAATCAGGCATGAATGCGCTTACGCTTACCCAGAATAAAAGCCAATACGTTTTCTACGATAACTTTAAACTTTAGTAAGAAAAAAAGACACATTATTTCTAACAGCCTACATAAAACATTAAAACACTTTTAAAAACCATGAAAAATCAATACGCCGAATAGCACGCTTAAACTAAAATCGACATCTTTTGGAAGAAAATTTCAAGCATTTTTGCGACACGAAAAACGTAGCCGTAACACTAGAAATCACGGCAGTAATGATAACAATAATTTATGATTTGCTATAAATTAATAATAGCGACTATCGCAATAATGATTTGCGTGGTTTCCTGCAGAAAGCGAACCTGCCAGGCAATGAGGGCCAGCGGTGCCGTGGGTAAAAAAAGTTGAGAGTTGAAGTTGCCATTTTCTGACCAACAGACAGCTGCAAATTTTCGCCAGCGAAGATGACGGATGTTGATAATGTCAATTTCGCTCCCAAGTTTTTCACAAATCGGACTTTCCATACCCAAGTTTTGTATTTTGAGACATAATGTTCGACAAAAAGAAAATTTTCCGACAGGCTACAATTCAGAAAAAAGGCGGGATTATTGGCCCCTACCTCCCTTGCTAATACGCCACCGGTAAGGGTGACCACGCCACAGCCAAAAATCTATTGTAGCACCCCCCACTGATTGGTTGTCGTTGAGCCTAGTAGGCCTAATTACAGAGAACAACTTTGTTGCGGGCGTCACGGGTAAAGTAGACGTTATGGAATTTGGGCTTTACCCGAATCCGAGAGTATAGCACGCGACTTGTGCCTCAGTGTCAGTGAACGAGTCATCACACACAGTGCCCCACCCTCCGTTTACTTCGACCTCTAAACGACCTTGACGCTCCAGATCACTGCCCGCCAGCCGATAACCTACAACACACGGCAATCAAATGTTTCCTAAGATTCAATCTCCATTTTCTTCGATTAGTTGTGGATTCAGGTAGCTTCTATCTCTAGGGGACCTACCTGGTGAGCGCAGCTTGCTCCCAGGGGAAAATTGGAGGGTAGTTTTGTTAAGGATGTAAATCAAAATCCCTATTTTTCATTAAGCAATCAACAAAATTTCCTCATTTTCACTGGACAATTTACACCCTTAACAAGAAGCCTGAAAGTGGGGGGAACTTGCGCCTAATTTCGACTCCAGACTTTGGGGGATAGAAGCCACGGTGTGGATTTACTGCGCAACAAGTACAACTAGTCGAAAGTATTTACCTACAACTACAACTAGACATGTCATGAAGTCAGCGTAAATTGTTGTACGACTTGTTGTCGAACAAGTCGTCCGCAGCAAATGGAAGTGGTAGTGGAGTTCGGGCTTTAACTAACAAACCTCCAGACAGCAACTGCATAATATACATAACATTTTATGTGTTAATAAAAAAGCGTTAACAATTTTCAGTAATAGGGTGTTTACACGATCCAGCAAACGTCCAGCAAACTTCCAGCAAATTTCCAGCAAACGTCTAGCATTAACACGTGTATTCTGAATACATTTGCTGGAAGTTTGCTGGACATTTGCTGAATCGTGTAAACACCCCATAAGGTCGAGGCTATTAATTAAGATAATATAGAAGCAACGTTGTATTACGCGATAGTAGAAGGTACATCGAAGACTTACGCAGGACGCCCATGCAAGAGATAGCGACATCTTCGTCGTGTGAACAGTCGTGCTGACCCCACTCGTTGTGATCACACACATCAAGCCTACTCTCATCGCCCGTGCAGTTCAACGTGTCCAGCCAGATAGGACCTTCGCCCGGACCGAACCGATTACGTATCACCACACCAGATAGCCTGTAAAATAAGTGTCGTTACAAAATATAATGTTTAATTTTGACATAAAATAACGGCGGTTATTTTGCAAAAAATGCACGTTTTCTGTCAACTTTATAAGTTATTCAGCTGACATCTGTCACAAATGCACGATCGTTAGATCGGTTTAGAGCAAGCGATTTCCCTTAAACTTTTCTTACTTACCTACATATTTGCTTACTTATTTATGCCTAAGCCTACACATTTCTGCGTAACGTTGTCTGTCTGTCTGTACTCGTGCGCCCTGCTTGAACCGTTCGACGATTTACGTGCCATTTGACAGGTACAGTTGCGTGATCCCATGACACGTCGTGTCAGATGAAAGTACCTGGCCCCAAGAAAGAGAAGATTCGGGGCGTCGAACCCGCCCCCAGCTAAAACTCGTAATTGTAATCAAACTGTAAGCGAACAAAAACGATTCCGCTTTCTCCCAGTCCTAGACTACTTTAAACTTTTTAAACTAGATTTTAAAAAATTAAAACAATTATTGTATAACGACATAAAACCTAACATAAAAATAGGGGCCTAGATACGTCTAAGCCTAAGCAGCTCACTGACCCTAGTCCAAGTTGGAAGCAGACGACTCTGGCTGCAGCATTGCTGAAGTTATTATCACACACTGTGCCCCATGTTCGGTTGTGCATGACTTCCAAACGACCTTCAAGACCTTGCTCGTCACCCACCAACCGCACGGAGGTATACATATCTGAAAAACATTGCACACACATGGTGAATTAAAGTATCTTCCGCCAAGCATTAATGTGCTAACGTTTTTTATTCGTTTATTTATTAATTATAACAAAGTTTTTTTTACTGTAGACATTATGTTGTTGATCCCAGATAACTGCAGCTTTCGCGTAGGTCAGGTTGCTGTCTATGGTGAACATAGGCCTATTAATATGATCGGGAAACCACGTCCATCCAAAAAGTCGCTAAATGCAAATGCAGTAAATAATGCCACTAGCAGGAATCTTACAATAGTTCTCAATTGATAACAGCTACAACACATTTTACTTCTATAAGACAGAGTATTAAAAGTAACATGACACAATGTGATTTGATGATACGAAGACTTTTCGTTTTCATAACTTTGTGTCACATGAACGTGTTTTCAGTCTGGTTGTATAAGAAGCAAATAAATCGGAAAAAAGTGACTACAGTTTATTGTAGAAATAACGTAATTCATTTTTATCCAACTAAAATGTCTTTTTTCGTTTATGTTGCATACTCACCGTGTTAATTTATTACTTGTTTAAATGTAGTCTAATAGATTAAGCCTGGTAGAAGATAGAACCTTGTCCAAAAAAGAATAAATTTATTTGACTCAAACAAAAATACAATTACAAACGATAACATAATACAACAGTTAATTACTGAGCCAGGTTGCCAGAAAACCATACTGGTCAACTATGCTGGCCAACTAAACACATACAATTTCTGTTTTAATTCTCTAAACTAAACCTACTGGACATAAAAACTGCTAAACTACTAACTACATTTTATCAAACCCATCACGCGAACACAAATATAAACTACACAGTCCGACTCAAAATGCCCATACATGGAAAAAACATGTGAGCGCGGAACTTGACAAGTTGATCCGCATTGATCAGCGCCGACAATGACACCAACAAAACGACCACCGAGCACCACTTCAACGTCCACCCCATGCTTCTGAAACTAGATAGATACGTACACGAATATTGATGTTAGCATTAGGCGGAGCAGCGTACTAAAATTAGTAGTTGGGTTAAATGTGCATATTTGCAAAAAACATAAAATTATACTAATAGCGTCGTAGCAGCAGAGAAAGCAGGGGACCCCTAAATTGTAGGCTGTCGGAAAATTGTCGGGAAATTTTCTTTTTGTCGGGAAAATTGCAAAGTGTTATCTGCCGTGAAAATTCACTGAAAATAAGTATTCGATTTTCGCTATCTGCCTTGAATTTTCACGGAAGCTTGCCGTGAAAATTTACGGAGAATGAATATCATTATCTGCCGTAAATATTTAGCATTAAAACAAAGTACAGTAAAGTATTATTGCCGGTGCTATTTAGTACAGTAGCATCAGATTGTGCAGGCTATAATAGCAAATTACCAACTGCTGTAGCTTGTATGCTTATATGTAACTGACTACATTGCTGATAAGCGGCCATGGGTTTTCAGCTGATGTCTCAAAGCATGACCGTGATCTTATATTTCTAAAATGTAAGCCTATAAACTGTACGTCAGCTAATAGTAATTTCTGCTCATTAAGCGCAAGATTACCGATTTATCGCTATCGCTGACCTTGTCAGCTACACCGTTATATGCCACGGTCAAATCGTTTTACTTACATGTAGGTCTACTTGTGTTCACTTTCAACCTGCAGCTAGAACAACAAGTGGGTCTAAAAATGCCAGAACTCCCAGGATTCACTAATTTATTATGTTTCATTGATCACGTGACGCTGTTGTGTCCACTCAGCGCTGTTCAGTGTTCACTGACCGATTTTTTTATTTCAGTCACTTGGACACTAACGGCCATGCAAGACTAGCAAGTCCACGGACGCTAATTTTCAAACTGGCCAACACTTTGGTCAAGTTTGGTGATTAACAGAAATAAGCAAGTAACTGGGCCTGTTAGCAGTGGCCATAGTTCTGGTTGGACGGACTTTTTAAAGCACAGTTTCCACTTTCTTCGATTTGTTTGTTTACAATATGTTGTACGTGTAGCTACCTTAAACCGCGGCCTGGGGTGGTACAAGTAAGTGTCAAACGAATTTAGACACTCCGAACAGTTGTTCAACCGACACTTATTCCAAGATCGCCAACGGTCGGTTGTGTAGATCACACTGTAGCTCATTTGATCACATCTGAGTGCACCTTTGATGTCACAAACCGTTATACTGCTGCAGACATAGTGCTGGAGATAGGCGGCACGATTGCGGCCGTGGAATAAAACAAGTTGTACTAGTTGTTATTGATGCACGAAATCCACACTTTTTGTAGGCCTACGACTTGTTGTCTGCAACAAGTCGAAGCACATGTAGTTAGTGGAGCTCGGGCGTACTTAAACAGGTAACTTCAGGACTGTTCGCCTTGGCTGCATGGTCACGGATGGGCGAATTGCATTACGCGAGTTGTGAATTCCAGACCGATTGCTTAGCAACCAATTATATACGGTCGTCGATACGGACTGGAGGGAGTTTAGTGTACCAATGCCCATTTATAGGCCTACTGCGTATCTGTGCGATCCATTCATGCGTCGTGGACCGAATAACGGACCACAGTTTATTATTTGTGCCAGTCACTTCATGGCACTGGTCAACTGAGTAAAAGAGTAGTTAAGCGTAAAATAGAACATTATGTGCTTTATGTTGCAATACATTTGAACATCATCATAACATTACGTTCTATGGACGTCCTATAGGCCTATTCAACGTGCGTTCAGTATAAGCTTCAGCTGCGATGTTTTTGCGGGATTTGCAGCAGTCCGTCTGTTTCTTTGTCCGTCTGTCGTGTATCGTATAACGAAAACACGTAGAAAAACCCCGCTTATCTTGCCAGCTAGCGCTCCTCTTCAATACGCTCTAATTCCCTTGTCTTGGCGCTATATAAATTGTACTTACTTACTTACAAAGTCGGCGTTAAAGTTCATGGGGCTAGAATAACCGGCGTGCCAATAATTTTTTTTTTAAAAGCTGGGCGTGGATGGCCATACAACATGCACCGACATTTTTGCACTTAACCACGGCCGAATAACCAGAATCGCTATTTTCGTTACTGTACATAGTTTTGTTGAGACGTCCAAGTTAGAAAATGTAACAAAAATTAAATAAGTTTAGTAGAGATTCTGACGTCAGTGTTCCTCCAAAAATTTTACTTGGTTTGATTTTGGACTTTGGGCGGCAGGTATACAAAATGATGTACCCTTGATCGTTGTTTCGCCAGTCGGTGGAATGTAATTGCGATTTCGGCGCCTTTGAATGATGGAACATCTTTTGGTGATACAATCGGCGATCTACGGACCAGAACTTTTTTAAAATGTTTAAAATAAGTCGGTAAATCTTTGAAGAAATTGTTGGAGACGGTGGGCCGAGACCAGTAGTAAAGCCATCATTGGATCCGTGGTACTGGCCAGGTGGCAGCACCGTGTTCGTCGAAGTGTTAAGATCTGTGGTCGCTTGCAGTTGCCGTCAGAGGCACACTCACACAGCACCGTAGAAGCTGAAGCTGTATACAAGACTCATAAACTTGAGCCAATAGCTAGTCGGGCGATAAACGCTTCGCTATAGCATTGATTTACGTGTTGTCCCACCTCACCTGCCGGGTGTGCGTCACTTACCTCGTAACAACCATCCGTGCACTCGGTTGACCTTTATTATCGTCATTTACTCTGACGTTCGCATTTTAAACGAAAACTATTTGACGTTTACAAAAACTTACTACCCTACTTTCTACTGGGCCCCTATCGCACGTACGAGTAAAGGCTTCTGCTGTTGGATTTATTTCATAAAATACACAAGTCAAAGGAAGAATAGAAACGACATTTAATTAGGTCTCTGTTACAGTAGACCCCAAAGCACTGATATTTAAATTGTTTTTTAAAAATAATACATAAATAGTTAAAGCGAAATCGTAGTTAGTGGACTACACTGATTAATGTCATGTTCAGTGTTTCTCG
>Ga0209454_1000344_pt1 | contig 24578 bp, 19 predicted proteins | sample WorMetHERISLAND1_2_FD_187400 | JGI IMG/M metagenome (GOLD analysis project Ga0209454, IMG submission 187400) | Marine gutless worms symbiont microbial communities from Max Planck institute for Marine Microbiology, Germany - Olavius geniculatus... | ecosystem: Host-associated > Annelida >... | reverse complement strand
GCATCGCCTCCTGCGCCCAAAAAATATATTTGCTTATATATAGGATCCGTGCTTCCCATATCGGGCTTGTCCAACTACAGGATAAGATTGTGGTTCGCTTCGCTCTCACAATCTATCCTTATTCGTTAAGGTCATCACTGATTGAGGCAATATCCGTATCGATTGATTCCTTGAGTTCTTCGTCGACTCGGCCCTCATCTTTATCGACAATGGAGTCCATCGCTGCCAGCATCAAATTCAGATGGGACTGAATTACGCGGTTTACAATAGCGGCCTGATGATTTCTTAAGGCTGTCAGTTCCGCTGTGTTGGCAATGGAATTGTTGGTATAAAAATTGTTTCCAACCAAAACGCCCACTCCCAGAAAGACAAAAATTCCGATAACAAACATTTTTCTGCTAACTGTCCAGTTCATTCTTAAGCCTCACTGTTTCTGATATTCGCTTATTCCCACGGAGCCGAATCGATATGAATATGGGCCGCAGGGATTGGGTTCGGTTTAAAGTCCTCGCTGATAAAACCGGGTTTGCCGGGTATTCTGTTGAAGCTGCCGATCCTCAAATTATGCCACTCTTTCGAGCATATCGATCTCCTCGGTCTTCAGGACCTGGTCGATGTCCAGCAGGATTTTGACCCCGCCTTCCATTTTGGCCATGCCGAGAATGTACTCCGTATGAAGCTTGGCGCCAAAGGTAGGCTTCTGCTCGATGTCTTCGGCTTTTATGTTCAAGACCTCCGATACGGCATCCACCACGATTCCTATTTGGACAGTACCGGCCTGCCCTTCGATTTCCACCACGATGATGCAGGTGCGCTCGCTGTAGTCGGCTGCCGGAATACCGAAACGCAGTCTCAGATCCACGACCGGGATCACCTTACCGCGCAGATTGATCACCCCTTTTACGAATGGCGGGGTCTGGGGCACCGCTGTGATGGGCATCATCCCGATGATTTCCCGGATCTTTAAAATACCGATACCATACTGCTCATCGGCCAGGGTGAAGGTAAGGTATTTTCCTTCCAGGTCGGCCATGGCCTTAACCGCCTGATCGATTACTTCCGCTGATTCTGACATTTGGTTTTTACCTCCCGTTGGTTTTTTTGACCGCGGCAATCGGGTCGCATCAAAGGGTTCAATATTTTGGAATCATATGGATAAAAGCAATTTGTATGCCGGTTTTAGGAGCGATTCCTAAAAACCGCCATTTCGTCCTATATCGGCCAAAACAATGGATCACTTGATAGAATAATTACCCAAAATATCGACAACCTCGCCGCATTAGAACCGATACTGACTGTTGGAATCCACACCTTTCTATTTCCCCGGCCGTTCGGCAGGAAAATTTCAAAACAAGGCCACCGGTTCGTCAAATAATTGTCGACGACCTGTCAACACTTCTGAATTGAGTGCGGCCGGGCGCCGTCTGCCGCCTGTCCGAAGAGAGGCCCCGGGTCGAAAACAATGGATAAGGTGTTGACTTCACAAGGCAGGTGTGGTTAGCAGTGATCGAATAACAATCAATGAGGAGGTATGAATTGTGACTGAGATAAACTCCACCCCCGCGTTCGTTTCGAAGGTGTATGAGACCATGGGCAGGAATCTTCGGGTTGTCCGCCGGAAGTTGGATCGCCCCTTGACCCTGGCCGACAAGATCCTGCTTTCCCATCTGGACAATCCGGAGCATCAGGAGATGATGCCGGGCCAGAGCTATCTTCACGTACGACCCGATCGGGTGGTGCTTCAGGACGTGTTGGGACAATCCGCCATGCTCCAGTTTATGCAGACCGGGCGCGACAAGGTGGCGGTTCCGACCACCATTCACTGTGATCATCTGATCGAGGCGCGGGTGGAGGGCGACCGTGACCTCCAGAAGTCGCTGGATGAAAATAACGAAGTATACGAATTTCTCAAAACCGTCGCCGCCAGGTACGGGGCCGGCTTTTGGGCTCCGGGCGCCGGTATTATCCACCAGGTCAATATCGAGCAGCATGCCTTTCCGGGGGCGGTAATACTGGGCACCGACTCACACACGCCCAACGGCGGGGGTATCGGTGCCTGTGCCGTTGGTGTTGGCGGCGCCGACGCCGTGGACGCCATGGCCGGGCTGCCCTGGGAGGTGCTTTATCCGAAACATATCGGCGTGCTCCTGACCGGGGAATTGAACGGCTGGACGGCCCCAAAGGACATCATCCTGACTTTGGCCGGCCAGTTGACCGTATCCGGCGGCACCAATGCGATTATCGAGTATTTCGGACCCGGAGCACACACCATCAGCTGCACGGGCAAAGCGACGATTACCAACATGGGTGCCGAACTGGGCGCCACCACCTCGATGTTCGCGTACGACGAGCATATCGCCAGGTATCTCGAAGTCACCGGACGGGGCGAGCTTGCGGCGCTGGCCGAGCAGCATATCGATTTGCTGTCCCTTGACCAGGGCGTCCTCGATCGGCCGGAGAAATACTACGACCGCCTGGTTGAAATCGATTTGTCAACCCTGGAGCCCCATGTGGTCGGACCCCATTCTCCCGACCGAGCCCGCCCGCTCTCGCAGCTCGCCAAAGAGGTGGAGGACAGCGGGGGGGAATTTATAGACGAAATTGCCACCTGCCTGATCGGCAGCTGTACGAACTCTTCTTATGAAGACATGAGTCGTGCGGCTGACCTGGCCGAACAGGCCAAAGCACATGGTATCCAATGTGCGGTGCCGTTGATGGTCACCCCGGGTTCAGCGCAGATCAGGGCCACCATCGAAAGGGATGGTCAGATGGCATCGCTGCAGGCCATCGGGGCAACCGTACTGGCGAATGCCTGCGGTCCGTGCATCGGACAGTGGCGCCGGGACACAGAAACGGCCGGTGAACCCAATACCATTGTCACCTCCTACAACCGTAATTTTCCGAGGCGCAATGACGGCCAGCCGACAACCATGAACTTTATCACCAGTCCGGAGGTGGCTGTCGCCTTCGCCCTTGCGGGGCGGCTGACCTTCAACCCCATGACGGACACCCTGACCGATGCCGACGGCAGACCGTTTACCCTGAACCCGCCGGCCAAAGCACCCGAAGTGCCGCCAAACGGTTTCGAGAAAGGCAAATCCACTTTCTTTGCGCCGCCGGATGACGGCAGCGACATCGACGTAAGGGTCGATCCGGACAGCGGCCGCCTGCAACTGCTGCAGCCTTGGCCGGCCTGGGACGGAAGCGATTTTCTTGACATGCCGATCCTGCTCAAAGCCGCCGGCAAAACCACCACGGACGCCATCTCCCCGGCGGGCCCCTGGCTGCGGCTGCGTGGACATCTGGACAAGTTCAGCGACAATATGTTCATGGGTGCGATCAACGCCTATTCCGGCGAAGCCGGCCAGGGCCTGAACGTATTGACAGGTGATAAAGGCGTGGGATTCTCAAAAATCGCACGGGACTACAAAGCCAAATCCGTGCCGTGGGTGGTGGTCGGCGACTGGAACTACGGGGAGGGCAGCAGCCGCGAACATGCCGCCCTGTCTCCAAGGCTCCTGGGTGCGGCGGCGGTGATCGTGCGCAGTTTTGCCCGTATTCATGAATCCAACCTCAAAAAGCAGGGGCTGCTGGCGCTTACCTTCAGCGATCCTGACGAGTACGATCTGATTCGGGAGGACGATCGAATTGATCTGGTCAATCTGGCCGATCTGGCTCCCGGCCAACCGGTTGCCTGCATCGTTCATCATGCCGACGGGGAGCAGGAGACGCTGATGCTCAACCATACTTATAACCGGGCCCAGGTGGAGTGGTTCAAGGCTGGGTCAGCTTTAAATCTGATGGGCTGATATGGCCGCTTTCGCGATGGTGCAAGGGGATGATGGGGAAATTGCAGGCAGCAACCTTTCGATGTTCGGCAAATGCGCCTTTGCCTACCGGCTCCGGTGTGCAGCCGCATAAGTGCAGCCTCCGCCTATAGGCAGCCGGTCTGATCAGGAATGAAACTTTGAAAAAGCGAAATTCGACATTCGACATTCTGCGGTTCGCTGTTCAAATGGATTTACGGTTCGCTTTTTAACTTAATGAGTTTTCATATCAGCAGGTTAAAAAAGGGTCACCACCCGGCGCTCTTAAGGGTAGTGTGGTAGGCTTCCAACCCTCTGCCGAGTTTGTCCACGACCCCGAGTTCGAAAAGGACTAGCTCCATAACGGAAATGATCAGGAGGGCCTCCCGGGTCGTAATCGATCCCAGATGCCCGATTCGCATGGCGGTTTCGTTGAAAGCATATGGACCGGCGGCGGTCATTATCAGGATGCCGTATTTCTCTCTGACCATTTCACGAATGTTTGCCGGTTTGATGCCAGCGGGAACTTTGAACGCGGTGACCGAATGGGAGCGCTCGACATCACCCTCGGGCAGCAGCGACAGCCCCATGGCCTGCAGACTGTTCTTAATGGCCCGGGAAATGACAGCGTGCCGGCGGTAGACATTCTCGAGGCCTTCTTCGAAGATCATTTCCAAAGCCTCATTTACGGATTGTACCAGCGACACAGGGGTCGACCCGGGAGTTTCGCGCTTCTCGTCATAATATGTCTTGATATTCTTGAAATTGACATAGTAGCCGGGGCTGCCGGCCGCCTCGACGGCCGCCCATCCCCGCCTGCCGACGGCGGCAAAACTGAGTCCGGCCGGCGCCATCAATCCTTTCTGGGAGGCTGTGACGGCCGCATCCACCTGCCACTCATCGAGCTTGAACTCCATGGCCCCCAACGAACTGATGCAATCAACGCACAACAGGCGATCATGACGGCGGACAAGGCCGCCGATGTCGGCGACAGGATTGGCAACGGCCGTCGACGTGTCGGAGTGGACAACCGTTACCCCTTTGATCGACGGGTCCTTTGCGAGTACAGCGTCGACCAGCGCCAGGTCGACCGGCTCCAACCAGTCTTCAAAGATCCGCACAACTTGGAGGCCGCTGACTTCGGCAGCATCGGCGAACATGTGGCCGAATTTTCCGTTGCAGATGCTCAACACTTTTTCCCCGGCAACAAAGAGATTGCGTAACACTCCTTCCATGGCCCCCCTGCCCGAGGTATGTACCATGAGTACATCGTCGACCGTACCGAACAGCTTTTTCATTTTGGTTATGACGTTTTCCAGAATGGCATGGAATTCGGCGGAACGATGATGAATCATCGGGCGGCTGCCGGCTGCCAGAACTCTGGGGGAGACACTCACCGGACCGGGAGTGAACAACATCGGCGGACTTAATCTCTGCATGGGTTTTTCTCCAAAATTTTCAGAATTGACGCATCACGAGCGGGTTCGAAACAAACGCGGCCTCCCTGTTAAAGGACAGCCGGTCCGGTCGCAAAAGAAGCTGTTCATTTTCACGCAAAGACGCCAAGGCGCCAAGATAAATTATAATATTTGTTATTTCCTTTGCGTCTTTGCGGCTTTGCGTGAGATAGTTTTTTCGTAGTTTCACACGAGGGCATTTTGTTGACAATCTATACATAAGCTACTATAAAATTACAACTCAATCTTCGAGGCCGGCCAGCACCGCAAGGCAGTCGAAACAACCAGCCCCTGCGATATCAGAACCCGCAGGGGCTCATAAATTGTGATGTGGATTTTATTTGTTATTTGGGTTTAGGGATTTAAACTATCAAACTCGAATATTGGATCGACGTTGGCAACGATTCAAATTTTTAATTGCATGTTGGACGCTGCACTCGCCGCAGCGAGTTGAAAGGAGCTGGAATGAACCGTATTCTTATGAGTAAGGGCGCCAAAACTCTGGTAGAAGTTTGCGCCGCTGTAAAACCGGGGGAAACCGTCCTTATCGTGACGGATTTTGCGATGATGTCCATTGCCGAGGCCGTTGCCACGGCCGCCTACAGTGTAGGCGCCGACGTGGCGATCTGCAGCATCATACCGCGCAGCGGACACGGCCAGGAGCCGCCGCCGCCGATCGCCGAGGCCATGAAGAAGGCTGCGGTTATATTTACGCCGGTTACCTATTCCATCACCCACACCCGGGCGGTCAAAGAGGCCTGCGAAGCCGGCAGCCGGGTTATCGCCCTGACGGACTACCGCGAGCACATGCTGGTCAAGGGTGGATTGGATGCGGATTTTAATGAAACCAAAATCATGTGCCAGAAAATGGCGCAGGCTTTTGAAGCATGCAGTCAGGCGGTGCTCACCAGTCCCGGCGGAACCCGTCTGACGATGCGCGCCGAGGGTCGGCCGGGAAACGCACTGTTCTGTATCGTCGAACCGGGTCAAATGTCACCGGCACCCAATGTCGAGGCCAATTTCTCCCCCATTGAGGGCAGCGCCGAAGGCGTGATCGTCGCTGATGCCAGTATTCCCTATATCGACATCGGTGTGTTGAGCGACCCGGTAACTGCTGTGGTCGAAAAGGGGATGATCACCGATATTTCCGGGGGACACCAGGCCAGGCTGCTGGCCGACGATCTGAAGAGCCGCAATGACCCCCAGGTATACAATGTGGCTGAGCTGGGGGTAGGACTGAACCCGAAATGCATCATGCAGGGCGTCATGCTCGAGGATGAGGGGGTCTACGGCTCCGTTCATATCGGTATCGGCACCAACATCACCCTCGGCGGCCATGTCAAGGCGGCGATTCATTACGACCTGCTCATGTATGGCGCCACCATCGAACTGGACGGCAACGTGGTGCTCGAAAATGGGGAAGTCCGGCTGTAAAAGGAAAAAGAGGAGAGCATATGCAAGTCATCGCCGTTCATCTGGATCGCTGCACCGGATGCAAAACCTGCGAACTTTATTGTGGCGTTGAAAGGGGCAGCAGCCAGAAAACACTGCTCAAGGCGGTTCAGGAATCTCCGCTGCCGCAATCCCGGCTGCGGGTTGAAGGCAGCAATGCCGCTTCGTTTCCGGTCCAATGCCGGCATTGCCTCAAAGCCCCCTGCCTGGATGCCTGTCTCAGCGGTGCGCTGGTGCGAGATCCTTCCAGCAATATGGTAGTGATTCAGCAGGAACGCTGCATTGCCTGCTGGACGTGCACCATGTTTTGCCCCTACGGGGTGATCTTCCCCTGGCCCGAGAGGGAATTTGCCCTCAAGTGTGACCGCTGCACCTATATGGACCATCCCATTTGTGTCGAGGTCTGCCCGACTGAGGCCATCGAGCTCGTCGAATTGGACGACATCGCTGAAAAATATCGCGAGAAAAGACAAGCGGCAGTAGCGGCGGCAGCCCGGACAAGCGGCGAAGAGGCTTTTTTATTGCTCGATTTGGAGGACTGAAGTCGGAGAACAGAGGACAGATGACAGAAGATCGAGGACAGATGACGGAAGACAGAGGACAGATGACGGAAGACAGAGGACAGATGGTAGAGGATTGAGGGATTCAGGAATCAAGGGATTTCGCTAATATCGATGAAATCATTATAATCCCTGAATTCCTAAATTATGACGACCTCCCATCCGGAACCGATGGATTCCGACAACCGAAAGCTGCCTGCCCGCCGAAGCCCGAAGGGCGAAGGAGGGACACCTGAAACCCGGCACCAATAAATGGCGATTGCCGCTTTAAAATTGTAACCTGAACTGGAAAGCTAACACGATGGAACAAATTCACTTGAAAACCGTTGACCCGGTCAGCCAGGCTTTGCTTCAATCAGCAGCGGCCCGCGGCCTTGACCTCAATTGGGAAAGGTATGAAAGACTCCAGCCCCAGGACGGGTTTCTGCGCACCGGTCTGAGCTGCCCCTTCGGATGTCTGCAGGGGCCCTGCCGAATCGATCCCTTTGGAAGAGGCGCCGATGTGGGTATTTGTGGCGTTGACCGCGACCGGATGGCGGCGGCCTTGCTGCTCAGGCTTAGTCTCAATGGCGTGCTGGAAGCAATGAACGATCTGTCCGCCGATGATCATACCGTAAAGACGCCGGCCTGGCCCGGCGCCATGGGATCCAGGGCTGCGTGCGCCTTAGAAGCGCTTGGCGGCGATGAGCTTGTCCTTGACGAAATTTATCAGTGCGCCGCCCGGCTCCATCGGCCTTCCGATAAGGCGGCGGACTTGATTCGGTGCTGCCTGCGGCTGGCCATGCTCACATTAACCCTGACGGAAGGAAGCCCAGCCGAATTTCCGAATCAGAATAAAGTTCCCTGCCGGATCGGCTACGGGCTTATGGCTGCAGAAAATCCAATCGTCGCGATTTGCGGCCCGCCCTCTGCCTCGCTTTTGGGCAGCCTTGCTGACACAGCCGCGTCCGACGGGCCTCGCCTCGGCTTGGTCGCGCTCGGGGACTGGGTCGCTGATGACTCCGGGTATCTACCTATTGCCTGCACCTCAGGGGAAGCCGAGTTGCTGCTGAGCTCCGGCCGAATCAGCCTCCTGGTGTGCGGCGCCGGGACCGATCCGGCTGTTGCGGCAATCTGCAGCAAACTGAAAATTCCGGTCATCTCCGGCGATGCTGACACGCAACCCGACGACATCGTGCGATTGGCCGAGACCTCATTTAACTCCCGCACTAAAACAGATTTTTTCCGGGATCTGCCGCCGGCAGTGGACAACGAAATTGTTATGAACGCCGCGGCGTTTCAAACCGAACTCAATAATGACGGTCAGAAGGGTCTGGCCCTGATCGGCGGAAGCGACTCTTTGCACCAGCCTTTCGGTTGGATTTCCACAGAGGTAGGCCCGGTTCTCGCCGGTGCCGGGCTGCTGGTAGCGGGCTGGGGGGATGCGGCTATCTGGATGGTCAAAGGGGAACAGACCGGCAATGACAAAAAAATGCCGGTCAGGCTGCTCGACCCGCGGCGGGGCCCTGTCGAAGCGCTCAAGGCCGTCGCCGCCTCGGACGCCTTTGATCGTCTGAAGGGAGTTTGCTATACCGGACTGAACAGCTGCCGGGATCTGAATCTGGCCCTGGCACTGGCTATGCTGGGGACCAGAGTATGCATCGGCACCCCCCTGCCCCTGTGGGGCAGTCGACCGGTTCGTGATCACCTGGCAGTTCTTGTCGAGGCTTGCAATGGTGAATTGGCTCACTTCGATCATCCGGCCGATGCCAATCAGATCTTGCAGTGGTTCAGACATGACTAAGGAGAATATCGTTGCCAGTTGACACCAGCCGATCCACAAACTTTCAAATTAGGCCGGTGATCGTTGCCGGAGGCGGCGCCGCCGGCATCAACGCCGCCCTGGCCTGCCGCAAATATTTTCCCGACAGGCCGGTGACGATTGTGGACCCGGAAGCGCAAGTCGGTTATTACCGTCCGCTTCTTGCGCAGTTTATGCTGGGCAAGCTCAACGAGCAGAAACTATTTTTCCGGCAACAAAACCACGATCCGATGCTGGCGCTGCGATTGAATTCAGCAGTAGTCGGCGTCGACCTGGACAATCGACAGGTTCGGCTGGACAACGGCGAAGTACTCGCCTACGATCGGCTCATTCTGGCTCCCGGAGGACGACCGTTTGTCCCGCCCGTTTGTCGCAGCCGTACCTGCCGCCTGGGAGTGTTTCCCGTCCGCAGCCTCGCGGATGCCAGAGCCGTTCGGCGATGGCTGCCGGACCATCGCCGCATCACCGTCCTCGGCGGAGGACTGGTGGGGGTTAAAACGGCAATCCAATTTGTCCTCGCCGGATTTAAGCCGATACTGGTGGAAAAGGAAGCTCATCTGTTGCCGAATCTGCTTGCTCCCGGGACGGCGCACCCCGTAGCGGATCATCTGCGCAATCTGGGAGTGGATGTCAGGACCCAAGCTACAGTCGAGGATATCCGGGGCGGTCGCCAAGGCGATTTGAAAGAAGTTCGTATTAGTGGAACATGGGCTGCCTGCGACACCCTGCTGGTGGCCATCGGTTCCACACCTGATCTTGGATTTTTGGAAAACTGCGGTCTTCTCGAAGACGGGGAGCTTATGGCGGCACCATCCCTGCAAACCGCCGACCGGTATGTATTTGCAGCCGGAGATGCCGTCACCATCCGGACCGCCGACGGCGTCCTGCACCGGCCGTGGACCTGGCCCCAGGCCGTATCCCAGGGCAGACTTGCCGGAACCAATGTATACCGGCCGGCCCCGCTGACATTAAACGATTTCAACCGCGTCAATGCCCAGAACATTGCCGGTCTGCCCCTGGTGGTGCTGGGAGGCAGACCCGAGTACGATTGCACCGTCTCCGAGTTCGCCGTTCCGCCGCAGTGGTGGCGGGAATGGCACCGGCAGAAAAATCGTGTGGTCGGCGGGGCCCTGCTCGGCGACATATCAGGGGCCGGTCCCCTGCACTATAGGATGACGACCGGGGTTCTTTCGTCGGGGGACGCCGTCAGACCACACGCTGCGGCGTTTTCCGGGGAGACCTGGAAGCATCTGAAACAACAGCGCACCGTGCGCTGCTTTCATGTGAAAGGAAAACTGGGTTGATAATTCATCAGGAAATCTGTGTCGGCTGTGGAAGCTGCCAGTCCTACTGTCCGGCCGGTGCCATCGGCTATGTCGACCTGGTCAGTGCGGTCGATCAGGACAAATGCTATGAGTGCGGCACCTGCCTGCGGGTCGCCGTCTGCCCGGTGGATGCCATTGCGGAGTCCGCCGAGGTACAGGCCTATCCCCGGGCACTGCGAAAATATTTCAGCGATGCCACCACCACCCACGCGGTGACGGGAATAGAAGGGCGCGGTACCGAAGAATCCAAAACCAACGATGTTACCGGCAGGGTCGGTCTCGGTGACGTCGGCGTGGCCATCGAGGTGGGCCGGCCGATCATCGGCATGGATTTAGAGGATATCCAGAAGATCACGCACGCGCTGGCCGGGGCCGGGATCACCGAGATCGAGCCGCAAAACCCGATTCATTCGATGATCAGCGATCCTGCAATAGGCGACCTGAAGACCGAACTTCTGGGTGAGCGCGTACTGAGCGCCATCATTGAATTGCAGGTCAAACGCAGCCGTCTGGCATTAGTGCTGCAAACGGTGAAGGCGGTGGCGGCGGAAGTCGAGAGCGTCTTTTGCCTGGATGTCTGCACCCGGCTTGAACCGGGGCTGCAGGTGCCGCAGGAAATCCTTGACATCATCACGGCCGAGGGATTTTCCTGTCAACCCAACGCCAAAATCAACATGGGTCTGGGCCGGGCCCTGAAAGCAGGAAGCTAGCATGACTCACAGTTTACATCGCGAAGGCAGCGTGGAATCCCTCGAAAGGGATTACTGCATGCTGATTTACCCGGCAAGAGGCTGGAACACCGACGGCGTCACGCCAAAAGTCCAGCGTCTTCTGGAGCTGGTCTTTTTGGAGAATCCTTCCAACCTGCTGGTCAAAACCCTGCACAAGAATTTGTACAGCGGCGTTACCCGGCAGGAGATGATCGACAGTGTGCGCGACAATTCGCGCGCGTTTTGCGTCTTTAATCGCCGTCGGAAACTGGTCAAGGCCCTGCGGGCCATTAAGGCGGCCGACGAGGGCATATCCATCGTGGTGACCGGCCTAATCGACGGTGTGCGCGAAATCTGCGAGGAAGTAGGGCTTGATCCTCACACGATCAACATGTCCCTGGGCGTTCACGGCCGCACCGAGTTGCTGCCGCCGGCTGATATCCGCCAGTACACCACCATGTGCGGACACGGCATAGTCTCCCCCGGCCTGATTTGTGATGCCATCCGCAAGGTCAAGTCCGGCAAACACAGCGCCTGGGATCAAAGCATCGTGCTGGCCAAACCATGCGCATGCGGCATATACAATCCCCATCGATCCGAAGAACTGCTCAAGCAGATGACGCCGTTGTATACGGTGGCCCGCTGGTGATGCATCAGATGTGATTGATGCATACGGGTTAGGATGTTCTATTGTTTGCCAAGTTCAGCGATTTGATATCAATAAATTGTAATTTCTTCTCCGTATTCTCCAAAAACTCTTGCAATCGTTGCTTCTTTTGCGGATCGTGCGTGACGGCTAGGCCCCAATCGTCAGGATTCTGGCAATTGTCTTTGGTCGACTCGAGATAAATGACATCAACCAGAATATCTCCCAGACCGCCGGACACGCGCATATATTCTTTAACCAATAGGCATTCACCATTTTCATCTTTTTCGACCCGTACAGAGAAGTTGTAGCGGGATCCCAAATGCTTTTCATACCCGGAAGAAATCACATTTTTCATTTTGCTCATATCCGGGGCTGACCAATAACCTTCATTGATTTTAATAATGGAAACGATCACCAAAGCCTGGGCGAACGGATCGGCAAACATGTAACGGTCATAGCTATGACGGGTGCCGCGTTCGGTATACAAGAAGGAATTCCATTCGCTGCTCGCTTCCTTATTGATGTATTCCAACCTTGGATCCAAGTCCAATGCCAGTTCGGGAATAGTAGAATAAAAATAGTTGCCTTGAACACCGCGCTGTATTCTTGTACCTGCACAGCCCCCTGCCACAATCACCAACACCAACAACAACACCCCCCAGTTTTTCATCTCTTTTCTCCTTTTTGCCAGACAAAAACGACAACATCACCTTTGATACCGGCCGCCTAAGTGCTGTGCCAGGAATACCTCCATTTCCCGGAACATTGTTATTGAATTGTGAATCCAATGGATACCATGCCCCTCTGTTTCGATCTCCATGAAAGTCACGGATTTGTGGTGGCTTTCCAGCTCCTCTATCATTTTTATTGAATGGCGTGGATGAACCCGCCGGTCTTTGCTGCCATAGATAATCAGAATCGGTTTTTTAACTAGATTGGCAAAATATAGCGGGGAACTTTGCAGCATGGCTGCTCTGTCCCCGACATTTTTGGGGTCGCCGGCATATTTATACCAGATGTCGTATCCCCGTTTGAGGTGTAAGGGTGGATCCGAAGGCCAGGCTTCAACGAGTTCGGCCAAGTCCGAAACCCCATTGATGGCTATGGCACATGCGAAAAGATCCGGTGAAAATGTCAACCCGGCCATGGCGGCATACCCGCCATAGCTTCCTCCCACAATGGCAATAGATTGCGGAGCGGCGATTTTATGATCGATTGCCCAACTCACCGCATCTACCAGGTCATCGTGCATTTTTTTTCCGAATTCTTTTATGGCGGCTTCCATGAATGTACGGCCGTAGCCGGTGGATCCGCGAAAGTTTATTTGGAGTACTGCATACCCGCGATTGGCCAAGAATTGCACCAGATGGTCCGCCCCCCAGAAATCCCGGAACCACGGACCCCCGTGTACCAGCAAAACCATCGGCAGAGGCTGGTTCGCGACACCGTTGGGCCGGGTTAGATATCCGTGAATCGTCAAGTTGTCCCGGCTCTTATATTGTACCGGTTTGGTGCTCGACAACATGCTGTCGGCAACCGTCCATTGGCTCTGACCTATGGGCGTTTTTTGTTTTCGTTTACGGTCATAGAGGTAAAATGAAGCTCCCTTTTCATCATAGGCCTTTACGGTCCACAATTCTGCCTGGAGGTCCATTCCAAGAACGCTTATGCCGACCGGGGAGCTTTTTTTGAACACAGCCAGATCTTGGTCTAAAGTCGGATCAAGGGCGTATATCTTTGGGTAGTCGGGGTGGCAAGAGGCAAAGAGTGCCTTTCCCGTGGCAGGGTTGATATAAACGTCGGCAATGTCTGCAACCGGATCTTCAATAACGGGGCTCTCCGCGGCGGTTTCCAAATCAAAGCGGACCAGGGCAATTTTGTCTCGGCCGCGATTGGACAACAACCAGAGTCCTTTTTGATCCGGTGTAAAACCGAGAAATTCTATCTCTTCATTCGGTTCCCACATTCCAAGAGTACGCCATTTTTTTTGTTTTGGGAGAAATTCCTGCAAGGATCTCTGATTGCTGTAATAGGCGCGAATGCATCCTCTTAGCTCGCCCCTGCGGTCTGCAATCCATTGGACGATATCTCCATTATTTTCAGCCAGCATCGTGGCATCGCCCGATGAAAGGTCGATTTGGTATAGATCATAACTGCCACGCTTTCGTTTGTCTTGTGAAATCAGGACATAATCAGATCCGGGAATATCCTTGTCTGCAAGTGATGCCCAGGTTTTTGCGTCAGGCGTTAGGTTGACCGGCTTCCGGTTTGGATTTTGACAATCCGAACGGTAGATATGGGTGGCCCGTTTGCGACCGGTTTCCAATGAATAAATCAAGTGCCGGCTGTCATTCTCCCAGCGAAACCATGAAACATTGCACCAGCAGCTGGTGTTGATCTTTTGGGTTTTATCAGACCCTATGCTTTTATGGAACAATGTCAGGTTCCCATGGTGCCATGCCAGCCAGGCAATTTTTTTCCCATTCGGAGATATCTGGTAGCTGCTCGTAATATCCTGCTGCTCGAAAAATGAGCTTCTGGGAATCAATTCCGGTAAAGCAGCTTTTTGCAGGGCCTTGTGTCTGGGTGAAGAAGACGCACATCCGGAAAAGGATGCGGAAAGAAAATAAAGCGCAATGATCAATAGGATTGGCTTCTGGAGAACTAGCTGGAGATATTGAGCCATTCGTAACACCATAATCATTTTTTCCAATTTTTCGAGACTATGCCGGTGGGCCTTCCTCCATCGGTTTATAATATTTCTCGGAAACGAGAACATAGCCTTCCATCAGGCGTCGCGCCGTGCGTCCCAGGATGGCTTCGACGTACCGGTAGCCGCCGCCCTGACGTTTCATCGCGGTGCCCACCTCGATGATGCCGCCGGGGTGACCTAAACGCACACCGCTTTTGCCCAAGAGACGCCCGCCGCTCACCTTGTCAGCGACCGTACCTTCAACCCGAGCCGCCCCGGCCGCCGGGATGGCGCTGGTGACGGCAAAGGCTTTGTGCAGGCAGCCCATGGATATGACCCGCGCCACCAGGTCAATATTTTCCGGGCCGATCAACGTGCCGTTCAGATCCGTATAGGGTTGGGATTCGGAGACAAAAGCGACCCGGGGTATCGTCTGGCAGCGCAGGCTGGCTTCCTCCGGGGTCGCTGCAAATCCCAGCTTCACGGCCACGCGGCTGCGAATGGCTTCCAACCTGGCGCGGATGTCCGGCCGGTTGTCGATTTCCTCAATCTCGATGCCGGTCAGACCCAGATCCGGGGCTGCAACCAAAACCAGTGGATGGGCCGCATCGATAACGGTGACGCTGATGTTGCCAAGAGCGGGAATATCCAGGCCGTCGATAACGTTGCCGGTTGGAAACAGCCGGCCGGTAACCGCCCCGCCGGGATCGGAGAAATGCAGCGCTATTTTTCCGCCTGGGCTGGGAACGCCGCTGATGACGTAGTCGCCGTCCTCATCGTAACGTCCGTTGCGGACCGGCACGTCCGCCACGATCCGCGCTTTGGTATTTTTTTGAAATATCCTCACCCGGGTTACAGGCTCGACGGCGTTGACAAGGCCCTCGTCCACCGCAAAAGGGCCGACGGCGGAAGAAATATTGCCGCAATTGCCCATGTAGTCAACGATGGGGCGGTCGATCGAGACCTGCCCGAAGTTGTAGACCACATCATATTCAGGATCCTCCGAACGACTGATGATGGCGACCTTGCTGGTACTCGAATCGGCGCCTCCCATACCGTCGACCTGCCGCCGGTTCGGGTCGGGGCTGCCGAAAGCCGCAAGAATTATGCGGTCCCGCACGGCAGGGTCGCGGGGCAGATGGTTATCATGGAAAAACACCGCTTTGCTCGTGCCGCCCCTCATATAGACCGCTGGTAGTCTTTTCTGCATTTTATGGTAAACTCCCGCCGAACCCGAACACCAGGCCGCCCCTTAAAAACCGGGATTGCCCGACACAGCCGAAAAATGTTTGACCAATGCCTGAGATTGTGAAAGGTATTTTGCACCGTTTAACATGCCCAATGCTATAGCACAATAACCGGTTTAGCTAAACAGCAAAACCTCACAAGGAGTTCAGATGAATACGTACGTGGGACTGGTTTTTTATCTGGCTGCTGGAACCGTCGGCGGCCTGCTGGGATCAAAGCTCAAAATGCCTGGCGGCGTTTTGATGGGGGCGATGCTCAGTGTGATTTTTATTAAAATGATAGCCAACGTTCAATGGGAGCTTCCCCGGCAATTCGGATTCGTGATGCAAATTCTTCTGGGTGTCATGGTCGGAGCAACCTTCCAGTCCGAAATGCTAAAAGTCCTCGGCAAAACTGTTATCCCCATAACCATTTCAACCCTCGTGCTGGTGGGTACCGGCATTCTCCTGGGGATTATATTTATCAAGCTTGGGATTCTGGACACCGGAACGGCATATCTGGGAACAAGTCCGGGGGCGATGAGTGCCCTGCTTGTCATGGCGGTCGACAGCGGCACCAATGCAACGGTGGTAACCTGTTTTCATTTTACGAGGGTGGTGTTCATCGCTCTGACCACACCCTTTGTTTTGAAGTTTTTCTACGATTAGCATTTAGTTGGAAGCAGAGCCCAAAAAAGGAAACCACAGAACCAGGAAAAAGAAAACCGCAGAACCGCAGAATAACGAATGTCGAATGTCGAATGTCGAATGTCGAAGGAATGAATTCTATCGATCTTAAAAAAAATCGAGCGAGCACACTCTGCCTATGAGGCGACGAAGACCGTGATCAATCCCACCCATCCGCATTTCGGATTTTGAATTAAAAGGACTGAGCGAAGCGAAACCACCCTTCGAAATTCTGCGGTTCATTATTCTGCAGTTTTGCGGTTCGCTTTTAAAATCCTTCCTTCGAAATTCGACATTCGACATTCGACATTCGATATTCGCTTTTTCAAGGTTTCTTCTTCGATCAGACTGGACGCTTGCGGTCAGCTGCGACGCTAATATCCATCTTGATTATACATTGACAAGCGGTTCCCCGACCAGGGACCAGTACGGCAGGGCCACCGCCAGGACGACGATGAAAGCGACAACGGTCATCAGCAGGCCGAAACGAAAAATTTCTGCCGCCGATAAATGCCCGCGATCATAGACCACCAGAGAAGATGCACTCTGGGCCGGATAGTACAGGACGGCGTCGCCGGCGATCATTACGAGCAGTCCGCAAACGACCGGATTCAGTCCCGTGGAAGCACCAATGGACATGGCGATGGGAATCGTGATGGCCAGAAACCCGGTAATATTGGGAACCAAGAGACGCAGCGGCGCAGCCGCCAAAAGCAGCACCACGACGACCAGCAGCGGATGCCGGGACAGGGCCGGGATACCGGACACGATGGAGTTTGCCAGCCACACCCCCGCTCCGCTCTCGATGAGAGCGGTGGCCAGGGACATCGAAGAAGCGATGACAAAAAAATTGGACCAGCCGATATTGCGTTCAAATTCCTTCCAGGTCAACACCCCTATTCCGGGTGCCAGCAGGCAGGCCCAGGCCAGCAAGGCGGGCAGTGACGGGTCCAGGTGATGAAAGGCATCCGTAAGCCAAAGCAGCGAGGCCCCCAGGATAATTACGATCGTGCGCTTTTCGGTTTTGGAAAGCGGTGTTGGGGCTACCAAGGGCACGGCTGCCATTTCCTGTCGGAAGCCGCGATGATAGAGGACATAAATAAGCGCCGCCCCCAGGACGAGCAGCGCCAGATAGGGTACCAGCATAAGCCCCAGCCAACGGCTCCATGACATGCCGCCGACCAGCGCCGCCGCTACCACGGGTGTAATGCCCCCGGTTAAGATTGCCGTTGATGCCAAGCGGTTGACCGAATTCAATGCCATCATGACGGCTTTCGACAGGGGTGCCTTCTGGGGCACATTACTTAGGATCAGCACCTGCTCATAAACATGGACAAGAATTCCCGAACGCGTGGTTGCCGAGGGCAACAGCAGGGTCAGCAGCGGTAAGGCTGCCAGCAGGTGGGCAAAAAGCGCCAGCGGACGGGCACGGGACTGCCGCAGAAAAAAACGGGCGGTCCGCTCTGCCAGGCCGCTTTTTTGGACCGCCAGACCGATAGTCAGGACTGCGACCAGAAAATAAGCCACCGGCTTGGCGAATCCGACCAAAGCATCCTGATAACTTGGCACCCCCCCTGAAACCATCAACGCGATGACCACCAGCATCCCGGTAACACCGACAGGCAGCGCTTCGGTGCTCCAGAGACCAATGGCAATAACTGCGATTCCCAGCACCATCTGCCCGGCCCGCGAGAGTCCCGCCGGCGCCGGCATTGCCATCAGGATAACAGCCGCGATTACGACGACTGCCAAAATAAGGTTTGCCGGATCTGCAAGCCGGCGATCTCCGAATTTGGCTTGTTCTGCCATGTTCTTTTCTTTCCAATGACCTCCGTTTTCTTCCAAGACTACAAAAGAGTACCTGATGAAGCAATCTATTGTCAACCAAGCGCAAGACGCTGTGCATTAATAGTTGCTTTAATGTCCGCAAAACGATATTCGATATCCGGTATCGTTCATTCGATATTCGAGTTTGATTACAACATCCAAATATCAATTATGTATCACCACCAGCTTCGTGTATACTCATCCAAGGAGTCTTTGCCCAAGGAGTCCCAACTGGCCTGGCAGCTGGCCAGAATCGCCGCAGACCCTGTGCCTGTCGACCCCGATGTGGCCGAGATGATTGTCAATCGGTGCATCGACAACGCTGCCGTTGCGATTGCCGCCATTAATCGCCGGCCGGTGGCCAACGCGCGTTCCCAGGCCGTGGCCCATTCCAGAACTGATGGCGCAACCGTCTTCGGACTGCCAAACGAGCGCTGCTTTGCGTCCGAATGGGCTGCCTGGGCCAATGGAGCTGCGGTTCGAGAGCTGGACATGCACGACACCTTTCTGGCTGCCGATTATGCCCATCCCGGCGACAACATTCCACCCATCTTGGCGGTAGCCCAGCAGTGCCGCCGCAGCGGAATGGAGATCGTGCGGGCCCTGGCGACCGCCTATGAAATCCATATCAACCTGACCAAGGGGATCTGCCTTCACAAGCACAAGATTGATCACATTGCCCATCTGGGACCGTCTGCGGCGGCAGGCATCGGCACGCTTTTAGGGTTGGCTCCAGAAATCATCTACCAGGCCATCCAGCAGGCCCTGCATGTCACCTGCACCACCCGCCAATCACGCAAGGGGGAAATATCCAGTTGGAAGGCATATGCACCGGCCCATGCCGGCAAACTGGCCGTCGAGGCGGTGGACCGGGCCATGCGGGGTGAAAAGAGCCCGTCGCCCATATACGAAGGCGAAGATGGGGTCCTGGCGTATCTATTGGACGGACCGCAGGCTGAGTACCGGGTGCCCCTGCCGGAGCCGGCCGAATCCAAACGGTCGATATTGGAATCCTATACCAAGGAACATTCGGCCGAATATCAGTGCCAGGCGCTGATCGACCTGGCATTCAGGATGCGCAGGCAAATCCCGTCATTTGACGACATCGACCGCATCGTGATTTACACCAGCCACCACACCCACACCGTGATCGGCACCGGCGCCGGCGATCCCCAGAAAATGGACCCGACCACCAGTCGCGAAACCCTGGATCACAGCATTCTGTACACCTTTGCGGTGGCGCTTCAGGACGGACGCTGGCACCATATTAACAGTTACCTGCCCGAAAGGGCCGCGCGGCCGGACACGGTAAAACTCTGGCACAAAATTTCAACCGAAGAAGATCCCCAATGGACGCGGCGATACCATGATCCGGACCCGTCCCGGAAAGCCTTCGGCGGCAGGGTCGTGATATATTTCAATAACGGCTCAAGCCAGAAAGATGAGATCGCCGTGGCGGATGCCCACCCGGCCGGCGCCCGGCCGTTTGAGCGGCCCCAGTATATCGGAAAATTCGACGCGCTGACCGACGGATTTGTCGAGGCCGCGGAGAGGGATCGGTTCGTGGATCTGATTCAGCGGCTGTCGGGGTTGAAGGCTGAAGAGGTCAGGCAAATCAACGTTCAACTGCCGCACGGGCTGATCAAAAATTCAGAACAAGACCAGCGGGGAATATTCTAAAGGTTTCAGGGATTGAGAAATTTAGGAATTCAGGGATTTAGGAATTTAGGAATTAAAATCGACGGAATGTAAGTAATTCCTAAATTCCTGAATTCACAATTCCTTAATCCTTCTACATTTGACATTCGCTTTTAGATTAGATTCTCCCCAGCTCAACCTGAATGGCCTTGACCGCGGAACTCGTTGTTCCATCGATTCTGCCGTCCGAGGTCAAGTCAATCCGCCTGTTTTCGAACGCCCGCCAGACGGCTGATTCCAGCGCCGCTGCCGCCTCGGTTTCGCCGAGATAATCGAGCATCATGGCGGCGGTCCGGATCTGGGAGACCGGATTGGCAATCCCCTGGCCGGCGATGTCCGGCGCCGTGCCGTGGATTGGCTCGAAATAGGCCAGCCGGTCACCGATGTTGGCCGAAGGACACATCCCCAGCCCTCCCACGGTGGCCCCGGCCAGATCGCTGAGAATATCGCCGAACATATTTTCGGTCAGCACCACCTGGAAATGCTCAGGCCGGGTTATCAGGGCCGCGGAGGCCGCATCGACGTACAGGCATTCGGCCTCTATCTCAGGCGTTTCTTTGGCGATATCCAAGAAGATTTCCCGGAAAAAAGCAAAGCTTCTCAGCACGTTGCTCTTGTCGATGAGCGTAACCCTTCGTTTACCGTCCTGAGGAGCGCCTCTCTTTTTCTCCCGCGCCAGCTTGAAGGCAAACCGGGAGATTCGTTCGCAGCCTTTGCGCGTGACCATCAGCGTGTCGGCCGCCGCCTGACTGGAAACGACGCCGATCCCCCGGGACAGGTAGAGGCCCTCGGTGTTTTCTCTTAAAAAATAGTAGTCGATGCTGTCCGCGGCCTTTTTATCAAGAGGCGTTGCCGTGTTGGGAAACAGTCGGATGGGCCGCAGATTGGCATACAGGTCGAAGGTGATTCGCAAGGCACCGCCCAACATGCCGGCCTCGGTGCCGTCCGGCTGTCGTACTCCCGGAAGCCCAGCCGGGCCTTTCATGGTTGCATGCGCCTGTTCGATGACTTCAAGGGTCTGGGCTGAAATATTCGCGCCTGATTTTTGATAGCAGGCTGCGCCGGCCTCGTGAAACTGATATTCCAGACGGAATCCGCCCATGCGCTCCTGCAAAGTTTCGAGCACTTGCAGGGCGGCCTCGACAATCTCGGGGCCAATGCCGTCGCCGGGCAGTATGACGATATTATAGGTGTTCATCTCTGGGATCCTTTCTGAACTTAAATCCGAATTTTTAGATGCTTCTCAAGGTAATATTCTATCTTTGGTTTTCAAATACGATTTGAATTGCTCAAAATCCCAAATAACAATATTCAAATAACAAATCCGCCTCCGGCGGACCAAATCACAAATTCAAAATTCCAAACAAATCTCTGATTGCGATGGATCAAATCAATCGGGTCTATCTTCGATAAAAGCTACATTCTGTCAGCTTTGGACATGCGCGCAGATCGAATGTTCATCAGATCGACGGCTAATACAGGTTTGGGTTATTGGAGATTGGAATTTGGGTATTGTTTGTTTTTTGTTATTTGATGCTTGGAATTTTATATATTCAGCTGGTTATTCTCTTCGACGCTTTTATTACCTTTGTGTGACACGACACAGGGGGCCCCTATTGTTCAGCTACCCTGGGAACACAGCTGACCGCCTGGGGCAGCACCAGTACACGGGCGTCGGCGCCCTTGGCCTTCAGAGCCATGTCGACCGCCTCCTGGGGCGATTGGACCGCCCGGAAAAACATCTGTTCCAGCTCTTCAGCTGGAATGCCGCTGCAGTGGAAATAGACGCTGTATTGCTCCAGTGCCCTGGCGCACATAAAGGCTTTGGACGAGTGGTCCCTGGTAAACCCTTCGCATTCAAAACGTTCGATGACCTCCCGCGGTGATCCGGCCTGCTTCAACCAATCGGCATACTTGCCGATGCCGTCCCGGCACTCGGCAACCAGGACCAGGATCCCCTCTTCGGCAATCACCATCTCCGCAGCTGACATGGCCTTTTGTGATTGATGCAGATCGATATCCCTCGGATAGCCCCCGGGACTGACGATGACGATATCGTAGGCATTGGGCAGGTCAAGCTGCCAACTTTCGGCGCTCAGCGAAACCCCGTGTTCGTGGGCGGCCTCGAGTTCGCCGGCCACCGCCTTGATCACCTGGCCGCATGAGTTCTTGACCACGTTGAGAATAAAATCGACCCCCACTGCACGAGCGACCTTGACGGACTCCTCGTGAAAGGGATTGCCCTTCATCCACCCGGAAGACGGATGATAGGGTCGTATGGGAAGCGAGTGGTGGCGGTTGAGCGTCTCCAGCCCGGCGACACCAGGCAGGATGCTTTTTCGGCCACCGCTGTAACCGGCTGCGTGGTGGGGCATAATCAGCCCGGTCAGAATTATAAAGGAGGCCGATGCGACCAGCGAGTTGATCCAGACCGGAAGCCCTGAATCTGTTTGACCCAGATCCGTCAGCAGACTTTTGTCATCACAATCATGGTTGACCACCCGCAGACGGGAGGCCAGGTCGTGTCCAATCATCCCGCGGATTTCTTCATCGCTGTTGGGCCGGTGGTTGCCCGTGGCAATCACGACCGTAACCATCTCTTCCGATATTCCGGCCTGGGACAGATCGTACAGCAGCTCGGAGAGCATCAACCTGCTGGGAATGGGACGGGTAATATCATTGATCACGATGACGACATCGGGTTTTCCCCTGGCCAGATCCGTCAAAGAGGCCGAGCCGATGGGGTGGTCCAGAGCCCGCCTGATTTCGGCCCGTTCATCCGGTACGCCTGGCATATCCTCCGGTATCACCACGCGGGAATGCGGCGGCACTTCGATCTTAAGCGAGGATTCACCATAGGGTAATTCTATTTCCATCAACCACCTCCTTATTCACATGACTATGTTCAAATTGTGGTTTGACGATGATCCCTTTTCCTGTGAGTAACGTTTATCCCAATAAGCGCCAGGTTAATCTTACGCGTCAAGCGCTGAAGAAACGAACATCGAACATCGAACATTGAACGTTCAACATCGAATAATGTATTCTGTCAATTTTATAAACTAAACAAGGCAATCTAGACCAATTGGCTGGAACTGCCAGCGGCATAACTTAATTTTGAAACATCACGTTCTATAGATTGGGTCTTCAGCGGGATTCGCTTGAATAATATAGATTAAGCGCAGCGTCATCATCATTCAATGTTCGATGTTGGACGTTCGATGTTCGATGTTCATCTTTTAAAAACGTGCCCATAGAGCATAAAACCACAAAGCGGACAGCTATCAGATTTACCTAGCGCTGGACGCAGTTATTTCTGGGACGCAACAACAGCAGGCCTATATTTTTGGCAGTTGCTCAATGATGGCCCCGGTCAGCTCAGTTGTGGTCGCGCGCCCCCCGAGATCGGGGGTATGGTTGCCGGCTTCCCGCAGGGCCTCTTTGACCGCATTCTCGATGGCATCGGCGGCCCGGAACTCTTTTAAATGCCGCAGCATCAGAACCCCGCTCAGGATTTGCGAAACAGGGTTGGCAATACCCTTGCCGGCGATATCCGGGGCGGTACCGTGAACCGGTTCGAATATCGAGGCCTCGGTGCCGTAGTTGGCGCTGGCGCCCAGCCCCAGTCCGCCGGCGGCGGCCGAGCAAAGGTCGGACATGATGTCGCCGTACTGATTGGGCATCACGGCAACGTCGAGCAGACCCGGTTTGGACACCACCAGCGCACAGCTTGCATCCACAAAGCGTTCTTCAAACTCGATCCCGGGATACTGGCGGGCAACTTCACGTGCAACCCGGACAAAGAGGCCGTCGGTCTGTTTGAGCACATTGGCTTTGTTGACCACGGTCACCTTCTTGCGGCCATGGGTGCGGGCAAATTCGAAGGCAAAACGAACGACCATGTCGCTGGCCCTGCGGGTGATGACTTTGAGCGCCATGGCCGTGTCGGCACCGGAAGTATATTCATGGGCAATATATATGTCTTCACTGATTTCCCGAATGATCACGATATCGATCCCCTGAACGGGCGCCGGAACGCCCTCAAAATTTCGGGCCCCCCTGACGGCCGCGTAACCGCCGCCTTCAATTTTGAGGGCGTTGGAAACGCTGTTGTACGACCTGACCGGACCGCCGCCCGGTCCCTCCCGGCGCCAGCCGGGCGTGATCATGTCATCTTCCATTTCAACCGTAAAGGGTCCTTTGAAGCCGATACCGCACTCTACATAGGTCTTGATGGATTCGTCCGGCAGCGGCGTCCCCTGCTTGTGGCGGCATTTCTCGCCGGCCTCCAGTTCGACCCAGTCTATGGCAACACCGGCGGCTTCTATCACCCTGACGGCTGCGGCAGTAATTTCAGGTCCGATACCGTCTCCGGGCAGCAAAGCGACCTTGTGCATCATCTTTTCCTTTGCTTAAAAAAGCGTTTAATAGAATAAGGTGACATATAGCCGACCATGCCAAAGACGAACAACTTCTTTACCACAGAGGCACAGAGAGCACAGAGGCATTATCACTGCTTAAGCGGTGGGTCCTCCGGCAAAAATATAAATATCTCTGTGCTCTCTGTACTACTAATGTGTAAATTCTTTAAATTTTATTAAGCAAATTAAGCTGCAAGGGCTGAAATCCTTTTAATTGGAATATGTTGCGTTTGAATGACTGCGGTTACAATTTGACGTCCCTTGTCT
>Ga0209454_1000343_pt1 | contig 24592 bp, 21 predicted proteins | sample WorMetHERISLAND1_2_FD_187400 | JGI IMG/M metagenome (GOLD analysis project Ga0209454, IMG submission 187400) | Marine gutless worms symbiont microbial communities from Max Planck institute for Marine Microbiology, Germany - Olavius geniculatus... | ecosystem: Host-associated > Annelida >... | reverse complement strand
TCATGGTCAGCATGAATTTGCCCGCGGTACTTGTCATCTCAATGGCATTGAATCATTCTGGTCGTAGGCCAAACGGAGGCTTGCAAAATTCAATGGTGTTCCCAGACATACGTTTCATCTACACCTGAAAGAATGTGAATTTAGATTCAATCATCGAGAGGAAAGCTTATATGATATAATACTTACTCTACTGAGAGAAAATCCTCTCTAAAGTTATCTAGACCCAATGTTTTTAAATCATACAGTTATCGACAGGAACAACTCTATTAGGATATACAGGTCCGCTAACCGGTATCTTCCAACACCTTGCTCCCTGACAACTGATAACTGCCCTGAGCCTTATCAACACGTAAGATATTTTGCCATCGCCTGCACCTGGATCAATGTCAACCGTCCTAAAATGGATTGAGCCGAGCTGGCCTTCTCCGCCGCGGGTTCGGGCCTTGTGCACGACGCGTAACGGAGGCGTCAGTACCGGACCCTTTGCCGGCCTGAATCTGGCCGATCACGTGGGGGACGAGCCGTCCCTGGTGGCGCGGAATCGCGCCCTGCTGCGCGCGCACCTCGACCTGCCTACGGAACCCCATTGGTTGCAACAGGTCCACGGCCGCAGGGTCGCCGCTGCGGTCAGGGACCCCAGGGATTGCCGGGCGGATGCCGTGATTGCCACGGGCCTGCGGGAGGTCTGTGCCGTGCTGACCGCGGATTGTCTCCCGCTGTTGCTGTGCGATGCGGCGGGGACCCGCGTAGCGGCGGTACACGCGGGCTGGCGGGGACTGGCGGCGGGTATCATCGAGGCGGCCATCGCCCGGCTCGCGGTGCCTCCCCGAGACGTCCTATGCTGGTTGGGACCGGCCATCGGCCCGCGGGCATTCGAAGTGGGAGCCGAGGTACGGGCGCGTTTCCTCGCGCGCGGGAGCGAGGACACCAAGGCCGCCTTCGTGCCGACGCCTGGCGGCAAATGGCTGGCGAATCCCTATGCCTTGGCCCGCGAGCGTCTGCGTGCTTGTGGGGTCGACCGGATTTGGGGCGGTGGGCTCTGTACCTACTCCGACCCTGAGCGCTTCTTCTCATACCGACGCGATAAGATTACCGGGCGCATGGCGAGCCTGATCTGGATTGATCCGGATGCCGGTTGATATCCGTCACTCATGGATTTTCCATCGCGACGCACGCCGCTCGTACCTGACAGGGGGTTGAAAAATCCCAACCATGGGATTCCTGATGGTCCTTAGCGAATATAGTCCGCGGCGGGCGTTTCGCCTCGGCAACGCGGGCCGGGCAGCGGTAAGTATCACAGGCGGCATCGTAAAGGTTTGAGCTTGACGCGAGCATCCTCGGTGGCGAATCGCCAATCTACATCAGTAGTTTGCTGCTGGACTACTAGTACCCCATTTCTTTCGATATTGCGAATTCCTAGGGGATGTTCGCATCAAGCTCAAGCGACTCTATCCGCAATATCGAGAGAAATGAGGTACTAGTTATCTCTTCAATAATCACCTCTACCTAAGCGGAGCCATCCCTGCCCCGCACGGCTATCTCGAATCTCTCAGGGTGCCCTTGGGTCGATCAGCGATTAACGGAAGAGGCCAGGCGCACATTGTTGGCGACCAGGCCGTCGTCCTTCTGCTCGCTCTCGCTGAGATAGAACTCGAAGACGGTCTCGCGACTCATCAGCATCTCTTCCGTCACCTCATCGGCGATCTCGTTGGCGTGACAGAAGACGCTGGTATAGGGGGAGTCCGGCTCGCGCGGGTCCGTGACCCACAGGTTGGGCGAGATGCTGTTGATGATCCGCATAAAGCCGTAGCCCTTGTCGAAGAACCACTTGGTGCAGATGCCGCGCACGCAGGAGCCGGCCTGGCCCCATTCGTTGCGGGGCTCATAGGAGACCGGCAGCAGGTCAGGGATCAGAAAACCGGAGTAGAAGGTGTCGACGGTCTGTTGAAGCTGACGCGAGACGTTCTTGAAGCCGATCAGCTCCACCCGACAACCGGTGTTCTGCAGGGCATCGACCACCTGCAGGAAATCCCCGTCTCCCGTGACCAGCAGCACTTGGTCCAGATTGCTTGCCTGCAACATGGCGTCCACGGCCATGTCCAGGTCCGCGTTGGCCTTGGTGGTGACATTGCCGTTCTCGTCCGTGTAACGGCGCACCTGCTTGACCGTAATCTTCCATCCGAAATCCCGTACCATCTGCTGATAGATCCTGGACTTCTTGGCGTAATCCGGGTCTTCCCTGGCGCGTTCCCCATCGAAGGCCAAATAGGTGTTGAGCCGCTGCAGATGGCCCCCTTCACGGGCCGCGAAGCGGCGCAGCACATCATAGCGCATCTGATAGCCACCGTTGTACCTGACGTTTTCAGCGTCGACGAACACGCCGACTCGTAGATTGGAACTCAAGAGATAAACCTCACTTTAGCAATTGACGATTAAGGGTTCTCGGTCTGTCATCCAAGATAGAAAGATCGTGCCTGTATCAAGCCCGGCGAGCCGTCATACCTGACGGCCGGCCCGGTTATCGACCAGATCGCCGACCACCGCGGGGTCGGCAAGGGTAGAGGTATCACCCAGGGTATCGATCTCGTCGGCCGCGATTTTACGCAGAATCCTGCGCATGATCTTGCCCGACCTGGTCTTCGGAAGGCCGGGGGCCCATTGGATGACATCCGGGGTGGCGATGGGGCCGATCTCGCGTCGGACCAGTGCCGTCAGCTCCGTTTTGAGCGCGTCGCTCTGCTCCACGTCGGCCATGGGAGTGACATAGGCATAGATGCCCTGGCCCTTGATGTCATGCGGGCAGCCGACGACGGCGGCTTCCGCGATCCGGGGGTGCAGCACCAGGGCGGACTCGATCTCGGCAGTACCCAGTCGGTGCCCGGAAACGTTCAGCACGTCGTCGATGCGGCCGGTGATCCGGTAATAGCCGTCCTCGTCGCGGCGTGCCCCGTCACCGGTAAAGTAATAGCCCGGATACTGGGTGAAGTAGGTTGCCGCGAAGCGCGCGTGATCGCCGTAGAGAGTGCGCATGGTGGCCGGCCAGGGACGGGTGATGACCAGAGCACCTTCCCCCGCCCCCTCGATCAGGGTGCCGTCGGCGATATCCACCAGGGCCGGCACGACGCCGAAGAAGGGCCGGGAGGCGGAGCCCGGCTTGAGTGCGGTCGCGCCGGGCAGAGGCGTGATCAGATGACCGCCGGTCTCGGTCTGCCACCAGGTATCGACGATGGGGCAGCGCTCGTCACCGACGACCCGGTAATACCACTCCCAGGCCTCGGGGTTGATGGGCTCGCCCACGGTGCCGAGGATGCGCAACGACTTGCGGGAGGTCTTCCTGACCGGCCCTTCACCGGCACGCATCAAGGCGCGGATGGCGGTAGGGGCGGTATAGAAGATGGCGACCTCGTGCTTAGCCACCACCTGCCAGAAGCGGGAGGCATCCGGGTAGTTGGGGAGCCCCTCGAACATGAGCGAGATAGCCCCGTTGGCCAGCGGTCCGTATAGGATATAGGTGTGGCCGGTGACCCAACCGACATCCGCAGTGCACCAGTAGACCTCTCCGTCTCGGTAGTCGAAGACGTACTTGTGGGTGATGGCGGCGAAGACCAGATAACCGCCCGTAGTGTGCAGCACGCCCTTGGGCTTACCGGTGGAGCCGGAGGTATAGAGGATGAACAGAGGGTCCTCGGCATCCATCGCTTCCGGCGGGCAATCCTCCGCGGCGGCCGCCATAGCCTCCTGGTACCGGATGTCGCGGCCCTCGGTCCAGTCGACCGCACCGCCGGTGCGTTTTACGACGACCACGGTGCTCACATTCGGGCACTCGGCCAGGGCGCTATCCGCATTCTTTTTCAGTGGCACCGGACGCCCACCGCGGATCCCCTCGTCGGTGGTAATCAGGGTTCGGCAATCGGAGTCCAGGATGCGGTCGCGCAGAGAATCGGGTGAGAAGCCGCCGAAGACCACGGAGTGGACGGCGCCGATCCGCGCGCAGGCCAGCATGGCGACCGCGGCTTCGGGAATCATCGGCATATAGATGCAGACCCGGTCGCCCTTCCCGACGCCGCGGGATCTGAGCACGTTTCCCAGCTTACATACCTCTCGGTGCAGCTCGCGGTAGGTCAGCCTGCGATCCTCCGCCGGATCGTCGCCCTCCCACAGGATGGCCACCTGATCGCCGCGGGTATCCAGGTGGCGGTCGAGACAGTTGTAAGCCACATTCAGCTTGCCGCCCTCGAACCACTTGATGTAGAGGTTGTCGGCGTCGAAGCTGTAATCGCTGACCCGGTCCCACTTTTTGTTCCAGGTTACGAAGGTCTCGGCCTGCTCCGCCCAAAAACCCTCCGGATCGACGACGGAACGTCGATACATAGCCGCGTACTTCTCAGCATCGATGTGGGCGTTGGCCGCGATCTCGGCCGGAACAGCATGGACCTTGGTCTCTGTCATGGGAGCCCTCTCCGTTTTCGGTCGGCAGGATGCCTGAAGTATTACGAAGCAGAAACTTTTATGCTAAACGCTTACCGCCGGCTTTGCCAGCCATCGCCTCATCGGGTCGGGGCTACTTCTTCGGATAGTCCGTGTCCGACACCTTGGATGACAATGCTCATGGCAGCGCCTCCTCCCATGCCGATCGTACAGGATTCACAGGATTTCCAGGATTAACAGGATTTTTTATGGGACCTAAAAACAAGCCAAGCCCCGGTAAGGGGTAGTTTGGACGGTTGGGATCCAAAGCGGCCTCGGGTCCGCGCGGATCGACGGTTTCACTCCTTACCGTCATTCCGGGTGGGAGGGTCCCGAATGGGACCCCGGAATCCAGTCGTCCAGGGAGGGCAACTCGAAGGATACGACTGACAGTCGTCTTTTCTTCCGAGCCTATGCGGAGCGGGTGCGGACATCAGGCATTATCGGTCCTCGCAAGCCTGCCATCCCTGCCCCGCACCTATCGCCGGCGGGATCCAGGCGTACCCTAGTGCCACCAAACCTACTGACGATAGGTGCGGGGCCTGGCGCCTGGATTCCGGCATCCCAGCCGGAATGACGGCTTGGTCGTTTGGGAGTGTACCGACAGAACGATGCGGTTTGGACGGTTGGAATCCAAAGTGGTCTCGGGTCCGTGCAGATCGACGGTTTTACTCCTTAGTCATTCCGGGTGGGGAGGTCTCGAATGGGACGCCGGAATCCAGTCGTCCAGGGAGGGCAACTCGAAGGATACGACTGACATTCGTCTTTTCTTCCGAGCCTATGCGGAGAGGACACGGACATCAGGCATTATTGGTCCCTGTAAGTCTGCCATCCCTGGCGCCTGGATTCCGGCGTCCCAGCCGGAATGACGGTCTGATGTTCCGGCGTGTACGACGGTGTAGCGCGGTTTGATTGTTCCGAATCCAAGGTGGCGTCGGGTCCGTGAAGCCCTGTGGCCTGGCACCCCGCCGTCGTTCCGGGTGGGGGGGGCCGAATGGGACCCCGGAACCTAGTCGTCCAGGGAGGGCAACTCGAAGGATACGACTGACAGTCGTCTTTTCTTCCGAGCCTATGCGGAGAGGACACGGACACCAGGCATTATCGGTCCTCACAAGCCTGCCATCCCTGGCGCCTGGGTTCCGGCAATCCCTGCCGGAATGACGCGGTAGGGGCTACAGACTTTACAACTTATAATTTAACCACTACCCGTTTATGAAATCTCCTGTAGGGAACGGCCTCTGTGCCGTTCCGAGCCTCCTGTAGCGCTAACGGCGGGATGCGCTTCGCTTTCCCGCCCTACCCGTTTGCGTCTCCCTCTCCCAGGGAGGCTGTCGTAAAAGCCCCTCTCCCGCCGGGAGAGGGGCTTGCCCCGCACCTATCGTCAGAAGGATTGGTGGCACCAGGGTACGCCTGGAACCCGCCGGCGATAGGTGCGGGGCAGGGATGGCAAGCGCGCGGAAACTTGAAACACCGGCTGTAGGTATTCGACCTGCCGGCTCATGCCGATGCGGTTCGGGTTACGCGCCACATCAATGATGCGGTTCGGTCATCCTTGACCTCACCACATCCTACACAACCACTCCCGGAAGGAGGGGGATATTTCAGCCGTAACACCCATTCGGCAGCCCCGCCTACCTGGCTGGTCGGACGGGGGCGGATCGGATAAGCTCCCCGCATTGAGCAGGAAAACCGGGAATAAGCGCGTGTCCGCCACAGTCCTGATCCAAGACGACGCCTTCGAGCTGCGTGTGGGCGACAGATCAATCGGCCCCCACCGGACCCTGGATGCGGAGACTTCCGCATGGCTCAGGGACCTCAATTCGCGTTACGGACTCCTGGAGCGGCGTACCGACCCGAATGCGGCAATTGGCATCGGCCGTGATCTTTACCGCCGGCTCGACGGCGACCAACGCCAACTGAGCCGGCTGCTCGAAGAGGTCCCTCGCCCGCTGATCCTGAGCGTTCACTGCCCGCGGCGCCGTCCGAGCCCCGCCGAATGGGCCTTGCTGCACGCCCCCTGGGAACTTCTGGCCGACGACCAGGGCTATCTGGCCGCCGATGCCCTGCTGCAGTACAGCCCCCAGCGCCGTCTGGGTCCGATCCCGACCACCCAGGTGCCGACGCCGCCGGACGACTACCGGCTCGGTCTGGCTTTTATGGCCGCGGCGCCGCAAGACGCCCCGGCGCTCGACTACGAGGCCGAAGAGGCGGCCATCCTGGACGCAGTGGGCGATACCGAGCTGGACCTGCTGGTGGACGAGAGCGGCGCGGTCCCTGCCCTGGCGCGGCGGCTCGGCGAGGTCGACGGTCTGCCGGTCGTGCACCTCTCCTGTCATGGCGATAACGCCTGGCGGGATGGGCCGGACCAGACACCCAGACCCGTCCTGCTGCTCGAAGACGACGCCGGCGCCTTACGAGCCACCGACGCCGCGGCCCTGCTGGGTGCACTGCGACCGGTCCTGCCGCGGCTTCTGTTCCTGTCCGCCTGCCGGAGCGCGGCGGCGCCCGGCCATGGCCCCGACCAGGGAGCCGGATTGCCGCCCGCACCCGTCGGTAAAAGGTCCGACGGCGACCCGGATCCCGCGGCGGCGCAGGCACCGGCCGACTCCTTCACCAGTGCGCTGATCCAGGCCGGGCTGCCCGCCATCATCGGCTGGGACGGCTCGGTCGCCGACGTGGCCGCCATCCGTTTCGCCGGCGGGCTCTATGCACGGCTCGCCGCACGTGAGACCCTGGCCCTGGCGGTTGCCGAGGCCCGCCGCGTACTGCTCGCCGACGATGATGAGCGAATCCGGGGCGACTGGCATCTGGCCCGGCTGTGGCTCGGCGGCGGCGCGGACGGCAGTGCCCCCCTGGTGACCGGCCGCCGGAAACGCTCACTGCTGCCCGCCAGCCATATCCCGCCCACCTTTCTCGGCAAGGAAGTCCCGGTGGCCCCCCACGAAATGTTCGTGGGCCGACGCCGGGAGCTTCGGCACGCCCTGCGCATCCTGGACGAAGCCCAACACGCCGGCCTCATCCTCACCGGCATGGGGCGGCTGGGCAAATCCAGCCTGGCCGCCCGCATCGCCAACCGCCACCGCGATCGATGGGCCCTGGCCGTACTGCACGGTCGTTTCGGTCGGCAGGCCCTACTCGACCAGCTCGAAGAAGTCCTCAAGCCCTTCCCGACCGCCCGCGACCTCCTGCGGGACAGGCAGGGCAAAGTCCGCGCCGCCGCACAGCACGGAGAAGAAGCAGCACTGGCGGCGCTCGGCGACCTGCTCACCGACATGCTGCACGGTCCCTGCCGACAGCGGGACGCGGACGGACCGGCACTGCTGCTGGTCCTGGACGACCTCGAGCAGCTGCTGGACGAGGCCCCCGGAGCCCGTCCGGTCAAGGCGCGTCATGCCGGGCTGCTTACCACCATCCTGGACGCCTTCGAGCCGGACAAAACCGACAGCCGACTGCTGATTACCAGCCGTTTTCCGTTCCGGCTGGCGGCCGGCGACCGGGATCTGCCCCAGCGGCTGGCGCGCATCGAGCTCACCAGCTTCGAGGAGACCACCCAACGCAAGCTCCTGCTGCGCCAACGGGCCACGGCCCAGGGACAGGGCCTGGCCGACCTGGCCGCACGCGAAGAGCTGCTGCCGCGGGCCCAGGCCGCGGCGCGCGGCAATCCGGGGCTGTTGGATCTGCTGATCGCCCACATGTTGCTCAATCCCAAGGTGCCCCTGGCCGATGCCGCAACGGCCCTGGACGAGATGGAAGACTACCTGGCCGGTGGCGGACTGCCGGACGCCGAGCAGCTGCGCGCCTTGCTGGAGAACATTGCCTTAAAAACCCTGCTCGAGCTGGCCGGGAGCGCCGGCAAGGAGCTGTCGCGGGCCATGACCCTGTTCCGGCTGCCGATACCGCGGGGTGTCGCCGAGGCACTCGCTGAGAAAATCGGGGGCCGGATACGGGACCTGATCGATCTGGGTCTGCTGGAGCCGGGAGAAGACCCGGTGCGGCCCGAACTGCAACCGGGACTCCCATCGGGACCCCAAGCGGAACCGTCCGCCCTCCGGATCAGCCCCCTGGCCGCCGGGTGCCTGTCGCCCCTCACGGCAAAGGAGCAGGGACTGCTGGCCGCAATCGCCGCCGGGCCCCTGTTCACGGCCTGGGGCGGTGAGATGGGCGAGCGCCCCCTCGCGGCCGACCTGCAGCTCGCCGAGCTCGCCCTAGCCGCGGAGGAAGTACCCGCTAAAGAAGTACCCGTTAAAAATGCACCGATCGCCGCCGCCTGCGGCGCCGGCGCCATTCGGGTCCTGGAATCGGACAGCTACGGCGCGGCGGCAGCGCTCGGGAAGGACCTGGTGGGTCTGCTGGAGCGTGCCGGATACTCCATTCCCTGGCGGCTCTATGCCACTGCCGCCCGGGTGATCGCCGCTGACGGCGCCGGAGAGGCCGCCGATGCCCTACTGGCGCGGGGCATGGCGGCCTCCGAGGCGGCGCAGGATACCGCCGACCCGGACGCACTGCTGCTGCTCAGCGAGTACGCCGACAGGCTGTACCAGCGCGGAGAGCTTGAAGAGGCATTGCGCATCCGCACCCAGGAGGAGCTGCCGGTCTACGAGCGCCTGGGCGACGTGCGTTCCAAGGCGGTCACCCAGGGCCAGATCGCGGACATCCTGCAAGCCCGCGGCGAGCTCGATGAGGCTCTGCGCATTCTGACCGAAGAAGTGCTCGGGGCTTTCGAGCGCCTGGGCGACGTGCGTTCGACACTGGTCTGCCGCGCCAAGATTGCGCTGAATCTGCTGATTCGGGGACGGGCCGAGGAGCGCGCCCAGGCCAATGAGCTGCTGTGCCTGGCCCTGACCGATGCCGAGCGCCTGCGGATCCCGGAGGCCCGACAAATCGAAGTGTTCCTGCAGCGGTTCGGAATGACCTGCCCCCCGTTGCCGTCGAATGGTCGGTCGGGTTAGGCGCGCCTTGCGAGGCCGGCGTGTGCCGGCGTGTGCCGGCGAGGCCGAACGCGCCTTTCGAAGCCTTGCGTTCGGCGCCCACAGGTTCGCTGGTCGTCTGCTCAGGTCGGTCATGCCGGCGTTTTTACGCCACCTACACTCGATGCGAGACTCGCGCTGCCGAGGCCTTGGATTCCGGCACTCCCTGCCGGGGTAGTGGTTAAATTTTAAGTTGTGAAGTCTGCCAGCCCCTACTGCGTCATTCCGGCAGGGATTGCCGGAATCCAGGTGCCAGGGATGGCAATAACAGTGGGGGTTCAAATCATCGGATCGCACGACCATGCCACTTGATCTAACCACTACCAAAATTCGGTAGGATGGGCAAAGCAAGCGTCCGGCAAGCCGGGCTGAAGGCTGCGATCATGCCACGCCGATTCCTGATCCGCGATGGCCTGGGAGGGTGCACTCAGCGCCGCGTGCCCATCGCCATTTGATGGGCACGCTATGCCTGTTTTGTCTCCTTACAAGCGGCCACGGCTCGGAAAGCCCCGCGCAATGACCCGTGATCGAGGCCAGCCGGATGGACCGGCTTCGCTTTGCCCATCCTACGGGCCTGCATTCCCACGCTGGAGCATGGGAACAAGCCAATTCTGGTGGTGGCGCCCGCAGGATGTTTAAGGCAGGCACCGGGCTTCCGCTTCCGTCGGGACAGGCCCGGCGCTTTGTCTAATCGACTATCGAGGAAAACAAACAGATGCGAAAGCTGGAGCTGATCCTGAGCGGCCCGCGGGCCGCGGATGCGATTCCCCGCCTGGAGGCCGCGCTCGGCGGCGCGACCCTGCCGGCCGCCAGGCCCATGGATGACGCCGCCGATGCGGGACGCAGATCTCTGGACCCGGCGGCGGTGGCGGCGCTCCTGGTGTCGATTCCAAGCGCCGCGCTGGCCGTCGTGGAGCTCACGGACCGGCTTACAAAACGCCGCCGGGCCAAGGCGCTGATCGAGACCGCCGTTCGGATCCGCGGCGAGCAGCGGGTGGAGGTCATGGTCGTGACCCCCAAAGGACCGCTCGCCCTCACGGATCTGGACCCGGATGCCCTGCTGGCCCTGGTCGAGCCGGCGGATCGGGCCGAGCCGCAAAAGGGCGGAGGCTAATACATAGTTTCGGACGATATTGCGAATACCAGAGCCTGTTTGCATCAAGCTCAAGCGACTCTATCTGCAACATCAAGAGAAATGAGGTACTAGGGGGTGTTCTCAATCAATAAATCATCCAAGGATAGTAACCCGTTATGAGCGACCCGCCGACTATCATGTGCCTCGACAGCGCCGGCAAACCGGCGCTTTTCCAGTTTGATTGTTACGATGATTTGGCTCTATTGAGAACGCCCCCTAGTACGCCATTTCTCCATATTTTGCATCTATCCCGTAGGGTGGGCTGTGCCCACCAAATGTGCCTGGATGGTGGGCACAGCCCACCCTACGGTTTTGAGAATGAAAAATAAGGGGACCTATATACATAGTTAGCCGAAACAGCACGCAATCGTCAGTCCCCCACTGTTTTCGCCATCCATGGCAACTGGATTCCGGCGTCCCAGCCGGAATGACGGGGTGGGAGCTGAACGGTTACAACAGCGCGGCTAGCTATGTATATAGGTCCCAAAAATAACTATGGTTGTTGCGGCTAAGACGCCGCCTTTGGTGGCCAGTGCCGCCAGTGTATTTCACGTGGGCAAGACGCGTGTGACCCTGGACACCGTCGTCGGAGCCTTCCAGAATGGAGCAACCGCTGAGGAGATCACCGAACAGTATCCGACGTTATCCCTGGGCCGGGTCTACGCCGTTATTGCTTATTACCTTGCCCACACCGCCGAGGTGGATGATTACCTCCAGGCCCGAGAACAGCAGGCGGCAGAGGTGAGACAGGTAAACGAACGGCTCTTTAATCCCACCGGGATACGCACGCGTCTATTGGCGCGCCAAGCCAAGCAGGGCTCGTCGTGATCCGGCTACTTGCGGACGAGAGTGGTGGGTAAATTATAAGTTGTTAAGTCTGCCGGCCCCTCCTTCGTCATTCCGGCAGGGATTGCCGGAATCCCCCGCACCTATCGTCAGAAGGTTTGGTGGCACTAGGGTACGCCTGGATCCCGCCGGCGATAGGTGCGGGGCAGGGATGGCAAAGAGTGGGGGGTAAATCATTACATCGCTCAACCATGACTCTTATAATTTATCCACTACCCTTAACGCAATGGGATCAGGAACAGTCGATGACGGCGACCGATTGTGACCGATTTGCGTTAATTCGCGTTCATTTGCGGCAAGAAACAACTCTTCTATCCAGAGGATCGGCACATGCCTTACATACTGATTCTGTACTACAGCCGCTACGGTGCCACGGCGGAAATGGCGCGCCAGATCGCCCGCGGCACGGAAGAAATACCGGGCATCGAGGCCCGACTGCGTACCGTCCCGTCCGTCTCCACCCTGTCCGAATCCACCCAAGACAGTATTCCGGATGACGGCCCCCCCTACGCCGAGCTGGAAGACCTGCGGGATTGCGCAGGGCTCGCCCTCGGCAGCCCGACCCGCTACGGCAATATGGCCGCGCCCATGAAGTACTTCCTCGACGGCACCAGCGCCTTGTGGATGGCGGGAACCCTGGCCGGGAAGCCGGCCGGGGTATTCACCTCCACCGCCAGCCTCCACGGCGGGCAGGAGACGACCCTGCTGTCCATGATGCTGCCCCTGCTGCATCACGGCATGCTGGTGGTCGGGCTGCCTTACAGCGAGACGGAGTTGCTGCGGACCACCAGCGGTGGAACCCCCTACGGCCCCTCCCACCTGGCCGGCAGTGAGAGTAACCTGCCGCTGACCGACGCGGAAAAACGCCTGTGTCAGGCGTTGGGCAAACGCCTGGCCCGCACCGCTCTGGCCCTGAACCGGGTCGATTGATCCGGCTCCCGGATGCACCAGATTCCCCTTCCCGTCGAGCTGCGGCCGGAAGCGGATTTCGCCGCTTTCGTGGCCGGTCCCAACGCCGAGGCCGTCGCTGCAGTTACGGCCTGGGCCACGGGGAAGGGAGACAGCTTTCTGTATCTGTTCGGCACCGCCGGCAGCGGCAAGACCCATCTGTTACAAGCCGCCTGCCGGCAGGTGGCGCGGGGTGATCGCTCGGCCATCTATGTCCCCCTGGGGCATGGGGAGCTGGCCCCATCCGTACTCGATAACCTGGAGCTCTGGGATCTGGTCGCCCTGGACGATATCCAGGCCATCGCCGGGGATGCCGCTTGGGAACAGGGCCTGTTCGACCTCTACAACCGCCTCCGTGAATCCGGGCGATACCTGTTGGTGAGCGCCCTCGCCCCGGTCTCGGAATTGCCCCTTACCCTCCCCGACCTGCGTTCGCGTCTGGGCTGGGGGCCGGGCTACCGGCTGCTCCCCCTGCCCGAGGGCGATTGCGAGCACTTGCTCAAGGAGTCGGCCAGGCGTCGGGGCCTCGCGCTCGGTACGGACGCGGTCGCCTACATCATGCGCCGCTGTCCACGGGAGCCGGGATATCTGATGGGATTGCTGGAGGAGATCGACCGCGAGAGCCTGCGCAGGAAATGCCGCCCGACTCGCTGGCTGATACGACAGCTCCTCGGTGCCCGCAAAGCGTGATCCCGCGGTCCCGTCAATGCTCTTTCCACCCCTTTCGCGCCGCCTTGCGCGACCAGATCCAGACATACTGGCTACCACTGACGATCACGGTCGTAAGACAGCTCCAGATCAACGTCCGGATGACCCATTCCGGTAGGGGTATAGGCCCGGCGTCCATAATCACCAATACGATCAACAGAATCTGAAGAACCGTATTCAGCTTGCTCACCAGAATTGGGGCCGCCTCCACTTCCTCGACCCGGTAGTTGTAGAACACGGCTCCCCCGACGATCAGCAGGTCCCGGAACACCACCGCCGACACCAGCCAGGCGGGGATGAGCGCCAAGGCCCCGAGCACCAGGAAACAGGCCACCAGCAGAACCTTGTCCGCGAGGGGATCGAGGATGCCGCCGAGGTGACTCTGCCAACCGTAATGCTTGGCCAGGAAGCCATCGAGTCCGTCCGAGAATCCTGCTGCCACGAACAGGAGCAAGGCCCAGCCGAACTCCCGCTCGAGCAGCAGATACAGGACCGGCATTACGGCAAGCAGCCGCAACAGGCTGATGATATTAGGTAGGTCTCGGTACTGTAGCCTCAAATCAACAAACGCCTCTTGCCGGAGCCAAAGAGCAAACAGGCTGACAGGGTACCGAACGGCGTCCCGCAACGAGTCCTATAGTTAAAATCATATCCTCCAGCCGGAGGGCTTGTCCAAATCCGTTCGGAAAACAGGGCTATAATCCGGCGGGTCTTGACACCTATTTATTATTCAGTTGCCCTGGACGCGCGGGTTAGCGGAAGCTGTCTTTGACCTGGGCCTGGAACCTGGCCTCCTGCTTAGTGATCAGCCCTTTCCGCAGGAAGTCCTGAAGATTCTGGTCCAGGGTCTGCATGCCGAAGGCCTGTCCGGTCTGAATCGACGAATAGAGCTGGGCCACCTTGTCCTCCCGGATCAGGTTGCGAATGGCCGGGGTGCCGATCATGATCTCGTGGGCGGCGATCTGCCCACCGACGACTTTCTTGAGCAGGGTTTGTGAAATCACCGCGCGCAGGGATTCCGAGAGCAGGGAACGCGCCATGTCCTTCTCCCCCGCGGGGAATACATCGATGATGCGATCGACGGTCTTGGCGGCGGAGCTGGTATGCAGGGTCGCCAACACCAGGTGCCCGGTCTCCGCCGCCGTGAGCGCCAGCCGGATGGTCTCCAGGTCCCGCATCTCACCCACCAGGATGATGTCCGGATCCTCACGCAGGGCTGTGCTGAAGTCCAGGGTATCCTTATGGACCTCACGCTGGTTGATGAGACATTTCCTGCTGCTGTGAACAAACTCGATGGGATCTTCGATGGTCAGGATATGCGCGGAGTGTCGGTGGTTGAGGTAATCGATCATAGCAGCCAAGGTGGTCGACTTGCCTGAGCCGGTGGGGCCGGTCACCAATACCAGGCCGCGCGGCACGTCGATGATCTCCTCGAACACCTTGGGTGCGCCCAACTCATCGAGGGTCAGCATCTTCAAGGGAATAACGCGGAAGACAGCCGCCGCCCCGCGCTGTTGGTGGAAAGCGTTGACGCGGAAGCGCGCAAGGCCCTGGATCTCGAAGGAGAAATCGACCTCCAGCCGCTCCTCGTAATCCCGGCGCTGCCGGTCGTTCATACTATTCTGGACCAACGCGTGGACGATGGGGTGCTTCAGAGGGGGCAGGTCGATGGGGCGCAGGTCTCCGTCGACCCGGATCATGGGCGGCAGTCCGGAGGAGAGATGCAGGTCGGAAGCCTGGTTCTCGACGCTGAAGGTGAGTAGCTCGGTGATGTTCACTCGGCGGTCCTCGATTCTACTTTGTCACATTCGTCCTAACCCGTTAATTTTTATGGACGTTGACGCTCACATAGCGCCCATTCCACGGACATGAGGTTTGCGGGTAAGCATCAGATCCCGGATGGATTACATAGGATCTGAGATCGGGTCATTATGGCGTGCCCGAGAGGTCATGGCGCTGCTGGTGACCACGTCTGCACCGGCGAACGCTCAGTGAACATCTCCCTGCATGCCAATGCAACCACGATCCCGAAGACCCGCCGGTATATTCAGGCGTCCAACCAGTCGGTCACGCAGCTGGCCGAGGAGCTGGACGTGAGCGAGGATACCATTCGCCGCTGGAGGCAGCGTGACGGGGTTGCCGATGGCTCGCACACGCCGCTTCGATTCCTCTGCCTCTCTACAAGCAACCCTCAACCGCTTCGTCTATCTGTATAATCACTACGTCCCGCAGAAAAACCTACGCCACAATATGCCCCTCCGGACACTCCGGGAATGGTACGCTCAGAAACCCCTCCTGTGTCAGAAAATTTCTTCGTAATCATCCGGGACCTGACAACCTGTGAAACTTTGAGCGGATCCTCTAATGGGGGGATGGTTTTGTCATGAGGCTCTTCCTTATGCAACAACCCTGCGTTATCTGATGACCTCGATTTTTTATATGTTGACTGATGAGAGCCCAATTGGTTATTTGCATGTAAATCGTTCTGATATTATACACTACTTCCATGCCGGTTCACCGTTTACTTATTTGATTGTGCGCCCTGATGGGAAATTAGAACGGAGGCAGCTCGGTAACAATCCTGTAGCCGGTGAGCAATTGCAATTGTTGGTCAAGGGCGGTTGTTGGGTAACGGCCATCTTGGAAACGGGCGAATATGGCTTAATCAGTGAAGCCGTCTCCCCCGGTTTTGATTATGCGGACATGGCCTTGATTACCGATCGGGATGTGCAGGCGCGTTTCCCGAACTTATGGCCGGAATTGCGAAATTACATTAAATGGTAGTGGATAAATTTAAGTGGTATTCTTTGCTTGGTTTTTTCTTCGTCTTTACAATTGTCCCTTACCTCGTCATTGCGGAAGGGAGTGCCGGAATCCAGGTGCCGGGGATGGTCGTAACAGCGGGGGAGTTGAATCATCAGGTCGCACAACCATGCCACTTGAAATTTAATCACTACCCCGGCCTGATCCTGATTGTGTGGAGGTCTTATGAATTACACTGCTGTCGTTGAGTACTGTAAAGATACAGGTTTATATGTCGGATACGTTCCTGGTTTCACGGGGGCACACACACAAGGTGAAACTTTGGATGAATTGAATAGAAACTTACAGGAGGTTATCGCTATGCTGTTGGAAGAGGGCCAACCTCGATTGGAAACACAATTTATAGGTACACAACAAATTGTAGTTACCTGATATGAGCCATCTACCTGTACTCAAACCGCAGGAAGTAGTACAGCTGCTTGGATCGTTGGGCTTTAAAGAAGTACGACAACGAGGTTCACATAAACAATTTCGCCACCCGGGTGGCAGAGCAACAACGGTTCCTTTTCAAAGGGGTAAAGATATCTCCCCGATACTTCTACGCCAGATAGCAAGAGATATTGGACTTGCTGCTGATGAATTCGTTCAAGCGAGGTAACTCATGCCTAAAGTACAGGCCGATGCCTACCAGGAGCTCGTCAAGGGTCTGTGGCGGGACAACCCGGTCTTCGTCCAGGTGCTGGGCATGTGCCCCATGCTGGCGGTCACCAACTCCGCCGTCAACGCCCTGGCCATGGGGGGCGCCACCTGCTTCGTGCTCGTGGCCTCCAGTATTCTGGTCGCCTCCCTCAAGCGCTGGATTCCCAAACAGGTCCGCATCTCGACCTACATCATCATCATCGCCACCTTCGTGACGGTCACGGACCTGGCGCTGCAGGCCCTGGTGCCCGATATCCACAAGGAGCTGGGGGCCTTCATCCCGCTGATCGTGGCCAACTGTATGATCCTGGGGCGTCAGGAGGCCTTCGCGTCCAGAAACTCGGTATCGCTGGCGGTGGCGGATGCCCTGGGCATGGCCGGCGGCTTTCTGTTCGCGCTCTTCTCCCTGGGTAGCGTGCGGGAGATCCTCGGGGAAGGGAAGTTCTTCGGGATCCCGCTGTTCGGAACCGAATTCGAGCCCTGGGTCATCATGATTCTGCCCCCGGGCGGCTTTCTGACCCTGGGCCTGCTGCTGTTGTTCTTCAGCTGGGTGAAGGAGCGCCGGGAAAGACTCGCCGAACGCCTGGCCGAGACGGGGGGAGTATCCTGATGAACGAGCTGGTCTGGATCTTCGTCAGCGCCCTGCTGATCAACAATTTCGTCCTCGCCTATTTCCTCGGGCTCTGCCCCTTCCTGGGCGTCTCCGGTCGGCTGGAGACTTCATTCCGGCTCGGGCTGGCAACCATCTTCGTCATGTTGATCACGGCCCTGTGCGCCTGGTTCCTCAACACCTATGTGCTGATCCACGCCCCCTATCTGCGACTGATCAGCTTCATCGTGGTGATCGCCAGCACGGTGCAGTTCATCGAGATGCTGATCAAAAAGCTCAGCCCCGCCCTGTTCCGGGCCCTGGGGATCTTCCTGCCGCTCATCACCACCAACTGCGCCATCCTGGGGCTGGCCATTTTCTCCACCAACAAGAGCTACGGGCTGGCCCAGGGCATGTTCTACGCCTTGGGGGCCGGACTGGGCTTTACCCTGGCCCTGGTACTCATGGCGGGGCTGCGGGAGGAGTCCGAGACGGCTCCGGTCCCGAGACTGATGCGCGGCACCGCCATCAACCTCATTATCGCCGGCATTCTGTCCATGGCCTTCATGGGCTTCGCCGGCCTGTTCAGCACGGCCTGAGCCGTGTGGGGGTATCTCTGGGCCAGCCTCGGGCTGGCGGTGCTCTGCGCCGGCTGGGTGCTCTTCCAACGCTGGCTCGAACGGGTGGACCCGGACGGCCGCCGTATCGAGGACTCACGAGGCTGTGGTCGCCGCTGTTCGGGCCGGTGTGGTAAGCAGCAATCCTGAGATTGCTCAGGCAAACAGCCGTTCGAAGATGCGGAACCCCGCGACATAGGTGCCGATGGCCGACCCGAGCGTGGAGAACAGGAACACCAACAGGGTGCGCGAGACCCGGTTACGCCACCAGCCTCTGATGGCGGCGGTATCCCGGCGCAAACGGCCGAAGTCGCCGATACTGGGCCGACGTAGATAGAGTTCCACCGCGCCCGTGACCATACCGGCGCCGATGGTGGGATTCAGGGAGGTCAGGGGAGCGGCCAGAAAGGCGGTGATTACCGTCAGCGGGTGGCCGGCAGCGACGGCGGCGCCCAGGGCGGAGAGGCTGCCGTTGATGAGCACCCAATCCAGCACGACCCGCAGACCGAGCCCCGGACTCTGGTAGAAGCCGTAGCCGAAGCCCCCGAGGATCAGGGCGACGATAAACCAGGGAATGAGCTTGGGCCAGCGTTGCGGTGACGGTAACCGGTCGAGCTCGGCGATCTCGGCCCTGGGGTCTCGCCCCGGCACCTCCCGCAGGTGACCCGCCACGCCCTCGAGGTGTCCTGCCCCGAGCACCGCAAGGACCTTCTCACGGCGCTTTCCCGTGATCTCCTGGCGCAGCCGGGCAGCCATGTAGCGGTCACGTTCGTCGATCAGGGGGACATAGAGGTCCCGGCGATCCTCGGCGAATTCGGCAAAGGTGGTCTCCAGCACATCACCTTCCTTGAGGCGCTCGATCTCCTCCTCCGTGACCGCCTCGCGAGAGAGCAGCGTCGCCAGCAGACCCGAGAAGAGCCCGAACCGTTTCCACCAGCTCAGATTTCCCGCGGTCCGCTTCAAGGTGATGCCGATCTCCCGGTCCACCAACAGCACCGGGAGTCGGCGCTCCCGTGCCGCCAGGATGGCGGCCCGCTGCTCGGCCCCCGGCTCGATTCCGAACTGATCCGCCAATCGCTGCTGGTAGGCGGCCAGGGCCAGGCTCGCCACGACCATGTAGACACGGCCCTGACGGATCACGGAAAACAGATCCATCCGCGCCAAGGCATCCGGGTCCATGAGCGCCTGGTGCCGGCTGGGACAGAGCTCGACGGCCACCGCGTCGTAATCACCACCCTGAAGTAGCTCGCGTACCTTGTCCGCGCTGGCGCGGGAGACGTGGGCGGTGCCCAGCAAGGTCAGCTCGGAATCGCCCAGGCGGACATCGATTCTCGGTTCCTCGGATGCGTGCATGTTCAGCCTCGGGACGATCGGGGATGGTGACATGATAACAAGGCCATGGCGTTCAGCCGCGGGACAGTCTGCAGGGTAAGCGCGTATAAATTCCTTAGCTCATGGAGCTAACTGACTTGCCTTTTTAGACAGCCACTGAGCCCTTGAGCCACGAAAAAGCTGTGTTTTCGCGAGATTCGTACACGCCTACCCCGAATGTACAGGAAGATTCCGGTAGAGGCACAAAGAAAAAAAGACAACGGCCGGGCGGGAAGCAGACAACCCACCTGCCAGCACGTCCCCGCCGTCCAAGTCGGGGTCGGTATCGGAATCGGGAGCAAGCCCTGATCCCGATCTCGATTGCGATCTCGACCGATGCAGCCGTTCCCGCCCTACGGGCTCGGCGGCGAGCGGCGTGGGGCCGGCGCCGATTGATCAATGGCCAGTTTGCTCCTTTTTCGCTATCTGTGCCATTGCCAAGATTATTGACTATTTTACTCTGATATGGCTATGCTTCTTGCCGGGAGGTTGTCCGGCGGCATGCGTGTACGAGGGCTGACATAAGACATGTAGCCCTACATCCCCCTTCCGGCTCCCGATCCCGGAGACGGGAAATCAAAGGATTCCGCCTGCCTCGAACCGAAAAAGGAAAAACGACCATGAGACTCTCTACCAAAGGAAGATATGCGGTTACCGCTATGCTGGATCTGGCGTTGCACGCCGGCAAAGGGCCCGTGACCCTGGCCGATATCTCCGTGGACCAGGGTATTTCCTTGTCTTACCTGGAGCAGCTGTTCGCGGCCCTGCGCGGCAAACGGCTGGTCCGGGGTGTGCGTGGTCCGGGCGGCGGCTACTATCTTGGAAGACCGTCCGACGAAATCTCCATCGCGGATATCATCTGTGCCGTGGACGAATGGGTCGAATTCACCCACTGCAACGGGCGGGAAGACTACCGGGGTAGTAACCGTTATCTTACTCACACCCTCTGGGACCAGCTCAGCGACGAGGTCTTCAGCTTTCTGGATGCTATCTCGCTGGTCGATCTGGTACGGAGGGGCCTTGGTGACAGCACCGGGGTCGATCGTGCAGGCCGGTCTGTTCCGGACAGAAGACAGGCCGCTTGACCGATCCGCCCTCCGGGGCGCAAGAGTAAGCACGTACGAAAAATTTGGGAAATTGGACTTTTGCGACACCCTCGGAGAGGGGTTGGGGAGAGGGTGAAGGGAGAGGAGGCCGAAGATGCAAGAACGGCGTGCCCTGTTGGTAGACTGGGTCAGACACGTCCTGGGTGGGGAATGCCGGTTGGAGCCGGTCGCGGGCGACGCCAGCTCCCGACGTTACTGGCGGGTCCGTCAGGATGCCCACAGCTATATCCTCATGGACGCCCCCCCGGTCGCGGCGGACATCGAACGCTTCGTGCGCATCGCCGAGCGGCTGCGGTCGCTGGGTCTGAACACCCCGCGGATCCACGCCCAGGAGCCCGAGCAAGGGTTGCTGCTGTTGGCTGACCTGGGGACGCGGCTCTATCTCGAGGCCCTGGAGCGGGAGAATGTAGACCGACTCTATGGAGATGCCCTGACGGCTCTGGCAGTCATCCAAGCCTGCGCATCCACTGCAGGACTGCCCCGATACGACGGCCCCTTTCTGCACCGGGAGCTGGCGCTGTTTCGCGATTGGTTGCTGGTCCGACAGCTGGGCTGGGAGCTTTCGGACGTAGAAAATGCCGTGCCGGCGTCGGCCTTCGAGTTTCTGGTAGAGCATGCCCTGGAGCAACCCCAGGTGTGCGTACACCGGGATTTTCATTCGCGGAACCTGCTGGTCACGCCCCCCCCGTCGCCGGGAATCCTGGATTTTCAGGACGCGGTAGCAGGACCCGTGACCTATGATCCGGTCTCCCTGCTGCGGGACTGCTACATCGCCTGGCCGCGGGAACAGGTGGAAGACTGGGCGCGGGGGTACGCAAGGCTGGCGGTGCACTCGGGGATCCTGCGCCCGAAGGATGAGGATCGCTTCATGAACTGGTTCGACCTCATGGGAGTCCAGCGCCACCTGAAGGCGAGCGGGATCTTCGCGCGTCTGAACGTGCGGGACCACAAACCCGACTACCTGGCGGACATCCCCCGCACCCTGGGCTATGTGCTCGCGGTCGCACCGAAGTACCCGCAGCTGACGGCGCTCGCGGACCTGATCCGCGAGCGCGTACTGCCCGAACTCCCGGCCACCAGGTCATGTTGACAATTAGCCCGTAGGATGGGCAAAGCGAAGCCGGTCCTTCCAGCCGGCCTCGAGCCTTGGTCATGGTGTAGGGCTTTCCGCACCGTGGCCTCTGGTAGAAAGACCAACCAGGCGTAGCGTGCCCATCATCTGTCGATGGGCACGCTGCGCTTTATGCTCCCTTCCAGGCTATCGCGGTTTGGGAATCTTCATGGAACAACCGCGGCCTTGAGCCTAGCTAGCCGGGCGCTTGCTTTGCCCATCCTACTAATTGTCAATACCGCTTAGTACAGCGGTATCGAAGCACCCTGTCAGGGTTTCTTCAACTTCAAAGCACCAAAACCAGGATAAGAGCCCCCAGTAAAATCCGATACAGGACAAACGGAAACATACTAATCTTCTCGATGAAACCGAGAAAGAAGTGGATGGTGAGATAGGCGACCACGAAGGACAGCAGGGCGCCCAGCCAGAGGGCGGTCCAATCCACGGCGGCGGGAGACCGGATGAGCTGGAGGGTCTCCAGACCGCCGGCCATGAGGATGGTGGGGATTGCCAGCAGGAAGGAGAAGCGGGAGGCGGCCTTGCGCGTCAGGCCCAGGATAAGCCCCGCGGTCATGGTGATACCGGAGCGGGAGGTGCCCGGAATGATGGCGACGGCCTGGAACAAGCCGACCAGCAGCGCGCCCTTCCAACCCAGGCCGTACTCGTCCCGGGAACGACTGCCGTGCACATCCGCCATCCAGAGCACCAGCCCGAAGCCGATGGTCGTAGCGGCAATCACCAGGGCGATCAGCCGATCGTCCTCCCGCAACAGCTCCAACAGAGATTTCAACGGAAGTCCCAGGAGGACGATGGGGATGCTTGCCAGGACGATCATCCAGGCCAGCCTGGCGTCCGGAGTGGCGATGCGTCGCGCCTGCAGCGAGTCCACGACGGCGACCGCCATGGCGGCGACCTCGGCACGAAAGTAGAGCATAACCGCAACCAAGGTGCCGAGGTGGACCGCTACGTCGAATGCCAGGCCCTGCAGCTCATAGCCGAACAGGAGGGGGGTCAGAATCAGATGCCCGGAGCTGGAGATGGGAAGGAACTCGGTAAGCCCCTGGACGATGGACAAGAGGATAATCTGGGTGGTTTCCAAGGTCATGTTCCAGATAAACAAATGGATTTCAGTATATACCCCTGGTGCGCGAACAATTGAGAGAGTGGGCGCACAGGCAGGGTGGGCACGTATGAAATGGAAATGTTATTTTTATATAAAATCAATGCCTTAATTTTTATACGCCTCTGAATCTTTTACTGCGCCCTCGCGGCGCCCCGGAGCGGCTGTATCTCTCGGTTCTTCCAGATGGGTTCCGGTAGCGGCCGCAGTAATTTTACGCGGCCCAGCGAGGGTGTGACCGTATGCCCCGGCAGGGTTTGCAGGTAATAGGCGACCACTTCCGTAGCATCGACGATGCCGGCATCTTTATCTTTCAGCACCTTGATTTCCAATGCGGCATGCCGGTTGATCCGTGACGGCTCGTCCAGATACCAATAGCCGGCTACCTTGTACATCTTCTCGTGATCCATCAGCTCGCCGTTGACGCGAATCCGCGACGCCCGCAAACCGAATTCATTGTAAGGGTCCAAGCTGTAGGTGAGCCCGGAAAAGCCCGGTAGCCAGCCACCGCCCCAGGCCCCAACCCATCGGCTCAATACCGATTGGGCGGAGCGTTCTATCTGCAATTTCAGGTCGTCGCCGGACACCAGGCCACAGGCAATCTGTGGTCCGATGGGGATGTAATGATAAATATCATCGAGTCTGATCGGTCCGGGTGCAATGTGAGTTCCATAGCGAAAACCGCGGATAACGCCCACATCCGCTTGACAGGCAACTCTGAAGGCATCGGTCAGAAAATTGTGCGAGGTGCCTTCGATAACCGCCGGGGCCTTTTCGGCGTCCGAGAAATTGGAACGATGCAAGGGTATCCGGGTATGCCCGATAATGGTATCGATGGGCGTTCGCAGGACCGCGCCGTTAATGGGATTGACATGGGGCCTGAAGGCTCTTCCTTTTATGAATGGCTTGCGGATCGCGTCAATTTTTGCCGCTATCTTCGGGTGAGGGACATTATTCTTGACACTGATACGATGGGCCTGCCATTGCCAATCCGTCATTTTCTTGTTTTCTACCCTGACCGTAAGCTCACCTACCAAGGTCCCATCCTGTCCCTCTTCTACCAGTATGGTACCGGTATCGGCCACCAGCGCCTGGTGGGTCTCTTCGTGCATATCGGAGGACAATACGATGTCCACACCAGGAAAGGTCTCCACCAGCTCCAGATTATTCGCCAACCCGCGTTCGGACAACAAGACCACCAGATCGACCTGCTCCTTGTTTCTCAACAGATCGATGGCTTGCGGCAATTCATCCTGCCCGGTGGTCAAATAGAACCCCTCCATAACCATGGGGCTCAACGCCTTGGGACCACGGTCCGCCGTCAATCCGATCAGACCGACCTTGACCTCGCCTACCTGGTAAATCAGAAAAGGCGGTAGTACTCTTTGTCCGGCCTTATCGGCATAGGGGGTGGCCGGAAATTCGTAGAGGGTCGCGTAATAGAGATTTGCCGCGATGGCATGCCAATTGGCCTTGGGTGTTTTACCGGCGAACAGGTGTATAAAATGGTCGGTGCCGTAAAGAAAATCCCAATTGCCCGGCGCAAAGGCGTCTATTTTGAATTCGTTCAATATCTCGATCAACGCCTCGCCCCGTGAGAACAGGGCCACCGCCGATCCCTGAATCGTGTCTCCGGTATTGATCAATAGATTATTCGGGTGCGCGCGTCTGATCTTGGTGATCTGATCGTAGACATAGGCCAACCCCCCGACCATTTCTCCGTGATCGTCCGCGGCATCCCGCATCTGCGGACGGGGCACCAGATGACCATGGAGATCCCCGATGTGGATCAGGGTGACCTCTCCGTCGCCCGCGGTGACTTTCAATGGCAAACCACAAACAACGGCCAACAGACACCATACAGACGCCTTGAAGGCCCTGAGACACCTTCGGGGGACAAGAAGATCCCGCCGTCTTTGTGCGTGTAAGTGCATTAAGAAAGGGTCTAGATAACTTTAGAGAGGATTTTCTCTCAGTAAAACGAGTATTATATCATATAAGTTTTCCTCCCGATGATTGAATCTGAATTCACATTCTTCGAGGTGTAGATGAAACGTATGTCTGGGAACACCATTGAATTTTGCAAGCCTCCGTTTGGCCTACGACCAGAATGATTCAATGCCATTGAGATGACAAGTACCGCGG
>Ga0209454_1000340_pt1 | contig 24772 bp, 19 predicted proteins | sample WorMetHERISLAND1_2_FD_187400 | JGI IMG/M metagenome (GOLD analysis project Ga0209454, IMG submission 187400) | Marine gutless worms symbiont microbial communities from Max Planck institute for Marine Microbiology, Germany - Olavius geniculatus... | ecosystem: Host-associated > Annelida >... | reverse complement strand
CACCTTTAAAAACAAGACAAACAAATATAAAATGTACAAGGAAAACTAAGTATGCAATAGTTGTTTTACACATAATATAAAAACTGAGTGAGGTCTGATTTTTTCACCAGAGTTTTAAACTTTTTAACACTGTTTAAGTCATTTATTTGGGTAACAAATTTGTAACCCATTTTTATCTAAAAAAACTAAACGTTCCCTACAACAATAAAGCCAACCATTTGTACAATATTGCAACATACTTACGTCTAGCAACGGTTCGGTTTCTGACTCGCACGTATGACAGTACCATCGATTTGTGGCTTCTCGGATTTCAGGTTCGTTATTTGCTGCCATGCTAAAAAATGATAATATTGACAGGGTACAATTTACAGACAATAGAAATAAACTGCCAGGTCTTTGAAGCGTTTTTTTCACATAAAAACAAACGCAGTAAACACCTACAACAACAATATTCAATGACGTCATCGATAGAGAAAAATAAATAAGTAAAGAGCAAGCCAACATCGGTATGGAAATGCAAAAAAAAAACAGTACAGCATAGCCGTTATGTTACGACTACTGGTTACTTATTTAACAAATCGAACAAAGCTTTGTTGTTGTCGCCATTATTGTTTGTTTTTGTTTACAAAATTCGGGAGTGAATTTTCTGTAGTTGTGGCATTTCGCCGACTGCGAAATGGCTGCACGTGAATCTGTGGACGATGCACGCGGTCGATCCACGGTAGTTTCGACATTTCAAATTCAATGATTATATTTACCGTGCGCACGCACGTAGGGTCCGCATGTAGTCACGGCCTGTGGTAAAGTGCGAATTTGCGGATCGACCAACGGGTAAACTGCGGACCAAAACTTGCGGACCGCCAGTGCGGACCAGTGGGTAAATGCGGACCACTAAAATGCGGTCCCCGCTCAATCGAACGTCTAATGCACTAATGCATGGTGTTATTGCACGCACGGTCCGATGTCGCGCACAAAATGTTATAGACCGTGCGCGCTCCATTGAAGTCGCGTTAACTTTCGTGCCTGCTCATGGTCTGAACTTTTGAAGTAGATTGGATGACATCTTTGGTGGCATTACGTCATCGGACAGACACCTTGGTGTGAATTCTGATTAAGATTGACATTAATCGAAGCTGAATATCAGCTACCAACCAAGCCGTGTGATTATCTCTAAGTGACCCCAAAAGTTATTAAACGTACGCACCTTTCAGTTAAACTTTGGTTGATTATTACCAATTATTATTACCAATAAGCCAAACGCTAAACTGCACTCTTAATTCTGCTTAGTGCTGCAGAAGAACAGTTCAGTGTCGCCAGAGAAGACAGCCCTCCACCACATGACATTTCCAACCTAGGTTTTTATCCAGATATGCTATTGATAACTGTACATACAACTAGTGTTGCAAAGCTGTTGAGAGGTCTTAAACCGCACAAGGCTACGGGTCCATTCCAAGTACCAGCTCGGATTCTTAAAGAACTGCTGATGAGATCACTCCTGCCATAACCCTGTTATTCCAGGCATCACTGCAACAGGGAGCAGTCCCATCAGACTGGAGTGAAGCTCTTGTCACACCATTGTTCAAGAAAGGGGCAAGAAATCAAGCATCCAACTACCGTACAGTATCACTGACTTCAATTGCCTGCAAATGTCTACAGCACATCGTTTATAGTCAAATCATGGATCACTTTGAGGCATATCACATTCTTCATGAAGCACAGCATCCATGCAAAGGTCGCTGATGTGAATTCCAGCTTATACTGCCCACTCATGACTTGGCCAAAGGGTTAGATGAGAAGTCACAAATTGATGGCCGTTTTGCTTAATTTCAGCAAAGCTTTTGACGAGGTTTCTCATCGTCGCCTCCTACATAAGCTTGATCACTACAGAGATAAATGTGAAGTTCTCATAGTGACCATGAAGCAGAAGAACCTTATTGAGGCAGAGTGCACCATGCATGGTCAGCCCTTAAAGACTGTGGGTCATTCTGTGTCAAATCAACCAGAGGTGTACACCCGACCATCCCAGATTTTCACACAAAAATTACCATATGCACTGGAATGTGTTCTTAGCATACATACAGAATTTCAGCTTTCAATTTTGTATACTTGCTGAGATAATGAGCTTTTTACAGGGGTGGTGTCAACCCGTTCATGTGTTCGTGTTTTGATTAATGTCAACCTTCACAATGACAAAATTCGCAGCTTAAGGAATCACCCAATGTCCCATCCTTTACATTACATTACATTACATTACAGATTTTTAAAGTGGCCTAAGTAAAAAAGCTGCTAGGATGACATAATCCCCCCCCAAGATGTCATACAATTTCCTTCAGAAATTCAGATCGTGTGAACCCATGAAAATTAACTGTAGCTTCGAAGGACAGACCTTGCAAGCTCACACGGTCAATGACATTTTCTGCACGACATCAGATCATGCATGCACACGGTCAATAACACCATGTTTTTAACAGCAGGTTTTATTTATTTTATATTAAGGCTGCACAAATTAACAATTAATTAATATTAATTCATATTAATCAATATTATTTGTTAAAAAAACTTACTAGATCAAAATTTTTAATTGATTAAAATTTGATTGAAATTTTGTACTGAAAATGTTGCTAACATCATCAGTCTGTATATTTCTCGTTGATCATAAAAATTTTACAGAGGGCATTGTGATCCATTTTTGTATTTGTATAGTGTTAGTGTAGCATTTTGCATCATCATCACTGTTGCTTCAGTTCTTAAAGGACGACAGCAAACAGTGGTTCAATTCTGCAGTTTTCAGTCTTTGACTACAAAAACTAATCCATTAATTTTTTGAGATTAGTCAATTAAAAAATTCTAATTGGTTGCAGCCCTATTTTATGTAGGCATTGCTGCTGTTAATTTTTCAGTGTGAATGCATTATTTGTCATGCAGAGACCGAAGGAGAAGAAGTCCTATATAACAGATGGTCTTCCAGATGATGAAATTGATGGAAAGTATAACTTCAGTGTGGAGGAGAAACTTGTGAGCACCAAGTTCAGCGATTTACCAAAGTTCTACATTGAGCTCAGCGGTTCAGGTGGGATGTATAGAAATCACATTATTGCAAATTGTTCGCAGAGTGTGCCAGTCAAAGAATTTTGAAAATGGGTCAATAATTGGCAAAGATATGGACAAAAGTAAAGTGGCACTTTTTTATAGCCCACCCTGTATATTACTTTATTGAAATATTATACCCGTTATCCACTGTTTCTTCACCTCTACCTCTTGTTCACCTGGAATCAGTGGTATAGTGAAGGAGAATGTAATGGTCTTATCATTTGCTTTACTCTTTTCAAAATGTAGCTGATTGCCAATGATAAGTGCATTATATTAATTACCAAACCATGAAGTGTCCGTGATAACACGATACAACTGGACTTATACTTACAGTGCATCTAGTATATATGTCACTATTCCAGATATCCACATTAGCTTCACCTTATAGTTCACACTAGGTCAGCTGTTGCTTTATCTTCTGTCCAGCTGAGAGTAGGAGGCTGAGTTGGTTTCAGCACACTGAGGTTTGTAGTTGTGGCTAGGATTGGATGTACATCAGCTCCTCAGCTTTACTTTGATACCCAAAATAAATTTGGGACTTTATTTGTGCCACAGGGAAATGCGCACCACACTGTTCTGATTAGATTTTGTGCTTGTTTTATGTAGAAATTTGTTGTAAATTCTGTGTTTTTGTCATAATGGGTAATTTGTTCTGCTAAACATATTTTGTGCAGATTTGAGATTAAGTTATTTCCAGAAAAATGGATTTTCAACTCCACTCCTCGTGAAAGATAAGACTGGACTTGGCATGAGGTAGGCCTACATGATTTGAGTATTTGCAGTCTGAGCTGTCGGACTAATGTCCACTGGCCAGGGCTATGTTAGAATTGTGCCTACCTTAATGAATCAGGATCAGACTAAGCGCTTCTTGTTCGGGATTGCGATCCAGATATTTCTCAGTTTACAACATTCCAATGCCAACAGCAGCTATGTTTTCTGTTGGATGTTTTGCAGTTGCCGGTGGATCACCTAAATGGCTTTATAACTGAACAATATTTTGCAGTGTACTTTACATCAGCAAACAGAACAACTTTAGACTAGGGACAGAAGAATCTAAAACACTGTAAAAATTTTTGAGATTTTTGATGCACCCTAATGGTACTCAATGCACCTATTGATGAAGGAATGGCTAGGCTGGCTTGATTGGGGTGGCTGGCTAGATACCAATGCCATGGTCATCCAACCAAGTACTAACTGGTCCCCCCGGCATTGATCAGTTTTGTTGATGTGACCAACGGCCTAACGTTTGATTTAGGCCTTTCCCCTGTCCTCCAATAGACAGCATTATCACATTGATGACTGCCTGGAGGATAACAGGGAAGATAATTAGAACTACCATTAAGTTAATTGCATATGCACGCATATAATGGAGTTCTTACAATTTTAGGTTAACCTCATTTTTGTGTTTTGTGTTTCTGTAAAGGTTAAACTTTCTGTTTATTGTAAAGTTTCAACTTACCGTTCCATTATTGTGTTTGTGTGCATTCTGCCTAAAAAGGCCATTTCCGAAATGACCTATACTGTGTCGGGTGGGACGTTAAACCCTACTCACTCACTCACTTGATTTAGGCCTGCTGTTAATTGATTTTTCTCTGTCTATTTTACATCATGCAAATACACTTGTAGCTGATGACATATATGCTCTTCAGTGTTCTGCTACATATTGTTCGGCTTAAGTAGAGATTAAGATATGTGTCATGTTTGAATGGTTATGCGTAGAATGCCAAGTGACAGTTTCTCTGTGAGTGACGTAAAACGATGTGTTGGTAGGTATTTTGCTGCTATGTGATTCTTCATGTTGTTCTTTAGTTTTTTATATTTATTTACTCTATTTGCTTCTGCTTTGAAGCTCTTGAGATAGTTGATTCAATGACAGACATAATGTGGAACAAATATTGGAATTTTTTTGTGTGCATATAAGAAAAAAGTAAAGTATAGTCCTATATCCAGTAGCTTGGACAAGACAGTGGCAATTAAAATAATTGTTTATGTGCTGGATATGTGTCATTTTGTAGTTTATTGCCTGTACAATGAGGGAGATTATGTTTATAGTTGTTCGTTTATTTATATCATATTATGGTACTCAGAAAATTGTCAACAATTTTTTTCTGCAGAATGTCACGTGGCCCAAGGAAGAACAAATTAGTTTCTTTGGTGGTGATTTGGATTGTGATATGGATGTAGCTTGTAATTTGGCATTTCACCAAAATTGTTAATTATTCTTTGACAGTGGTTCTCCTTGAAGCGATTGTGGTCTGGATTCAGAAATGAAATGTTGTGACAGCATTAGCTGAGTGCTTAATATTTACAAATTTAGATATAATATTATTTATAGTAATGCGCCAGTGTGTCGATTGTCTTAGAGGTGCTGGATGAATAGTTATGGTAGTGCTATGGAGCTAGAGCTAGAGCTAGGCTTAAATGTGAAACAGCAGAAGATAAATGCATTTATACCGTGCTTGAATGAATAGAGCTAGAAAGATAGAGCATGTAGTGACAGTGTTGCTGATGGCAGGAGCAGACATCAGTCAAAATTATTTTTAGTTCGAGACTTGATGCAGTGTTTGATGCTGACATCATTAACCCTTCGGTGCAGGGTCGCGGCGTGTACTGGACGTGATGGACGTGAACTCACAGAAGGGTCTGGAGATGACGGTGAAAGAATGGGTCAAATACTATGAGGACGTAGAGGAACACCACCATAGACTGCTGAATGTCATCAGTTTGGAGTTCAGTCATACACGACTTGAAGACTACGTTGACCAGCCAGAAGTCGTATGTATTGTACTATAATTTCATCTGACAGTTTTAGTTAACACTACTCTGTTTTTTGTCGTTGTTAAGCTGCTAGATGCCTTGCTTGTGCCTTTAGGGCAGTTATGCTGCTTTAATTTTGACTTGTTGGTATGTGCTGTGGGATTGTCTTCAATATTGCTAACGTCGTTGTTCACATCCACGAAGTTAATCAACACTGGGTCAGGTTGGTACTTGGATGCGTGATAGTCGGCAGGCAGGAAAACAATCTGGGTATGTAACCAACCACCCAGGTCAACTCAGCCTGGCCATCCCTCCATGGGTAGGCGCAATGAGTACCAGCGAAAGCTGGGATTTAAACAGGCACACCGTGCGATGTGCTTGGTATTTGAAGCTGTGGATGTTAATCTTCCGATACTCAGTTGGCAAATTGCTCTCTGTGCTTGCTGTGGACCCAGCTGCATATGAAATACATACCAGTAATTCTTGAAGGGATAGAGGCATGCTAATTAAACAGAAGCTGATAGCGATAGACAGTTTTATAGCCATGGTATACTAAGTATAGGCCTAGGTAGGCTGTGGCTAGTGCTGTATAGTTTGCAAAAAAACAATTTGCACTGCTTCACTCAACAGGAGTATTAGTGACATTAGTGTTGGTATTGGGTATCAGTATCACTATGACCCGATAATATTGGGTATTTAGAGGCTTTCTTTATATCATTGCCAGGGAATTTCACGATGTCCGGAGAGTGGTCATCATGTTTTACTTACTGAATTTGAATGTACATGATTTGAACGTGATACTGTGGGTGGGCTGCAGGTTCATGATATGGACTGGATAGATCTGGCCTGGCCGTGGTACTACAAGGAACTGCAGACTCAGTCTACCAATGCGCTTGACAGCATGATGTACCCCAAGGTTCAGAAGTCAGTCATTGCACTGTTAACAACAATATCCATCTTTTCATTTAGATAATAGTAGACATTGTAATTAGCTGAATATTGATGGCTGAGATTGGTTTTCTGTCAGTGCACAGTGACATATTTATGCACAAATCATTCACTCTCATCTGTTTAAAGATTTCCACTAAGAATCCTAAATTTTTAGTTTTATGATAAACCTTTTTCAGTGTAAGTAGCTTGTTATAGTGGTTAAAATTAGTCGACTAACCGTATTGCTTAGTCAACCTTCAGAGATTTTTTGGCGACCTTTCAGAATTAGCAGCAAATCTGGGTGAACCATTACCAGTATCAGTGCCATGAAATGGTTATGTGTGTATGTATAACAGGTATGGTATGGATCACTGTAATAATTTTGATGATGTGTGTATTGACACTTTGGTGCTTCGACAATATTCCTTGGTGACTGGAACTGCATTTTATTCGTCAAAAATTTGCTTCGGAAATTCCTGGAATTGTATTATCTTGGGGTCCTGTCTTACCTGCGTTTTTCTTGCATAGACCTGGAAGTTGCTTACTTAAACATTTCTGGCTTGGCTTGAAATTTTGATTGGCTTGCTAGCTGGCTTATGTTGCAAAATATGGCTCACGTCTCCATTCCAAACAACGTAACCAGCATTTTGCAGCTCGGTTTTTTCAGCTGTGGCTTCAGTTGACAGTCTTGCACAGTTGAAAAAAACAAGAAAGCCATGCTGTTGCATGGATCGCATATGTAGCCTATAGCAGTTCCTGTTCCAGATTGTTTTGGTCTGTCTCCAGCTTTACCTTACCTTACCTTACTTTTGGGACGACAGGTTGTATACCGACACTGAGCTAAGTAGAATGATACGCTTTCGGATGCCCTTTTCTAACATTACCATTCCATCCCTTCGTGCTATATAAATGCCACATTTTCAAAAACAAAAATGCCTTGCAGTGGATCGCTGAAATTTTGCATCTGAGTAGCCGTCACATCACAGGCTAATTATTCTTGTAATAAGTTTTTTGGTAAGACCTATCACTTAGCCACAGTACATTCGTTATGGACAGACAGACACACGATCTGAAGTGTGCGCCATAGCTGTGCATATCTGTGGCATGTAAAATTCAAAGCAGCAACAGTATCAGTTAATGTTTGTTTTGCTTCGGCTGCAGATACTGTCTGATGAGTGTCGGAGGCTGTTACACGGACTTCCACATTGACATGGGCGGCACTTCTGTCTGGTATCACGTTCTCAAGGGCCAAAAGGTAGCTCGAAAACTGTTGGCGTTATAGTGCAGCCATCTGGTGAGTAATATCGAACGAACTATTGCTCTTCCGTTGAAGATGCATTATAGGGTGAACAAATGGGGTAAAATGAAAGGGATTTTTTTATTTGATACCCTGGTAAACTCTTTCGTAGTTTCTGGGCTTAGTATAACTGCAAATTTATTATGATCTTTACACAACTTACTAGTTAGTCTTGCAGACAGTCAAATACATGAACAGACAGACAGAGGTAAATGTGTTTTTTTGTTTGTGGTGGAGGTATTCTGGCTAATACCTCCGTCAGAAGAAAACCTGTCGCTGTATGTCAGTTGGACACTGTCCAGCAGACAGAATGACGTGTTCTTTGGAGACATGGTCAAGGACTGCTACCGCATCACACTCGAGGCCGGCTGGACCTTTTTCATACCAACTGGTATCGTAAGGCTGACATACGGTTTTGTTTGTGTAGACATGTTATGAAGTGTTATGTTCTTATATGTCATGACAGTATCGCAGCTTATGTAGTCGTGGTTTTAATAATAACTGTGTTGGTGCTCTGTAAGTAAGCAAATAAGTCTGAAAATTTGTAGTGTTCATAATATCGGCAGAAGACTTGCTATATCTGAGGCACAAGAAGGGATTGCTAGGATGGTATCTAGATTATAACAAAAAAAAGTGTTGAGTTGGTGAGGAAATCTTCATAAGGAAGCACAGGTGCAAATGTGTTCGATTGAAAGGTGTTTCAAGTGTGATGATTTGCTGCTGCAAAACTTTGAAAACCAAAACAAGAAGCCCAGTTTTTTGCTAGGGTGGGGCCAACCATACTGGTTGTCACTGTCGGTCATTCAATGTCAATCATTTTTATGTCATCTGAAAGTGTGTATGCCACTTCTCATTAGTGATTAATAGTAACCTAGGCCCTATCTCGCACCATTTAGTCACAGTAGTGCGTAACAGCCTTCAAGGTCATCCAAGGTCAAGGTACAGAACATGGGACTGCCAGCATTGTACGATTTGTCTTCATTATTTTTAAACATATTTATCAATAGTTTTGTGTGTTTAACTTTTTTTCTTCCATCATCCAGTGAACAATGAACATTACTTGGCACTGCAGTGAAATGTATGGTGGTCTAGCTTGTAACTGAGCCTGTAGTATGAATATGTTGAACGTGATCTCATATTTAATGACAGTTTGACAAATGGCTTTGACCCTCAGCTTGTATCTGGTACCCAGCTTTTATTATAAGTACAAGTTAACTTGATGCCTGGGGCCTACTAGTACTGCACCATATTTTCCGAAGAGTTAGAAAACTGTCCTCATATACCAATATCCTAGTCATGCCAGCCTGTATCGAGACCTGTCTTATGCTGCGTTCGCATAAACATGAGTACGAGTTCAGCACTTTACGGGTTTCCGTATACGAGTTCCGGTGAACATGAGTTTGCATGTATTTCAATGGCAGCTGTTCACATACATACGTCTACAGGTTACCTGTAAATTTCACTCATACAGGTAGTTTCTGTGTAGGTCAGGTCGTGTTTTTATCTAACCCGTGCGAAGTAAATTGTCTGTAAATAGCACTAATATAATTTATAGAAGCTGAGGCGCATATTTGACATCGGAATTGATATCTTGTAAAATTGTTCATCGTTAGAGGTGCATGACTGCACGCTTGTTCAAATTATTAGCGATGCGATGGAGTATTGTTGTTTTGATCACGGAACATTTCCTCGATTCGATTTCATTCAATATGGCTGACACGTGTTGAGTTGTGTGCTTGTACAAGTCAACGTGAATGCTCCACTCGTACAAGTGAAGCTTCTATGAGCTGTAAACCAAAACCAGGACTCGCACTTGTACTCTTGTCTATATGAACGCAGCTTCATATCTAGTACCTAGCATTAGTACAAGTTACCTGGACTTTTGTTCTGTATCCGGGACCTACCACTTATTCGGGATTTGGCTTCTTTTTGAAGTTTTACAGTAAGCTAATGTTGCAATGCTGATAGGGTGGATCCACGCTGTGTACACGCCGAAAGACTCACTTGTGTTTGGCGGCAACTTTCTACACTGCTTCAATATGGCTCTACAGCTGCAGATTGCCGACGTTGAAGTCAAGACTCACGTGAGTACATTTTAGTATTCCACTGCCAGGATTTCGTTTTTTTTTGCGATGAGCATTCATCATACTCACTGGTGTCGTGGTTGGAGGTGCATAGTGGTCATTTGCCCCGTGTAAATTTTCTGCTGTCTAAAAATTGTGGGAAATTTTTTTGGTCCGAAAATTGTCATCCAAAAATGCAGAATTTGGTGCTAATGATGCCAATAAAAAAATTTGGGCAGAATTGGAATTTTTAACCCCCATTCTCCTCTGTCGGAAATTTGCAACAGTCTGTCGGAATTCTGTTGGAAATTTGCAGTTTTAACCCCCAGCACTACTGATCATACTAGTCTGTTTTATTGCGTTGATGCTAAACTGCTTTGTGTACCAACTATCGTGTGTAAAAAAACTTTCTATAAATTTGCCAAAGTTGGCTGAGCCAGAAGCTGTCAGGCACCCGTTGCTCATGCTGTATTCACCAATGCCACTGTAAACGTATAGTGACTTGTATTACCATTATTGTCATAGCATATGTCATTGGAGGCGTCGTCTGGGTTGCCACAGGAACAGATGGTTTGATCAGCTTCATGGGGACAGCAACACTTTGCCTGCTGTCTTCTCGAGATGAGCCTGATCGTGTGTACGCTTGGGATGATGCTACTGTCATTGTATGAAACTCGGGATGCAAAATTTCAGCAATCTGCTGCAAAGGGAAACATTTTCAGATTGGGGGTTGAATGAAGGGTAGGTAGGAAATTCAATGGAAAACCAGCCATATCTCTGAAACGGTGAGAGAAAGGACCAAGGTTACTATTGATCACTAATAGGAAGTGGCATACACCCTGTCAGGTTACATGAGAATCATTGACCTTGGATGACCTTGAAGAGTCATAATGCACTATGGTATGCCAATCGTTTACTGCACATTAACGACGACAATATGTGGTTGTAGGTACCTACAAAGTTCCGCTACCCGCTGTTCAAGGAGCTGCACTGGTATGTGCTGGAGCGGTACGTCAGTTGTGTGACGGGCAAAGATCACCGCACTTGCTCCCAGGCTGAACTCAGCGCTACAGGTACAGGAGACATGGATGAGGCTGATAATGCAGGCAAAACTACATCTGAGACTGACAGGTAGCATTGCATGATATTTTGCGCCTTACCTTATTTTCAGGGAGGGTAGTCTGTTACATCTGCCCAGCGCTGTGGCCATATCAGTTTGCCCAATGTGGATCACCCAATATTATTGGCTGTAAGGCTGCTGTCACATAAACATGAGTACGAGTTTGGCACTTTACGGGTTCCCGTATACGAGTTACAGGAAACACGACTTTGCATGTATTTCAGTGGCGACCGTTCACATACATACGAGTACAGGTTTTCTGTAAATTTCACTTGTACAAATAGTTTCTGTGCCATTTGTGTTTTTATACAACCCGTGCAAAGTTAACTACCCGTAAATAGTATTAATATAATTTATAAAAGCTGTGGCTCCTAATTGACATCAGAACTGACGTCATTGTAAAATTGTTCATCGTTAGAGGTGCGTGGTTAGTGAAAATATTAACGATGTAGTGGAATATTGTTGTTTTAATGGCAAAGCATTTCCTCGATTCGATTTCACTGTAAATTTTCAATATGGCCGACACGCCATATTGACTCGTATGAGTGAAGCTTCTACAAGTCGTAAGCCAAAACTTGGACTCGTACTCATACTTGTGTCTGTGTGAACGCAGCCTAAAGCCGTGAATGGCTGTGAAGTTGTAGATAAATGATGTTGAAGCTATAGGTGGCTGTGAAGCCGAAATCGGCCATAAAGCCAAAGATCAACTAGTGCATAAGTACTGGTATTGTTTATATGCTGTATATGCTCAAATACAGCTGGTCTGCACATTGTTTGTTTTTCTCCTTTGTACTGTAGAAATCTTTCTAGTCTTTGGAGCAATAAGCCCCACAACCACATCAAGGTGGCAGATATGTCGGGAGTTATTGTGACATTTGCTGTAGAAATTTTGAAATGTATGTAGTGGCATGACTGTGAAGTTTTCTTTAAGAATAAAATGTGGGGCTGAAAATTTCCCATTTTTGATGAAATTAGTAGCAAAATAGAAATTATGAGCATCTGTATCATCGATGTTTGAAATGCGAACAGCCTGTCTATCGGAAAATTGCAATGAATGCTTTTTTCAATTTTTTTAACCGTGGCATAACTGTTGTCATATAACTGACTCCATGAAATCAGATACATTGAACTTATAATGATCAGCATTGCCTGTGGCTGTATTGTAGTGTCAAACTGGCCATTGGATTGAGTGATCCAAGCACTAAACACACATCGGTATTAGATGCTGGAGACGATGATGGCGTATCTCTGAGCATGGTCTGTGACGAAGAAGAAATCACAACTGCCACGAACGGTATACTTAGCATGCCGGCAGCTTCAAAACCAGGCCCCAGAGCGAAGCCGAAATGTCTGGATGCAGGAAAACTTCTGCAGGTTGGAAAAGAAAGCGTCCGCAAGGTCAAGTCAGTCTATCTCTCCAGGTGGGAATTGGATGGACTCGAGGCGGTGGTTACGTGGCTGGAAGGTCTTCCGGTTGGAAAGAGGAATGTTCCAAAGGATGTACTGGAGCCCGATGAGTTGCTAAGTGATGTGAGGGTGAGTGCTCAGGATTTTGCTATATGTGTTTTTGTTTAAGGCAGGCATTTCGTGATCAGTTTTAAAATGGCATTTTATACTTCTACAGCATCTGTTCTGAATACTCAGTCACTGTAGTTTTTACAATGGGTCAGTAAAGTTCGTTTTGATGCTACTAGCCCTTTGTTTTAACTAGAAAGTATTCAGCGAGTATGAACCAAATTGTGCTAAGGCGAAGCATGCACATATACACGGTGTTTCATAAAAAGGGGACCCTTTTTTCATAATTCATTCAAATGATGATCAATTTACACAAAATTTTTACCAGTTGTAGCTGAAGAAATACTGATGTAATACTGATGTCATAATGTGTTATGAATACAGGCTTGTCTCAACTGGTGCTGTCAGTTGCTGAATAGCTGCCTTGCTTCGATGTTGCTTAGTTCTGACATAGTGAACTTTTTTCATCGGTAAACTAGATTAAGTTCACCATCAAAGCAGTGTAGCAACTGACAGCACCAGTTGAGACAAGCAAGCTTGTACTCATATGATACATTATGACGTCATCATTACGTCACGACTAGCAAAGAATATTTAATCAACAGCCATGTTTTGTTGAAATATTTTGAATTAGTATTTTTCAGCTACAACTGCTAAAAATTTTGTGTAAATTTGGGTAAATTATGAAAGAAAGAATAAGCGGTCTCTTTTTATGAAACACGTTTTTGTACATGGTCATTCTACAGTGTGTCCCAAAAAGCATCCCCGACATTTTCAGCTGTAACTTGAAAACCAATTATCAGATTTTTGATAATTTTTAGTACGAATATTTCTGACACAACTTGTCATCAAATGACTATTCGGTTTCCCACTTCACCCAATGTATTTTTTGCACTACCTAGGGAAAGCAGATCAAGCAAAATATGTGTTGAAATAAACAGAAAACCTCAAAAAAACATCCCCAACATTATCGATCATAAATTGGAGAAGGATTAGCAGATTTTAATAATTTTTAGCAGAAATGTTTCTGACACAACTGGCTGTTAAATAAGTGTTTTAGTTTCCATCTCACCTAGCGTCTGCTTTTGCATTACCTGAGGAAAGCAGGCCAAGCATAATAAGTGTTAAAATGAATGAAAAAACGTCAATACATTCCATCTATTTTGATCTGTGGGTTCCAACAGCAGGTCTATTACAAGGTTTGACTGTTATGCAGCAGTGTATCTACCAGATGAAGTTTAGGAAAGTTTGTGAAGTCAAAAAGCAACTGGTAGAGCCTGGATTGGTCTGGAGCAGAACATTATCAATACTGCTGTCAGTTAATGGAGAAAGCATCTCCTTGCCTGTGTTTGCATAGTGGGCCAACACTTCAAGCAACTTTACTGCAGGCCGTTGAGAAATAAACAAATGGATGAAATGTCAGCCAAAGTGTCAGAAATGTGAACAAAATGTGTTTTTATGCATTATGTTAATGAAGCATTAAGCAATCATATCGCATTGGATAAAGAAGTGATATTTCGCTGGCTGTGTTTTCCCCAGGTAGTGCAGAAAGAAATGTTGGGTGAGGTGGGAAACTGAATGGTAATTTGATGACAAGTTGTGTCAGGAATATTCATACCAAAACTTATCAAAATCTGATAATTGGTTTTTGTGTTACAGTCGAAAATGTTGGGGATGCTTTTTTGGGCCAGTGTATATTACGGACCATCTGAAGTTGTAGTATGACTTTCATTTTTTATTGTAAAGTTATTTTTTAGACAATGAATGTAGTCACATTATTTATCTGTAGGATTCAGCGTTGCTTTGGTTATGCATTTGCTGGAAATTGTTAGAATATTCGTACTGTTGCAAAATGCAAATTTTTCAGTTCATCGCTGTTGCTACTTTGTCAGTTTTGCGTGGTTTTATAACTTTTATTCTTGTTTTCTTAGCATTGTTGTTCTTTTGTATTATTTTATTATTGCAAAACAACTGCTCGTTGATTGTTTGTTTGGCTAGGCAATGCTGAAGCAGCACAGTCGTGACAATCCTGAACTGGCTGTGACGGGAATGCCAGTGCTGGAGTGGCCACCCAGGAAGGTCGGCTGCATTTTTTTATTTTCATTCACCATGTTTTTGATCAACATTCATCCTGTAGCGCATTACATTATATTTTTTATTTTAGAAGGTCATTTTTCGGTGCTGTAACATTGTTTTATTTGGCAATAAGAGTACTGCTAGTCTGCCTCACATGGATTCTTGGAGTTAGGCTTCATCTACGTGGGTTGGTGGCATGTCTTAGCGGTAACGCATTTGATTTGATCAACGAAGTTACTTCACACCGGGCCGAGTTAGTACTGCAATGGGTGATTGCCTGTGGGCAGGTAAACCATCCTGGTATGTAACCAGCCACCTAGGTCAGCTCAGCCTTCCATCCCTTTGTGGTAGGTAAATTGAGTACTGACCTATGTGGCTGGAGTTAAGGTGGGGCGCCTTCACCTGTGTCGGGTGGCAGGTAACACTGTGTAATCCCATGTGGCAGATGATGCACCGTTGCTCTGAAATGGGCTTTCATTAAGAGCTATAATACCATCTTTTAACCTTTATTACTGATGCTAAGGTGTAAATACCAAACGACATCTGAGGGCACATTTTCAGTTTTTCTTTATCGTTGGGCAACTTCTGTGCAGATGCATGAATATTTTGTTTATTAATAACATGTTTGTGTATATACCTAGCACATTAACACTTTTTTTGCCTTACAAGTTCACTGTTGTCAGTAACATGGCAGGTGATTGCCTGAAAAGACTCATGACCAAATCTGACCTGTAATAATATGTCAAGTGGAACGTAAAGCTCTACTCATTCGCTCACTTGGGGACTGGTTTAACCTGGAGTAACCCAATGTGGAGTGATCATAGAAAAATGGTCTGCTTGAACGAAAGCGGGAGAGATTTAGTAAGGTTTTGAGCAGAATTTGAGGCCCATGGCAGGGTAGTTTCGATTGTTTTGGCTTTTATGGCAAGCGCGTCAGTACAAGCTTATGTTGTGAGTCTTGCGGCTGTGCCCACAGCGCAGTCCGTGGGCAGGTAGAGTACAGCCCTGCAGCTAACACAAGTTCTCGAAAAAAAATTGGCACCAATATTTTACTTTCGCCAAATATACATGCTGTTTCATAAAAAATAGCACCCCTTTTTTTTCTTTCATAATTCACTAAAATAATGACCAGTTTATACAGATACAAATTTAAAATATTTCAACAAAATGTGGCTGTTGGTTAAATATTCTTTGCTAGTCATAATGTAATGCTGACGTCATAATGTGCCGCGAGTACAAACTTGTTTGTCGTAATCAGTGCTGACAGTTGCTGAATAGCAAGTTGTACCTTGATGGTGAACTTCGTCTGATTTGCTGATGACAGACTGTTGAAGTTTTACCATTGTAGCCACAAAAATGCCCCAAATGATCACTTTCACTAGCTTGACTTTTACACCTTCCAGCAAGACAGTGCATTAGCACACACCGCTTGTGAGATGGTTTAGATTTTGGATCGCGAGATGCCTGATTTTATGCCATAATGTTTCTTGGTGCTGATACGCTGAACATTTTTTTAGTGAGAGAACCAGATAAAGTTCACAGTTGAAGCAGGGTAACAACCGACAGCACCATTTGAGACAAGTAAGCTTGTACTCGCAGCACATTATGCTGTCAGCATTACGTCACGACTAGCAAAGAATATTTAACTGTTTTGTTGAAATAGTTTAAATTAATATTTCTTCAGGTAGAATGTGTACTTGTGGTAAAATTTCATGTAAATTGATCACCATTCAACTGAGTTATAAAAGAAACATAAAGGGTGCCTTTTTTAATGAAACACTGTGTAGTTAGGGAAAATGCATATCGTACGTGCAAGTTGACCACTTGTCTGAAAAACAGGGAAATGTTGGAGACTTTGGTTAAAATTAGGGAAATGTCAGGGAAAAATCTGGTGAGGGAAATTGCTCCAAAACTTATCTAAAATTTGCATCAACACGCTTTATAGTGTCACTCACTCATTAATCTATGCCTGTTTTTATGCTGTTTATTGCTGAACGTTGCTTTAATTAGGTTTCAGTTTCTAATAATTATATCTGTGTTATACTTTTGTTCATAGCACTTCTTTGTAATACTTACAATATGGTCAGGAGTGTCGTGAATTGTCGGGGAAATGTTAGGAACCATCTGGAAATTTTGTGGTGTTTGGAGGGTAGTCACTCTGCATATAAACTGCTTTTTTGAGCAGATGCTGGTGTCTGTGTGTCCAGATGCCGAAGCGACGTAAGTCAAAAACCTCAGGATCTGGAGCCTCCTCCCAGTCCAAAGCCGGCAAGTCTACTGCTGCTCCGGTGGTCTGCAGTAGCGAGAAAGCAACTCGGCGTAGACGAGTGAGATGTCGTCAGTGTGAGCCGTGTACTCGTGAGGACTGCCGCGAATGCACGTACTGCCTGGACATGAAGAAGTACGGCGGATCTCAGACGATGAAGAAACCATGTATCAGTCGCAACTGCCTCGCAGTATGTACGCAGTGCTAGTTCTGTGTCAGTGTCAGTGTCAACATTAGATCTATATGGCACAGTATTGTGAAGCATCGCTATTGTGCTGAATACTCTAGTGTCTTACGAAAGGTGCAGGTTTTAAGCCGTACCCAAAAGCTGCTACTGCAGAGCGATGGATCACGGAGATTGTCCGGTAATGAGTTCTAAGCCATCAGACTCCCAGCAGTGAGGGCCCGATGGCTGAACGTGCTTCATTGAAACCGCGGAATGGTAAGGAAGTGTTGACTGGCAGATCTCAGATGCTGTCGACTGGTGACATCGGAAACTGGGATGCAGAGGTTGACTTTGGTGCTTTATCTTAAAGGCACCAGTGAACCATCACATGTCTGGAAAAAACATCCGGAACATTATCGATTGTCATTTGAAAAAGAAATATTCAATTTTAATAATTTTTGGTACAAACATTTCTGGCACAACTGGCCATGAAATGACTGTTCCATATCCCACCTCCTTCAGCGTCTGTTTCTTCTCTACCCGGAAACAACAGAACCAACGAAATATAAGTTGAAATGAACAGAAATTTATCAAAAAACATTCCCAACATTATCAATTGTGACTTGAAGAAGATTATGATAATTTTTGATGCAAACATTTTTGACATTACTTGCCATTGGATAACTGTCCTAGTTTTTACCTCACCAAATGTCTGCTTCTGCACTACCTAGAAAAACCCGTAAAGGTGAAATATGATAAAAATGCAATATTTTGTTGGATTTTTTTCTCCCAGGTAGTGCAGAAGCAGAAAATGGGTGCGGTGGAAAATCGGACAGTCATTTGATGGCCAGTTGTGTCAGAAATATTAATGTCAAAAATTATTTAAATCCGATAATTTTCTTTAAGCTACAATTGAAAATGCTCCGGATGTTTTTTTTTCCGGACATGGTGTATATGAGTGAAGGTTTCAACATGGTTTAGAGTGTATTGTGCCAGCGTAACCGGGCATAATACACAGTAGACCGCGTTGCCGGGAGGGGTGCCAGTACAGAGTTCCTCAGTGCAGTATGGTTCTTTGTCTACGATGTTATGATGATGATGATAATCACATGTGACCATGTGAGTGGTATGTTCTGTTGAAATGTTGTCTTCTTAGGTAGGGTATTTGACTATAGAAATTCAATGCTTTAATTTCCAACAGTGGCTATAAATTGTGTGTTTTATGTTTTGGCAAACTGACATTCATTATATTTTTGATTGGTTTTTGGCATCTTTTCTTGTTATTTTTGTTTTATTTTTTATGTGCATACTAGTACTATACTGTACTCTATAAGAATAACGTTGTCGCATCCTCTGCATCTGAGCTTATCCCTGTCTGCGGCGCTATGAGCCAGCGAGGATTAAACTCAGCTGAGCTAGCGTACAGCTTAAGTTATCTGCATGACTAGTATTATAAACAGTCTGCACCTTTAAGTGGCTGAGTCATTATGCCAGAAGTCTTGGGGCCAAATTTTTGAAACTTTTCTAAGACATTTTCCAAAGATCTTCTTATGTCAGATCATTTTAAAATTTCAAAGAAGTTTTCTTATCTGAATTTTTGATGGCTTTCTTTGCGTTTCTAGAGAACTTTTTTTCTTATCTTCCTAAACTAGTTCAAGCAATCAGATGCGCTTATACCGACCATATGTCGTAATCAAAACTTCTTAGGAAAACTTCTTTGGAAAACTTTTTTATCTTAGCACGTCAACAAGAAACGCATTTTACTCATTGCTTCATTTTTTAAGTTGACCAAACGTCAATTTCCTTTACTTACTCATTGTTGATTTTACCGCAGTGTTACGCAAATAACCTATGTCGTCACATATGACATATAAGCTAAGTGTCAACATTGTGTACTTTTTTGCAAATTTCCTTTTATTGCACAGCTTTTACCGTGTAGGATAAGGTTAGTGCTTTCGTATATATTTGCCTAAATTCTTCCTAAGAAGTTTCCAAACAAGGTTCGAAAATTTGGCCCCTGGTAACAAAGTCTGTTGTGATACAGAACCTGCACTTTTTTCCTAGTGGTAGCCGTAACCAATAGATTGGTTATCATTAGGAGCTATAGACAGCCTTTGACCATTCAAGTGGATTTTAGTGCTATGTTGCTGTTGCGTAGCCAATGCTGTCGCGTGAGGCAGTGTGTGAGATCTGTCGGAAGGGAGACGTCAACCATGACTGGAGCGCTGACGTCGGCGATGATGATGAGGACTGGTCTCAGTGGTTGATGGAGTGCCGGATCTGCTACCAGCTAGTCCACCCGGCGTGTCTCTCCACCTCCAGTCCTGACCTCACCCACTCCGGCACAGTGGACGAGGATTTTCCGTCCAGCTGGGACTGTGCCTGCTGCTGCAGCCAGGGCCTCCAGGGACAGAACCGGGTCAGTCACCTACATCCTGTGCTTTTCAGCAAACTTCAGTTATTTTCACTGGACTATTGCAGTGGTGAACAATCATTTTGTACTGCAGGTTGCATAACATGATCTTGGCTGTTGGCATTAGTGATGACGAGAGACAAACAGTGCTTTACTGCTTACGATGAAATTTTTTGCAGGGTTTGGGTGTGGCCCAAAACAAAAGCAGTTGGGTTTTGGTGCCAGTTTGGATTACCAAGGACTCTAAACTTCATTCTAGACTTTGTTGACTTTTCCAGGCAGGAGCACTTATTCTTGGTGGAGGTTTGAGAGCTGTTGTTGCCGCTTGTTTCGACTTTTGAGCAATTTGTAGGGGGCCATTTTGGAGGGTAGTGGCAAAAGCTCACCTGATTAACTGATTTGTGCGTTAGCGGGATTGCTGTATTTTACAGCCACGGTCCAATCAGTTGCGGGTGAACAAAACTCAGAAATCTCAGGCGGCCGGCCGCTCAGTCAGTCCGGCAAAACTGAGCAGCGTGAAGGCCGACAAGTCACCACCCGAGCCCCAGCAGCCCACGTGCCAGCAGTCTCTGCAGGAGAAAGAGGTGGGCGGGACGTCCAGTGTTACAGCAGCAACAGCACCAGCTGCAAGCAGCAGGCCACTGGATAACAGGCACTTCACTGATGCGATCGTTCGACTTTCTCCCGTTCACATGAAGGTTTGTTCTGTCACATTTGTAGCATCAGTTGTGCCCTTGTAATCGATTTGTCATGTTACAGTGTGTCAGAAATTGTCAGCACTATTATTTGTTACTATTTTTATCATTACTTTTTAATTCTCAGCACTAAATTTCCGAGGGTAAAATGCTGAAAGCTGAGTTATTTATTAGTGTTATTATCGGTCCAGTAGCCACGGAACCTTTGTTTAAATTTTGTCACATTTTTAAAAGTGAGCGTGATGGGAAAGCAATTATTTGTCCACAATTCTTGGGAGATTCCTGGATTTTTATCTTGATTTTCCAGCTCTTAGAAAGTCTTGGGCATTAAAGCTTTAAAGCCTGGAAAGATCTGGGAAATGAAAATTCTGTACAGCTGATGAATTTTCCGGGGTTTGAAATAAACAGCATATAGTGCTAGCGTAGCACTTACTTACTGAAATGCAGTGATGAGATAAGTTTCAAAATATTTTGGAGGTTCATATGCTTTATAGAGAACTTTGTTCGTTGGCAGGCTCTAAGAAGGTCTTGTAGTACGTTTCCGTGGTCCTGGAATGACCGATAACATTCTGGAATATTTTTTCAGTAAAAGCGTGGTAACCCTGGCACAAAGATGGTATGGATGGTGCCCCCTTTTTCCTATTTATGCATCTGCGAAGAGGTAGTGGGCCGTGGAAAGTAATTAGACAAAACTGATAGAGAAAGAAGTGCGAACCACGCACGTCTTTAATCAAGCTGATCAGAGCGGCAACTGACTACTAGCTGCTGCGTTGCATTGGCCCAGCTGCTGTCTGGCTACCTTTAACCCTATACCATATAACCCTATAACTATATACCATCCCATCCAAACACCTTTACAAGTACTCTGAAGACATTTATATTCCATATGCCAGCTATTTGTATAAACCAGACACACCGTATCCTTGCGTTGATTTGCTGTCTTATGACACATCGTAGATTGTTTACATCGTTATTATTTATTCATATTGTAGAAGCCAAAGGTGGAAGTCGCGGACGTATGTGCGACAAGTTCTGACGAGACGTCAGCTGCTAAACTCACTTCCCAGAAGTCATCATCACCACACAGGAGCCGCAGCAGCAGCAGCAGTCCCAGGGTAAAGCGCAAACATGCCAGAAAACCCTCACGTGAACTGTCCCCGGAACCCCGACTGTCGACAGTGTATCAGGTCAACTCACGTGGCCGGGAGATATCCCTGCCTCGACGCTATCTCCTCTGATGGAGGCGATGATTTGATCATCGACGAAACTGTTGCTGATTTTCTTATTTTTTCATGACAGGGTATTTGCAGCCATTGTGTGTCTGGAAAAAGGGCAAAATTTAGTGAAGTGAATTTCAAGAAAATTGGAGTCATATGTTTCAGTTTATTGCAGCTTCCGAGCTATCTGTTCTGATAGAGAAGATGATGTGATCATTGAAACTGTTGCAAGTTTTTCATCATTCAATGACAGGATATTTGTGGCTGCTGTGTGTTGGGAAAATTGGGAAAATTTTGGCAAGTGAACTTCGAAAATTGTAGTTCTATGTCTTAGCTTTATGCAGATTACGGATTATTGTAGTCTCAGTGCTGTCTTCTTTGATAGAGATAAGGATGTGATCATCGAAACTGTTGCCGACTTTTTTATCACTCGATGACAGGGTATTTGCGGCCGCGGTGTGTCTGGAAAAATTGGAAATTTTTGGAAAGTGAACTTTGGGAAAAATGGAGCTTTATATTTTGCCTTATTGCAGCCTCTGATGCAAAGACAAGTGTGCAATAGTCAAAACTGTTTTTGATTTTTTCATCACTCAATGGCATGATATTCGGAGTCATCGCTTTTTGTGACAAAAAAGGAAAAATGTAAGATAGTGAACTTCAAGAAAATGGGAGTTTTGTGTTTCAGCTTCATTCAGTTTATTTATTTTTTATTTTGGCCTCAATGCTATTCTCTCTGAGAGAGGTGGTGGTGATGTGATCATCAAAACTGTTTCTAGATTTCTCATTTTTTGATGACGGTATTGATGGTCATCGTTTGTCTGGAGAGTGTGGAAAGTTTAAGATTGTAAACTTCAATATGCATATCTTCCATTTTATTACAGTTAAAAATATTTATTGTATTCGAGACAGTGCAGTCAGTACAGCTATTTCTTATTACTTGATGACGGGGTATTTTGGATCTGACATTATAAGTGGGAAAACTCCGGGAAAATGGCTGTCAGGAAAATTATTATTATTGATATGCAGAATCATGCATATTTTTCAGTTTATTGTTGTTACATATACACCGTGGGCCAATAAAAAACACGTGGCACTTTACTTTTGACCATGTTCTCGCCAATTATTGACAGATTTTCGACATTCTTTCACTGCCACACTCTGCGGACAATTTGCATTAATGTGATTGTTACATATCTCACCGCACCATGATTGCCTGTCTACACTACCTTGTGAAATATAAATGTAAGAAAAACTATTGATAAGAACAAACATTTAGGTAAAGGTAAAAAACATTTCAGACCAGCATTGCGGTGAATGATCCGTGTGACACTAGACTGTGTAAGACCCACACAGTCTAGTGTCATACAGATCATTCACCGCAATCTTGGTCTGAGGTGTTTTTTTCAATTTCATCAAAATGTTTATTTGTTATCGCTATATATGCATATTTCCCTTAATATTTCACAAGGTAGCATCAAGACACACTTACAGTGTGGTAATGTAATAATCACATTATTGTAAATTGTTTTCAGAGTGTGCCGGTGAAAGAGCTTTGAAAATTGGTCAGTAATTGGTGAAAATATGTACAAAAGTAAAATGCCACATTTTTTATTGGCCCACCCTGTATTTATCTTGTTGCTGTTGTCTTAAAGTGCATGATAAGCTGCAAGTCAGCACAGCAGAGTGCTGTTCATTTGTTAGTAGAAGTTCATTAGTTAATGAATTAGTTAAGTTTGTTACTTATTCGTATTGGTAAACAGTCATAAGGCTGATGCTTTGGACTGCTGAAAAACCACAGATTATCACAGTGCAGTGGTGCTGACAAAATTTGACAAAATGCAAAATTTGGTTACATTCGGTTCAAAGGGGGCGTGGCTGTGCATGCGCGAAATTCGCAGTTAGGCATCTATTTTTTTCTTGCGCTTGGCTACAGGTCCACACATTGGATCGACAAACGCCGCTAATGGCTCAAACGTAGCGACCTGAGGCCGGACACATTCTTTACATGGTTTCAATTAAAATTTTTAGAATTTACCCCTTTTTATGCTCCAGTTTTTAAAAATTTGCATTGCGGCCTATGGGGACTTCAAAGCGGTATAACTCGGTCACCGTGAAAGATAATTGCACCTTGTTTTCCCCTACTCCCCTATTTTTGGGGTCGGGCAATCTAACGTTGTCGTTTAAATTTACCTCCTAGCGACCCCTGTTGCCATAGCAACAATTCAAAAGTTGCAAAATTTTGCATTACAGCCAATGGAGATTTCAAAGCGGTATAACTCAGTCCCCGTAAAAGATAACTGCGTGCTGTTTGCACCTACCCCCTATTTTTGGGCCAGGGCTATCTGATGGTGTCATTAAAATTTTTTGATGACGACCCCTGTTGCCATGGCAACTAGCTGTTCTTATTTAAAGAGAAAATTGGCTGCAACAGACATTGTTATATCACACATAATTTTTTCCTTGCACCACCCGGAGGTATTTTGAAAACAGTAAATAAATTTATTCCCATATGATCAAGTACCAAAAATTTCTACAAACGTTGACTAAAAACAGCAAAAATCAGAGCAAAAACTTTAACAGTTTACAAAACTATGTCTTTCCTATGTAGTGCATATTTTCTGTTCGTTGATTCTCGAAAAACACCTCAGCAGTCTCAAAGTTTTCTTCACTGTTTTTGTTTCGTAGCGTTTGTAGACTGAGTTAAGCTACGAAAGCTGGAAAATGTCATTGAAACGATTTGAATATGTTTTGCATTTACAGTTCAGCTCGTGAGTGACGTGAACATTTGTGATGTCTTAGTATTGTACAGCAGTAGTTTGTTTGAAATTTTACGGTCATTTTATAACGATTACATGAGTCTTCGGGTAATTACCGTACGAGTTTAGTTGGTGCTGCTGAATGTTTAATGGGGGTAGAGAGCTAAGTCTGAACCTGTATGAGGGTGACCACTTTTCTGTAAAAGCTGGACATGACGGTGAATTTTACGGATATCACTCAGGAAAATGTCAGGGATTTCGGTAAAGATCAGAGTTATCGAGAAAAAAATCATGTCGGAAAATTGCGCCAAAACTTTTTAATACCACTCACTTCGTACTCTGTTTATTTATTTCATGCTGTTAAATATTGCTGAATGTTGCTTACTTATGTTTTATTTTCTAATATTTATG
>Ga0209454_1000339_pt1 | contig 24822 bp, 11 predicted proteins | sample WorMetHERISLAND1_2_FD_187400 | JGI IMG/M metagenome (GOLD analysis project Ga0209454, IMG submission 187400) | Marine gutless worms symbiont microbial communities from Max Planck institute for Marine Microbiology, Germany - Olavius geniculatus... | ecosystem: Host-associated > Annelida >... | reverse complement strand
CTCTGAGAATTTTTATTAAAATTCTATCTTCCTTTGACAACATTTTGTTTATCAACACAGTGACGTCACGGATGACGCAAGCGCTGTGCGCCGCTGCGCACACAGGAAACAAGTAAGTAATGCTGCTGGTAAATCTGTCAAATAGTAGGATGGATTCGAACAAAATTTGGTGTTAGTAATCCAAATACATCCACGCCTGTGCAGTGTGCATGCTATGTGCAATGCGATGCAGGTTTGCACTTACCAGAGCCAAAAGTTTAGTGTTATCACTTTTATTGGGACACACTGTATAACACAAAACTGCCATTTTTGATCACCCTGTCCCATATATAACATTATATACTGCGAACCATTCCCCTTGACGTTATTTATCAGTAGCTTAATCTCACCTTGCTTACAGACAACAAAAGCACAAAAGACCTTTTCAGTTGTGCGCTTGTGCTGAGAGATTAACAGTGAGACTTGTTCGTTGACGAGCAGAGCCAGATCACTCCAGCCGGTCTGTGGTGCTTCCGTGGAAGTGATGGAGACTGGTAGAGCCACAGGATGCTCTGTAGCTGATGTTGACGCTGTGATTAGCTGCTGATGAAGTAGCGCCAGGAACGTGGCACTAGCCTGACAAATACATCCATCAGTCAATGACACTGAGGTTCGTGCTAAGAACGAAAAGATTCTTAAGCTTCGGAAACTCACTATTAAGTAGCCGATAATTCGTCAAGCTTTGTTCAACTAATTTATCTGATTAATTACAATTGGAAATATAAAATTTTGGACATTTTAACATCACTAATTCCTTAGGCCATGCTTCAAGCTTTGTATATTTGCACTGCCTGTATGCTTCAATGTGGGTTAAATGTAAACTGTCTTGCATGCAGTTCAGTGTTCACTCCAATCCATGATCAATTGCAGTGTCAAATGCCTCAAGCAATTGCTCTTCTACACTATGAGGCATAAAAAAACACACCAAAAATGTTTTTCATCATTACTTGAAGAAAAGTGACCCAATTTCAATACGTTTTGGCACAAATATTCCTGATACAACTGGCCATCAAATGACTGTTTCGTTTCCGACCTCACCCACTGTCTGTTTCTGCACTATCTGGGTAAAAAAAAATGAACAAAATATTGCATTTTTAACCACTTTCGTATTATTGCTTAATCAAAACAACACACAAAACACACACTTTGTCCATACTTTCATCGTTTTAGCTAACAGTTTATCTAATTGTCCATTTTTAACTGCCTAAAAATGTTTGAAATGTTGGCCCACGAACATGGGCTCGACTTGGAGACACTTTCTCCATTCACTGATAGCAGCGTCGATAACATTCTGCTCCAGACCAATCCCGACTTCACCAATTGCTTCTTGAATTCATCAATATTTCTGAACGTTATGCCTATTTAATAGACGTGCTGCTGCACAACAGTCAAACCTTGTAATTGATTGGTTGTTGGTGGCCACATATCCGGGAAGATGAAATTTTATAAAGTTTTTTTTTGATTTTAATGCATATTTTGTCTGTTCTGTTTTTCCCAGGTAGTGCAGAAGCAGATGTTGGGCGAGGTGGGAAACTAAACGGCCATTTGATGACCAGTAGTGTCATGAATACGTGTACCAAAAATTAGTAAAATTGGATAACCCTTCTTCAAGTTACGGTAAAAAAAATTTGTTGTGTTTTTTTATGCCTTGCAGTGTATGTTCAGTGTTCAAATGGCCTACATGCAATTTCAAATGTCTTTCCAACTGCCCTGTCAAAATATAAAAGGTCAAAATGTACCTATCAAAATTAGTGCTACCAATTAAACACAAAATTTAAAACAGCATTGAAATAACCGTGTTCATAAAAGCACTGGTTATCAATAACCTGCTTGCCATTCTGAAATCTGAATCAGTACAAAATGGTGCTTCATTCTAACTACACACTGCAATGATTGCAATTTGCCGTTGTTCGTAATTAGCCACACATGGCAGATGATACATGGTTTAGAATGTAGATTGCATTGTAGCCTTCTTGGCTAGTGCTGTGTATTGTAATAAATGCGTTATTAGAAATTAATTATGGCTGTTATTTCCGGCCATTTTGTCAATCAGAAATTCAAAGTCATTTCCAGACTGTCAGTGTGTGATAATGCAGATAAAGGCAGAGAGTGTACAAATGAAGATATTACTGGACTGACTGGATTCTAAGCAAACCTGCTCATCAGTTGTAGATTTGCGTGACATCCAGAGCATCTGATCATGAAGTTTCTGACGCCGAGTCTGCTCGTCTGATAACTGTTCTCTCAGCTGTTGACATTCTACCCTCAGACGCTGACACTGGCAGGCTGGCGGCTCCGTTGACTGCTCTGCTTTTGACAAGCCATCACCCGACTCCTGAGTCATACAAAACACGATGGCTATTTCATTCATTCAATTACCAAACAAATGATTTAACTTAATCAACCAGAAATGTGCCCTAAAACATTCATACCTATAAATTTGCAAATTTCTTGATATTTGCTTCACATGGACAGTACCTAGCAGTGTTCACTCTAATAACTAAAAATCCAAAAACACATCAAGATGGGCCTTTGTAAAAATGGGTTTTACCCCAAAAAACCAAAACCCATTAATACTCACTAAACTGGGCTTTTTAAAAAACTGAGTCTTTTCAATGCTGACAATAGCACACCTGAATCAGTTTGTCCTTGGCAGCAAGTTTATCTCGGCAGACCTTCAGCTCAAGACGAAGTTTGTCAAGCTGACGCTGCTGAGCCAGTAACTGACACAAATACAACAGCAATTTCTTGTACTAATCAATAATAATAAAAAGTAACAAAACACTGAAACTTTGATATTAATTACTGCATTGTCCGACTACGATATTATTTAACAACTATCACTGGTCGCAATATCAAAAGTGATATCATTATATCTGTACAATGTGCACTATCATTATTTCAGTCTCGCATGTAAATTAACACACAACTACTTTCACGGTCAAGATTTTGTAAGTAAAATTCAGCACCAGAAATATTTCCAACATAGCCCTTCACAAAAAACTTTAAAATCACTTGAAGAAAAAAATAATTTGAGGTAATATCAATAATAAATGATAAAATAATGACATGATTACACAATTAATGCAGTAATTGTTATTAACAGTAATAGTTAAATATAAACTAAAAACTTGTAAACTAAACAGAAACAAGACGAAGCAACATACACTGGTATTAAGTGAACTATTAGATTTTCTGTAGTCGACAAATAGCTGGCGTATCTCTCGCACTGTGCTGGTCAGAGCCTTCACACTTGCTACTGCCGGCTCTAAATACACGAACATTACACTGTTCATAGCCTAAAAGTACTACTGCTAATAACAAAGCTGTGAGTTTGAAACTTTCAGGAAAATCTCCAGAAAAAAATGCAGTAACTTTCCAGCAAAAAAAATCAGCTTGAACTTTTCTACAACAGTGTTCAATAAAAAAAGCTGAACAAGCACTTATAAAAACTGAAAAAATGGACATTAAACATTAAGCTAAACCTAAAATTGGAAAAATGTTTCAGAAAATATTCAGTTATTCAATGTTGCAAGTTTGTCAAATCGCACAGCCCCAGAAGTAAGACCAATCAGATCTACTGACATAAATTATGATAACGTAATTGCATGTTACTGTTCTCACGCTGTCAAAACATGCCATATCCATATGGATGTCATATGAATTTGCTATTAGGGTAATTACTAACTTTTCCAGACATTTCGGAAAAAATTGCGGAACATGATTTTCTGGAAAAGTTATGCCCTGCGCACTCATTGAGTACTACAAGTACTGTTACCACTGGCAGTTTTGGCACTGATTCAACCAGCCAATTTTTCAGTAGTCGTTTCAGGTCAGATAAGTATATCACTCCTAAGATTAGTGCAAACCTTAGTACAGCGATTCCTTTGCGAATCACCACAGCTGACTTTTTAGGGTTGTAACATGGTCTTTCTGGCAACAAACTAACTGCACCAAAGCACTGAAGAGTTAATTTAGCCGTTTGTAATGGCTAAAAACATTTAATAAAAAATATACATCTAGACACTACAAATCAACAAACAGTTACCAAATTTCTCTTCAAAAAAAATTACTGAAATGGTATTTTTTACATACAACCAACCGCATGAGAATAACACACTATGAATAAGTAAGTGAAAAGTAACCAAGTAAAACATAAACCAACACACCACATTATGTGAAAGAAAACCTGAAATGCATCAATATTGAGTTAAACTGTAAGAACGACAGCTTTAGTTAATTGTCATGGCTGTAAAGTACAGCGACTAAGTAACATCAGAAACATCGAAGCAACTGAAGCAACCACTGATACTTGTGCGTGAAGCAGATTTCTTGTCAGGAAACTTATCAGAGTACGAGAGAATAAGCCTCAGCTCTGTCACAGCGCTGGCACAACCTTCGTCCAACAATGCCTGCTTTTTTCTCATCTGTTTTTGCAGAAAATGCAACAAAATAAAATTACCCCTGTACAAAACTGCAACTGTTTCCTCTGTGCCAGTTTCACATCATTGCACAACAGTAAAGTTCAAAGTAACGTGTGACACAAAAACAAAGCCACGTATCAAAAATCCGGGCTAACAAAATTTAGACAATGCTCCCTAGTTTTGGAAGTTATTCGCTGGCTGACCTTGCAAATGGCACAGAAAAAAGACTATAAAAATGGAAAAAAAATTCCAAATTTCAAAATCATGTAATCTTGATATTGCATCAGGTCACATATCATGCCATCATGTAGCACTCACTGACCTCTACCTACATAACAAATATCATTAAAACTGGGCAAACCACAAAAACTGTTTGTGGATGGATGAACGTGTTGGTACAGATGCAAAAACAGCTCTAGCATTCAAGAAATCTACCTAACAATTAGCCAAATGACAGCATTAATGTTGATCACTGTTATATCCCATCAGCAAGACACTGCAAATGGCAACCTAATGAGGCATAAGCTCAGCCGGAATTGCCACAGGCCTGCATCACCGATCACCGTGACTCTTAACACTGGTGAGTCTGGCAACAACTTGCAGTAGTAATTTTGCAGGTTCGCACCCTCACCCGAAATACCAACCCCTTCCAGTGTAAGACCTATCTAACACAACGTTAGTTAGTTATGGAAAAGCTTTACGGTTAGTTGGGGATAGTGCTACATACACTGGGGGTGTCCTTGTTAAACAGTTCCTCATTCCATCCAACGACTTTAGCACAATACGTGAGTATGACACAATGAACAGACAGAGAGAGAGTGACCAAAAATGATAATGAGACACACCACTAATACCACTACCACTACCACTAATATTAGTAACATTACAACAATAAGACTGACTACAACTACTGCTACAAGTACTACAACTACTACTTGACAGGACTACGTTATGTTACTGGTGGGAGAGACCCAGCTAATTAACTCAGACAGCAACTTGGCAGCAGTTAGCTGCATTTCAATCGCTGCCGTGGTGCCGAAGCGAGCGTGTCGCTTCACATTTATTCAGAATAAAGAGGAATTTAATCTGACCTATATACAGTGTTGAATGTGTCTTATAGCAGCATCCCGTAAATATTCTATGGCCCGTTACCTTCGCACCTAGACAACACCCCCACAGCTACCAGAGCATTAGTGGTGGAGTTTTAGCGCTCCATAGAAAATAGGGAAGAAAAATCTGAGGGAGACAAAGTTTCAACCAAACAATTAAAACTAAACAGGACAAAAATAAAATTACACAGTTACATCTTCAAACAGTCAGCCCAAAACCTCAACATGCACGAATTACACTGAAGCTTCAACCAACTATAACTAAAAGATCTCACAATACTGACTTTGGCATTTTCGGCTCTAAGCTGGTTGAGTTCAGTCTCAGTGCACTGCAGCTGGTCGGACAATTTAGCAGCCGCAGTCGTCTTTTCTTCCAGCTCAGAATTCAACTTCTTATTCAAAGTCTCCAATTCCTTCTCACTCCTGATCCATTCATTACACATCACTCACCACGATGTAGTTTAACCTATGGACTATATATACAAAAATTCAATGAATCAATAAATCAAAATGCACTTTCATGTTCACCAGATGGCATCACCGAGGCAGCATGAAACTGAACAAGACAAAACTAGCCAAGCCAGATGATGGAAACGCAATACAAACATGGTGATATTTTCAGCAGATGTAAATTTGCCAAAAACTACCACAGAAATAGCTGAGCAACTACGTTTAAAGCGCAAACTAAGTCATAATTACATGCACGTGACATGATCTGTGAAATAACTGGCAGGTTTCAGTGTAATTGGAAATGTCCACAAAATGAACAAAAGCGCATACCAGACTAGTTTGGACTTGACATACAATGCATGACGACGTTCACCGTCGCAAGATTCTTGCAGTTCTCTGTGTTCATGGCAAACATGCATTAATTACATATTTATTATGAAATAATAACAAAAAGTAAAGCTCTCAAATTAATGCACTAAATTAACACATTAAAGCTTTAATAAATTAATGCGCATTAAAAAATTAACGTGCATTAAAAAAATTAATGCACATGCGCAAATTTATTAATTTTACTACATTCTGAGAAATAAAAGTTGTCAACTTCATTATTTGTGGTTATTTGACAATCGAATAAATTCAAGTAACTAAACTGTATAGTTGCTGTTCGATCACTATTGTGAATAAATAATTATTTAGATGACAAGCTAATAGATTTCTATGCTAGCGATTACGTCACGCGAGCCCCCCAAACGTTGCAGGGCCTAGGGTAACCCTCTACTCTCCCTTACTATGGGCCTGGGTGTGTTAATAATGCTTTAATTAATGCGTTAAAAAAATTAACGCAGTGCGTTAATGCATCAAAAAAAATTAACGCTTCGACAGATCTAATAAAAGACAAACAACCAATAAGCATATGCACAATGTAACCAGTATTCCAACAGAGATACTGACGATCAAAGTGCCAAAAGGATGCATTATAATATGGTTAATATTAGCTATATCTGACCATAATGCAAAATAATACATGAATTATATACGCAATTTGCCATCATTCATTCAGCAGTAACATTTCGTACAGTCATTGTTTAGCTCCAGTGACAAACCAAACATTTAATTTTGAGAAGTGCACATCCTGCTTGTCAAAAGTTTTCATGAAAAATTGCTAAAGTTCACTGCCAATCTGCGCAAAATAAAATTCACCAAACCTCACAGTTGATGTAATCATACCGTATGTGATCGGACAGTTCCTCAACATTCGCAAACGCCTCCAACCGAGCGGTCTTTTCTGACTGCAGCGAACTTTCAAGATCGCGCACACGAAGCTGCAGCGAAATAAACAACAAAATCATACCCAATGCCGTAACCACATAAATTATATTTACCTTGAATTCATTAACAGAGAGACAAATAAGCCAATGTCAACTGAAAAACTAGTATGTGCTCCACCAAATAAATAATCATCTGTAAATAATTCAATAATGGTGCTAACAGAAAGACAGAAATGAGACTGCAACTTCATTCACTTAGAACTATACTCACAAACTATCACAGCCATGAACTCTTCTAAGCAACCATCAGTCTCACATTACTGAAATAAAAGAAAGGTAAAGTTGGACGTTGTCAGTTGTCTTAGAGCTCTGCAACCCTAGCAGTTGGTGCTCATCTCTGACTGAATGACCCTGAGACAGCAATAAGCTACAAAGTACAAATACAGCTCAGTTACATGAGCAGTAAGCCAGACGTCTTCCACGTACTGCTGTTACTTTCTTGGCGATTCGGCCAGTACCAAATTATACTGCTTGGTGACAGAGGCACCTGTGTGAAAAAAAGCCTAGGATTGTACATTGCTCGATAATTAAATAACCATGAGTCGTCAAATCATGACATTGTGATCATTATTCCAACATGCTGTTCCATTAGACTACCAAGCTCTGACATTGGCAAGATCTATATGCATAAAAATTCCAGCAGCAAAACTGCCAAGTATTATCCAAGTACTAAACATGCTGCATTTATCGTAAGCGATAAAACTACTCAGTGGCTACTTAGACTGGACAAATAACGAATATTGTGTTGTAGCGGACCTGAAAAAGTTCACAGCTGAATTTTGTCTGAATGTGTGAAGCCCGTTCAGCCTCGATCGCTTCCTCTAAGGCTGTGATGTGATTGGACGACTGACTAAGCTCTGTAGTAGTGCTGGCCAATCGATCGCTCATCGCATCCATATCCTGTTGACGTTTATGTGCTTCATTCACCAACTGCTGATGTAAGCCTGTTACACATATGCATACAGTCACACAAACACACACTTTTTTAATGACCACATTTCCATGAAAACTAGTGACGTAAACAAGAGGACTATCTCAAGACCAAAAAAAGTAAAGTTCAAAACCAAGAATGAGTGAGTGAGTAAGTAAGTAGGGTTTAACATCCCACCCAACACAGTATAAGTCATTTCAGGAATGACCTTTCCAGAAAAAATGCACAGACACATAGTAATGGAACAGTAAGTTTAACATTAACAGAAACACAAAACACAAAAAGAACAAGCGAAACCTAAAATTAAAAGAACTCCATTATACGTGTGCATATGTAATTAACACAATGGTAGTTCTAATTATCTTCCCTGTTATCCTCCAGATAGACATCAATCTCATAATGCTGTCTATTGCAGAACAGAGGGGAATCCAACACCAAAAACAGTAGAACAGGCAGTTCAGGACCAAGATTAAACCACAAAACTTGAGATCAAAACTGACATCAAAAAACACCAAGACTAACAACATAAACCATTAGCAGCAGAAATAAACAAATAATACAAACAGTACATAACGGATGCACCCATTCAATAATTAACTCTACATCCAAGACACCAAAACCTACATCTTTAAATCACCAAAACATCTGGCTCTAAGCACAGTACAATTCTCTCAGCTGTAACTGTGTGAACATTTCACTCTATAAAACCAAAATAAAGATACAAAGAAAAATATTTGAACCATATCTTAAGCTAAAACATCAGCCGAATGGTCGCTATTACCTTTAAGTCGCTCAATTTCTAATTCCATCTTCTCAATAATTCTGTAAAAAAACAACCCATTAACCAACCCACTAGAAAAACAATTATTTCAATAGCAACAGATTTAGCACCACTACTGAAACGTTTATTTGTCAAAAAACACAGAAATGAACAGACAAACAAAAGGAGAATACATACAGATAAAAACACCACAGTCAAAATAAAACTACAAAACAGAAAACCTACAAGTTTACACAACAATCAAAGTTTACCATAGTTACTTTCACTGTCGATTTCTTACGTTATGATAATAATGCCGCTGCTAGAGTGTACCCACATCATCTGATAAATGCAGAACATGCCCAGTGGCTACCTACTTGATCAATTGTTTTGAGCCAGCTTAAATGAGCAGCTATAGCATCCACATTCACTATCAGTCTATCACCATTCACTATTATCAGTATTATCAGGCTGAGTGGCTGGTTACATACAGGGTGTGCCAGAAAAAATGACCCAAGTTTTTTTGTCAGAACTTCGTCAAATCTCCACCAAATTTGATAATTTTTGGCACACAGACAGCCAAGACGATAGAATTATGTAAGGCATACTCATTGTCCACCTCACATAATTTATGTAAATGCACTACCGTGTAAAACGCAAATGCTCCAAATTGTTACATTAAGCGGTGATTATCAGTATTAGATTGCTCACTTGTGCATTATCAATTCCACAAAGGACACCGTAAGATTTAAAAATTTTGTGGTATTAAACATTTTATGCTGAAAACAGCAGACAACAAAATAACTCATTGATGAGCATAAAACACATTTTATCCATGAATGAACTACTGTGCATTTTGATCAGCTGATCGTTAATGCCACTGTCAGCCGTGGCATCATGTCAGAGGCGTCATTTCAGTAAATTGTTGCGGTCTTAGTGATCCTTGGGGGTCTAAGTCTGTGTTAACGTATTGTTTTTGCAGCAGTAACGCTGTTTCAAAGGTACGATTTACAGGAAAAAAACCAAAATCGTAAATCCTTGGGGTCCATAAACCCTTCCATCCCCCCACATAAATGACGCCCCTGCATCACGTCTAAGCCATTGTGTACACTTTGGACATAAATTCTTATACTTTGGAAGCAAATTGTTACAAAAACTTATAATTCTGCTGAATGAATCAAATTTTGGTTTACTGCATGCTTCGTAAGTCATTAGAACATTTACAAAGACAACAACAGAGCATTGTGTAACAATTTGGAGCATCTGCGTTTTACACAGTAGTGCATTGACATCAACAAGGTGAGGTGGACAATGAGTACACCTTACATATTTCTATCGTCTTGGCTGTCTGTGTGCCAAAAATTATCAAATTTGGTGGAGATTTGACAAAGTTCTGACAAAAACAAGTTGGGTCATTTTTTGGCACACCCTGTAGAAACTGAGTTACAGAACCAATTATTATGACTGACAGAAAACAAAAAAGGACCTCTGTTTCTGCAGCAAAGCTGACTCAAACTCTTGTTTTCCGGCTTTTAATAATGCAATGTGGCTGCCTTGTTCAGTCAGTAGCTTGTCCTGGTTGTCACAGTCATAGTTACAGCAATACGGCTACAGTATGAGAAGATGATAATCTAATCACAATCTAATCTAAAAACAGTTCAGTATAGCCCCAGCAACTGTCACTCACATAATCATTGTGAATCAAAAGTGTTGTGATGGCACCACCACCAGTAAAACAATATCTAATGATCTGCACTTCAGCTGTACTAGCAGTTCATTCAACACTGTTTTACTCATGGTGGCATTGTGTTGGGCGTTACAATTTTATGCAGTCTGTACAAAAATCTGGTCCAAAAATCATCATCAATTCATCAACAAAATAGACCGACAGTTTCTTTTGTAACATCCAGTGCCAACCTTTTCTAGCAAATCTGTTATTAGCCATTTACCCCATTTGATTCTCTTTTTCGATTAGTACTTCAGAACATGTCAACCCTCTTAATTCACACATTCCGATCAGGTTGTCTCAAGTGTCTCCACGAACGAACAGGTGGTTAAACAAAAAATGCATAACAGGAAACACTGTAAAGTTAAAACAGAAAGAAACTCTATGGTCTATGCCAATCCCCAGCCATCACTGAACCAAGAAAGCACAAAATACTGTACTCAACAAACAACTGATACCTCACTTACCATTAAACCATGCAGATTATAATAAGAAATTCCAAGACATCTAACAATTGAATACACCTGATAAAGAATAAAATATCAAAATTCTGAGTAAAACAAAGGCCTGAGGATGAGGCAATCAGACCTTTTTCTCAACTGTGGTGCTCAGCTGCATTAAGTCCTGGCCAGCAACTTCTGAAGCTGATCTCAGTTCTGTGATAGTCAAGTTCAGTTCCTCGATCTTGCCTGACCAAAACCAATCAAACGTCTCGCAGACACTATAAAGCACATTGCCAAACAATACAAAATATTACTTGACTTGTATGGCTTAATTTAAACTGTGAATTTTATGAACAGAAAAAAATTAATTTAGACTGAATTCTAATCATCTGAAATCATTAATAACTACTGTTACTGCTACTGCTTTTAGTTTCTGTTTAACAAGCTAATTTGTCTTTAAAATCACTAACGTTAACTCTAATTCTCCACAGTAAATTTCAAAACCATCAGAAACAGACTTCTTACTGACAAGATGCCCCACTGCCCCTACTGATACAAAACCAACAACATAAACACTAAAGAGATACTATAATGAAAAACCGGTTTTAAAATTTGTGGTGCTAATGCTTACATACTTTGTAGATTCTTGGCTGTTTCAGCAGTGGCAGCATTGTGGTCAAGTCGTTGGCTGTGTTCTGCTGCCAGTTCTTGGTTCACCTTCACCAGCTCATACTCCAAGTTCTGCCTCACAACCCCACCCTTCTCCAGCTGTGAATGAAGGTGTGCAACTTCGGCTGACAATCGATTTATCTGACCCAGCAGCAAAAAAAAATTTTCACCACGAAAACCTTAAATTTGTGTCTGTGATCAGTTTATTCTTAGACAATTGCTTATTCTTTACAGTTAAGCTTGGTTTCCATGATCCGCTGCAATGTACTAAATATGCAATTTGTGAAGTGTATTCAATAGCACCACTTCTATCCTTGTGCCTTGGCTCTTGCACCATTTGCATCCCTTGCCATGCATTTGCTGCATACTTTCTTGTCTTTAGTACTCGACTGTGTGATTTCCTGTGGCATCGCTCCCACCAGTTGCTCAGGAAAAGTACACAAAGAACTTGCACTGTATACAACAAAATGAATAGAAGACAGATGTTATGCCTCATCTTTTTCACCTCCTGATTAGCAGCAGACACTGCATCAAGTTTTTCATTCTCAGCGACATTCAGCTTCTTCCTCAGCAAAACCATTGAGTCTACACACAATTATTCAAATCGGCATAAACATCTAAAGTAAAACAGTTTACAAAATAAATTTTACACTGTAACTGTTAGTCTAACACAAAAAATGTTCCCAACTATACATAACAAAAGGTTAATACAATACTCAAAAATATGAAAACAACTGTGAACTTTAATGCAAGTATATGATAACACAGATGTGCACCATTTATCAGCCTACGTATACATAGCTGATATCTGTGCAATTGCAGACACCAGTGCTAAACCGCTGATATCTGTACTGGCTGATAATCGGCTGATTTGGAGAAAATCAGCAGTAGCCAATTTTGCACTATTATTGGTGATGAACTATAGAGCAATACACAAAACTGCAGTTGATCCACAGCAGTTCAACTAAAAATTGTAAAGAAATATTTGACAATAACTTTTATTTTTCAGCAAGCCATCAGCACTTCTGTTAATAGAAATGAGAAAAAATCCTATTCATTTCATCAAAATCAATTTCAACAGTGAGTGCATTTTGCAACTTTGTGCAGCATTTGACCAATGACAGGCTGACACATGCATCATATTACAGTGCTGATCTACAACCTTAAAAACTTAATACTCGCTCGAGCATTTACCCAGTTCATGGTTCTCTTTGTTTGCATCCATGGAGGTAAAGTAAAAATCTGTAAACAATCAACAGACTTCACAGTTTAACATGTTTATCAGTCTAATGGTTAGGATGTCGAACACAAGAATCGCAAAGTTATACGTTCGACACCAGGCTATTTCACTATCAAGTAACAACCCTGGATAAATTGTTCAACACCACAGCCTATCGGTGCGAGGCCCTAATTTGGAAGAAAGGGGCTGCCGACTAATTAACCAAATCCATATCCAAATGAATAAAACGATATAATTCACCGAATTCATCGAAGCCACCAGAATTATTAGTTACTGGTGACCTAAGTAAGCACAGGCAATGCTTCTTTGTGTCGTATGTTTTGTTTTTTTCTCTGTCTTTTATTTTCTCTTTTTATGTGCGCTGTACTGTTGTTTGCTACCTTCTGGGTGAATAAAGATGTATATATATATATACATATAACGCATACTATCCTAATAACTAAGGTTAACTATGTGTTAAAGCAAAGCTTTAAAGAAAAAAATGAAATTTAGATGCATTACTTAAATTTAACAAAACACAGTAAACAGCTAAACGTCCTTTAATGATAAGCAGCTAATTACGGTGCAGACCTCAAGACACTACAAGCCTAAACGAATCAAATTTCACGCCATCTTGTTTGTAAACAAAACATGCAATCAGAAACAATAAATAAGTAAGGTAAATTTGAACTTGACAGTCTCGTCTTTCTCAGTAAGGTTCGGGGAAAAGCTAGGTTCTCGGTGTCAAGTTTTATGCTGCGTTTTATTAGGATCGTGAACTCGTGTTCACCGTGACAATTGAATCAACTCTCTCCGCTGTGTCACACTATCAGTCACTCATTATATATACGTCCTCCACTGTATTGACTTCGCTGGTAGAGCAATGCTGTATTAAATCTACACTGAAACAATGTAAAACAATGTTAAATAAATTATATATGTCGCAGCAAATTGGCAATTTATCTGCAAAAGAACTCATCCGGAAAGCAAAGCATGTGAGGGAAGCGGAAAACAGGTCTAAAAACTGGGAGAGCAAAGCTGAAATCGGAAATGAACAAATTTGAGCTAATGCTCACGAGACGCGCGAAAGCCTATAGCAGTTCCGGTTCAGTAGTTTAGATGAAAACTGAGGTGTTCACGCTAAGTTAATACGGTATACAAATACCAAATTCTCTACGATAGTTCCGTGGCGCCACCTTGTGAATGATATAGACCTGTGTCGCAGCCTGAAAATCCATAAAACCCCCTATTTTGGCGTTCAAGGTCATTCACGGTCATTGAATTCGGCGCCAACCGAAAGCCAGTGTTCGACTTCCTATTAGTGATTAATAGTAACTTAGGCCCTATCTCGCACAGTTACTGAGATACAGCGACTTATTAGGCAAAAATCGCTAATTTTCCCACCCCTTCTCATTTAGCGCCCCTGCTCGGAGTGACCCCTTTCGAATTTATGGAAAAGCTTTACGATTCCTAAAGCTAGAGTCTTCCAGGCACCCGACGGTGAAGATTTGGTGATCCTAGCTTGCACCATCTTTGACTGATCCACAAGTGTGACAGACGGACAGAATTGTAATGGCTAAGATGAGCTACAGCAGTAGCTGCTGTTGCGCATAAAAAGCCTAGCTAATGCAAATCGAAAAGTGCAACAGCAATGCACGTTTGAAAGCCCAGTAAAACAAAGTCCGAGTCAATCGCCAGAGGGCGCCAGACGACCAGCGGCAAATTATCTGTAGTGTTTTTACACGCAAAAGCAGCTACTGCTTTCAGCGCGTCTTAGCCATCGCAATTCTATCCGTCTGTCCGTCACACAGGTGGATCAGTCAAAAACGGTGCAAGCTAAAATCACCAAGTCTTCACCGTCGGCTGCCTGGAACACTATAGTTTCAACAATCGTATAGCATTTCCGTAAATTCGAAGGGGGTCACCACGAACGAGGGCGCTAGGGGTGGGGAAAATTTGCAATTTTTAGCCAATAAGTTGCTGTATCTCAATAACGGTGCGAGATAGGGCCTAAGTTACTATTAATTACTAATAGAAAGTCGTACACTGGCTCTCGATTGCCATCGAATTCAATGACCTTGAACGCTAAAATAGGGGTTTTAATGGATTTTTGCTGATTTTGGGCTGCGAGACACATTTCAAGAGTGAATCGCGCTGAAATCAATTGAAATAGACATGGAGAAGCTGCGTATGAAAGTTTCAGCATTGAACGTAGATTTTGAAGGTCAAAGTCTCGATTTTCTAGGTTCAAGGAAACATGCACACAAGGGCATCAAAGAGTGGTACCCCCATAAAGTTGCTATTTTTCAGATGTTTGCCAGTCTTTCGTGAAAATGGTTGCAGATAAGCATGGGCATGCTATAAGCTTTCACGCGTCTTGTGAGCATTAGCTCAAATTTCTTGTACTCGTACTCACCAGAGGGCGCGACCTATCTCGCTCAGCCAACGCCGTATTGGCTGAAAATCCCAAACTTTGCCTACCCACGTCTCATTTAGTGCACTTGTTCGGGGTGACCCCTTTTGAATTTATGGAAAAGCTATACGATTCCTGAAACTAGAGCCTTCCATATAGCTGACGGTGAAGATTTGGTGATCCTAGCTTGCACCTTTTTTGACTGATCCACAAGTGTGATAGACGGACAGAATTGCAATGGCTAAGACGCGCTACAGCAGTAGCTGCTATTGTGCGTAAAAAGTAATCAATCAGAAGTTCTCATCAGAAGCTAATTTAATCACAAACGGAACAGACCAGAAAATGTACAAGTTAGCGCTGTTGTTTATCAATCACCCAACAATGTACATAAACAGAGTACAGCAGGCATACAGCTGCCAAGACATACACATGCTTCAACCATACATGCAGTGGCATAGATAGGCCGCGTGCACACACAAGATGACCAGTCACGGCTTAGGACAATGTACTGTACCACCAGATGTGCTGTCTGTTGTCCAAAATTCATTTGCGGTCATCACTCTACCCCAAACTCAGCTGCAGAAGCTTACAGCATTCCCCAAGCCCCTTAGTTGGTGAAAATGGGGGCTTGCTGCCTCCTCCCCCAGAATCCCTCCCCCTTTCAGCCTTTGGCCTCTAATTTTGGCCCTTTAAGAATGCAGCACCAAAACAAATTACTAGCTATGCCACTGCAAAAATGCTCAACGTCATTCCAATGCCATCCCACAACCAACATTGCTACCATAACTCTGTACATTAGCTAGCGAATGAGCATGAAGGATAATACAGTCATCGAAAAAACTGCGTGGCAGTTTACTGTGATAACACTGCTACGTTTTGCACTGTTTTATCCACTAACAAGATAATGTTCATACGAACACAGAGTCTGTCCAATGTATTTCGATAGTTTACAGCATATGTCTGTATAAATATAATCAGTGAGCTGTTTAGACTGGTAGAAAAAAAACAAACAGTTTAATTTCAAATTGTACAGCAGCAATGATCCTTTCATCTTTTTCTATTATTTTAACAAAACAATAAACACTGTCAGTCACGAGACCATTTGATTCGTCACCAGCGTCACTCTAAATGGTCCATCGTCACCATACGTCTATCTTACTCCGTTATGGAGATATTGCGCCTCAAACATTGGACGCACGGATGTAGACACGGAAAGAAAGATGGAAGAAGGGAAAGAGAAAAGGGAAGGACAAGGGGAAAGAAAAGGAGAAGGGGAAGGGAAAGGGAAAGTGGAAGGAAGATAGCTTAAGAAAAGTTGGATGCACGGATGCACGGACACTCAGGTGATTTTATACTCTGTCCAATGCTATGCATAGCATTAAACAGACGAAAAGTGCCGGTGCTCATTTTACACTGTTTTACGTCCATCTACCCAGTATTACCATGCAACCCAGCAAAAACTGTGGCAACATTTCTGACGGTCCACAGCAAAGTATTATTAAATAAGATTTCAAACATCCAAGGACGAATGTGCTACTATGAACATGAATGATGCACTGCTGTAGAAAGTGAATATTTCTAACACGGCTTAAGAAACTAATCCATTTAGGTTGACAAGTTACACTAAACGCCACTCACTACTTCTTCCTTACTGGCAAGTGTTAGCCTGACAAGCTAGTAGTGTTTACAATGATAATAATTACAAAGATAAATTCTTCTCAATTACCACGATATATCAAAATAAGTCAAGTGGTTCTTTGACAGTTATATTGTAGGAAAACATCCTACAAAGGCCTGTAACAATCTTGTTCCAACAACACAGTAGTTGTGTACTACTAGTAAGAGTGCTATCAAAAGTAAACTGTCACAGCATGTGAATTGCGAACATATAATATATCTCTCCATATATATTTATATGTATTGTATATATAATTTGCCACATATACATTTATTGCAAACTTGCCATACAACAACCAAGTTTTGTTTGTAAAATGCAAAATCCAACAGTTGATCAGTAAAGAGTTTTAAAATATCTGAACATACTTTTCACATATACAGATTTATTTTTCTAATTGCACATATTTTGTTTCCTTACTTATGTGTTTTTGGCTTTCTTTCAACTTTCTTAAGATGTTCAGAAATAAATATTCAACATTGCAGTTACTAAATCAGTAACAGTTATGCACGGCTTAGTCAAAAATATTATATACATTCTCACAGAAATTATTCAAAATACCTAAAACAATCAAAGGCATTTGATAACTCCTCAGCTCTACTCTAGTAATCCAATGCCAAATGAAACAAAAAGAAACAAATATCAGTGCAAAAATACTAAATACACACACGTCTAATTAAGCTACACTTTCGCTGTCAGTAGTCTGCTGTCGATGCAGTTAATACCGTTAATAAATATAATGAATGTATGAAATGCCGTCCATTCAGTGGCACGGAAACACACATATCGTCACACTAGCACTGATCACATACATAGAGCTTGAATCGCGACTGTTAGTTGAAACAGGCTACTAATAATACATCTGTGGAATATTGGACCTGTGACCCAAAAATACCGGTACAACTCGATAAGCAATAAAGCATTCCAAAAGCCACCTTGTTCGTCAGTAAGTAACACAGCCACAAGAGCATCCCCTGCAGCATGCACCGGTGATGCAGAAATGTGGGAAAATGCCAAATAAAAACAGAAAAATGGCTTAAATCGGCTGGACCATCTTCATGAGCAGTGGCATCATGGGTTTAAAGAAAAACTTGGGGCAAAAATTTTCTGAAAGACAACTGCACATTTCTGACACAGAAGATTACAATTGCCCAAAATTTAATGTTTGTCCCTAAACTACCGCAAAACAGAATACGGATGTGCTATGGATGCGGGTCACCATAGCAAATAATACGATATGATATGATTTCCAGCGCCAAATGTTGTATTTCTGGAAGAAAACTTCACGACCATCTGAAACTTGGGTGTGATTGCCACCGAGCCATAACACCACTGCCCTTGAAGTCAAAGTCAACCAACAATAAGGCATCGTTCTCAAATCAATACTGGCCCACGGCTGCGGCAGCAGCTGACAAGATGACTCGGAAAGCGATGACCAGGGAATGCAAGACCCACAAAATCGACAACAAGTCCTAGGAGGTCAGGATGGTCTAACATGGAGACATTGTCGCTGCTGCTAGTCCAGTAGAATGACCGAACTATCGACACTGTTGGACGTCTTGATGACCGGCTGCCACGGCTTCCGAGCGCCGCGACGGATTGCCAGTGTCGTTATCTGCTGCTTGCGTCGCTTTCTACAGAACACAACGACAACGACAAACAACAACATGGTTGGAACACCTGAGCACATACCCAAAAAACCTTATGAGTGTTACTGGGTAAGCCCACCTAAAACACAAACTCACCCCAAACTTAATTATTATGGTCAAGTTGTCAAAACTTAAAACTAGAGCAGTCGAAGCGTTAATTTTTTAATGCGTTAACACACTGCTTTAATTTTCTTAACGCATTAATTAATGCATTATTAACACACTCAGGCCCGTTGAGAGGGAGAGTGGGGGGTAAGTTACCCCGGGTCCCGCAACATGTGGGAGACCTCGCCTGTAGAATATAGAAAGTCAAAAACACATTTTAAACATATAATCAACAACAACTGCCATCATAGCTAGCGTAGAAATCTATCAGCCTGCCGTCAAAATAATTATTTATCTACAGTAGTGATAGAATGGCAACTACTGTTTAGTTACATGAATTATTCGATTGTCAAATAACTGCAGTTTAACGGAATATTGAAACTTTTGCTTAACGAAATTTAGTAAATTAACATAAATTCACGTATGTGTATTAATTATTTTAACGCATGTTAATTTTTTAATGCGCGATAATATATTAACGCATTAATATGGTAATTTGACAGCTCTACTTAAAACCTAAGAGTTTGCTTAGTTTTAGATATTTACTTTACATGAACAGTATTCAGCAGCGCTCATTTTAATAACATGAAACTCATGAAAACCCCAAAACCCACCAAGTTGGGCTTTTCTAAAAAATCTCAGGTTTAACCCAAAAATCCAAAACCAAATATAAACCCACCGGGATGGAAATTCAAAGAAATGGATTTTTCAACTGCAAAAAAATAATCCACTAATACTACTCTGTAGTTAGTTTAACCAGCCACTTTCAGAGGCAGCCTACTTCAACTGAAGTCTACTGTATTTACAGGAATATGACATACGAGCAGCAGAATGCCATCATTACTTTGTTGACTCTACCAACATCACTGACGTGTTCCAAGACAATGAAAAACCTGGTGGAATTCCTTATCTCTTTGAGGTATCTGCCATCCCCTCTACAGTGTGACTCAGAAAATTGTACCCCCATCTGTGACGTTCTGAAATTTATTTTTTGAAAACTTAAAATTTTGATCAATTTTTACAGGTAAATTCTGCAGTCAAATATACTCCAAACTGCAACACAGAAAATGTGCAAAATATTTTTAAAATCTTTTAGTCTGAGAAAAATACATTTTTGAACACGTTAGGGGGTAAAATTTTCTGACTCGCATTGTATACAATAAACTAAACCCTGAACGTTTGTATTCAGTGCCCAACCCCCCCCCCAATAAACTAAACCCTGAATGGCTTACAATACAATTACAATTGATGACTCTCTGGAGGATAGCAGGGAAGATCATTTATTTGGCTGCGAGCGCTCTTGAGGTCTTCCCTAATTGGGCGCTATACAAACTGACATATTCATTCATATTAGAACTACCACTATGTTAATTACATATGCACGCGTATAATAGTGTTCTTACAACTTTAGGTTCTCGTGTATTGCGTTTCTGTAAAGGTCAAACTTACTGTTTCGTTATTATGTGTTTGTGTGTATTCTGCCTGAAAAGGCCATCCCCGAAATGACCTATATTGTGTCAGGTAGGACGTTAAACCCTACTCACTCACTCACTCACTTACAATACATCAGAACAACAACAACAACAGCAAGTGGGTGAGTGTTTTTCCGAGCAGCTGCAGGGACGTGGATGGTTACCTGAATGCAGTGTCCGACTTGAAGCAGACATCGTCGAGTGTATCGACGCTGACGCTGGTGTGTTTTTTCACGCGAGGTCCCCCGGCAAGACGCCCACTGCTTGACACACCGCCGTTCTGCAGACTCACAGCTGACCCTCTCATCTGTATGTGTCACACATCCACACAACTGCCTTCACAACTGACTCAAGGTTGGTGGTGTGGTGCAGTAACGTCTTGTGTCCGATCAATGAAGTTCCTCCATCCAGGACACAGTAAGTTAACATTTGACTGTATCAGTACTTACATAACCAGCCACACAGGTTGACTCAGCCTTCTACCCGTCATGCGACAGTAAGGTGAGTATCAGCTTTTGAGATGAGTAATGATAAATGGCGATAGTAACACTAAATGTAGTACTACCCAATATACCTGACGGTTTAGGCAGATTTGTGTCTCAAGCCGACTGGCTTGGTCCAAAGGTCAAGAGCTGCCTGGTGCTGGTGCTACGTTAATCAAATAAACCAGCAGAAGTGAACTCTCGCAGTGACTACCACGGTGACATCATGTGAAGCACAGTCATTCACTAATTACTACTATTACTACTACTGCATAGAAATACTATAACAATTGAGATCTATAATAACTATGTTTGGCACTCACAAAAATATGTCTTAGTGGTCATAGGGTGCAATTTACAAAACGTCCTATTAATTTTCCTACGACTTCCTAACATCTTCCTCACTCTAAGTTTTTCCCAAGCCAGAACTTTGTTATTTTTTTGTAACTTTTGAATAAGTTTTTAAAAAATGATTTTCGAAGTAACATTTCATTTTAGAATTCTCTTAAGTCTGATAGTTCTTATTTTTTTCGTAAGTTTAACTTATAAACCTGTGAAAATCAGGTCATAGTTTAACTGCATCAGTGAAAAGGCCAACGCTACAGACTACGTGAATTTCAGACGAATACCTTTGGTTCCGTCGTTTTAATAGACATCTGCGGACGTGTGGCATCTGTGTTTAAACGCTTCACGGTTGGCAATGCTGTAACATGGACAACCATTGTATTAATAACATACATCCAAAAATGCAATCAATTGATGCCAAATGCTAGAACAAATGCCCAACATCAGATCTCACCGTGCACTATTTCTGTTTGATTGAAAAACACCAACGACACTACAGAACCCAGAGCAAAGCCACTACCCAATACACTTGCTACCAGATCATCTGTGTTACAGTGCCACAATCCTATAAAATATGAACACCACTCAACTTCCGATTAACCAAAGGACAATTTTACTACTAAGCATGTTATGCTATTAGCATACAGTACGACTGAGCCATCATCAAAGTCTGAAGGCATACTAGAAGCATTATTGTCATTGTACTATTGTGACAGAACTCATCACAGTCTGGTCTGTCCATCTGGCTGTCACACTCGTGGCCCTGCTTAAGCCACTGGATGGAACGGGATGGCATTCGACAGAAATACTCACACGACCCAAAGTTACACTGTATTACAGACAGCAATTCTGGTCCCTGATGATAACAAATCTGGGGGTGTCAGAAATCCACATCAAAATTTGCAATTTGAATTGTACACAAAGCACTGCCAACAGCAGAACAGTAACTAAAGAAAGCCTACCCAACAGCACCATTGCTGAGCTCACATGACTTACCATTACCCAAAATAACACATTTAGAATAATACTGCCTAGCACCAAATGTAATTCTGTAGCTCGCTACTATTAAAGGTCCATGGCCACCGCTGTCAAGCTCACTCGTGCAATTTATGTAGATTTAAATTAAGACATATAACCTCAAGTATATAATATGTTGATTTGAGCTTCATAAATAAACGAAATTAAAGTGCAATTTCAAACGAAATGCGGCATTACGTTATGTTAGGCGAAAAATTCTACATGCCAATATGGCATCGCGCTTTCTATGTGATTTTCGTAGATCATTGATTTCAAATGTAAATTTATCCATGTTGACAAAATGCTGGGCACTGATATTACTGTCAGAATTATCAGAACATTATGCAATTTTAGGAAAATGAATAAAATATACATGTTAATTATGGTGTCCATGGACCTTTAATATCATTCACTGTTATACAATATGGCCAACACAGACTCACATTCAGTTCCATTGGCATGCTCATATGCTCTCTTTCGTGTGGGATTATTTGCAGCACTGTTCACTGAACAAAAAAAACAGCACACACTCTATGATATAAAGCTTTGCTGTCTCCTACATACTGCTACACTTGTTCATTCATAAAACATTTACAGCATGATATCTTCACTGTGTGGACTGAAAGCTGAACTTTCCAAAAAGAAGTTCAACAGCATTAACCAGCATTAACCAACATTACAAGATCAGTGCACCTGAATCACTGTCAGATCAATGATTGCTCTACTACCCCAACCAGTCAAAACACGGTCCACAATTTTCCAACAGAAACAGCTGATCGCTGCAAATTACACACTTCATGTGGTGGTATTTCTACTGGTGATCCAACGACAAACCAGTGGCATTCTGACAGAGAATCGAAGGACAACTGCACTTATCCAAAGATACGTTTACAGCAGGGCTTTACAATCCCGACCATGTGCCACTGGTAGCATTTGATTCTGCAGATTTGATGGACATTCTGTGCATATTCATAAATCTGAGTGAGTATAGGTATAAAGCGACTAACCCGAGTTCTGGGTGGAGGCTGGGAACGCGTATCTTATTGGCGCAGGCTTAGATGTCGTTCGCGCCAGTATGGCGGGTTTGTCAACATCGACGCTGATGCCAAGCCGCGCTGACACTTGCAGCATTGACACTCGCTTCTTGGTACACAGACGACGAACAAGTTTCAGCAGATCGGGCAGACGCTGCTGACCTAACAATCACACCGTGAAACCACACCAGCTCATCAACAGGAAGTAACCCCAGTAAAGGTTAAAGGTCGTATATAGCTCCTAATGAGCGAACCCATCTCAGAGCTATGGAGCATCACTTGTCAGTACTTCACTGGCCATGGAATTCTTGAGCCCAACAGTTAAATTTAACCATTTCCGTAGAATCTCTACGAGTATACGTTTCTGCAGAATTTTGTGAAATTCGTTATTAGCCACTAACTACTTTTATTTTCAAATTTAAAATATTCCCACCATTGCTGAGTCATAGCATAATCAATCATTATTAAACATTTGACACAGAGAGTGACTGAGTGAGGTTTTCCTAGATAAATCATGCAAAATGTCCTCAATTTACTTAATAACTTTAGGTGGCCAACACTACAGCACTACTGTTTAGTGATCCTAGCAATATTAGAGTTAAAATTTCTAAACAAAAAGCCAAGTACTTGGTAAATATGGAATCACTGAGGCAAGTCTAACCAACTTCTTGCTCACATTTGCCAGGTGGCAGCATAGGACTGACTTGGCTGCAATTTGTAACTACACCATTTCTCAATAAAAATGTGCCACTTTTATTTTTCGAATAACTCCGTGAAACATTGGCTGATTTTGATAATTCTTGGCAAACAGCATCAGGAAGAAACTTGACGTAAACAACTGTAGTTTTGCCCACCTCACTCTATATCTGTCTTTACACTACCTTGTGAAATGTAGAAGTCGTAGTTTGGCTGTTTACAACAATGAATTCGTACTGGGGCGCGCATGTGTCAACTCAGAAAATCACTGAGACCACAGAATCATTGAAAATTTGTTACATATCGTATTTATTTCAAGATCGTACGTTGACGAACTGAAAGGGCTGATGAACAGCGAGTAAGCCGCTCTTGGTTGCACGTTATTGAATGTTCTGTTGACGAGTTGCTTCAAAGTCCACCGCTAGTGTTCTTGCTGAAAGAGGACATTTTGAGCACATGCAGTAACAAAAATGATGTGATGTAACACATAAGATGTTCTGAGAGATAATAACTGTTACTCGTGTTTGTCGCTAATCAATTAATCATTTTGAGCCGACGCATGCGCGACCCAGTACGAATTCGTTGTTGTAAACGGCCAAATTACGAGTTATGAATTTCACAAAGTAGTGTAGCAATTAAGCTGAGGTGAGCTAAAATATACTCATTTACGTCAAGTTTTTTTCATGATGTCGCTTGCTAAAAACTGTTAAAATTGGCCAATATTTCACAAAGTTATTAAAAAAATAAAAGTGGCACATTTTTTATTGAGACATGTTTGGGCTGGGCATTCAACTCACAAATCTCTCTTTGCTGTAAAGAAGTCAGGGAGCTTCATG
>Ga0209454_1000337_pt1 | contig 24833 bp, 28 predicted proteins | sample WorMetHERISLAND1_2_FD_187400 | JGI IMG/M metagenome (GOLD analysis project Ga0209454, IMG submission 187400) | Marine gutless worms symbiont microbial communities from Max Planck institute for Marine Microbiology, Germany - Olavius geniculatus... | ecosystem: Host-associated > Annelida >... | reverse complement strand
CGCCAACAGGTGCTGGAACGGCTGTTGGCCAATATCAGTGCAAAGGATCTTATAGGCAAGGAAGCGGTTGAGCAATATTTACGTGATCAGTACCGCCGCAACTGCAAACCAAATACCCTTCGACTGGGCCTTGCGTGGCGAAACCGGCTGATCGCGGCATTCGATCGGCTTTGCACACTTGGCATTGTACCGGTATCTCAGTCGCTTTAATCCGGCCATATCCGCCATTTAGCAATAACCTACCGAAGCTTCCTCTTATGCCCGGAAAATAAATGGGCTATGAGCGTAGGAAACTGAAAAAGGAGGTTGTTGCGATGAATGAAGATCGAAAAAAGCAGATTGCGGTATTCCGGTTCGGGGTGATTCATGAGTTTGTGGGCGGCGCGGTGCTCGATTATGGCGAACAGGAGCGGCTGCTGGGGGAAAAGTGCGCCCGCAAGTGGCAGATCCCCTTCTCAAACCGCACCCGGGTCAGCCGGGGGGCGATGCTCAACTGGATCAAACAGTATAACGACAGCGGCGGCAAGCTCGAATCCTTGTATCCAAAAGACCGGCAGGACCGCAAAAAGAGCCGGGCCATCGACGAGCATACAGCCGAAAACCTTATTGCTTTGAAAAAGAGCATGCCGCGAATCACGGTGCCGGCGCTGATCAAGCTGATGCAAAAGCGAAAGCTGGTCAGTCCCGGTACCCGTCTGAAGACCACCACCGTCTACCGCTTGCTGCATAGCCACAAGCTGATGAAGCCTGCGGTCGTGTATCCGGACCGGCGCAAGTTCGAAGCCGAACTGCCCAACGATCTATGGCAAAGCGACGTGATGCACGGCCCGCTGGTGACGGCCGAACCCCGCCAGAAAAAATCCTACCTGATTGCGTTCATAGACGATCATTCGCGTCTGGTGCCGTATGCGCGCTTTTACCTGTCCGAAAAACTTGAGGTCTTTCTGGATGCTTTTGAAAACGCGCTGCTCAAGCGAGGGCTTCCCCGCAAACTATACGTAGACAACGGCGCAGCCTATCGCAGCCGGCATCTGGAGCATATCACCGCATCGCTTGGCATCGCACTGGTGCACGCAAAGCCATATCAACCCCAGGGCAAAGGAAAAATCGAGCGGTTTTACCGCCGGGTGCGTCAACAATTTTTGCCCACAATTACATCAGCTCTTTCTTTGGATGCTCTCAATGAACAGTTCAGGACGTGGCTGAGCCAGGACTACCATGCCACGCGCCATTCGGCCATCGGGCAAACGCCAATGCAGCGCTTTGTATCCCGGATGGAATGTATCCGTCCGGCACCGGATAATTTGAGCGATCACTTCCGTGCCGTGGCCCGGCGCCGGGTGGCAAAGGATCGCACCGTCACGCGCGCCGTATTTGATTGTTTTAATGGTCTTCGCGGCTTCTTTCGCGTCGTTCTGTGAAGGCTGGCAAGGAATAATCACTAAATCCGCGCGGCTTACAGCACCAATTACGGCACTGCTGGCCACCCCTTCAAGATCGACCAGCACAAAAGGCGTTTGCTGCTGTGCCTGTTCGATCACGTCTAAAATATTGCTTTCGTTCACGCCTTCAAACAGGCGGATATTTTCCGGCGTAGCGCCCTACTTCGCCCATGCTGCGCCGTGTTGGTTCGGGTCTGCGTCGATGAGTGACACGCCTATATTTTTGGCCTGTCCCTGTCGGGCAAGCTCACAAGCAAGGACAACGCAAGCAGTTGTTTTGCCTGCACCGCCTTTGCTCGATGCGAAAACAATAACGGGCACCGGAAAAGCTCCTATCTGTCTGGTTATCCGGTTATCTGAATGATAACCACAACAAAAAGATAACACCTGGTTATCCATTAGATAACCATTTTTTCATAGCTGCGCTTGCCCAAAACGATTTTTGACCAGGCCACAGCGGATCAAGCCAACCTACGTGACTGCTCCCACCCTGACGAGAGGGGCATCTGTCAGGCTTTTCAAATGCCGGGAGCAGTCACAAACCACACCTTGTTGGTTTCTCAGGTCCCTTACGGTCATCCGATTGGCCTGTAATAAATCCAGAGGGCTTGAAATTGGGGTAAGGCTCTGGCTTGGAATTACTGGCCAGTTTTTCAATCTCGTTTGACAAGTTTCGCTTTTACGCATATAATGTACGTAAAAAATGTGAGGTCCAAAAAATGGAAACAGCAACCGTTGGCGAGATTCAAAAGAACTTTGCCGGGGTCTTGAAAAAAATAAAGTCCGGAGAAGAAATTATTATTACAAAAAGAGGCCAACCGATAGCCAGGATCACCGCGATGGTTGCCAAACAGGATATAAATTGGCCGGACTTCTTTGAGGAATGCATCGAAATACAAGGCAAACCTCTCAGCGATATCATTTCCGAAAACAGAGAGAATCGATTCTGATGGTTTATGTGGATACGAGCGTAATTGTTAAACTTTACGTCAAAGAAGCATACTCCAAGGAGGCGGCCGATTGGATCAGGGCCAACAATGAAGCCATCCCCAAGACAATTTTCCATGAGTTGGAATTTACCAACGCCATAATGTTAAAACGGTTTAGAAATGAAATGAGCGACAAGGAAGTCGGAATCGTTTTTCAACGGTTCAACAAGCATGAAAAAGAAAGCATATTTTTCAGCCCGCGGATCAACTGGTCAGATACGCTTACCCGCTCCTTGGAGCTTTCAAAAAACCACACGAAAACAAATGGATCGCGCTCGCTGGATGTCATTCATGTCGCATCGGCGCTTTCCATTGACGCAAACCGGTTCTTTACTTTTGATGAGAAATAGTCACAGTTGGCCGCCACAGTCGGTTTACAAACCGTAACTTGTATCCCCGAAATTCCGGCAGATTGATCACACAATCGATAAGCTCGAAGCTCATGATCGGTCATTTTTTTGAACGGCAAAAATGGGTCGCGGTCTGCGGCAATTGCACAGCCGGTGCAAATTAGCGAACATTTTTCTTGCTTTTGTGTTTATTCTGCCGATTTGACGTATTAGCGCCAACGTGGTTGGTATATTAACAACTTCAATTTTTCGGACACATTTACCGGAGGAGACCGATGAAAGAAATGGGAAGGAGGGAGTTTGTAAAGGCTGTGGCTGTGGGTGGCGCCGCATTGGGACTGGGGGGCATCATGTCTCATAGGCCCCAGGAGGCCTCTGCCAGCGGTAAGTACGATATCGGACAGTGTAAAAGCGTTCGGATCAAATGCATCACCGAACTGGGGTGGTATGACAGCAAAAAATTGTTGGGCCAGATTCTCGGTTCGCCGGAAAAGGTAAAAACCAGCCAGTGGACGATTCCGTGGGACCCCAAGAATTCCGGCGGAAGTTGCTCTCTGATCGATTTGGAAACCCTCGAAGGCCGGCACCACAAGTTTCTGCTGGATGCAGGCTGGAACCATCCGTACATGGAAGCGTGTTTCAAACGGGAAGGTATCGATAAAATGCTCAAGTCCGGAGAGATTGAAGCGCTCTTTATCAGCCATGAGCATCCCGACCACTTCTGGGGCCTGGAAACCATTCTGAAATACAATCCTGAAATAACGATCTTCATTCCCGGCACCTTCTATCCGGAAGGCATGCATTTTCTCAATGGTGCCACGTTTATGGCCGCCAATGCCAAGAACAACATTCCCCACCGTGGTAAGCTGATCCAATTCAAACCCGGACATATCAACAAACTCTATGACGGCTGTGCAGGTGTGCTGTTCGATCTACCCATTGTGGTCAGGGCCAGAGGGGAGCAGTCCCTCTACTTCAATGTGAAAGACAAGGGTATTGTCTGTGCCAGCGGGTGCTGCCACCAGAAGATACAGGCTACGGCCGACTTTGCAATCGACAAGATCAATGGTGGTGATAAGCTTTACGGCGTCTATGGCGGTCTGCATATCGCGCCGTTCGGCCCAATGAAACCGAAGCAGGAAGGGATGGTCAAACAGATGGGCAAGTATGATTTCAAGAAGATAGCCTGCAATCACTGCACGGGAGAGGCTGCCGTGAAGAAGATGATAGAACTCGGCTATCCTGTGGTGAAAGGCACCGCCAGATTCGGCTCGATGAGTGACCTGTATGTGGGCAACGGCGATGAGGTCTTTTTCGGTTAGAGATGATCTGGCCTTTGAGGCGCACCTTTTGGAATCGCTAATCGATACCCACGAAAAGAGCACCGAGACAACCGTTGAAACCGCAGTAGCTGACAGCAAATACGGCAGCATTGAAAATTATCTGGCCTGCCGGGATCGAGACATCAAGGCCCATTTCTCATCGCTGGAGCAGCCTCAAAAAGGAACCGGCACGAAAAAGGTATTTTCCCTAAAGAAGCGTTTACCTACAATGATGATACTGACACCTTTAGCTGTCCAGCTGGCCAAACTCTGAAAAGGCGCAAGTTCTTTAAAAAGCGTCAACACTATGAATATATTGCCACTGCGGGCACCTGCAACCGTTGCCAGCTTAAAAAGCAGTGTACAAAGGCCAAATCCGGCCATACTCTCAAACGCCATATCAGACAAGATGATTTAAAATCCATGCTCGAGCACGCGCACAGCCCGGAATCTAAAAAGGATATTAAGTCCCGCCAACATCTAATGGAGAGAACATTTGCGCAAGCTACTCGGTATGGGTACCAACGCGCAAGATGGCGAAGACTGTGGCGCGTTCAAATTCAGGAATACCTAACCGCTGCGATCCAGAACATTAAGATTCTATTGAAAGATGTCAAAGAGCCTGCCCCGGCATTGTCGATGCAGGTGGTCAAAGCGGTTGGTGACGAAGCAGGTAGAACGAAACCCTACGTCCTAAGGCAGCTATTTGCCCTGCATTGGCGCGATATCGCTGGAATCTGTCTCACCCTGGGCCAGAATACGGCTTGCCAACCAGCTGAGACCATCGGCTGAGCGGCAGTAAAACAAGATTGCTTGCGCTCCAAAAATGTCGATTCCAGTAACAAACCGTCAAATGATGAAACTAAACATTTAAATCCCGTCTGTTTCAGTTAAGAAAAAGCGTTTTGACCGTCCATTTTGGTGACGCGATGATCTTGCGCCAACTTTGAAGTTGCGATCACAAACCGCACTTTGAAAACAAACTTGAAAAAGGGAAGACATGAATAATGATCGTTCTAAATTAACCACGAAAACCGGAATGGGCCTGGAAATTTGCCCGCCGGTTTTCTGGATTTCAACAATTCTTATCGTTGTGTTCATTGTGCTGACCTTGATCAATGTCAAAACGGCCAGCACGGTGTTCAACGCGGCCAAGTTCTGGGTGTGTGAATACACCGGGTGGTTCTTTGTTATTGCCGTCAATCTGGTTTTGATCTACGCATTTTGGCTGCTTTTCAGCAAATACGGTCGACTTCGTATCGGGGGTCCGGACTCCAGACCGGAGTTCACCATGTTTGGCTGGTTTTCCATGCTCTTTAGCGCCGGCATGGGGATCGGATTGCTGTTCTACGGCGTTGCCGAGCCCATTTACCACTACATGGCGCCGCCCGCGATGGGTGTCGAAGCCAAGACCATCGCGGCGGCCGAGCTTTCCATGGGCATCACTTTTTTTCACTGGGGCTTGCATGCCTGGGGCGTCTACGCCCTGCTGGGTTTGGGGCTGGCATTTTTTGCGTTTACCAGGGGACTGCCGTTGACCATCCGGTCTATTTTTTATCCGGTGTTGGGTGAAAGGATTTACGGGCCCGTCGGGCATGCCATCGATATCTTAGCAGCCCTTGCGACCCTGTTCGGTTTGGCAACTTCCCTGGGATTGGGCGCCAATCAGATTGCGGCGGGGTTTAACTATGTCTTCGGATTGCCCAATACCCTAACCGTGCAAGTCAGTCTGATCGTCATTATTACCGCCTGTGCAACCTTGTCCGTGGTGGCAGGCCTTGAAGCCGGTATCCAGCGGCTCAGCAAGATTAATTTCGCCCTAGCCGGCGCGCTAATGCTCTTTGTCTTTTTGGCGGGGCCCACATTGTTCATTCTGGACGCCATTCCTCAAAATATCGGCAATTACGTGAGGCGCTTTGTCACGTTGGCTTTCTGGACTGAAACCTACACCCAATCGAAATGGCAAAACGGCTGGACGATCTTCTACTGGGCCTGGTGGATCGCGTGGGCGCCTTTTGTGGGGATGTTTATCGCACGGATTTCCAAAGGGCGGACCATCAAGGAATTTTTGCTGGGCGTCTTATTCGTGCCGGCCCTGCTGACTTTTGTCTGGCTGACTATTTTCGGCGGCTCGGCGTTGTATGTCGAGATTTTCGGCGCCGGCGGGATATCGGAGGCGGTCAATAAAAATGTCTCCACCGCCATGTATGCGCTGTTTGAAAACTTTCCTTTGGCCAAAATAGCGTCCTTTATCGGAATTGCCGTGGTCTGGTTTTTCTTCGTGACATCATCCGATTCGGCATCGCTGGTGATTGATATTATCACAGCCGGCGGACATCCCGACCCGCCGACCAGTCAGCGGGTTTTCTGGGCCAGTGCCGAGGGAATCTGCGCCGCGATTTTACTGCTGGGCGGGGGATTGGCCGCTTTGCAGACAGCTTGTATCGTCACCGGTTTACCGTTTGCGATCGTCCTGTTACTGATGCTGTTCAGCATGAAAAAAGGCCTGGATGAAGAATATGAAAAAGTCTATGGCCGGAAGTGATGTCAAAAGGAGGAAAAGGTTATGAAATTAAAATGTCCGGCGGCAATCACGGCCGCAGTGCTTTTGGTCTTGTTCGGCACAACCGCAGCCTGGGCCGAGCAAAAAACAATAACCCTGGCAAGCCTGGAATGGGAACCCTACATCGGCTCGAAGATGCCGCGGCACGGACTAACCGCGGAAATCGTTGTCGCGACCTTTAAACGCATCGGGTATTCAGTCGATATTCAGTTTTATCCCTGGGCCGAGGCCCTAAAACTGGGTGAAACCGGCAAGGTCGACGGTATTTTTCCGACATATCACTCAAAGCGTCGCGAAGAGCACTTTTTGTTTTCCGAACCCTTTGCGGCAAGCCCGTTAGGATTTTATAAAAAATCGGTGGTGGTGGCCGGACCGAATATCTCCCAGTTGAAACGGGCAGAAGAAAACATTGTTTTCCCCGAGGATCCCAGAATCAATCAAACCGCGGTTTTAAAAATGATGAAACAGTACAAATTCGGGGTGGTGAAAGGATATGTCAATACACCGGAGTTCGATGCGGCAACATTTCTCAAGAAAGTGGAAGCGGCCAGTGATGAAAAGAATCTGAGAAACCTGATCAACGGCCGGGTCGACCTCATCTTCATCGATCGTTATGCCGCCAAAAACATCATCGTTAAAAAATTTCCCTGGCATCTGCAGAACTACGAATTCATGGAACCTGCCTTGGACCATCAGCCGCTCCATATCGGCTTTTCCAAAAAGGTCGCCGGCCATCGGCAAAAGTTACAAGACTTCAACCGTGGGCTGATAATTGTCAAAGAAGACGGGCTGTTGAAAAGACTGACCGACACATATGGGTTGCGCAGCAGATTCTAAATTTTAACCGCGGACGAGAGCCCTGTTCATGAAGACGAAATTCATTGGAACAATGGAGATGGATTATGATTGACGTTAAGAAAATACTCGTTCCCACCGATTTTTCCAAATATTCTGACATGGCGCTTTCAGAAGCGCTTGAAATTGCAGAAACATTTGATTCAAAAATTTATCTCGTACACGTGATTCGCAGCGAAACCGGATTTTCAATTATGGAGACGTTTGATGAGCCGACTCAGAAGAAGATCCACCAGCAATTGGATCAAAAAACCGCAGCAGCGTTTAAGCGTCAAATAGAAAAGTTCCCGCTTAGTAAAAAAATAGAGATCATTACGGAGGTATCCAAAGGAGTCCCCTACAAAGAAATTCTCGAGTTTCAGAAACACATCGACCCGGATGTACTCGTCATCGGCGCGCATGGACGATCCGGTTTCGAAGATTTCTTCTTCGGCAGTACGTCCGAAAAAATCGTAAGAAGAGCAACTTGCTCGGTTCTCTTGGTTAAGTAAAGAATCCAAGTAGAAGTGCTGGCGAGTTGGAGTAATGGGGTGATGGAATACTGGAGTATTGGAGTCGAATTGATTTTGGAATTCGGATTGCGGAATTCCGATTTAAGAAGAATTGAGCATTTAGGATCACAATCGCCATTGAGTCCAAGTTGGCGATCTGCAATCTAAAATCCCAAATTGAATCACGCTAACACTCCGGTGTGTCAATAAATGCAGTTGGATGAAGGTTCATAGAGAGTAGGATCCGCTTGCAGACGCGAGTGGAGCGACAGGGAAGACCAGTGCTCCTCGCGGTTGCAACCCGCTCCCACAACGATTTGCCATGGCCCAAGGGTGAAATAGAAATTCCAGCCTTTGAGATAACTACATTGGGTATCGACTGATTATTGATGATCTATGGATGTCGCTCGGCTCCTTTTTTTTTAAATCGATAGAATACCTTCATTTGTCAATCTTTCGCAACGCTTCATGCGGCTTAAGCTTATCCCAATTAAACGTCACACCGATCTCGGCTGTGTCGGGTGCAACGGCGCGATGATTTTCGATAACTAGGGGCCGCGTCGTATACTCGTCAATGGGAAAGCCGTGCACCTCCAGCCAGCCGGTAATGCCGCCGCAATTGGAGGCGTCGGGCTGAATATAGGAAAGTCTCGCCTGGTCGCAGGCAAAGCCGAATTCATATATCGTATGCAGATTTTCACCCATTGCTGAGGCACGCCGGTGGCTTCCGCGATCCGGGCATAACCGGTATAATTGTCCGGAATGATCGGCTCTTCAAACCAGAGGATATTGTAAGCTTTAAAGGCTTCGGCCGCACGAGGCGGCGGACACGCTCAACGCCGGTATCGACAAGATCTATGATCTCGAAAAAGAGCTGGTCAGCACCCAGGCATGGGCCTGTCAGACCCACGCGATCGCGGTCTGCGACCGCGTCGTCTTCGAAGTCGGCATGGCCGCCTTGAAAGACAAGGGTCTCACGGCGGAGTTGATCGAACAGGCGGGCGGAATTTATCCGCCCGGCCAGTATGACGTGTTCGATCAGTTTGACGAACCGTTTCGCAGCCGGCTTGTAAACCTGGCCGCGCAGCTCGGGCTGCCGCGGCGGGCCGTGGCCACGTTCAAACCATGGCTGCTGGGCATGGCGATGACTGCGGCCCTGATGCTGCGGTACGATTACGATCCTGCCGACACCTTCGACTACGCGCTCTACGAGCAGGCCATGGACGAGAGCAAGGCCACGGATCATCTGTTCGATCCGGACGAGGCTTTGCGGCGGTACAGCGGGATGCCGATAGAGGCGCAAAAGTCAATGGCGATCCAGACCGTCCGCGAGGCGTTCACATTTGAAGGCGACGTCCCGCCGCTGATCGCCGCATGGAAGGCGGGCGACGAGGGATATATCACCCGGCACTGGGAAAGCTCGTTCGCGGGCCATTCCGCCGTCAGGCGGGCCCTGGACACAGCGCCGAAAATCGAGTTGACGCGCCGGATGCGCGGCGCGTCCGGACGGACACGGGGAACACGCTGTATGTGCTCCCGGTGTTCCACCTGGCCGGTGATGACGGCGTGCTCGAATTGTTCAGGCAGAACGGCTGGCGGGTGGAAAGAGTTGAGTGACCGCAGTTCTTGCGGTTGAAACGTTTGAAACACGAAAGCGGCCCGAAAGCCGCTTTCGCAACCAAAAGAAAGGAAAAAAAGAATCCTCGTCCGTTCCTGCACGGGGATAAAAAAGGAGGGAGATCATGAACGGTGAGCCGGAAAGGATCTTCATCAGGCACAAAGACACCGCAGAGCCGCTCTATGCGACTGCGGGGGCGTCCTCAGTCCGCGAAGCGGCCGAGATGGCCGCTAAAAACGGCGTAAGTTTGCGCGCCGCGAATCTCCGCGGCGAGGACTTGCGAGAGGCGGATCTGAGATCCGCCAGACTCCCCTACGCCGACTTGCGCGACACCGATCTGCGTTCCGCCACCCTGCGCAATGCACAGTTCGTCGATCCGGACGGACTGGCGAAAAATACCCCGGCTGTAAAGAAAGGAAGAAAACGATGATGAAGCTTCTGAAATTTACCCGGGCCGTTATTACGGCCATCTTCCGGCCGTCTCCTTATCAGCGCCGCCCCAAGCCCGCTGGCCAGGAGCCTTACCGCCGCAAGGTTGCGGTCGATGAGGCCGCGGAGGAGGCCGAAGAGAAAGCGAAAGCGAAAAAAGCGGCGCTGCAGGACGGGCCCTTCAAGTCCGAGGCGATGCTTGAGTATGTCCGGACCGCGAACTTCGGCGTGCGGCCTGTCATGAACAGGTTCGAGCGGCAGAAGTGGAGACCCATAATGGGCCAGATCAGCGGTAAGGGCTACGTCTTCCCACAGATGGCCATGGGCGGCTTTCTGAAGCCAGACGGGAAAAACGCCTTCAGGTCGATAAACTCAAAGCGGGTGGACTTTCTGATCACAGACAAGACCGGACGCCCGGTCGCCGCCGTGGAGTGCCAGGGCAAGGGGCACTACAAGGGCGACTGGGAGAAGCGCGCCCGCGTCAAGCGAGAAGCCCTCGAAAGGGCCGGGGTGAGCCTGATCGAGATCTTTCCAAAGGACAAAAGAAAGGACATCGCAGTCAAGCTCGCGCCCGTTAAAAAAGCGTTGAAAAGCCTTGAATAACGCGCTTGTGCGTGAATCTTGCGGGCGGCAACCCCTGTTCTCTCGGAAAAGATTCACGTACGGCGTTTTAAACAGGACATGTCCGCGCCATTGAAGTTGACATCGTTACGCACACCCTGCTCCAGGGCGGCCTTGAAAGATTCCGCCCCGGTTTCGTAAATGGCACTGCCCGTGGTGTTCTTGATTTCGTAAGTTTTCATTTATTTCTCCTTTCGTTTTTTGTGTTGTCTCCATTGTTTCTTAACTATAACATAACACATTCCATTGGTCCTGTCAAGAGAAATCTTTGAGATTTTTAAAAAAAATTAAAAAAATACAAAAATACATGACGAGGCACTTGACACCGCATGGGTTGATTGTTATGATTGTTTACACACAAGAGATAAAAAAATGGGAGGGGGTTGATGTTATGGCTGAAAATGAATGGATCAAATTGAATAAAAATTTCATGGAATCCGATTGGTATAAAGACAGCAAAATGGTGCATGTTTTTTTGCATTTGGTGATGTCGGCAATTGATCATGATATCAAATGGCTCGGAATTCCCGTCCACAAGGGCCAGGTGCTGACCAGTCGGCTGCAACTGGTGGATGAGACCGGGCTCGCGGACACCACCATCAGGCAATCATTGGATAAACTCGTTGATGAAAATATGATAAAAATGACGAAATTCAGAAATTACACACTTATAACCATCTGTAATTACAAGGAATATTGCTGTTCTCATACTTTGGTCCCCGATGCGTTAAACCCCGGGGGTTCGGGGGCCGGCCCCCGAATGAAATGATCCGATTCCTTCATTGTTTTTCGGGCTCTGTTCAATCGTTCGTAGTCGGCTTGTGAGCAGCTTTTTCTCTTTACCGCAGTCCATAAAACATGTGTTTTATGGACTGCTTCATCCAGGGTCCGGCCATTAAAGCATCACCCCCTTTGGTTCATGTATCTAACCGTCCTATTAAATATCCAGGTTCAGATATGTCCGAACCCAAGAACGGCCAATATACGGATTCTTAGGAAGCTTTTCTTTGACTTTTTAGAAAAAATCCGTTATTACGGTTAAAAGGTAATGCGGTATACAGCAAAGCCGCAAAAAAGAAGATGGGGGCAAATGCCAATAATCACGATTGGCTCAACAAAAGGGGGCGTAGGAAAGTCCACGATTTCCTGCAATCTCTCAGTTTCCGCATCAAAAGCCGGCAAGTCTGTTTTGCTCGTGGATGCCGATACGCAGGCATCATCCATATCTTTCAGAGCGGCTAGGCAAGCAGATGATATTCAGGTGATTCAAATCACAACCGCAACCATTCATAAAGACATAGGCAAATTCGACCATGAATTCGTTTTTATTGATGCCGGAGGGCGGGACAACACCGCTTTCCGGTCTGCGATTATGGCTGCGGATCTCTTGCTGATTCCTTGTTTGCCGTCTAGCGTTGATTTCTGGGCAGCTTCAGATGTTATTGAAATCCTGAACGAAGCCCGATCATACAGGGATATAGAAGCCTGTTTCGTCCTCAACCAGGTAATCCCGAACACTCGCTTATCCGTTGAAATTGTCGAAGCCATGGAAGATTTCAAAAATGATGCACAATTGCTAAAATCAGCTCTTTATTCAAGAATCGTTTATAAAAACGCATTTGCAGAAGGGAAGGGAGTCGTGGAAATGAGAGATAAAAAGGCAACCGACGAGGTTACCAATCTTTATAATGAAATTCTGAGGATTACCGGAGAATAGCAACATGGCCGTCACAAAAAAACCAAAGATAGCAACTGACAATGCTGAGGAATTCATTGGAGCTGCCAAAGCTCATGCCGTTAAAACGTTAAAACGTGATACCGTTAAAACGGTTAAGAAGAAAGCGCCAGTCAAATCAGTGAAAAAGACCAAATTAACCTTTTATATGGATCAAGAGATGTATCTGGAATGGAAAGCATACGAACTCAAACAGCTTGAGCAGGGCAATAAGGTCAGTTTCCAAGGCGTCGTTGAAAGGTATATGAACCGTATACTTAGATAGAGTTTTCATTTTTCACCAACCATCTACTTCTTTCTTTAGAAAAAGTACGAAGCGCTGCATACAGTATTTCCAGTTGTCGCAGCCTGCATTCTTCAAAAAACAATTCTTATTAATCAAAAACACCACCACCATTGGTTTTGTTGTTGTTTTAACATTTTTAATGATTTTCTTTGCCGTAATATAATGTCATTACAATATATTAGACGATGTTTGGTGGAAGTTTACAGGATTAAAGGTGGAAGTTTACAGGATTAAAGGTGGAAGTTTACAGGATTAAAGGTGGAAGTTTACAGGATTAAAGGTGGAAGTTTACAGGAACTGCCTGTTTTGAAAGGAAATCTTCGCCTGATGAAGGATCTTTGTTGCTGATATATAAGAATTTTGGGCCGTTTTTTTTGCATAACTTATGGAACAATCAAGAAAAAGGTGGAAGGTTACAGGGTAAAGGGGGAAATTTTTCTTGACATATTTCCACTTTTTGTTAGATCTTTCGTATATGCATCAGGCACAAAAGATTGAAAAAATGAATAAATTACAAAAAAAGCCAAAGCATGTTTTTAAACACTCTGCGACGACACAGATTGCTACCAGCATAACCCTGCTTCAGCGGAAAGCGTTTAATGTCCTCCTTGCCAATGCATATAATGAGCTTCCCGATTCGAAGGTAAAGTTTCACCGGATAAATCTGAAGGACCTGTGTTTATTGCTCGAATATAACAGCAACGATGTGGAGTATTTAAAAAAGGTTCTGGTGCAAATCCGCAAATTCGATGTCGAATATAATGTTCTGCATAAAGACCATGTGGAATGGGGAAACATGGGACTTCTGAGCGAAGTCAAAATGAAATTTTCGGGGCTGATCGGCGAGGTGCACTATTCATTTCCCGAAACCTTGCGGGAAAAGCTCTACAATCCTGCGATGTACATCCGCCTGAACCTCACATTGCAAAATCGTTTCCATTCAAAATACGCCCTGGTCCTTTACGAACTTTGCCTTGATTATTTAAACATCAAAAAGAGGTTCGGTGAAACGCCTTGGATAGAACTGGATAAATTAAAAGCAGTCTTGGGTCTTAGCGTGGACGAATACCCGGAATACAAAGATCTGAACCGGTGTTGTATAAAAAAGCCAATAGAAGAAATAAATAATGTATCTAATATTTTTGTTGAAGTTGCAAATAGACGTAAGGGCAGGAAAGTCAACTGGTTGAAATTCAAGATAAAATTTAATAAGAAAAATATGGAAAAGGAAGCATTTCTGCCACCTAAATTTCACAAAGAGAAACAGCTTTCTTTGCTAGACAATATATCTCAAAATGCCCTAGAAAAAGAGCTCATCAACGATTTTGGTGTTTCAAAGGGAGCAGCAAAAAAACTGGTTAAAGAATATGAAGAGGCATATATACAGGAGTGCCTTGAAACAATCAGGGACCAGATAAAAATAAACATGAAAATAGACAACCTCGGAGGTTTTACAAGAAGTTTTATTGAAAATAATTATACCACCAAGCCTCCTGAAATTATAGAACGGGCCAAGATTTTAAAAAAGGAAAAAGCTCGTCAAAAAGAAGAGGAGCGGAGGCAGGAAGAGGAGGAGCGAATAAAGCAGCTTGAAGAGATAGATCGACAAGACGTTTTAATTGAATCCCTGAATAAGAACGACCCTGACGGTTACAGCGATTTGAAAAGGATCACCCAGGAAAAAATGCCTCAAAATTTGAGGAGTCGAGAGGGTTTGGTTAAAGTGCATATGCGATTTTATGTTGATGAATTCCTTGGTACTGATAAGGGTCATTATGTCAACTTCTAAGCTTTTAGAAGCTTTCGTCAGAAAATCGGAGAACAGCTGCTCATCTAGGGGGACGCAAGTGTTTGACTCTATAATGATAAATGGTACAAGGAAGCGTGTCTGTTGATATTTGAAATTCTCGAGCAGATTTCTGAATCGGAAACCATCGCAGTTGGTAAATCGATCCGGGAATTGAAACGGCTTAAGAAAGCTTATGGTAGCGGGCGATGGCGCAAAATGAAGGGGATGTTTATCATTCGTTTTCAATCCGGAGAGGTCTGCAGGGCCGAAGTTCACTGGTATGAGGCCCATGGCAAAGGAAAAAAGGATTTAAAAATCAAACGATTTTGGAATAGAATAGGTAAAAGATCATGAGTAAATTCATTATTTGTGTAAACAATCACGAGTACGACGCCTCCTTAGAGCTGTGGAAGGTATACAGGGCCATTGGAGATGATCCTGCCATGAAACAGGATTTGGTTCGGGTCATTGATGAATCTGGCGAGGACTACCTTTTTCCATCTGATTATTTTGTGCCGATAGCATTACCGAAAGTCGTCCAGGATGCTATGATGCGAGATGCAACTTGACGTACTCTCAAAGTTAAAACCTTTGGGGTTCCGGGATCAGGCAAGGACAGTCGTCTCAGACGGTCTTACATCCTCTAACCCAGGAGAGAACGCCCCCTCTCCATGTAATCAGCCCCCGGCCCGGGCGGCAACGCACACGCGCAAAAAAAACGTGGGCTACATTGGGGAGTGGATGGCCCCTCCGGAATTTCCCGGAGGAAATGTCAATGCGCGCGCGGAGGCGGATCCACGGCAACTCAAAAAAGAGCCCAAGGAACAAAACGGCGTAGATAAATTTAGAATAATTTGTTTTGGTCACTTCGGGGAATATGCTGCTTTATCCTGGTGACGATGAATTCTTTATTGACGTAAGTTTTTACTGACTTGTCAAAAACCTGTACAATTTCCAAATCAACTATCAGGGCGTCTCCTTTCGAGAATTTGGGGTTTAGGGAGCAATGGAACGTAAAACCCGTTATATAGAACTTTTGCTGTGTCAGCTCAAGATCGCAAGAAAATATCGAGCCTATTTTTACCTAACATTTTCAGTATGTTGTCGGTAGATTGCGGCAAATAGTAGCTACGCTACTTTTAGACCGAAATCCATGGCCCAGACCTGGATTACAGCAAAATTGTGGAACGAGATTATCAAAGCCATATTGGGCGAAAGTGATATCTAAATAGCAGTCACGCCCAGGGCAGGCCGAAGCAATAGCAAAACTCGAATGTTCCAAATCCAAAATGCGAAAAGGGTTTGGGATCGCCCCCAAAATGCTGCTTGACAACGGCATCTGCTTTCGATAGTGACTACACCGTATAGTTTCCGTATGTCCGGTTGCCGCCGAATCTACTACACAAATCAATTGTTACATATTCAGTTCTTTAAATGCGGGTTCTTTGCCATTGCAACATGCGGAAATAAGCCTTGGTCAGCAAGACCATCACGCCGGCTTTTTCTAGGGGCCTACCTAAAGCCGCTGGCTGCAAGAGTGGTTTCTGGCTGACAGTCTTTAGCAATTGGGGAACTCAATCAATATGTTGCAAGACCCCACTTCCGATCGAAGACTTGATACAATCAAACCGGTAAATCGGGTGGTGGATATTGTATTTAAGGCGAAGTCGGCGAAATCAAATCCCCGCACTCTCTACCTTCACTGGCCGGGATTTACATGAATCTTCCGCAAGATTTCCATCCGGAATCCAGCCCAGACGTCCACCCCTTTGTTTTTTAAATAATGAAACTAAACATTTAAATCCCGTCTGTTTCAGTTAAGAAAAAGCGTTTTGACCGTCCATTTTGGTGACGCGATGATCTTGCGCCAACTTTGAAGTTGCGATCACAAACCGCACTTTGAAAACAAACTTGAAAAAGGGAAGACATGAATAATGATCGTTCTAAATTAACCACGAAAACCGGAATGGGCCTGGAAATTTGCCCGCCGGTTTTCTGGATTTCAACAATTCTTATCGTTGTGTTCATTGTGCTGACCTTGATCAATGTCAAAACGGCCAGCACGGTGTTCAACGCGGCCAAGTTCTGGGTGTGTGAATACACCGGGTGGTTCTTTGTTATTGCCGTCAATCTGGTTTTGATCTACGCATTTTGGCTGCTTTTCAGCAAATACGGTCGACTTCGTATCGGGGGTCCGGACTCCAGACCGGAGTTCACCATGTTTGGCTGGTTTTCCATGCTCTTTAGCGCCGGCATGGGGATCGGATTGCTGTTCTACGGCGTTGCCGAGCCCATTTACCACTACATGGCGCCGCCCGCGATGGGTGTCGAAGCCAAGACCATCGCGGCGGCCGAGCTTTCCATGGGCATCACTTTTTTTCACTGGGGCTTGCATGCCTGGGGCGTCTACGCCCTGCTGGGTTTGGGGCTGGCATTTTTTGCGTTTACCAGGGGACTGCCGTTGACCATCCGGTCTATTTTTTATCCGGTGTTGGGTGAAAGGATTTACGGGCCCGTCGGGCATGCCATCGATATCTTAGCAGCCCTTGCGACCCTGTTCGGTTTGGCAACTTCCCTGGGATTGGGCGCCAATCAGATTGCGGCGGGGTTTAACTATGTCTTCGGATTGCCCAATACCCTAACCGTGCAAGTCAGTCTGATCGTCATTATTACCGCCTGTGCAACCTTGTCCGTGGTGGCAGGCCTTGAAGCCGGTATCCAGCGGCTCAGCAAGATTAATTTCGCCCTAGCCGGCGCGCTAATGCTCTTTGTCTTTTTGGCGGGGCCCACATTGTTCATTCTGGACGCCATTCCTCAAAATATCGGCAATTACGTGAGGCGCTTTGTCACGTTGGCTTTCTGGACTGAAACCTACACCCAATCGAAATGGCAAAACGGCTGGACGATCTTCTACTGGGCCTGGTGGATCGCGTGGGCGCCTTTTGTGGGGATGTTTATCGCACGGATTTCCAAAGGGCGGACCATCAAGGAATTTTTGCTGGGCGTCTTATTCGTGCCGGCCCTGCTGACTTTTGTCTGGCTGACTATTTTCGGCGGCTCGGCGTTGTATGTCGAGATTTTCGGCGCCGGCGGGATATCGGAGGCGGTCAATAAAAATGTCTCCACCGCCATGTATGCGCTGTTTGAAAACTTTCCTTTGGCCAAAATAGCGTCCTTTATCGGAATTGCCGTGGTCTGGTTTTTCTTCGTGACATCATCCGATTCGGCATCGCTGGTGATTGATATTATCACAGCCGGCGGACATCCCGACCCGCCGACCAGTCAGCGGGTTTTCTGGGCCAGTGCCGAGGGAATCTGCGCCGCGATTTTACTGCTGGGCGGGGGATTGGCCGCTTTGCAGACAGCTTGTATCGTCACCGGTTTACCGTTTGCGATCGTCCTGTTACTGATGCTGTTCAGCATGAAAAAAGGCCTGGATGAAGAATATGAAAAAGTCTATGGCCGGAAGTGATGTCAAAAGGAGGAAAAGGTTATGAAATTAAAATGTCCGGCGGCAATCACGGCCGCAGTGCTTTTGGTCTTGTTCGGCACAACCGCAGCCTGGGCCGAGCAAAAAACAATAACCCTGGCAAGCCTGGAATGGGAACCCTACATCGGCTCGAAGATGCCGCGGCACGGACTAACCGCGGAAATCGTTGTCGCGACCTTTAAACGCATCGGGTATTCAGTCGATATTCAGTTTTATCCCTGGGCCGAGGCCCTAAAACTGGGTGAAACCGGCAAGGTCGACGGTATTTTTCCGACATATCACTCAAAGCGTCGCGAAGAGCACTTTTTGTTTTCCGAACCCTTTGCGGCAAGCCCGTTAGGATTTTATAAAAAATCGGTGGTGGTGGCCGGACCGAATATCTCCCAGTTGAAACGGGCAGAAGAAAACATTGTTTTCCCCGAGGATCCCAGAATCAATCAAACCGCGGTTTTAAAAATGATGAAACAGTACAAATTCGGGGTGGTGAAAGGATATGTCAATACACCGGAGTTCGATGCGGCAACATTTCTCAAGAAAGTGGAAGCGGCCAGTGATGAAAAGAATCTGAGAAACCTGATCAACGGCCGGGTCGACCTCATCTTCATCGATCGTTATGCCGCCAAAAACATCATCGTTAAAAAATTTCCCTGGCATCTGCAGAACTACGAATTCATGGAACCTGCCTTGGACCATCAGCCGCTCCATATCGGCTTTTCCAAAAAGGTCGCCGGCCATCGGCAAAAGTTACAAGACTTCAACCGTGGGCTGATAATTGTCAAAGAAGACGGGCTGTTGAAAAGACTGACCGACACATATGGGTTGCGCAGCAGATTCTAAATTTTAACCGCGGACGAGAGCCCTGTTCATGAAGACGAAATTCATTGGAACAATGGAGATGGATTATGATTGACGTTAAGAAAATACTCGTTCCCACCGATTTTTCCAAATATTCCGACATGGCGCTTTCAGAGGCGCTTGAAATTGCAGAAACATTTGATTCAAAAATTTATCTCATACACGTGCTTCGCGGCGAAACCGGTGTTTCAATTATGGAGACGTTTGATGAGCCGACTCAGAAGAAGATCCACCAGCAATTGGAGCAAAAAACCGCAGCAGCGTTCAAGCGTCAAATAGAAAAGTTTCCGCTTAGTAAGAAAATAGAGATCATTACGGAGGTATCCAAAGGAGTCTCCTACAAAGAAATTCTCGAGTTTCAGAAACAAATCGATCCGGATGTACTCGTCATCGGCGCGCATGGACGATCCGGTTTCGAAGATTTCTTCTTCGGCAGTACGTCCGAAAAAATCGTAAGAAGAGCAACTTGCTCGGTTCTCCTGGTTAAGTAAAGAATCCAAGTAGAAGTGCTGGCGAGTTGGAGTAATGGGGTGATGGAATACTGGAGTATTGGAGTCGAATTGATTTTGGAATTCGGATTGCGGAATTCCGATTTAACATGTGTAAACAAATGATCATCCGGACCCGCAGAACTTATCAATACCGCATCTACCCGTCCAGGGCGCAGATCACAAACCTTGAGAATCAGTTTTTGATGTGTCGGCATCTGTACAACGGGGCGCGGGAGGAGCGAATAAAAACGTATGAGCAAACGGGCGAGTCGATCTCTCGCAACACCCAGGCCATGAGGCTGCCGGCCCTGAAAAAAGCGCGGCGAAAGCGGTGAGGAACCGCTAATCAGCCTGAGCCTGAAAGGAGGAAAAGGTTATGAGTAAACAACAATTGACAAGGCGGGTTTCGGACGCCGAGGAACGTACCTCCACACTGGAGCGGGAAGCCGCCGCGGGGCTGTGTTCCCGCGTCGCGGCCATCATTATGAGCGGCGTCTGCGTTCTGACGATCGTCTTCGCCGCTTTCTTCGCGGCACCGCTCGTTTTCTCCTTCCCCACGGCGCTCGCTGCCATGGAGCGCCGTCCCGGGGTACCCCCTGTAGGGATGTAGTCCGCGGATCGGAGGTTGTCAAAATAATGTTTGGAATACACTATACATGCAGGCCGTCGTTGACCAATAAGATCGGAAGAATATGTTGTCAGCGAGGATGACCTCAAGCATATTTCTCCATGCCGTTTTGAGCATATAAACAAGCATGGGAAACTAACTTTCAACGTGCGAAGAGAATGGAACCGAAAAAAGCTTCGGGCCTTGCGGAAATCGGGTAAATCTGAAATTCAGGATCGTTGTTTTTTGTCCAGGTTCTATTCCGACCCAATGCCACTAGTTTAACAGATATACCCCGTCCTTTCTGTTTTTTAGGGTTTCAGGGGCTGTCCTTGTCTGGTGGTTTGGTAACTCTCTTTTTGGCGCACACCGAACTTCAATTAAAAAAATATATTCTTTTTTCAAATCGAGGCGTATCGTTATCTGTTAGTTCACCCGAAGAGGTAGTAGAAAAAGTCCGTACTAACACTACAGGCAGGGCTGTTGGATATGGTGTTGCAGGATTGTTTTTTTGGCCGTTTCTAATTCCGGCGGTCGTTGATGGTGTTGCCTCCTCGCAGGCTAACACTAATCTTGATAGAGACTTCAGCGATAAAAATATGGAACAAATTATAATTAACCCATTTGCAACACATTCAGGCATAATTTTTATATCAAACAATGATTTCCAAGACTCGTTTTTTGTTCGGTTAGTAGATAAAGAAACAAAAGAAAAATTGGAATACAATGTGAGGGGATTAAAGGGTTATTATACAGGAGAAAGACAACCTTCAGAAAAACCTGTAAATATAGATGGGAAATTTGCCATCTATATGCCCATGGCGTTTACCGAGCAGGGTGTGGCGATGCTCTCCGGTATACTTAATAGCGATCGGACCATTGAGGTTAATATCCAAATCATGCGGGCCTTCGTCCAGTTGCGGCACATGGTCACCGAAAGCGCCGAACTGAAGCGTGCACTGGACGAGCTGTGAGACCAGACCGAGGAAAGATTCCAGATCGTCTTTGAGGTCCTGGTTAAGATCGTCCGTCCTGAGCGAGCGGTTTTCTTTTCATTTTCAACCCCCTTTTTCTTTGAATGCGTTCAGGAAATATCAATCTCAACCCCGCACAAGCCCCAAAACCAATTTAAATTTTACGATTTAGAAATTCCTCTATATGGCTACTCAAATTCAGCATCCCAATATGGGACTCGGGATTGTCCAAGTCTTTGTGGTATATCGACGGCAGCTTTTTACGCGTATATTCTTTCAGCGCTTCATAAGCTTCCGGATCGTTTTTTTCAAGCTGCCGGACCTTTGACTCCGCCCGGGCCCATCTTACACTTTCTTGTTGATCAGATTCTTCTACCGACAATACAAGAGTATTGGTAATAGAGCCAATACTTTCGAACTCCGCCTGTTTTTTTACGCGCTCGCCGTCCGTCCGCCGATTCGTGTAATGCCGTTCAGCCGCCGGTGTGGCCTTGACCGGTTGCGGTGACGGCTCGGGCGCTTCGACAGGCTCACTGCAAGCAGGCTCTTGGGCTGCTTTGCGATTATTTTGCAAACTCGCGGTAATATACGCTACTGGAGAGGCCATGTCTCCAGGTACGGCGTTGACTACCGCCTCGATTTCTTCAAGGTGGTATTCTTTCACCAACCGGCCCGCAGCCGAAGCGCTAACCCCTTTATCGACAAGCAGCTGGTGCGCCTCGCGCTTGTCGGCTATCTCGACCTTGCTGGCCCACTCAGGATTTCGTTTCACGAAAAATTTGATTTCCGGCTCTGGCCCGCCGTTGGTGTCGTTGCGGAGATCAAATTCGATGTGCAAGTCGGTTTTTTTGTTGATTTCCGCAGCCGGGCGGTCAAGACACCTTCTCCGGAAATCGCGAAATCTTTTGTGTTTATTCCTAACCCCGAACAACGCGCGGATTGTTTTAGTCGATAACCACCGAGTCTCGCCTTCATTTCTTTTTTCATCGAGGTAATCTGCCGCCAGCTGGTAAAGCGTATAAGCGTGGCTGTTGGTTAATTGTTTTTGATAGAAAAGTCGGAGCCGAACATACATGCCGGGATTAACGAGCATCGGGACAATTGATTCGACGAAGGCGTACTCGACGGTTCGCGGTGCCGAACCTTTTTTGGGCTTACTGATTTTGATCTGTTCGAATACGGTTCGGCCATCCCACACTGCTGTATCCTTTTCAAGGATATTAAATTCCAGGGTCTGATTCAGATTCGCCTTCAAAGCTCGCTCAAGATGTTCATTGTCCCTGCCAGAATTTCGCCGTCCCAGCGCTTTTGCGATTTCACCGATTGTTGTGTAGTGCCGGGGTTTACCGGTCTTTAATGTCGGCTGCGCGTATTTCAAAAGATAGTCAAACACCAACTTTTGAAGAAAAAACGGCTTATCTTGAATATTAGCCGGAGCTGCGGCTACTAAAGCCGAGGGTTTGTTAAATACCTGATTCTTAATATTATTTTCCTTACATTCCATATTTTAACCTCCTTTTTATTTTTAGATCTATCGTACCTTTTTGCGCGCTTATCGTTTATCGTACCTTTTTGCGCGCTTATCGTTTATCGTACCTTTTTGCGCGCTTATCGTTTATCGTACCTTTTTGCGCGCTTATCGTACCTTTTTGCGCGCTTATCGTACCTTTTTGCGCGCTTATTTTTTTAACATCTTGATTTTTTTACATTTTTTCATCTACAAATCCTTAAATCTCTAAATATATAAAAAAGATCCCCTTCGGGGGATTTTATTAATTTTAACCCAAACAACAGCCCCCCCTATAACCCCTTCGGGGGGGGCTTTGTGTAAACACCCGTAGTCGTGCCAGACCGTAATTTCGCAGCGGCGCTACCGTGCCAAACGACATGGGTAAAGGGGAATTGAAACCGAGGTTTTGAGCAGGCATCGCTTGCTCTAACCGTGGGAGAATTTTTTTCTTGACTTTGAAGGAAGGTTTTTATTATGTTACAAAACATAGGGGGATATCCTTTCATAGGAACATCTCCTATGGAAATCTTCTTTGTTATAGCAAGACATAGGCGATTCTCTTTTAGGTGATTTCATAGGTCATAGGGTATTTCCTTATAGGCGATTCTCTCTTTTAGGGTGAGGGTAAATTGTCTTATCTTTTTGAAAAAGGCTTCGCCCACACCGGGGCCTTTTTCTTTTTATGCGGCGGCCTTTTCTAATGTCAAGCGTTTTTTTATATTTCCTGGTACTTCCTATAACAATCAAAAACAGAGTCAGCTGCCGCAGTAAACCGCTACAATCGCCATCCGCCCATGACCCAGCTCTTGCGCAATCTGCAGTCGCGCCCTGTCGTCATCCTTCCGGTCGGCGGGGCTCAGTTCCTTTCTGCTCGGGCCGCCCGCAACAGGAGCCTGCCTTCCGGTCAGCTCGGCATACCGCCTCTGTGCATAGGCATGCCGCAATCCATGCATTTTGCTGAGCCCCGCCTTCCGGCACTGGGCCCGGTATATATTAAGTTGATCTATATATATTTTTTCGGCCGGGATCAGGCTCCCTGTTTTTGCAACTTTCCGTACCTCATCCAAAAGTTTGCGCTGCTCGGGGGTCCGCACCGGTATCGCACGCGGTTGGCCGCCCTTGGTTCAGGAGCCTTTCAGTCGAATTTCATCTCTCTTATCCGCATAGGAAGGCATGAACTTGATCGACTCTTCGCGCCGCATTCCGAACTCGGCTTGAAGCCGGAGCGACAGCTGAGTTCTTTCGTCGGTGACTTTTTTGAGCCTGTCGGCGATCTGCCTGTCTTTGAAATCCACAGTTTTATTCATGTTGCTGACCTGCTGCCACCTCGGGATCCCGTAGTGGTCATTCGTCCGCGCGACCAGGCTCGGCTTGCCGACCTTCCGCGCCCACCAGCGCAGAAAGCGCATCCTGTTTTTCATGGTCGATGCTGAGAGCTCTTCCCGCTGCCAGCGGGCGACTAATGCATTCACATGCCGTCCCTTCAGATTTTTTGCCGTTAAATCCCTGTAGCCCGCCTCGCTCAACTGCCTTGCGAACAACTTCATGACCGCTTTGCGCTCTCTTTTCGTGCCGTAACTGCCCTCGTGCCTGTGGTCGGCGCACAGCGATTGCATCGATCTTTCCAATCTTTTTGCGGATCGTTTGCTCATGCTGTTATATCCTCCCTTTGGCCAAATATTTTTTTTATAGTCCCTCGCATTCGTCCTCTCCGCGGGACGGCGCGATCCTTCATAAACATGGGAAGTTTATCATGCCGTCCTTAGGTCTTGGCTCCGCCCCCCCAAGGACAGTTCGGCTAGCGCCGACTGTATTCATACTAAACAAGCGAACGTCCCCTTCTCCGTTTTTTGTGCCGCCTGGCGTAAGCCCGCCGCCGCCAGTCGCGGTCCGGATCGAGCCCGGCCGCGCACCGATAAGACATGGCAGGGTGGGGTCCTGATTTTTAATCAGGCGATGTTTCCAGTGTAAAAAAGTATCTTCAGGATCGGAGAGACCTGCGCTGAAAACATTTCTCGCGCTGCTGTTCCAGCCAGCAGGCAGGATCGAAGCAGCCAGAGGCCGCAGTTTTTGTCCTTTGCGGCGTTTCAGGCTTTTTGAAGCCGCAACCTTGCGCGACAGTGCACAACCTGAAATGTGGTGCTCTCACAAGAGGCTGTTGCAGGAAATTGCTCCATATGCTGACGCAAAAAACGATCCACGGTTCCTTTAATGCGCCGACTATCTTACGGGATTTTTCGGTTGGAACCCCTTTTAACGCTTAGATGACAAGTGCCAGGACATCGATAACGGTCGGCAACTGGGCCTCGATGCCAAGCAATTCCTCAACAGGAGTTGTAACCTCCTGTTTAAAATCATAGTTTGTTACAACTTCATCTAAAACTTTTTTGGCAACGGCCTTCTTTTCTTTTTTGGT
>Ga0209454_1000333_pt1 | contig 24972 bp, 12 predicted proteins | sample WorMetHERISLAND1_2_FD_187400 | JGI IMG/M metagenome (GOLD analysis project Ga0209454, IMG submission 187400) | Marine gutless worms symbiont microbial communities from Max Planck institute for Marine Microbiology, Germany - Olavius geniculatus... | ecosystem: Host-associated > Annelida >... | reverse complement strand
GTTACTAGGTGTAGGGTGATGTCTCAAAATTTCAATGGAATCTATCACTTGTGGCCTAATTTAGTTGCTTGGTTTAATTGAATGAAAAGAAGAAAGATTAAGAGTTTGGAGAATTGGTTTGGTTAGAAATATTATTTTAATGATTTGAATGGTAGATAGATGCAGATGATTTGAACGTTATGAAAATTATGTTATTTAAATGTAATGCTGATTGACTGATTAACAGTTGGTAGGATAATCTTTAATTTTTTAGGCTGTGCTTTTTGTTGGATATTTTGTAGACAAAGTTTCGTGATAGTCTGATGCGTAAGACACGCAATAGTTCTAGTCAGCATAACTCGGTGCAGTTGCACCGGAAGCACAAACAGCAGCTGCAAAAAGTGGTTGGTTATGTTTCTAGTGAAAGTCTTTTTTTTGCTAAGGTTATCCATCAGATGTAATTCTTTCGGGGAACTTGGCACCACATCTTGGTCATCTGCAAATCGTATTGTGGTGTATTAAAATTGTGTATAAGGTCTTCGGATTGAATCTCACTGTGTATAGTTGTTTGGTTATCATGATAGGCCTGGGATTCATACTTCTTACCATCGTTATGTGCACTGTATTTGGCAAGGTTATAAGCAGTGGGGACTGCCATGAGATCTTGCATGACTTTTTGAAAATATGGATTATAGTCGCATGGCTTTTCCACTTTTAATGTACAAGTGTATTCAGAGCTTATAATTGGAGAATGGAAGAGTTTAGATAAAAGAATTCGGATTTAGGAATGCAAGTTGTTGATAAGATAAAAAGATATGTTTGTGCATTTGATTTTAGGCAGTCATTTCACATAAACTGGAATTAAAATGTCATACGAGCACGTCTAAACATCTAGTCTGGACACTGTCTGCATTTGCTGCTGTATCCTACCACTGTAGTTGTTCCATTCTTAATAGCAGTCATAACCATGGCTACATAGTACATTATGTACATTGCTGTATTGCTGGTTTGGTTTTAGCAGCAGTCTGCAAAGAGGTGGAAGCCATCTCCAAGTCTGGTACGGAAGGACGATGAAGAGAGTAGCATTGAATCGTCAGACAGTGAGGACGATGATGATGAAGACCGACGACTTATTGGTGGGTTGCTGACGACTCACTTTGTATGTTCAACTAGTTACTGTCTTATTTTGCCTTAGATGTCACGTCTAAGTTACTTGAATACAATTTTTATTTTTTTTGAAACATGCCACCTGTTGCGATAGGTTTTTGTATTGGATGTATTATTCTTAGCCATTATGTTTTAGTTGTATTTGGCTGGATTTTATCTGCATTTCACGTTGTGGCTGTTAGAGGAACTGGCTGAAATTTACTGCTATCTTGCCAAAATGGGAATTATCTTGATTAATTTATATGTTATCCAAACCTTTGGAATCTCTTCAGGGGATCAGCCTTGCATTACAGCCTGATGTGCGGAAACTCATTACCCAGTGGAAAGACTGTAATTCTGACTGTGCAGTTATATGTTTCCAGCACTAGATTTTTTTGCTAAGTCAGCCCATGTTTGATGCTGTTTCTTGTACATTATGTTTTAGCTGAAATCGGCACCAAAGTTAGACTGCGCATTGCCAAGAAATGGTGAGATCCGTTTGCGCTCATTGTAAAGCTTGTGTTATTATGTTTTCTCTTACCACCAATAATAGAATATACAACATGTAGTTAATAGTAGTCATTTGTGTTTACTTTTTAATTAATTTGTGTTATATGATGCTTTTAGAAAAAGCACATTCCTTCAGTGGCGCCACTGTATGTTGTGTGGTGCGCAGCTGCTGTTGTTTCTGGCATGTCTTGGCATCGTGTTGCACTGTTGCTGTGTGCTTAGGTCGTATGGTGTTGTCGTGGACATGAATCGATCGAAAGACAAGTGGAAAATTGTGTTCGATAAACATCCCGACAGTTATCAGTGGTGAGTTGTTTGTTTTACATAGCGGTTTTGATGCAAACCTGATGCTTGCAGCTGACTGGTTTGCTTTCTGGGGGGTACCTGGCTGGGCACTGATTTCTCTCTTCTGTTGGCACTAACTGTCTGATAGTGTTTTGTTATCCTGTTAAGCTATTCATTGACAGTTAACATCATGTTTGCCATTGTAATTTTGTAATGTTGACATCTGCATGTTAGTAGTTAAAAATTACGTTATTGTCAGCTTTTGTTATCTTATATTTTCATGTCTTGTGACTTTTTTGCATTACATCAGTTAGAATTCCGAATAAAATATAGGTCTAATAAGTGCACATTTTTATTTTAACAGTCTATTAATTGCAGATATTATTACGGTTTGGTTGTCAAAGAGAATGCGGCTGTGAGACTAATGTTTTCATGCTGACTTGTTTCTTGTGTGCTGGTTTAGGTGTGATCGAAATAGCCATGCCATGAAAATTGTCAAGGTTTGCTATTTTTACTGTATCGTTTTTAAGTTAGTATGCATTTATGTACAGTAGTTGTTGTTATTCAGTTCTGAGGATCTTTGTCATTATCGTTTCTGATTGCTTGTGTTGTAATGATGGCCGCTAGCTAGGTGTAGCACTGTGTGTCTATTTTATTTTTGTACTAGCCGATGTATATTACTTTTCTTATGTTAGTATTATTCTGGCTATTATCTTCTATTACTCGGTCCATGTAGTTAGTTAATTTTTGAAATGGATGATTTTGAGTGAATGTAACTGCTTCATTAGATCACCTGGGATGAATCTGTTTATAATATATGTTTAAGTCAAATTATTGTTATTGCTGTGAGTACATGATATGTACATCAGTATGAGTGCTAAGAAACATAAGTGTTAAACATAAATGGTGAGTCTAAAATCAAATTTTGATGCTGGAAATTGACTTTTAAACGATTAGTTGCTTGATTAGTTCGTTTAGCTCTATTTGCAAATTGTTTGTTGGTTGTTCGCAGCTACTACTTTTACGAGCAGTTTTGTGATTCATTGAAAAAAGTGTTTTCTTGACACGACTTTTTGTTTGTGGAGTAGTATTTTTCAACTGTGCACATCAGTCGTTTGTAAGTATGGTGACGCTGGTGGTGTTTCTGTTGCAGCTGATGCAGGAGGATGGTACGGAGGCACGGACCAGTGATGTGGAGCTGGCAGCAGCCGACCAGCAGACTACATTATCAGCTGCTGCTGCTGTGAGTGACGCCGGCACTGAAGCTCCGTCTTCATCTTCTACTGTGGCTCCATCTACCAGCTTTGGCACCGAGGAGATTGCTAACGGATACAGGTATGGCTCATTAACAGCTGTTGAAAGCTGGTGAAACTACAAATAGCGGTTAAGATGAAAAGTTTGCCAGCATCATCTCATTATTTTTAAAAGGGAGAGGTAGTGGTTATATTGAGATTGAGTTTGTGGATTTGCTACGTTCAAGAATTTTTCTTGGAATGTTGATCAAGATTTATGAGAACCATAATTTTTTACCACATCGCGGATACAATAAAGGTACATATGTTCAGGGGCACAGAATTTCAGCTCATTGGTGATATTAAGGCACCAAGTGAATGTTATCAGCATTTGAGCTGTAGGCTGAAGATGATGTCGCTGGCTTTTTTGTTAACTTACGTAAAGGAAAACTGTCAGGATTTGTGTTTGTATTTGAGTTCATTCAGGAATGAGGTGTGATACAAAAATTTCCGATGTGTGTTATTTTATTTGTGACTTTGATGCAACTTTGCAGTGATCTAATTGTTGTGGCGACACAGGACGTGTCTGCGTTACTTCCTGCCACCGCAGTGGATCATGGATAAGGATGCAGTTTCGGCACTCGGCACTCCAGAACTTGCACAGTTCCCACTCGATGACTTCTTTGATCATTATGAGAAAGGACTTCGCAAGGTTTGCTCTGTTGTGTGTGTATTTGTTGCTGTTCAAACTGTTTTTTGCCAGAACATTAGCAGTAACTATAGAGATTGCATCTTGATCAATTAATATGGTTTATTGTGATTGGAACTGTTACTGCAACCTCTTTTAGAACTAATACTTTTATTCTCGAAGCATTCCTGCTTTTTAAGGACAGATTTTTACCATCACATATAGCATTTATCATATATTAGTTGAACAAACTGGATTTTGTCTAACCGTTTTATCGTTTCTGATTAATCAGGGCACTTGTGGGTCCTTCAAAGTCCTTGAATTTTTTTCAGATTTTTAATGCCTGGAAAGTCCTTAAAAACAGACATGGTCCTTGAAAGTCCTTGAGTCTGTGTCTGAAGGTCCTTGAAATGTTTGAATTTGATTTTCTAAAATGCTCTGACTGAACAAGTGATTTACAGAATCAGTGTTGAATTGGCATCATAATTCAAGCGTACATTATCATTGATGCATTTGGTAAATTTTTCTGATAATTCCAGTTTTTGATTAATGCTTGAAGGTGTTAAATTGTCAGATGTAAACTGAACCTGCTTATATATGCTTATGAAAGTGCCAGTTTGATTTAATTCAGTTATCCTTATATATTTTTTGTATGGTCCTTGAAAGTTCTTGAAAAGTCCTTGAATTTGATTTTTGACAAATGGGCAAGAACCATGTTAATGCAGTGCTATATGTTTTTAATAATATTGTCACCGAATAGCCCACATTGTTCCTATGTGATGTGAAGAAACTACACGTACTCCCTCATTTTGCTTCTTCGGAATAGCTTGTTGCATGATGAAACATCATTACAGCAGTCAGAGAGCAGCAGTATACAGAAGTTACAGTAATATGAAATGACTGCAGTTGGCTACGTGTTAATGATGAATTCAATAATGTAACTGAGCGAATAAGTTAGTACATTTATATCTGTTGCATTTAAACCAAAAAAGGTTACAATGTTTCACAGCAGACATCTTTATTACTTATTTAAAATGCTCAAAACTGATGCGTCAAAGTTTGACGGGTAAATTATTCTACAGCCAGCCATGGTTGGTCCAGCTGCTGTGAAGCTTCTGTCACTAATCTATGACTGTCCATGGCCATGATGCCTCACTTGAGATTCTGAGTTGGCAGTCATGCAATAGATATGCCCTCTGAGGATCCATGATCGAAGTTGATCAAACTCCTGTCTTTTAGTAGCCAGTGGCGGATCCATGAGGGGTGGCGATATTGAGCAATCCTTCACAATCTGGTGTTCAAAAATCATAGAAATGTACAAAATTCTGGTATAAGTATGTATCAAACTCAACTTTTTTCATATAATTTACATTTTTACCTCTTCCCCACACCACTTCTCTGTCAGCATCTGCGGTGCCTCATTTTCACACTTTGTGCACTTGACCTATGCCGCCATTCATTACCTCTGGATCCACTATTGGTAACAACTGTGTCGTGCTGTGCATCGTTGCAGCTTGTCCATCAGAGATCATAATCTGTCTGTGAGAGCATTGTGTGTGGTCGTTGTTGGATGTTTGTAGTTGGTGAGCAGTTTCCAGCAGGAAGCACTGACCAAGCAGCAGGAGGCAGATGCAATGTGGTCTAAGTTGTCAAACGTTCGACGCATGATTGCAAAACTACTCAAGACGATGAATGATGTAAGAAGTCAACTTCTTATCCGTCTGTAACTTAATACACTAACTGTAACTGTTGACATTGTGCATTCTGTTTTAATAGCCATTTTTCAGTTAAACTTGGGTAGCCAGTTGTATCCTTGATTCTAAATATCTGTTCTTTCTTATCCTGAACATTTTCTCAGGACTGGTAAAAAGTCTTCATATCGTCTGATAGCCTTATGAAGTTCACTGATTTTTTTTCACAAAACGTTGATTTCTTGCATGTATATGCATACAGTTGATCTTTCTTGTGCATTCCCTTTGTCTAGTGTCTAAGGTATTTTATGGGCTTTGCTAGATGGCTGGACTCACTTGACGTTGTCCTTATGTTCAACATTTCCAAACTGGCGTTACTTTTCTTCTTAATTATCATGCTGACTGGTTTCAGTCTCGTTAATTTTTTTAGCTCTGTGATTTTTGTTTTGTCTTATGCATCTAGTTGGAATCTAGAAACATAACTGTAGTAAATTTATTGTTAAATTGCATATTAATACATGAGTTTTGTGAATTGTGTTGGGCAGGAGTTTGATCTTGAACCAGAGTCGGACTCGGACCAAGTGGATGAGTTGCTGTCACTGTGTCTGAAACAGGCGCTGACTCAAGCCAAGTCCAACGCCAAGGACTCCGCCAGCACCTCCGCGTCGGCTGACTGATGCTAGTTATAGCACAGGGTGGCGCAAGAATATGTGGAACATATGTGTATCATGTTTATCGAGCAATTGCGACAGCTTTGAATTGTGATGGGTTTGGGGCCAGCATTTTCAAGACCAAGGCAAAAGTCAGTGGTACTGGTGACTAAGGCCAAGGCCAGGCAAGTCTTCTCTGAGGCCAAGTCCAAGGCCAGACCAATTTTTTGTCTTGAGCTGTTCTTGAAGTCAAGGCCAATCCTCGAGGACCCCATTGCTAGCTTTGGAAATGATTAGCTCTGATCATTGCAGTGAAGGGTGCTCGTGTTGAACACTTGAACACAGTGGGCGACTTCACTTTTTGACTTAGACTTTCGCTGAGTCTTTTCGCTGAGCGAAAGCTAAAGCTGAGCACGAAAGTCTGTACTTAGGCCACAGTTCAACTAAACTTTGGTCTAAGTCTACCGACTTAGACCAAAACGATTAAAAATGGCGGAAAAACACGTAAACCTAACAGGAAATTAATCAACCATTTACGCTTGGACTTGCTTATTTAATTGTGCCGCGCACGCAAATAATGTAGGGCCTAATTACGTAACATCTGACGTCATTGCATATTTATTACAGCGTTTATTTTTGGTACCAGACTGATTTAATTTACTAAACTATCCATACGCATAGGACTGTAAATGGTTGCCATGTTTTCACTCAGCTAAAGTCAAAAGTTGAAGTGGATTCAGACTCAGCGAAAGTTAAGCCCTAAGGGCTAAAGCTGTCTCTTCCATGCAAATCGAACCGACTTTGGCCAAGTTAGTTCGGCTCAGCTTTGGTCTAAGTAGGTACTTTTGGACTCAGCGAATCGCTGAGACTTTTCGCTGAGTCTAAACTTCGGTCTAAGTAGGTACTTTAGGCTCAGTGAAAGTCTAAGTCAAAAAGTGATGTTGCCCGGTGTTTAACATGACCACCCTACACTGCAGTGATGGAGGCTGTTTGACTGCTCGATCTACATGAAGCATGCGTATTCCACACTTTTGCGTTTCCCTGAATATGCATAACTCTGATTGCATTCAATTTGTCTGACTTCAGTGGACCGTAGTTTGTTTTGTCTGTGTCCAGGTTTTATGTTTATGTGCACTGTGCGGCTTATGGTATTTGTTTTCTGTGTATGGTTTTGCAGTAATGTCTTAAGTGTGTTGGCAAAAGTCTTTTAGAGTGATTTTCTTGTTGATGGAAACCCAACGCAATACAGACCTGGCCTGTGGTTTAAAGTAGAGTTATTTTTAACTGTTTGCTTTACGGAGAATAATTTGCTGTGTGATGAATCGAATAATTGATTGTTAGAAATTTTGGCTACAGTTCAAGACTGACATTATTTCAGTTGCCATTTGTATGAAAGTTATTTTTTAGCATTGTGATGCTGCAGATTTGTGGCTTTTGGTTGGCACATAGTTAGTGTATGCTGACTGGTCTGTCATGTTTTATGGTAATTTGTATTCACCAGAGTAATTATGATATCAGGTGGCAGTTCTTATGTGTTGTGCTCTATGTTAACTGATACTGTTTAGTCATCATGTGTACCAGTGGTTGGTAATTGTAATGATTGTGTGTCAAACATTCTGTCGATTGTGTATCTTGTTGTACATATGGAGTCATTGCAGCAGATTCTGGCTATACATTATATATTATGTGGCTCAGGGGTCTCAAACTTGTCTGGATAGTTGGGCCGCATTGTTAAATATCAGTCAGTCGGCGGGTCACGTTGTTTTGAGAAGTCACAAAATACATCAGAAATATTTATAACAATGTTATTTGTTTTTCTTTTCAACATATTCCAGTTTACTTACTGTGTCAAACAATGGCAAACTAGTTTTGATGGTCTCTGATCAACTGTGATTGCTTAGTTGGCAGCGTTTGGCAGAAAGCCTAGTGTCGACGATAAGCAAGAAGGTCTGGCCTTCTGGGGAAATGCTGTCTATCAGGTCAAGGCAGAGCCTGGCCACCAGATGGTTTTTTAGTGAATTTCACACTGAAAATGATGTATTAGGGTATCCCAGTTGGAAATGCTGTTAATGAATAAAATGAAAATGAAATTTTTTGGCATTTCAATTTTTTCACCCCAGGCTGCAGATAATATGTTTCTGGGCCACGTGTCTGGTGCATCGCAAGTTTGAGACCCATGATGTAGCTGTTGTTTTTTCTTTGTTTGCATGTGGTCAGTGATCTCTGCTTCATGCTGGCCAGAAAGATGTTACGAGTTTCTTATTTAACATTTCATACTTTTACCATAACTGATTATAAGTAGACTTGAGCCCAATTTCTCATACTCTTACGAAGTCAAATGATTTGATTGTTTACCAAAACGTCAATTTCACATGGAATAAATTCTGTTTCACAAGTGTGCCACATTCTGTGATAATTTGGAATGTATTAAATGATACCAAGCTATGATTTTGGTTTTTGTTATTGTTTAGACGTATCCGTATGCGTGCTTAATGCATATATTGTTAAAGCCCTGTGTAAGTCTGGCTGTTTATTTGTTTTTGGATGTGTACATTATATGCCAGCATTTCTAAGGGCAGAATACTTAAGGGCACTTTACAGAAGAAGCAGCAGCATTTCTACAGGGTGGGCTAAAAAAACCGGACCTGTTTGAGCGTTAATAACTCAGCGATGGTTAGTGGTAGAAAGATGTGTGATACGTCAAAAGTTTCAGAATGCTGTAAAAAATAAACTACGAATTTGCGTAATGAAGCATTCTTTGCCTAATTTGCACAAATATTTGTCACCCCAGAAATTCTACCAAATCTGACTGTAACCCATGGATTTAACATGGATATTTGACTTTTTGTAACTTAGCGATGTTTATTGATGGAAAGATGCGTAATATGCCAAAGTTTCAAAATTGTGTACAAAAAGACGTGTACAAATTTCATGTCTCAGCATTTAAATATTCTTTGTCTGATTTACACACCCCACCCCTAAAATCATGCTAAATTGGCAGTAAGAGATAAATTTCAGTTGATTTTCATTCAGCATACAGTGAAATATCAACAATCATTAACAGATATGTTGAGTTTAGATAAAATTTGACATAGGCAGTTGCCCAACTTTTGCATTCATAACCATCATCAGTCCTTTTAGGCAGTTGATCGATCGCTGGAGTCAATGTGTTCAGGATCAGCTGAGCCAAGCACTTGATTAGCACATGTTTTAGGTGTCAGTTACTGAAATTTTGTGACCATGCTATCTGTTGCAATGCCCCCACACTGAACAATTCACAAAATTTAAATCTGGACTTTTTGGCAGCAAGTTTTGAGTTCAATGAACTCCGGCACATGGGAGTGCAGGTAAATGCCTAATTTCAGGGGTAATGAAAATTTATGCAAATTAGACAAAGAATATTTAAATGATTTGCTATGCAAGTTCGGCCCTGTTTATCTACAACATTCTGAAACTTTTTACATATCACACGCCTTTTTACAGGTAACCATCGCTGAGTTATCAACGCTCAAACAGATGTGGTTTTCTTTGGCCCACCCTGTACATTAGTAAGATGTGATGTGCTTGTTAGTTTGGCATGTGGCAACTTGCTTTGACCATATGATTGTTTAGTGTTTGAGTTTGACACATGGCAGCAAACATGTCATGTTAATTTGTTTCAGACAATGTTTCTGTTCTGTTGTGAAGAAATATGAGCAGACAGTAATTGTACATAGTGCATAATCATAGTATGTAAACTATTGTCGGTTTTCCAACATATTCGTCATCTGTCAACATCTTTATCTGGATACTTCTGTTGTGATTAAGTGCATAGGGCCTACAGACTGACTATAGGCTGCAAATACGCATAAGCAAAGTGCATTTTTGTGTGAGATGAGTATGTTGTTTATTTGGATAAAACGTAGTCTACTCAAGTACATGTACATGTAATTTTCCGTGTGTTGTTCTTATGAGCACATCTAAAGAGTTGATGTTGTTTGCTGTTATTCAGTGGTAGGCCTACTGATGCTATTCCGTGAGATTGTAGGAAACCGCATCAGTAAATGGAGATGCTGTATGCAGCTTTAGGTGACTGGCCCCCTGTCCTTCAATAGACAGCGTTATGAGATTGATGACTGTCTGGAGGAAAACAGGGAAGATTATTAGAACTGCCATTTTCGATATATATGCTCAATTATAATCGGCAGTTCTTACAGTTTTAAGTTTCATCATTTTTTTGTTTTATGTTTCACAAAGGTTAAACTTTCTGTAAAGGTTAAACTTTTTGTTCCGTTATTATGTGTACGTGCAATTTTATCTGCAAAGGTGGGGCGGGATGTTAAACCCTACTCACTCTCTCAGCTGACTAAGATGCATGCACTAGTGACAAGAATGAGCCTGAAGCAAGTACACAAAATATATAGAGACTCTCAGTTATTTTTTGCCAGCATATTCTGTTGCAAAAATAGTCTGATTAATGCATAATGCAGGCAAGTATTTATTGCAATAAAATTAACCAGTCTTCAATCTTTTTTACTAATAATATGAAGGGTTTCCATCTGTCTATAAGCATTAGGCTGCTAAAAAGAAAAATTTCCGACTTGAAGAAGATGATGAATTAATTTTATGCTGCATAGGACAGGTTATCAAGATTTGTACTTTTATACCCCGTGTTTTTTTGTAAAAAAAACTATCTGTCACATTATTTATTACGTTTTTGCTAAACTGTGACTGATTTTCAAAATTCCGTGATAGACTCATGGGAAAATTTCGGAATAAAAACTGTCGTTGAAGTTCCTACCACACCTAAAACCAAATTTTCAAAAATTGCGCCAACCGAAGCACAGAAACGGCAAGCTAAACACCCAGGAGGAACTGAAAAAAATGTTATGTTAAGTCAGTAGCCTAAGACCAGCTATTAATTTGGTCTTTAACAAAGGTCGTCGTCAGTTGTTTTCTGCCAACTCCAGGATTTGTTATCAGACGGACCTGGAGACAGGTGCTTTGTTGCTGCAGGTCCAACCTATGCAACAACCTTCCAGCCGATTATCCGAGACAAACTGAAATTAACTTTGAACAGTTTAAGCGGCTGTTAAAAAGTTTATGTACGGGTGTTAAGATCGCGGCGTATTGTGACTAACGGCTAGATTTGCGCCATTCAAATTTTTTTGCTCACTTAATATTTGCTCAATCGCTCAATACACAATTTCAATACCAGATTAACTGAGGGTAAGGTAGGAGCTTTAGATGCTGCAGCATTGTGCCCAATCGTGAAATAGTCCCAGGACCATGCGGTTGACGAGACATTTTTTCCTCTTCCTGTATTCTCTTAGTTGCGCGCAGCTGCCGGCTTCACGTTTCCTCGTATCCGCATAACTTGGAGGACATATTTGCGGCTGCACTGATATAGTTTTTTGCATCGAGATTCCAGAAACACGCGATTGTGAACGAATCTGCAAAAATGGCCATGTAGGACAAGCTTTTGTCATCGCTGAATTTTTGTCTTCGCTCAATCAATTAGTCCTGAATTTTTAGTGGCCTTAATAATGCAAACTACCGCTAGATCCACTAGAGATTCTAGTCTCACTGACTGACCGTTACAGCTGGTGGGCGTTGGCGCGTTCTCCACGTGACACGATGGGCGAGCAAACGGCGCCTGTGGGCCTGTGTTGCTTGCCTGTTTGATAGGCGAACGACATTCATATAACTACTCAGCAGCCAAGCCGAGCCATTAGGCTACAGGCGGCTGTGTGCAGCCTGCCAATACAGGTAAATGACGTCACAACGTGCGAGCTGCTTACCTACCTGATTGCTTGGCCGACTGTGCAGCAACTGCGCCTGTGTTCGATATCGAACGGTTTATGATCGGCGCTGTAACATACTGACAATTTCGACAATCATCATGCGATTATTTCGATTCGATTGAAAACGGTAAGCCAAGCACGTGTTTTCTGGTTTCTTGGCTATATGGTGCGCTGGCTGTTAGGTGATGTCTTCAGTCAATTCGTTCCGGTATTCTGTGACATTGTGACATATTGTAAAGTGATAAAGGTAGATGTGACAAAAATACAACAAATAGTTTCTAGTTCATTTCTGTCATCACGGAAAACTCGACGTAAACCTAATAGGCCTAAATAGTAATACGGAAGGGCAGGCGCAGTCGATGGCTGGCTGCTGTAGCTAACTGTGATGAAAAAGCAAAAGCATCTGAGATATCATTTCACGTAGGTCTGGGTTTAGTAAACATAGGGTAAACTGGGCCACGTAGGATTATGAAAACGGCTATTTTAGTGAAGTTGTCCGTGATTTTTGTAATCTTTATTTTTAACAGCATGCATGATAATAGTTAATTTTGAAACAATGTAATCTGCAGCCGTTTGAAAAGCATACTAATGTCATTACAAAAAGCCCACTAATGTAATTACAAAAAGCCCAACTGTCGCTAGAGAAGACGCGCTACAGCCTAGGCCTAAACAGTTTTTGTTACAGAACTGACCTTTAAGGTCATCGAAAGTCAATGATTTTCATGTCATTTAAAGCCAATTTGAGACTTCCTATTACTTATCAATAGCAACCTAGGCCCTATCTCGCATCGTTTAGCCACAATAGCGCGTACCAATCTTCAAGGTCATCCAAGGTCGATGATTTCCATCTCATTTTAAAAGGTGTATGCCACTTCCTATTAGTGACTAATAGTAATCTTGACCCTATCTCCTCACCGTTTCCGAGTTATGGCCAGTTAGTAGCTCAAAACTTTTCATTAAAAATTACGGCCAAACCGCTGCAGATGGAAACAAGGTTACTATTGACAGTTTATTGAAAGTCGCCAGCAGCCTATTTGATGGTACCATAGCCGACCTTCTACGACTTACTGCTTAACCACAATACCGCACGATTGCCATACAATAGTGCGTTATGACCGTTCAATGCCATCCAAGGTCAATAATTTTCATCTCATTTAAAAGCAAATATGCGACTTACTCAGAGTGATCAATAGCAACCTAGGCCCTATCTCGCACCGTTTAGCGACGATACGCCGTGACAGATGACGACAGACAGACAGACAGACGACACATCGTGCCATGGACGCTCTACAGCATAGCTGTAGCGCGTCAAAAGCGTTAATTTTTAGTCCTTAAATCTCCGACGCGGATACATCGTGAGCAAGTTGGTTCTAGTCATTTTCTGCGTACGTTTGTGAAGAGATAAGCATAGGTTTGACATAAATACAGTGACTGAAAAGCACCTGCAAATCGAAACATTTTAGGCCTTAATAGGCCTAAAATATTTTGATTTGGTGCAGTGTTTTTCACGTTTTTGAATCGGTCACTATTTGTTGAAGTTGTGAACATGAGTCTGCAGCTTAGTATTTGGTCCATCCTATTGTTGTGTTACAGCAACTGCAGAAGTTCGTTTAGTGGCAAGTTTCGGTCAGCGAGAAGCTTGATTTTGTCATGGATCACCAAGACGCGCTTCTCATGGTATTTATAAATACTTGCCATCTAGCTCTACTGGCACTCGATTCGAATTATCGGCACTATTCTAAAGAAGAAGCTCAGCGGTCGCAAGAAATTGTCTGAATGACATTGGGTATAAATTTAAAGTGGCGAATATTTTGGTCTAGAAATGACATAATTTGATATATTCTGTCACTCAATAAATGCATGGGAAATGAGAGCGGATGTGACAGACATATTCAAACATTAGATTCTGTTATGTCATTTTGTCTAACTTTGCCACTGAACATTTAAAAACCAATTAATCCCAGTCTGCCCACAGTAATGTTTAAGCGACTGGTACTGAGAAGTAAAGTGGCCCCTGCCTATATAGGGTCCTGGAAAGTGAGAAAGACCAAAATAGATATTTTTGGAGAACGGGGACTAGTCCCCTGGCTCTCTGGTCCCGCCGCCTCTGTGAAAACTGAAGGTAAAATTTCGTGTGTGACTGTCGAGATTGTTTGCTGAGAGAGGATTTTGCATGGATTGGACAATACAGTGTGTTTAACTGCAGGGCTGCACTGCTGCTGAGTGAGTGTTAATTATCGTAATGGATGGCGTGCGGCTTGCCATGATATTCTGTTCCATTGTCTATAGCTTCTAGCTATAGCCCATAGAAACCAGTCGTAAACACGATACTTTGTAGACTATACTATACGTACACATTGTCCATTGCGTGTACTCGTGTACTCCTGTCTATGCGTACATTCTACCAGTCATCGTATAGTATCGTCTGTGGTGGCGTAACTGTTAGGACGTTAATTACCTCTGCCAAGGAGGTTATGTTTTTGCCAGAGTTTGTTTGTCTGTCTGTGTGTTAGCAAGATAACTCAAGAAGTTATGGAACGATGTTTTTGAAATTTGCAGGGAATGTCGGGAATGGCAAAAACTACAAGTGATTCAATTTTGGGGGTGATCTGGAAAGAATCCTAGATTCTGGATCACTTTGAAATTTTCGTTACAGTGTTGTGTCGAATCAATATGCTTGGCGGAGGTCTGCGCTCTCCGAGTACTTTTCTAGTTGGACTTGTGATCGAGATGTTCTGGGTTCAATTCCCGGTCAGGTTGCTGTGGTGTGGTGAATACCTGCATGGGTGACTGTCTGCGGACAGGTAATCCAAGGTCAACTCAGCCTTCCAACTCTATGTTGTAGGCAAATCTAGTACAGGCCTCCTCGGCTAGAGTTAAGGTGGAGCACATTTATTTGTGTTTGGTGGCAGATAATACTGTGTGATACCATACGGCAGGTGACGCTTCGTGGTTTTGTGATAGATTACTACAAAAAGCTGCAGACAATTTTTGAACTTTTAGTATGCCTGCTGGTATCCACGAACTGTGCTTGTGGATTAGCATATTTATTTTGTATTTTAGTACTTTAGTTTGTTAGTTTTCTTTTTAATAACTATAGTAAATTAACTTATTTGCTGTTTTTTGACAGTACAGTATGTAGCTGTTTTGCTGTCTGTAGAACGCTTGTCGACAGCACGATGTCTGCCGCCACGTTGTAGCACAACTTGCCGAGATAGATCACCAGTATCAGGTGGACCTAATTAGCCTACTTCACGCTCGCATCGATAAGATAAACTAATTGCTCTCGGGTACTAAAACACGGCTTGCGCCGTTTTTTAAAATTTTTACTGTTCTACTCATGAAATGCATTCACGAATGCTCAAAAACTACGTAATTCGGCGTATGGAGTTTTTTTGTCAATGGGTGAAGAGGCCTCAGATGTGCAAGGCGTCGAATTTTGCTATTCTTCATTGACTTAGCCTGTCGCCGTTAATACCGCGCGCCTGTGATTACAGTTCTGCTAAACGTTTTGGCCGTAGGCCATTGTCACGGTATTTTCGTGCAAAAGTGCCCTTGCAGTCAGTCAGTCAGACCGTTGCCAGTAAATGTATATCGAATGCGGCATATTTGTCGTTAATGAGCGACTGAGGTCATACTGAGATGGCCGTGCGTCGGCGTGACAACACACTGATCTGAACTGAGGGGTGCCTGACGCAAAAATGCCGTGAGGTTTTGATTATGAAACTGTTGCCAACACTGATGCTATTATCTGATGCACCTAGCTAACCGGCTTGTCACAAATTGACCCCCCCCCCTCCAGCAGTAACTGTACTCAAGCTCGCTATAGGTTTTTACATAGCTGTCCTATTTATGGCCGTATTTGAGAAAGAACCACTCCCGATAAATCAACAAAACACATCCATTTGCATCGCCTATTGAACAACTAAGAATGTTGGCACGAGATGAGTTTTGAGAGAACCTAGCTTGATTTTCGGAAAGAGGAAAGGAGTGGGGAAAACAGAAGGGAAAGGGGAACGAGAAGGAAAGTGAAGTGGTTGATTACAAAGGGGAAATCAGATGGAAGTCAGGAAAAGAAGAAAAAAACAAACCTCTCCCCAACAAAATTCTGGCTACGACTTTGTTTTTTTTTCACTTTTTGTAACACGTTTAAGTTTGGTTTCCATCCAACGCCACGTACGCAGCGAACGCAGCTGACGCAACGACGAAAACACAAGAATAGAAGCGGTTTTTGCGTCCGTTGCGTGCGTTGCGTTGCATCATTGGATGGACCCAGAGCGGTGACAGGCATTTGTCTGGGAGGGGTCTTGCCGGCTAGCGGGGAAAGGGGAGCGTCGTAACTTCGTAAGCTCTTGCAGTGGGTTTGGAGCAGAGCTCCAGCTGCAAACGATTTTGATGCATTCTTGGCCCTAAATAACTTTTTGATGCCAAATGGGCAGTTTTTAATAATAAAAAAACAATTAACATTTTTTTATTTTGGGAGGGGATAAAATCACTGGTGTCCCCTGTCCAAAAAAATTGCGGGAGACATGTCCATGAGTTCTGAGTTTGTCTCGAAGAGTAGACTGGACTGTTCCTTACGCCTCTACGGGTACTGCTACACCGTTGACCACAAAAACTTGCCACCTAACTTGCCCATGACTTCGCCAAGTATCGACCGATTTTAAAATTTCTCTTACTTGTACATTTCATGGAAAAATCTGCAATGACACTTTTATTAAATATCGCAACAACGTAGCCGTGTCGTTGTTCTACATTGTGAAATATAAATATTAAAATAGTTCACTCAAGACTTGTTTCTAGTTATTGTTATAGTTTTCTTACATTTATATTTAACAAGGTAGAGACGTTACTGATATGTAGTGGAATATTCAGTAAATTACTGTTGCAAATCGTCCACAGAGTGTGCCAGTGAAATAATTTCGAAAATCGGTCAATATTTGGCGAAGATATGGACAATGAAAAAGTGGGACATTTTTAAGGCGCGTACAGAGCGACGCAAATGAACTGAACTGAACTGACACGGTTTAGTTTTTAACGAACTGACCAAAGGGCAATCAGGGCGAGCCCATTGGTCATCGGTTGACCTTTACGTGAGCGTAGTCACATAAGCCACCGACGGCGTTAGACGGTGTCTACTGTAATGCATTACTGCTTGCTCATTGGTCATTTTGTCAAAAAGTAAACCGTGTCAGATTAGTTCAGTTACGTTGCTCGGTACGCGCCTTTAGACTGAGTGCAGATGTAAACTGAGTATGTCTCTCTTGTGTTCAGAATCTGTCGTCAGAGGTCGACACTCGTTCCATAAATCTAACTGCACTTCACTGCAGCTGTCTGCCGCCGCTCAAATCTTCGTCAGTTTGCAATGCGTTCGAGAACAGTGTGCAACATACCAGCAGTGTGAGTACAGCTTTATTGTTGTCTGGTGGCCTCTAGTGGGGAAGCTGAAAGGGTTTTGGCTCCCGGATGCCCAAAGGAGTGGCAAGTCAATTTGCTGCCATGAAATCTAGAAACTGCCATCGCCGACGTCGGCAATGGGATTACAAGATATTTTCTCGACGGATTTGTAAAAAATCATATGGGTCACTTGGGCCATGGCTGGGGAGATCGCTATTCCCGGACTCCCACGTACGCTTATGTGCGTATCGCCCTCCCTATACAACAAATTTTCAGCAAATCTGAGTGAACGTAGCCGAAGTCTTTGCTTTGGCGCGCTGCTGTCGGCCCGCTACGCTGGATTTGCGTTTGAATTCAAACGTTCATTGATAATCCCATCAGTTGACAATAAGGCAATAGCTGCCAGCACTTTGCTACAATGTATTGTGCCAGCGACAATCGACGAAGGCGTCGTCCGCCTGCTGTACTATGCTGTGCCGCCGCCGATGTACCTATAGACCCATTATACAGAGGCAGTGTCTGGGATTCTGGGTTTCCTGGCAGTCCTGCCTTTCTGAGCTGTCACGGAACGTGTTTCGTACCGCCTACGCTTGACGCTCGCTCGTAACGGATGTAAAGGTGCGTACAGAGCGACGTAACTGAACTGAACTGAAACGGTTTAGTTTTTGAAGAACTGACCAATGGGCAAGCAGAGCGAGCCCACTGGTCATCGGCTGACGCGTACGTGAGCGTAGTATGTAATTCATTACTGCTTGTTCATTGGTCAGTTCGTCAAAAACTAAACCGTGTCACTTCCGTTCAGTTCAGTTCGAGTACGTCCCTCTGTACGCGCCTTAACGCAACTGACGCAGGCCTAGCTGACGCAACGACCGTTTCTGCCTCTGCGTTTTGGCCGTGACTACGTTATGTTGCGTATACTATTCTTGCATTGATTGCGTCTGTTTCGTACTTTTACGCGGGCGCAGCCCAAAATTTAGGTGCTGTGCATCGCGCTAGCTTTCTTTAGACTTCGCTAAAGAATAGAAGCCGACATTTCGAGACCAGTCCACGACAGTCACGTTGGTGTACGTACGTAGCGCTACAAATTGAAAACGCTAGCTAACGCTGTGTGTTATGATTGACTGATGTCTTAATTGTCGCCTTCAATTTCAGTCGTGCTGATCAGAAAGTGTAATAAGGCACACCAGTCCAGCCTTACGCGGTACATGGACTAAGTCTCGAAATGTAGGTTTAATAGACGTAGAAGCGTATACATCTAATAGACGGGGGTCTTTGACACCCAAGAAAAGAGAAGATAAAAGCCTTTTAAAGGAGGTTAATGGATCGACCCCAAGCCAAAACATGTAGGCTAATTGTAAATTGCTGCTGTCGTCGGGCAAATACAAACGGGGAGTTGGGTGAATTTGCTACAGCGATTCCGTTTTTTGTCAAATTACCGTGGTCTTTGTTACCACATGATATGTGCGCTGATGACTTCATGTTGATGTGATGGTTGTGTGTTTGTTAGTCGTGTGTTTACACGGTCAGTGACGCCTGGGATTGGCTGCAGTCGGCCGCTAGATGTCTCTCCATTCACCTTCATAACGCCGCCCAATATCACCAGGTACGGTAACCTAACCACTACCGTAGCTACGCGCGTACTACGTCCGTAGTGCGCAATTACAATTACGCATCTATATACATGTACGCTGTAGTCGATGGCGTTGATTTTTTTCGGACCCCCCACACACTGCGTATAGTTTGTGCATGTATACACAGTTGTCTGCGTATCCCCAAACTGACGAATCATTGGGCACAGACACTTGTGACGTACATCATAATAATTTAATGATCGACTGTTTAGGAATCTTGAAGAAACCGACCCTTAACTCATTGGAGGGTTCTTTAACGCTATGCGCTATGAAAATTTACATTTTACTTACTTTGCGTATTTACTTTTGCCTGCTTACTGAGTGATGTATGTGATTGTCGTGTGTAGTTCTATGAAGAGTTGCAGCACTGCAATGAAGGTCTACGTGTGCTCTCACTTCGAGCAGCAAGCTATGCAAGTGCATCATCATCATCATCCTCATCAGCAGCAGCAGCAGCAGCAGCAAGGATCAGTTATCAAAACTCTACCACTGGCCTCGACTTAGTACCACAACTCACTAGTCACATCAGGGTAACGTTGTTCGCATTTGCGCTGTAAGACAGGTAAGTAAGTAAACATTTACGTTGCATCTAACAGCCAGCTGCGTTGGCTCAATCTGCCACACTTTACCGAAGTTAACATCGCCAAAGACTTCTAAGACGCGAGGTGATCGGTGATCCGTGAAATCCGTCCATGATAAAGAAAGGGAGAAGGGAGAGAAACTAACTAAGGAGGAAACGACTTGAAGAAGAAGTGAGTTTCTGGTTGAAAATAGAAAACACTGAGGGATGGGTTGACAGCAGATTTAGTATCAGAGTATGAGAACCGAGACTTATAGGTTTACAGCTGCAATGAAACAATTTCGTTGGTTAAGTGGTAAAAGCAACCATATTTGCTGCTTTAGACAGTTTTCCGGTAAGACGTGCCGCTTAGCCACAATGCATCCATTACAAACAACAGACAGGAGAGAAGCAGAGAGATAAACAAACAAAACCATATATTATAAATGCGACCGTTAAGTATGATGGCTGAAAAATAAAGTCTTGGTCTTGAAAAAAACGTCTTTTTACATCACCGCGTTTGTTGTTACAGGACACGTTGCAACTTCTGTTGGAACACGAGTCAAAGATATCGTCGTTACATCGGCGAAGTTGCAGCATTGTTCCAGTTCATCAGCGCAAATTACCAACCACTGTGCTTAAGACTTCGTCGGCTCAAATGCCACCACAGCGGGTCACTGCTCTTGTCGACTACCCTCTCTCACAACAGGCTAGTTTTATACAAGTGTAAGCCTAAGCCATTTCGTAAAACATTTGGAAATACTTTTTACGGTATGACTGCGTAATTTGTGAATGGTACATTGCAGACTGCAGTTTGGAGTTTGAACACAGTATTTGATCTTTCGGATGACACGCATTTACGTGTTGAACATTGAATATTTTCATGGTCATGAAAGCTGCATTTACAGTTTTACAGTCACTGGTCTGAATTAACTCGCTTTGCCTCCTGTTGGAATAATTTCTGGATGTTCTTGGTTTTGTTTTTGAGTACTTCTTGGTCTCGAATGTTAAACTCGTCCTAAACGTCATTATGTAAAGGCCACAATGTACATGTGTTTTAATGGTCGATGTGTTATTACGTGTATAGACTCGTGTGTCGGAGAATGACTCGTTCACATTGATTGACAACTCCGACTGTCTACGCTGGAAGGTGCGTATTGACGTTACACGTTGCTGGTCTACATGAGCAATAACAAACCATTTGCTGTACGTAGCTCTCTAATTCTTGTCGACAGTCATTTGCAGGTGACGCTGTTTACTTTCGAGTGTTTACGGCAGTTGTAGAAAACAATCTATCAAACGAAGCTCAACCGACTAACATCCACAGCTTCGTCCCAAGCTTTCGTTGGAACTTGGACAGATTACGTCCTCACTGTGTAAATGGGGGGACAGCTAAACATTCACTTCTTTTCTGCTTGAAATTGGCAGCACAACGCCAACGATACTTCGGTGACTCGTCGACATCATAGATGTGTTTCAGGACAGTGATAACCTGGTGGAATTCCTCATTTCTTCGGAGCATGGACACCACCTGACGGGCTCGTCATGGCAACAACGACAATAACAACAACAAGCTCTGTGATGGGTTTCTGTGAAGAGCTATAGACGCCGTCATCGTCTGTATGTAATGATAACTGGTGTGATGTGCATTTCTGCATGTCTACAGGTTGTTACTGCTGCTGGTTCTAAGTCGTCGTCGCTGGCGTCCGAGTTAGTTCTTCCGTCTTTGATTCTTCTCGTTCCGCCGCCAGACCGCGACGCCATACTCCATGCCGCCAGGTAACAACCAGCCTACACAATGTGTTACGCCTTGTATATGCACGTATAAATGCAATCAGTGGCGTCGTGGCAAAGGGACGGGGGCAATTAACGCTTTAAATTTTAGTCTACCAAACCAAAATTTTGTAGGATGATTTTCTTCCAAACGTTCAACATTTGGGACTGACAATTCTCTGTTTTGGGAGATTTTCTGGGTAAAATTGCAACTTTTAGCGCTCAAAATCTCTTCTGTTGGACTCAGAAATTTGCAGTTGTCTGTCGGAAAATTTCAATTTTTTATCCTCTTCCTATACTTCTCTCCCAATTTCTTTTCACTTACGATGCCGCTGGATGTAATGAACGTTGGGGAAAACTATTGCTGATCACTGTTCATGGACGTACAATAATATAACAAAACTGCGTTCTGCCGAAGTAAATTCAATGCATAAAATGCTCTATTGCGGATATAGCCGCAAATTTCCAGGAACGGGAACAAAAAATGCACATTTTCTACACCTACTTCATTAATTAGGTTAATACTATTTATCACTTCACCTGATCTACCAGGTCAGTCTGCCTGGCGCAAAATGCAGTGGGCGGCAATTTTCTGTGCTAATACTGAATAATACGGTTAACACCACTCATCAACGCATAACCCATTTTCACATGAAGTTGTTTTGTTGTTTTGGCGATGGTTAGATTACGCCATCAGTTGCTGTCGACGTGGCAGTCGCTGTTGCATTCTGCTAAGAACGACGCTAGAAGATGCCTGAGCGATCATCTGCACTCTGATCAACTTCAGCACGTGAGTCAATTTCAAGCACTTGCTGCTTTACTTCTGGGACTTAATTTGCCAAAAAAAGTTGCAAGTCGAGCTTGCAAAAATGCAATTTACGAAAAAAATCGTCAAAGAAAGTTAGAAGAATTACGAAAATTGGATGCATAACTAAGTTACCGACACAGAAATAACTTTAACATAGAAAAATCTTGAAAATCTTAGAAAATTTTGTATAAAATGTTGTTGTAGGCTTAAATAGAATTTTGTTGAAAGGACGCGGCTGTGCATTTGCTTACCTGTCACTAAAGCAAATTTAGCGCGAAAAGTAACGTTGTACCGTATGAATAACCCTAAAATAAGGGAGGCGAGGAAAAAGAAACACCTGGGGGTAAAGAAGAGGTGCGGAACTTTACTAGGTTTGAACATTGGTCTGTACTTTAGGATAAACGCAGCATAAATCTCGTGCACAGCGAGTAGCTAATACCAAATGGAAGCTGCTATAAATATACAATGTATTGTATATGCCACGGAACCATTTGACTGCATATAATGTGCATATAAGCTATTATTTTCATCGTGGTGTTGTTTAGGTGTCCAGTTTGAAGGCGGCTGATCGAGACGTGGTGCTGAAGTGTCTAACTGACATGCTGCAAGTGCTGGAGCCCGATGCAGTGTCAGTCGTCACGGAATCTCTGAGCTTTCAAAAGTCTGTTCTGTCTTGCAAAGACACCGTCCAGTCACTAGCGACAACGGCCCCAGCCAACGGTGTGTTTTCATGCGCCATTTTGCAATAACAATGGCGCGGGTATAGCTAGCGTATGTTGTCTGTCTGTCTGTCCGCTGTAACGCTGATGTATGGTGCTCCTATAAGCTGGGCTATCTCCAGTGGTACTTAGAACGATTAGTATTATATTAATGAACAGTATTTTATAATAAATGTGACGGACGCAGATGGGCAAAAGCAACCAAAGCAGTATGAACAAATAACCAAGAAAAAATTATTTAAAAAAACAATAATTTTTTGGGGGTGGGGGCAGTTATATAAAGTGAAAAAGGCACCTATCTAAAACGATTGCTTATGGAGATTAATGTCACACACAGGTTACACAAAACATTGCTACGCTTTGTCGTTTGTACTGTGGCTAAACGGTACGTCGCAGGGGGTCGGCGATGGTACCGTTGGATAGGGCGTTGGTAAGTTTTTATACGCTGTCAGTACTGACCATGTCACTATCTGCAGTGGTTTGGCCGCAGTTTGCGATGCAAGTATTTCGGGGAGTTACTGGAAGTTTACGTTATGTTGCACGTAACGTAAGTATTTCGGCAACGACGCTTACATTTTGGGCGCAAACAACAAAATGTTCGACAGATCATAAAAAGACAGTTATGGACGCTGGCTGCCAGTGTGCGCCAAGAGTCCAGTTGGCTAACCTTTGAGACAGCTGTGCTTTTGTTTGTGGGGGTTAAGAGGTGATTAGATTTTGTTTAGCGATAATATTTTTGTGGATTCTGGTACGTCACTGCAGTATTAGTGGCTGACTTGATGTAACATTGCAATGTAAGTGAGAGATTATTGTTTGATGAAGCATTATTATTGTGTTGTTAGATAAGCGCAGCAGCACTGCGGCAACTGCGCTAGCACAGCAATGGCAAAGCAACGCTAAACTGCTGAAAATCATTGAGGTATTAATAAACATTCGTCAGTTTTCTCGTTTTCAGAATGGGCGTTTATCTGCATGCAAATAATTATTTAGTTGAAGCGTTGAGATAATTTCGACAAATCAAACGATTATGTCTGAAAGTTTAGTACGACGTCTACACGCTAAACCGCTGTCTGAACTTTGAAGTCGGATACGTTAGCGTTAAATAAACCTTCACTCGAGATCATGTCTTAACGCACAATCCAGGGTCAGCTACGGTCAGCCACTTGGCCGTGTAGTCTACACTGTCTTTCGTCTGATCACGCTTCAGCATGAATGCACCCGTGAAGTTATCAACCCGTTAGACCACTGCAAACATAGTGCTAGAGATATTTTAACTTTTATTTAATCTTTGTTGCACCTAGGACATTTCGTTGCTGCCACAGCGCTTCTGATTCACGCCCATAACAATAGATGGCGCTATAACAAATTGTTTTAGAATAGATCGGATTATGTTTAGTAACTTGAATGCGTGTCACGTGTTTTGTTTACTGATATCTGTCGTCGGGCATTTTGTCCATCGGGCTATCCGGATTGTCGGCCCACGGTCCTGGAACCACCTGCTGGACGACGTGACGTCTGCCGAGTCGTTATCCGATAATTGCTGACTATTTGTTTAACTGGACTCCTTCTAGTGGACTTAGCAGTAGTTTTCTTTTACTTAAGTCGCTTTTAAAAAGTTCACGGACGATTGTACAGTTGACTGATTGGTTGTGGTTGAACACAGGAGTTCGAGTTGTACCTCGGTTCTTACCGAGACGGTTTGGTAGCATCAACACAGCTGAAAGAGCACATTGTCAATGCTGGAGATCTTTCGGAAATTAAATATGTCAGTAGAGCTTACATTGAAAGGTATGTAGACAAATGAGTAAAAAGTAAAATAAAAGTAGTTTTGAGATGAAGTGAACAATAACAACAGTAGCATGCCGCAATTCTACTCAAACATTTTTCAATAAGTTTACTGCCTAGGCCGGCTTACCAGTGCTCTCTGAGATTTAAAATCAAATATTTGATTTGAAATCGTTGTTTTAAGTTGTGATTTTGATATGTCAGCAAGTCAAAGCAATTATCGTCAAATAAATGCCCTTTAAGGGGGCGGACGTCCTTAACTTCGAAACCCCTCTGCCAATTTCTAAAAACCAGCACAAATGATTATGTGGTCGACTCTATCCCATACGCGAAATT
>Ga0209454_1000331_pt1 | contig 25007 bp, 22 predicted proteins | sample WorMetHERISLAND1_2_FD_187400 | JGI IMG/M metagenome (GOLD analysis project Ga0209454, IMG submission 187400) | Marine gutless worms symbiont microbial communities from Max Planck institute for Marine Microbiology, Germany - Olavius geniculatus... | ecosystem: Host-associated > Annelida >... | reverse complement strand
CCCTATTTTAGGGCAATCTGCTTTAAAATTTAAGTGTTTAGTAGTATTTATAGCAAAAAAAATCAAGTAGTATTTTAATTTATCACACTGTTTTTATTGAAAATTTTATGTTTGTGCGCTTGCTCTATAGAATCCCAATGGGCTTGATCCCAAAAAACGTCCAATCAATAAGCTATCTGAATTACTTATAAAATAGCCAAAAATGTTTGAGATGGTGAGGTTTAAACTGAAATTAAGTATGGATTGAATATTCTTCCACTTAAAATATATTTTCGGCCGCCAGGAACTCACGTACCAGATCATTATATTCAAGCATATCGCACCGAAAACAAATCCCCAAGCAAGGGCCCAAACTCCAAATCCAGCCAATGCTAATATTATAGCCAAAGTGCTGTTACAAGAAATCGCACTAATTTCAATTATTGCCAGAGTACGGAATCTCATACTCTTCTGTATTAAAGCTCTATTGACAAAGCCAAATGAGTGAATAAAAAAACTAACCCCCATTAAAGACAGAATTCCGACGAGACGGCTTTCGCCAAAAAACCATGAAATTGCAGGTGAGGCTGCAATTATAAAAATCCAAGATAACAGACCAATTATGACATTAAATATAAAAACGCTGTTTAAAAAATCTTTTGTATTATTCTTCCTCTGTATAATCGCATCAACCGTTCCCATGTCCTTAAAAACATTCAAAAATCCAATAAATATAAATGCCATCGCAAGTAACCCAAAATCTTCTGGAGCCAATATTCTTGCAACTACCACAGATACGACAAGTCTTATTGCGTTCGTAGCGCCTTGATTTACCGCATTCCATTTGGCCCCGGAGAAGACTGAATTACCCCTTTTTTCTTTTTTCTTTCTCGTCACCAGTATTACTTTAGTGCTCCATCAATGTACGGAGGAACGTGTTTTGCCTGATTCATATATTAAGTGCGGGCTTCAAATATACTCCCTTGCATGTGTCAAAAGTACATTCAGAGGGAGTTCGTACGTATTCAGATTTTGCTGTTTTAGCTCTTCTTTATTGTTCATCCATGCCTCCAAGACAAGTAGCTAATGGCGTATACCCGCCTGGAGTTATGCCTTGAGTTAGTTAGCAAAATGATAAAAGCTAATTTACATCTCGCTTTTTTCCCCCTTTTGAGAATATTGAGATTTTTCGTCAATTCAATTGTTCGTGCAAGATTTCAAAAAGACTTTCTTTCAATTTTCACTCCACTTCTTTATAGTATATTTTTTTGCAACAACCTTAGTATCCCAATAAAGGTTCTTCCAATTTTGTGAAAGCCATGATAACAGGGATAGATAGCATTCTCCTTTCTCTTTTAAATCTATGCTCGATCTATTTACAGAGCAGAAATACTCGAAAAGTGCACGAAAAAAAGGCATAGTGATTTTATTGGCCAAGCCGGGATTCCACCATTCTGCGCGTTCATGAATGGTATTATTGCTGACTGATCTTTTGGAATGTTCTCGGTGGTAAAAAAGAATTTTAGGAATTTGATGAAATTTGCCCATTAAACACAAATCCGCCAGCAAATTTCTGTCGGATCCAACATAATTGGCAATTAGCTTGGTTCTTCTCAATGCTTCTTTGCGAATCAATCCAAATACCTCGATACACCAATGGTCATAGGCTATAACTTCCCTGAATCTATCTGCAACTTTTTCTAAATTGCATTGCGATAAAAGAACGTCTCCATGCTCAATAGCTTCGCTATTTTCGTCGATAAACTGCGTTTTTGAGTGGCAAAGAACGATCGATCTATCTTCTTCGAGTACTTTCAAGCACTCCTCTAAATATTCTGAATGGCATAAATCATCATGCGCCATCCATCTGAAGTACTCGCCGTTGGATTTATAAAATGTTTTATTGAAATTTGGGCCGGCTCCAATATTCTTCTTGTTTCTTAAATATCTCACGCGTTTATCTAAATTAGCATATTTTTTACATATTAGTTCTGTTTTGTCATCTGATGCATTATCACTGATAATAAGTTCAAAATTATTGTACGTCTGATCCAAAATTGATTCTATACATTCTGAAATGTAATTTTCCCCGTTAAAAACCGGCAGTCCAATCGAAACTTTAGGCAACATGGTGGCCATTATGAATACCTTTTACAATATTGAATAAATCTGTAATCCTGTTATGTGACAATGCAATAAACGATAATCTTCTTTCCCTCGCCGACCTAATTACAGGTAAGACGCAGCTTCAAAGAAATCCGCAAACCAGCAAAGGGCCTATTCCTTACAAACATTGAAAAGTCAGTCTCATACCACTAGATTCCCTCGTATATCTTGACTGTTTTCTCAGCTACTGAGTTCCAAGAATACCGCTTAGCCGCATAGGTTCTAATGAATTGTCTAGAAATTTCTCTTTCCTTGTATAAAGAGCTATAAATAAACCGAGTTATTGCATCGGCAAAACCCTTCCCGTCATTTTTTAATGACACGAATCCTGTTTTACCCTCAACAATATCATCCTTAAAAGATCCAACATCAGTTGCTATAGCTGGAAGTCCAAAATTGTAAGCCAAAAACAAAGGGCCGCTTTGATAAATGAACTTATATGGGAGCATGAGAGCGTCAGCAGCCTTGAAATAAACTTCAACTTCTTCGTCAGGTATAAATTCTATACGCTTGATAATCTTATTACCAAGATTATAACTAGAAATTTTACTATTTATGCATTCCCAATATTTGCCGGTACCTTTGATTGACCCGGCAATTATCAGCTTTACGTTGTGGCCTTCCTCAACTAATTGTTTTAACGCATCGATTAGAGTCTCCAATCCCTTGTAGGTGGCAATGTTTCCGAAAAACAGTAATGCGATGTCGCCCTTCGACAGATTCAACAAATTCCGGGCGTTCCGATAGTTCAGTTCCGTATTCGGGACCGTGCTATTAATGCCAAAGGGAATCACGGTAACCTTCGCATCCGGTGTGCCAAATTGACCGGTTAGTTCATCTTTCATTAATTTAGTATGTACGAAAATATGATCGACATAATTGTATAAAAATTTCAGAGTCCTCCTGTTAAGGATACTGTCATTTCCATCACGTTTGTCTATGTTCACATTATGAGCGGTGTATACAAGTTTTTTACCGTTTAGCTTATAAAAAATGTTCAGCAGGGTACTATCGAATACAAGAAACTTATTCAACCAAAGAATATGAAATAACTTTGTATCAGTGTTAGCCGCATATTTTATCAGTCGGAAATAATATAGAATAACTCGGAAAATCTTAGATATAATCGAGGCTTCCGAACTTTGATCACCTCTCAAATTGTAATAGGTTGCAGATTCATTTAAAAAGATTTTTTCATTTTCCAGCTCTGAATTTCCTATAAATTCAATTTTAATTCCGCTATCTAACAACGCTTTGGCTATACCAAGTGAATATGGTTTATCGCCTCCGCCTGTTAACAATGCTACCTTCATAGTCATATTCATCTAGTTTTTAAATGTTCTACTACAGAGTAAAAAACCGCTTCCAGTTTTATTGATTCTCCTGCTTCGGGATCGTGAAATCTTTTGTAGAAATACCTGTCCAGCAAAGGGGAAACAATTTTTTTCAGAAGTCCATAATCATAGATTTCCCAAGGGCTTGTACATATAAATATGCTTAGACACTTTATTCCGCTCCCGAGTGCGATATGCATCGGTAAGCTGTCTCCTGCAATCAGGTACGTGTGGTTCTGAACATCCCCAATGTGCTCAGACAGTGATTCCCTGATAGGCAAGTAATTAACCCTGTATCCTTCTCCTTCAAGCAGCTGTTTTAGCTTATCAAAATATATCCAATTTTTCATGGGCCATACTGAGCCGGATTTAGGGGCTATCGCGATATCTCCTATGAGGTCCGTTTTGATTGCACCTGGGATAAAATATTTTTCACCTTTGAAATGATATCCTAAACCATTGAAAATCATTTCTTGATATGTTTTGCGGTTTTTAAACTTAAGTTCGTCTGCCTTTTCAATTCCAAATTTGCTAATTATGCTGATGTCAAACCATTCTTTAGCATTGTCCGTGTAGGTTAATTTGCCGGCCGCGTCAAGATACGCGCCAAATAATTCATTGTATTTTATTTTACTCACCAATTGAGCTACCTCAATGGAATCTTCTAAGTTAATGACCCTGATGTAATCTGATTTCAATAAATTCGAATTTTTATTCCATGGAATGCATTTTTTTATTTTTGGATTACCTTTCAGCATTATCATATTTTGATCACTGGTTAACCAATGAATTTCACCTTCTAATACATGCAAAATGGCCGTTGTGCGCAACACATCACCGGTCGCACCCAATTTTATGATTAATGTTTTCATCTGAATCGCAATTTCTTTTTTTAGTCGTTGGAACTCGAACTGAACAATTCTCTCTCTATCCTAGCACACCAAAAATGGATAATAAAGATATGGGCCTCTTGTATTCGTGCGGTTACAGAATGTGGCACAATTACCGGCACATCGACAAGGGAAGCCAATTCGCCGCCATCATTTCCGAGAACCCCTATGGTGTGAATCCCTTTTTTCTTTGCCGCTTCAACAGCTAATATCACATTTTTGGAATTTCCAGACGTGGATATACCCACAAGTGTATCAGCTTTATTCCCCAATCCTTCCAGCTGTCTGGCAAAAACACTGCTAAATCCATAGTCATTACCTATAGCTGTCAGTGCAGACGTATCTGTGGTTAACGCAATTGCTGGTAAGGATCGCCTTTCCAATTCGAACCTTCCGATTAATTCGGCTGCAAAATGTTGACTGTCCGCAGCGCTTCCCCCATTACCACAGACTAGTATTTTATTTCCACTGCTTAGGGATCCAATCAGCAATACCAATGCATCGTCTATATCTTTTTCTATTTTAGAAAGGTTAGTGAACAAATCGTTGTGTTCTTGCACTAACCGACGGAATTTGCTTACTGAAGCCATTATTAACCTCACTATTTCAGAGAAATTGACGTATATCGGCTTTGCCGATATTGAAGTAGAAGTAAATAAACTTTGTTGTCAAGGGCAATGAAATTTATACAGATTTCGAAAGTTATATCCAACTATATTTTTCTTAATAATCAACAGCACTTTTCAAGAAGAGATGTACATTTGTCACCAGATATTAATAGAATTCGAAGGATATCATATACGTAGCCGACACATTAATTGTATGATTAGGACTGCGCGCCATGCCGGCAAACTTAATGGTGAAATCTTCTCGTCACAAGCAAGGCTGTCAGTTTTTAATATCTAAAGGGGATAAACGTGGCTTGACGGATCAAGGAGTTAATCGACTTGCACGTTACTGCCGGGGGAAAACTAACAAGGTAAATTCGGCCATCGTCATTTATTATTGTATTCTAAGTTTTTTTGGCGGCGCTGGAGCCGCCGCCAATATAGACGTCGCCTCAATAAGTGGGTGGGGATAATCATAAGGTTTGAAGGCGCTCATCTTCTCGGTAAAATAGTCTCTCCCGGCTTTTATATGATAAGGAACGCAGTAATCACCTGTTAAGACCGGGATAATAAGGTTTTCCGTGCCTGAGGTTCCATATGTATTATTCCATATATATAAATTGTTCACTTGATCTCGAGCTGGATAATCATCACCCCCACCCTGTTCGGGGCAACTAGCAAATTGACGGGCTAATGAATTATCACATTGAACGCACAAATTACTTGACGATCTAAAATTCGTCAGAGTCAATAAATTGCCGCCCCAGTTTCTTCCAATTAGCCGATTGTTATAAACGACGCCTCTCCCGCCGCGTATATTATACCAGTTTCCCACACCAGAGTTGAATGTCGTGAAGGTGTTTTCGTAAATTTCGGCACTTACTACACCCCTGATACTTGCATCTTCTCTAGGTCCTGAACCTCGGCTACAAGCACCGTGAACTTCCAAAAATCGAGTCCATGTTTTGTTTTTGTGATCTTTAAACGTGCTGTACCTTAAAACGAACCTTGCACCGGCATTGGCGTCTATAGCATTTCTAATTGTTCCTGAAGCATCGCTGGTGAGAACAAATGAGCAATTTTCTATAAAAACCGTACCATTGGTGTACTGCCCAACCTTTTTTGATCTACTCCACGCAGTACTTGTATCAGCGACTATCCAAATTGTTTCTCCACCGCAGTCCTCAAATATAACGTTGTCAATCAAACCATAAGAATAACCATTTATTCTGATGACATACCAGAAAGAAGCGCTTGCATTTGTGTAGTTTAGAAATTTACAGTGATCTATTCTAAAATTTTTAGCACCGACAGAATTGGGGTTGCCAATCAGAAATGGGGGACTTGTTTGTGATACAGGTGAGTTATCGCCTCCATCGAACGTGAACCCGGTAATACGGACATTATCAACTCCGTCATCGATATCGAATCCATAGGGTCCCACAATCGTCTGAGAAATTCCGGCACCTCTGATTGTGACTCTTTTATTAACGACGATCTTTTCACCCCATGTACACTTTCCAGCAGGTACCTCAATAATATCCTCTTCTTCGGCTCGTCCTATCGTGTCCGACACGTGCTCCAAACGACAGCTTTTCGATTGAAGAGCTGCGCAATATGCCTTTGAATTACCAAAAAGCAATAACGCGATAAGTAGAATGGCAATAGAAACCGATTTTCGCATTCCAAATTCCTTTAAACATATTTCGGTCAAGTAGTAACGGTTTTTAAGATTTAAACGCTATAATCTCAATGAAAGGAATCAAAGTTTGTACAAAAAAAAATTCAATACCTTAGCTATTCTAAGCTGCTGATAATTCTAAGATTAGTTGGGGCCGATGGTAACGGGTTTCCGGACTGAACTCTTAATGGATACGGATACGAGAAAGCTGAATACCCGGGTTTTGCTCCAGCATTTAGGTAATAGTCATCGTTAGCATCAATGTATCCGGAAACGGCCCCTGAAACGTAAACATCCGAGCTCGGACAATTAGATCCAGCGCAATCATTATTCCAAATATAAACTGGATCGAATTCTTGATTAATGGCACAATTGCTCCCGCTGCCCCGCCCGCGACCGATCTGATCATAGCATGGATAGCCCTCGCCCCCAGAACATCTGTCTGCTGATGCCCGGCACCGTGAATATGCTGTTGTAATTCTGTAAGTATTCAAAGCTATGAACTGGGAGATTCTATGCTGCGGTTCCAATGTAACAGTGTTGTTGTATATAACTCCTGTACCTCCCCTAAAATTCATAACTCTGCCATTTTTGCCGCCGCCATTTTCAAAGATCCAATTGTTATTATATACCTCATAAGCTCTGACGCCCGAATATTCACTATCGCAGCCATGAGCCTCAACATCGGCGTTATAAACAGTATTATACCTAAAAACCCACCTAGCTCCATCACCGGAGTCAACTGTATCTCCTGCACCATTTGTGTTCAGATTGAACTGGTTATCTTCGATAAAAACAAATTTATCAGTCCCAAAATCGTTCGGTTCACACCATCTGCCAACTCCATGCCGGATAAAGATGATCCCATCATCAGGATTTCCCTCGAATATACAACTATCAATAATTCCATATTGCCCGGATATAAGAATAGTTTGGTTGTGAGAAAACGTGAATTTGCAGTGGTCTATCCGGAATTTTTTTAAACCATCAGGACCACCATAGCCGGTAACCGATATTTGCTTATTATTTCTGCCGTCAAACTCAATACCGGAAATTCTTGTGTTTTCGTTTGCATCAGAATCAACCCTAAACAAACCCCAGGTTTGAGGCGATCTTCGGGTATCTGTAATAATGGATCGGTTAATACCAGCGCCGATAATAGTTATGCCTTTGCTTACCCTTACTGAGTTGTTCCATGAACACCGACCGGAGGGTATTTCCACAATATCTCCGTCCACAGCAGAGTCAATTGCCAATTGGGTATCTGGTTGAGAGCAACTATTTGCTGTAATGATCTTGGCTGCGGCTATTTGCACAATAAAAAAGATTGTCAAAAAACAAGCTAATATAGCCGCCATTAAACGATGTAGCATAGCGTTTTGTTCCTCCTTTTTCATGATCTAAATACTGAGTTTAGGACACTCAATATTCATGATATCAGAAAAATTGTAAATCTTGCGAATAGGAATTTCTTTTTGCAATAAAAGTGCCAGATATTTCCTTCGCCTGAGATATTTGATTTATAAACAAGAATAAAATTATGGGAAACTATTTATTAAGTGACAAAACAGATGCTTAGAAAAGTACAACCATACAAACATCAATTTTCGCCGGATTTGAATGTTTGGATTCATCTCGAATTGAAAATATCAGATCTGCCAAACAGTATTACCAATGTGCAAAATAATACACACAGTGGCACATAAAATGTCCAACACTAATTGTTAAAATGTGGATGACATGGCTGTCATTCGGACTATGGTCTGCGATTGGAATTCTTTTCAGGATGGTATCCAAGCTGTTGCATACTGCCACGGGTTAGGTAATAAATTAGCCTATTCTCAATCGGTGTGATAACCGTCCTCCAGCGTAGGGCGGCAGCAGGATCTATTCGTTTAACCGACTTGCCGGTAATACTGGATGACTGATGCTCGTGTTTACTCTTTTCAAGGTTCAGGAGATCGGACTTATAATCAACATCAATAAACTTGCAAAGCGCTTTGATAGTCGCTTCCGAATCGTACAACAAATCCTCGTACTTAAAGAGGGCGTAATTACGGACATTTCGATATCTCAGATGTACACGCGCCGACAGATTGTACTGAATTACGACAAATGCAACCATTAGTGCTCTGATCAATGCAGCGAATTTCGGGTATTTATTAGTGATAAGTCCGGTGCCTCCCGGATCACTTTTTTTTGATACTGCAACAGCTCTCGGGTCTCGAATAATGTGTATAATTTTGCATTCCGGATACCAAGTCATTAACTCGTTAATATAATTCATATAGACGGGAAACTTTACACAACACCGCTGGTAACCATTGTGTAATGTCAATTCCTCTATGATGATTCGAAAAATATCCCCCAATTCTCTTTTCGATTCATTTATTCGAGTGACAAGGCGGTTTTTCAGTTGAGGCTCGTTAATCGCTTTGATATTCTCAAATTTCCAAAAAATACTATTGAGGCCTTCAATGTTATCGAGCCCGGACAACATCAAATCTACCACAGCATCGATATCCTTCTTGCTATGTAATTTACCGCAGTACTTTTTATGAAAATTTCGAAAATCTTTGCGCCATGGGTTAAGATAATGCATTTCACCCAAGCGAAAGATCGTGTCGTCCATTACGATTATATTCTGCCACAGAGTACTTCCAGTTCTTGGAATACCTACAATAAAGATCGGTTTGTTAAAACTATTCATATGTATCCTCGATTTTGCATGAACTCTCTGACTAAACATCAGAAAGAAAAGGCTCATCCTACTAGAACGTTCTACAATCGGCGCAGGGCAGAAATTTTCAATTTAAAAGATCTCTATCTATGGGATGTTGGAATGGATACCAACATCTATTGCTTTTAAAATTTTCCACTTAATCGATCTCGCGCTCGGAAAAGGCTAGCTATTTTCAAAACTCAAGCGTAAACCCTGTATCAAAGCGGCTGCTAACTGGAGTTAATCGCTATCAATTAGCGGATGTAAACGCCGTTTGGTATATTCGAATGCTATCACCATAAAAATAAACCACATCAGATGCAGCGGTCTAAAAGCAGATTCTGTTATATTGTAGAGCAGCACCATGATGAGTAACGACAATTGCACGATCCCAAACTCGTTTCCGATAGCAATGGATGCTATAGCCCGTTTGAATATAACGATGGTATTCAACAGTAAGATTGCGAGACCGATAATCCCGAGTTCCAGGTATACATCCAGATAGCCGTTATGGGCTTGGTTGGGAATCAGGATCGGGTACTTGCTCCAGATTGCCGAGAGACGTTCTCCCAGCCAATAGCTTCGGAAACCATACCCAATCAATGGGCGAGAATCAGTAACCAGCAAGTCGTTCCATAACCGAATCCGGCTTTGAAACGTGTCAGCGTGACCAGTGGCATCAATGGCTGCACCGAAAAGTTGACTATAAAAAATGTTGGCCAAAGGTGCCGACAACAGTAATAACGCAAATCCGATAATTACTATCCCTTTAACACGGCTGCGAACCGCAGGCAGCTTCATTAAAAAAAAGATCGCCAAACCGACTACGAGTACAATGAGTGATGTAGCACTGTCAGATAAACGCAATAGCCATAGAGATAGCCCGATGTGAAAAATATAAAGTGGACGGGTCAAATTGGCAATTTGGCTTTTTTTTTGCGAGATGAAGTCCCACACTACGGTAAAATTGCATATGGCGCAGATTCTACCAATAGAGTTTTTGTTGTCTGAGAGGCCGGCGATGATGGCTTCCCCTCCCCAAGCGCCATAAAATTTACCGATCGCAGGATAATACTTTATAAGCAGAATTGACACCGGAACAAATACAAACATAATTTTACGAAATACCATCTTGAAAGCTTCATCGCGGTTATTCTCAGTTAGAATAATCAGGATCATTATTACCGTGCCAAGCCCTTTTATGTAACGTCTTATAGCCACACCCGGAAAATCTGACCATAAAATGCTCACGGCACAATATAGATACCAGAAAAATAAAGCTTTGTTTCCTCCGCTCAAGCTTGCAAACTGAACTTTTCGCTGAATAAGCACGATCAAGCCGGCAAGAATTAGCATCGATAGTATGATTTTGTTCGCCGGATGCCCATCGATATACGAATCTTGGAGGGCTATACCGCGACTGCCAAATTCAAATATCGCATATATTCCTCGAATTGAAACAGAGTAAAACAACCATATGATCACAATCCAAATAGCGTTGGAAACTTTTTTGTCATTTCCCCGGTCAATATAGAGGGAAACAATGACAAAGGATAGGGTTAGAAAAGTCGCTAGTTCTCTTGACACTTTAGAAATCGCTTAATCACTTAAGCTTCGATAATCAATGATTTTATATCGAGACTTGTAGCAAGCTTTATTTCTCTTGCTTTGAATTCAATCACGCGACAGCTTATATTAATAATTCATCGCTTCTTTTGCTGCCACTGATAAAAAGCCAGGCTACGGAACAGCTGCGATTGGGCCCACCTATGCATGGGAAGGTTGTCCCATCCGATGAACAGTCTTCTGGACCTAAATGAACCATCTGCTTTCTGCCAGCGCCGGTTCAGGTCTGACAAAACGTTATGAAGAAACGTAGTTAACCGATCAGAATATGTACGGTACAGTTCCATCAGATTGATACACTCGGCGAAATCATATAACTCACGTCTATATACAGTAATGCGCGGAGGTTTGGAAAAAGGGAGAGGTAATCCGTGCTGGTCAAACAAATTGGCAGTATAATAATCAATTCCTTTTTCAATGGTCACCAAGATGTCTTTGCGTTTTAGTAATTCGTTTATCTTGATCAATGATTTAAGCACAAAACAGGTATGAAAGTGATCAATGAATGACCGTCTGGAATCCACCGCATAGTACCATGACCCATCTTCATTCTGCGATTTTTGTACGAACTGTATGTTGCCAAGCGCCTTTTCAAGGAATCGATCTTCAGAAAATCGTATACTGGCATCGACTAACAAAAAGGCCCGATAGGCACTCGCATTAACGACCATACCTAAACTGTCCTCGGGCTGGTAGCCGCATGAATAAACACCATCATCTATCTTTATATCGCGATAATCGCAATATGCATGTTCGGCGATCGACCGGGCTATCGCGAGATATCTGTCATCGTCATGGATATCGTATACCTGAAGAAATGCTTCGTAGACATAAGGAATAGTCGTTATAAGCGGTGTGCCGGCTTTTATAGTTCCATTTACGGTTTCCCAGTCGAAGGGGTATCCCCAGCAGTAGTCCTGAAATCCCGCACATCGACTTTTTTCCAGGATATTTATAAAATGAATAGCGCGTTTTTTGAAGTGGGCCTGCCCTGTGGTTAAAAATAAGAAAGCGTATCCCATGGCAAAATGTGCATCGGCTATCGGAAAGCGCGTTTTAGGGTAGAAAAAACGACGGGTTTGCGGAAAAAACATCTCTAAAAATACGATTGGAGCGACGCCAATAGTTCCGAATAGCTTGTTGCGGTAATAGAGAGATTTACTTTTTCTGCCCAAGTCGCCGGCATAAAAATCTTGCCAGTCTTGAGATTCCTCACCGTAATCCTCGAGCCAGGCGACGAAATTTTGCACCATGGATGAAACGTTGACGGCCGCTGTAGTTTCCATTGAATTGATATCTTTCCTCACTGTCCGTCTGAACTTCGGGGTGTTTTAGGCGTCAGTTTGTAACCCAGCCAGCTTGCGCATTTTTTCGCCGATATTTGATACCTCCAGGTCAAATTCTTTAGCGCGATCGCTCTTTCATGGCCAACAAACTTCTGGACCAATTTAAATTTATTACTCTCGATGGGAGGTCTAATCTGTCCGCCTAAGTCATCAGCCAGTCTTTCTGCCTGAGTCAGAATATCTTTATGGTTCGGGTAAAAGTAACGTATTCGGTTTTGTATAAAATTGACGGATGCCTGACGGGTTATCTCATCATCTCGCAATGACAGTAAATATCCGATACACAACCTGATCGACAAAAAATACGATATGAGAGCCTTTTTGGAGTTTGGGTGGCTTAAGCTATCAAAATTGCCCGAGCGGTAGTAGCTAATTGATGTTCGGCAAAACCGAGTTCCCACACTATGCATGATCAACCGTGATGAATATTCGCCGTCATCGTCCAGACTCAGCTGTTCGTTCCAGGGCCCGGCAAGTCCGGACAATTTTCGGCTAACCAACCATGTTGCAGGCTGCATCCACACATTCAAAGGGCCATTGAATCGATGCAGGAACCAGTCTATTGGTTCCAAATTTTGCCAAAGCGCATTGGGCTTAAATTTAGCCTTGGCGGGTTGGTAGTAAAATCTGGCCTGCGCAGAGGTCAGAAGTGTTTTATCGGACACACCTGCTTTGATGAGATCGACCTGCCGCTCGATCTTCGACGGTGCCAGCAAATCATCGGCATCCAGCCATTGAATATAATCCCCCTGTGCGAGAGACATAGCATTATTTCTTGCCGCCGCGGCACCCTGATTTTCCTGGGAGACCGCTTTCAGCAACTTTGATTCATAAGCTTTAGCAATTTTAAATGTTTCGTCGCGCGAACCATCGTCTACGATGATAACTTCTATATTATGCCAGGTTTGGGCCAACACAGATCCAACAGTCGCAGCGAGCCATTTTTCTGCATTGTATGCCGGTATTAGGATAGATACCAATGGTTTCATGTTTAATGTCCCTTAAACGCATGCTCACCGATTGACCCTGTCAGATTGACCCTGTCAGACCTGCATACTGAATATGGTATATGCATAAATAGCTGAACTGGACTAGATACGCATGGATGTCGAATAACAAATTAGTTTTGGATAAAGAATTATTAGCAAGACAACGCGGGGTCACCTGGTTCTCAACCACTGCTCGAAAACGACCAGACTAAAGAGAATCTTGTGATAATCGTTCTTTTTGGCTGCGTGCTCCAGATATAAGCGCTGTATCGTTTTATAGTTCAATATTTTATACATCATCGAACTGTTATCCATGATGATTTCGTCTATATTGCTGTTCAGGGATTCAGAAAACCAGCGATCGACAACATTGACGGCAAAACCACGTTTTTTTCTTCTAAGAATGTCTTTTGGCATAAAGTCGGCAGCAACTTTACGATGTATCCATTTTCGCTTTCCGTTTCGCACTTTATAAGTCGCGGACAGACGTTCGACGTATTCTACTATTTCCTTATCCAAATAAGGAACGCGAAGTTCCAGGCTGTGCGCCATCGATAGCTTGTCAGCATACATAAGTAGCTCATCGGGCAAAGAAGATCGTACTTCGATGAATTGAAATGCGCCCAATTCGTCGCATCCGGCTGTCATTGGTAGCAGGTCCTGCCAACACTCCAAAACCTTGTCATCGAATTGTTCATCTGAATACTCTGCATTGAAAAGAGAATCGACCAAATCTCCAGGAACGATCGAAAATACATTTTGATATCTTTTAAAGCGATCATCTACAGCAAGAGAATAGATTCCCCGTTTTAGTGTTTCGTTTCGGGGAAGCTTCGCCATAATTCCGGCAATCGAATTGCGGAGAGTAGCTGGAAGATTCCTCCAGTAGCTCCCATAGCGAATACCCAAATGGCGTTTATAACCTCCGAAAAGTTCATCTGGCCCTTGGCCGACAAGTGCTACCGTTACATTCTGTCGGGCTCTTTCACAGACAAAATACATGGGCACGATCGAGGATGCAGCCACTGGTTCTTCTAGACTTTCGACAATTTTAGGCAGTTGCTGCTCAAAAACTTCTCGCGTCAGACTGATCTGGAAGTGCTTAGAATTAAAAAGCCTTGCCGTCACGGCGGCATCTCCGAGCTCATCGTCTTTGTAATCGTGACCATAGCCGACGCTGAAAGTTGGCCAGGCAGATCCCTGCAAATTCATGAGTCCCAGTAGAAGACCCGAGTCGATTCCACCGCTCAACAAGAGGCCGACTGGGACATCGCTGATTAACTGCCGCTTTATGGTTTGTTGGTACAAGTATAACAGCTCTTCCTTGACCTGTTGCTCGGATTTCATCTCTTCAAAAGGACTTGGTGTAAATTTATACCATCGCCTTATTTTGCAGGTGTCACCTTCGCAGATAATCATCGTGCCCGGAGCCAGCTTTTTAACACCTTGGTATAAAGTAAATGGCGATGGAGTGTACCGATATCGTAAAAAAAGATTGAGGGCATCAATATCAACTTCAGGTATAGTTTTCTGAATTGAAAGAATCGGTCTTAGTTCAGATCCAAATGTCAGGGTACCGCCGGAATTCTTGTAGTAAACCGGCTTAATCCCAAAAGGATCACGAGCTACGAGCAGTCGCTTACTAGTGTCGTCCCAAATCGCGAGGCCGAACATTCCGTTGAGTTTATTAAGTACGTCTATTCCCCATTCTTTGTAGCCATTAACTATAACCTCGGTATCGCTATTAGTTCGAAAACTATGCCCCTTTTTCTTCAGATAGCTTCTCAGTTCGATAAAATTATATATTTCACCATTGAAAATCACCCAAATTTTCTCTTCCATGTCAGACATGGGCTGGTGCCCCCCAGCCAAGTCAATGATGGACAGTCTTCGAAAACCAAATCCTATGGGACCTGAAATAAATTGGCCTTCATCATCAGGTCCACGATGTAACATCGTCGATGTCATCACGTTAATTAGCTCATCCTCGACGTTATTTTTTTCTCTGAAGTTATACTGACCGCAAATTCCGCACATACAAACTGTCCTTATCCTTTTTTTCTTACTAACCAGCTAGTGCTCTTCTACATAATGAATTGCCTTCCGAAAACCATCAAACATTTTATTAAGCGACCCCTCATGCCGCATTTCGTTTTTTGCATTGATCGATAGCTTTCTCCTCAGGCAATCATCTTCTAATAATTTTATTATAAGCTCATGCAACTCCGCTTCATTTTTTGCTATATATCCGTTCTCTCCGTTTTTTATGTAACTGACTTCCGGTCCGTGCAGACCATCGATCGTCAATACCGGTGCACCCCAATACATGGCTTGGTTAACACTAAGTCCGATAGCTCCCGGGATACAAAATATATCTGCCAAGTAAAAGTATTCATTTATCGTCTCGGCATCATATATTGGGCCTAAATATGTTGCATTAGAAATATTATCTAACATTTCTTTTTGTCTTGCTTCAAGCCCATCACCGATAACAATTAGCCCGTATGCCGTATTCTCTATTCTAGAAAAGATATTTAAAAGTACATCAAGTCTTTTGTAATGTAAAATTCTGCCTACATATAGAACAATTTTGCGAAACGGAATTTTTTTGTCTGCCTTTAACTGGCTTTTAGAAGACTTTATGTCAGAGAAGTCTTCAAAGTTCAGCGTATTGTTGGCAATGAATACTTTTTTTCTATGCTTGGTAGGAATATACTTTTTCTCGTTGCCGGAGTATAGTATTATCGCATCAGATAGTCTATGTATGTAGTGAAACACAGAATTTTTTATGGTGTTATTCGGATCCATAAGATTGATCCCATGGTTCCAGTATATAAATGGGATTCTTTTTACTTTTAAATACAAGGTTAATGGAAAAATTGCGAAGTCCTTCAAGTGAAGGAATAATATCACCGCGGCTGGATTTTTAGATTTAAGATATGAAATGCATTTTGAAAAAGTGATTTCACTTAGTTGATGATGGAACTTTGCCTCGCTGGCATAAGAATCGATTTGGTTTGTAAAAACTGAAAAGTCGTAACCTTCAGATTTGAAATATTCACTAAATTTGTTGTAGACGCTGACTCGGTAGTGAAAAATTTTATTTGATATTAGTACGATTTCCTTCATAGAATTAATTTTGGAGCCCCACTTCGTTTTTCCACCAAAGTTACTGTGATATTTGATTGAAAATCTTCTCCATAATTTTTGTAGTCAAAAGAATCTCACGGGTCGGTATGGGATCAGGCAGATCTTTCCGTATTGATCGATAAAAAGCTTTGATCAGGTTTCTCATCCCCGAATCATTTAAAAGCTTAAAAGTAATAAAGCTCTTTAAATTCCTGACAAAGTTGGCCATATACTGCCTTGAAAAGTTTAGCGGAGGCCAAAACATTTCCAAATAGCTCTTATAAACTTTCCCACTCAATCGAACCAAAATCTGCTTGTCGTCATCTATTTCCAATCCATTATGAGGCCCATAAATTCTGAAGTTATGTAGCACTGGGTTAATCTGAGATGAAAATGTAAAGAAAGCTGAACAATTGTCTTCATTCAGTATTACTCTCAATTCATCGGTAATTTTATTTTCCCCAATAGACTTGAGCATCGGGCTGGTATACCCTTTAGCAACAATTTCCGGTTCATCAGATTTGAGGTGCTCGGCGATTTTGCTGATGCCATGACTGATAATGTTATGTAAAAGATTTCCCGGTAACTGACGTACCCAGTGTTTTTGATCGCCAAGCATTACTTTGGCATATTTACTATCGGAAAAATTATAGCAGAAATAGCTTTCCATATGCACAGGATCGCCACCCAAATAACCCTCTTTTATCATCTCGCGCATTTTGATCATCGCCGGCGTAAACTGCAGATTATGCCCAACGGTCAGGCGCACGTCTTTGATTGAAGCAAGCTCAACCAATTTTTCCGCTTCATCCAAATTTAAGGTGAATGGCTTTTCCACATATACATGACACCCGTTTTCAATACATTTTTTGGCCAATGTGAAGTGAGTATGTGGAGGAGTCGTAATATGTACCACGTTGGGCCTGCACTTATTGAGTAATTCATCAATATCCGATGTGAAATAGGAAATCCTGCTTCTCTCGGCGAGTTGCCTTGCCATCAACGGCTCTTGATCGCATACACCGACGAGTCTGCTGCCATTAATGAATGAAATGTGTTCAGCATGCTGATCGGCTATTTTCCCGCAACCAACTATGGCGACATCAAGTATCAACTTTGACTCCTGACAAATTTTGCTTACAATAGTTGAAATAGTTCTTCATTCCGTCTGTAGTACTGACAATTGGCTTCCAACCTAAACCTGATTTTAATTTTCTATTATCGTAACGATTTCCTTTCCAGTTTGCCATACAACGCTTTCGATTAAAAACAGGCGCTAGCTGTCCCTTTGAAATAATTGAATATTTTTCCCAAACAAAGGAAAAAAAATAAAAAATAGGATAGGCTACCGGTATCGCCGGCAGTCGAGTCACATTATCCCTGTAAGCCTTTAAGAAGTCTTTACTACTTGGAAGTTCATCATCTACAAGGTTGAAATATTCTCCGTCCACTCCTGGGATAATCCCTGCTAGAACGATTGCCTCGGCACAGTTTTCAACGTAAATAAACGGGATTTGATTGCTTAGCCCCAAATGCATGAAAAAGCCAAATGTGTCGATTCCGACACGCCCGGTGATCTGATTTTTCCCGGGTCCGTAAACGGCTCCAGGCCTAACTTGGACAGTATTTAAACCGTATTTGGTCGTATACTCTCTGACAATTTCCTCCTGTTTGAGTTTTCCAAAGCAATATGGTTCATGGCGAGAAACAGGATCATTTTCCAAATCACAGCTCTCATCGAGTAAGTCCCGCCGCTTTAGATTGGCATTTGAATAGACAGAAAACGAACTTACATTGACGAATCGTATGAATTTGGAACTGTTTTTTAGGACATCGAGCAGATTGCGTGTAGCTACGACAGAGTTCATGAAGGCACCAGCGAAAGTTTTTTCTACACCCGCAGCCAGATGGAAGATTACGCTGACATTATCAGCCGCACGACGACAATCCTCCTTGGACAACAGATTTCCTTCTAATATTCTAATATTAGCACTTGGATTTTCAGTTTTAAGTCTCGTCAGGGTTCTAATATCACTTGTCGGTCTAACAAAACACTTTACGTTGGTATAACCGTGCTCTAATAATCTTTGGACAACATAAGTCCCAATAAAGCCATTTGATCCTGTAACCAATACCCAATCGTCACTATTGATGATGGGGGACTGAAAAGTATTCATCAATTCTCTCTTATATTCGGTTAATTGTCGTCATTTTGGAAACCAATCGGCAAAAGAAATATAGCGAAACAGTACTGTACCTCTTTACCTACACATAAAGTTTATGAAAAATTCGTATCAAGGTACTCATAGGCTTTTAAAAGGTTACGCTTTTGTACATCCCAGTTGAGTTCGTTGAGGATTCGTTGTTTGCCGAATTCACCCATTTGCACTCTTTTAGACCTATTATTCAAAGTATCAACAATTGCATCAGCAAATTTGACAATGCTGTTGTTTTCTATATAGACAGCGGAATCCCCTGCCGTCACAGAACCCTCTTTAGTGCGAAACATAACAATGGGTTTACCGAAGGTCATATAGTCCATGATTTTCAGCATCGTGGATTTATCAGTAAATTCATTGCAATATTCAGGATTCACACATAGATCAGAAGTTGATAATATTTCATAGAGGTTGAAATATGGAATATAGCCGGTAAATTCGACAAATTTTTTCAGCTCTAATTCTTCAGATAACGAAACCATATTTTTCCAGTGAGGTCCAGTACCGACAACAATAAATTTAATACTATAAATATTCTTTTTATTGACGATATTGTCGACAATTCTTAAAAGGACGTCTATGCCTTCCTGGTTTCCAATTATTCCAACATATGATACTAAATAATCAAATCCCTCTTTAAGTCTTGGGTTAGGCTTCACAAAGTTTACACTTGATAACCTGGGTCCGTTTCTAACAACGAAAACTTTTTCGGCATCTTTGTTTCCCCTAGTAATTGCAATTTGTCTATAGCTTTTGTTTGTTGAAATTACTATGTCAGATATCCGATATGACAATTTTTCCATTATTAACATTGCCTTAAATAGAAAATCTTTCTTTTGGAATTTTGCTACATAATTCTCTGGACATATATCGTGTTGATCAAAAATATATTTTACTCCGAATAGCTTAAAAAACATGGCTATCATAAAAACATGATCTGGTGGATTTGCGGAATGTATTGCCTGAAACGGACTTTTCAGAAATATCCACAGGCTTAAAATAAATTCCCAAAATATCGCGTTAACGTATTCTAAGAGAAATCCATATTTTCCTGATGCTTCAAACGGTGTAAAGTGTCTATAAATTTCAATACCGTCAATTTTTTCGCGGCTACTAGATGATTTATCAATTCTTGGGCAAATTATTGATACTTCATATCCATATTCATGGGCAGTTTTTGCCTCCGCCCATACACGCACATCTTGAGGCACGGGATTATTTTCAACAATGAACAGTATATGTCTTTTTTTTACCACGCGATTCCCTTGTAATTTGGCATTTTTTCTCTGTTAGCGAAAGTAATATTAACCAAGTCATATATAATTTTCTCATTCGGCACCTTACTAAGAATATCCGGGTATTCCGTATCGCTATTCACTATGACTATGAGATCTGAGAAATCGATAATTTCATTTTCATCTGATACTATAAATTTGGATATGAACGGAATTTTTTTTTGGATGTATTCTTTATTAGCACCCAACAAATTTGATAAACGAACATTTTTATCAAATATTTTTATTTGGTATCCTTTTCCAATTAATATTTCTATAATGTCAATAATGGGACTATTACGTAAATCATCTGTACCGGCTTTAAAGCTAATTCCAAGAAAACCAATTTTACGTACATTAAAATTCAATATTTGCTCTAATACTATTTTCTTATGGTTTTCATTGCTTTTTTCAATCGATTCCAAATTTGGGCACTCTAAGTAATTGTCGAGAGCAATTGTTTTTAGAGCCTTTAAATCTTTTGGAAGGCACGATCCACCGTAACAAAATCCTGGCTTTAAATAGTATGAAGAAATATTTAGTTTTTCATCTTTACAGAAAATATCCAAAAGTTCATGTGAATTTATCTCCAATTTTTTACATATATTTCCTATTTCGTTAGCAAATACGACTTTGGATGCGTGAAAGGCATTATTAACATATTTTAGCATCTCGGCTAACTTAATATCCGTAACTATAAATTCTGCTTTTATTCCTTGGTACATTTCATATACCATCTCAATTGCTCTCTTATTGGTTGAACCCACAACTGTATAGGGAGGCTTGAAAAAGTCTCTCACAGCGGTTCCCTCTCTTAAAAATTCAGGATTTGAAACCACTGAAAAATCTTCACCACATTTTTTTCTGGATGCCTTTTCTATAATATCTACAACTTTTTGGTTTGTACCAGGCAATACGGTTGATCTAATCACTACAACGTGAAAAGTGTTTTTATCTCTTAAAGCCAATCCTATTTGTTCGGAAACATTAAAAACGGCTGTTAAATCCAAATGGCCAACACTAGTCGAAGGTGTTCCAACACAAATTAACGAAATATCTGAATTCATAACCGCATAGAAGGGATCTGTTGTTGCAGTTATACGCCCGGCAGTGTGCTCTTTAGCTATAATCATGTCAATTTCATCCTCAACAATAGTGGCATTTCCTTGACGAAATAAATCAACTTTTTTTTCATTTAAATCAACGCCAATCACACTGTGCCGGCATTTTGCCAAACATCCGAGGCTTACGCATCCAACATACCCGAGTCCAAACACACTAATGTTCAAAAAAACCTCCTTTCTGAGTATACCGCAAAGGAATTATTGGTAATTAATCAGCGCCTATATTTGTATATTTTAGCGATCTCTGGTGCCAAGGCAAGCCAGTACTGACCGGCATATTTCTTTTTAATATATTGTAGAAAATTTTTATAAAAATCCAAGGGGTACTGCTCCTGTTTGCATTTTAACCCCTTAAAATTCATATAATCAGAATGTGTATTCAATAATGCCATACCGCCTTTGGCTGCAATCCAGTCAACTTTATATTTCCAAATTGTTATGTCCTTCTCCTGCAATATAATGAACAAAAGGTGATCCTGAGGAAGTGTATAAGGCAATTCAAGGAAGGAATTTTCCTTACTGCCGTTTTTCACAGTGTAAGGGAAAATAGTACCGGCCCCATTAGGCTGGGGTTCAAAGGGATCCGTATCAAAAGTTGAGATACTACTTGTTATATTCAGTTCGAACATCCAGTCTAAATTGCGGTGCATGGACGGCGAAGTAAAGCTAGTAGTATTCCATTTGCTCAAATAATGATTTATGCGATGAGAACGCTTTTTGAATAGATCATGAGACAAAAATAGTTTGCCATCATGTTTAAGCCCGTGAACGCCTATCCCGAATCCCTTTTCTCTTAGGATTCGATGTAATGAATTGGAATTTTCATAGCGCTCGGGAACAAAATTGAACGATGACCGAAAACCCAGCTTTTCCTCAAGCTCAACAAGTTTCATGACGTTGTCATGCCCTACTTTCGTATCGACATCATGGGAGAGGACCAACGCAAACTTCTTGCCCTTCGGCCAACCCGGCCATCCCTCCGGAGGTGTTCCCGAATCAGGATCTATAGGCCAAACGTGAGCATATTTTTTCCGCTTATATCGGGCGATCTGCCTTCTTAGAACAATTTGCAGGCACCGGGGGATGATTGGTTTTATTGTGTAGAAAAGTCGATGGATTGGGGACATCGCAGAATTCTGTATTATCCGACAAATTGAGTTGAGCGTGTTAAATTAGTTCAATTACCTGGGTGATTTACCAGAAAAGTTGGTGGACATATAACCCAAAAAGAAGAAGAGAAAGCAAGGTTTGTGAAAGTCTGTGTGGGTCTGTGGCCAATTCTATCCCACATGCCGGTAGAGCAAATTCCCTGTCAGCCTGAGTATTGCCAATGGCATTATTTTAAAGCACTTATAAGATGATTTCATGGCTTGGTTTTCTGCTACGAAGCTATGCGACGTCAAATCATACTTATAGTATTTAACGATGTCTTCCTTGGCCCCCCAACCCCGCTTAAATTGTAAAAGCCCATCGTGGTCCGGTTCGGTTCGGCCTAGGCTGAACCGTTGAAAACCATTGCCGATACACCATTTAATCGCTTGCCACATGACGAAATTGTTGGGGCGCATTTTTAGGTAGTTTGTGTCTGATGCGCCGTACTTATAAATAACGTTATCACCAAAAAGTAAATAGATCGCACCGGCAACAATTTTCTCCTGGAACTTGGCCAGAACGACGATTCCTTTTTTTTTTGATACAATGTGATCATATATTTTTTTAAAAAAATTATAAGGTTGCGGTGGAAGGCCATGGCGCCTTCGTGTAGCAACGTTCATCCGGTAGAATTCCTTAAGAGCGTCAGATGAATGGCACAGTTCGACTGTCACATTTTTCTTCCCGGCTCGCCTTATATTGCGCTTGTTGCTATTTCTGAATGCTGAAAATATTTTACTCTCTCCTTCGATCAGATTGATGTGATGTGTGTAGAAAGTTGCAGCAGGTGTTTCATCTGCCAGGTAATCATTTCCGCCTCTGAGTTCAAAATGTGTCCAGCCAGCTGATTTACCGTATTGAATGATGGTTTCGATGAGCGCCTCATGCTGCTTCGCATTGGAAGCAATAGAAGGGCATTCATCGGTAAATGGCAATGAAACGCCTCTTTTACCGGTCAGAAAGCTGTTAATTTGCATTATAGGAATCAAAGCCGATATTTTCCTATTGTCAAAGATCGTGAAGTAAAGAGGTTTGTAACTGTATGAGTCAGCTAGGACTCTGGCCCAAGCAGATGTTTGAAAAAAAGTGCTTTGATCGTTGGTGAGCAGCAAATCGTCCCAATCTTTGTAATATGTGGGGTTGACAATCTCGATTTTCAATTCAACGACCAAATGGATTCAATTTTTTTAAAATTTAGAAGAATTATTCCTTATTCTATATATCTTACCAACCTCGCGGGGTTCCCAGCTACAATGGTGTTATTGGGCACATCCTTGGTGACGACGCTGCCCGCTCCGATGATGGCAACTTCGCCGATGGTGATGCCGCACAAGATGGTGGCATTGGAGCCGATGGAGGCGCCTTTTTTGATAACAGTTGGTACTACCTCCCAGTCTTCTTCAGTCTGAAGGACTCCGGAAGGGGCCGTTGAACGCGGATAGCGGTCGTTGATAAACATCACGCCGTGGCCGACAAAGACATCGTCTTCAATGGTCACGCCTTCGCAGATGAATGTGTGGCTCTGGATCTTGCAGTTTTTGCCGATGGAGGCGTTTTTTTGTATCTCGACGAAAGGGCCTATTTTGGTGCCGTCCCCGATGGTGCACCCATAGAGGTTGATGAAGTCATTGAGTTGAACGTTTTCACCCAATTTTACATTTTCAGCTATTCTTTTATTGCTCATTTTTAAGATTATAATTCTACGGGGGTACCGCGTTTTTGGAGGGACTCCTCCGAGGCGACTAAGATTTTGACCACTTCGAGGCCGGCTTTACCATCGGTTAAGGGCGTTTTCCCGTTTATCAAACAATCGGCAAAGTGTTCCGCCCCAAGTTCAAGCGCCTCCTTGTCATCTAGCTTCGGTGCATACATATCGCCCACCCGGTATTGAACCTTTAAATGATAGAGTTCCTCCCAGGTCTGGGAATAATTCAGGTCTACCCCTTTATCATATATTTTAATTTTTTCGCTGGGTTGATTGTCATCGTAAAGTATCATTTTAGAATTTCCGCCGATTAAGGTTTGCCTTATTTTTACCGGAGACAGCCAGCTTACGTTAATATGGCCGACCACACTGTTTTCCATGTATATCGTGAGAAGTGATTTGGGTACAATACCGTTGCCGTAGTAATGGGAACCGGTAGAAGACACTGCTGTCTTTTCAAAAGGCATCAGATAGTCCATGATGGAAATATCATGGGGTGCGAGGTCCCAAATGACATTAACGTCCTGCTGGAATAGTCCGAGGTTGATCCGCGTAGAGTCGTAGTAAATCAAGTCACCCAGTTCATTATCTTCAATTAGCTCTTTTATCTTGCGCACGGCCCCGGTATACACAAAAGTATGATCCACCAGCAGCACTTTATTATTTCGCTCGGCCAGTTCGATAAGGATTTCAGCCTGTTCGACGGTTTCGGTCATGGGTTTTTCAAGCCATACGTGGCGTCCGGTTTTGAGAGCCCTTTGGGCAAGCTCGAAATGCGCTGCCACCGGGGTGGCGATGGCAATAGCATCCAAGGAAGTATTTCGAAAAAATTCATCTAGGTTTTTATATAGCTTAGCGTGCGGGTACAACCGGCCGGCGGTTTCCAGGCGAACTTTTGAAAAGTCACCGATGGCTGCGAGATTTAAATTCTGGTTAAAGAGCAAGCGCACAAACATAAAATTTTCAATAAAAACAGTGTGATAAATTAAAATACTACTTGATTTTTTTTGCTATAAATACTACTAAACACTTAAATTTTAAAGCAGATTGCCCTAAAATAGGG
>Ga0209454_1000329_pt1 | contig 25078 bp, 22 predicted proteins | sample WorMetHERISLAND1_2_FD_187400 | JGI IMG/M metagenome (GOLD analysis project Ga0209454, IMG submission 187400) | Marine gutless worms symbiont microbial communities from Max Planck institute for Marine Microbiology, Germany - Olavius geniculatus... | ecosystem: Host-associated > Annelida >... | reverse complement strand
CAATCGGGGTGTCGCCTGATTGGTTGATGGCTTGGTAAAAAGAGCCTGAACCGAAGAACCGTATGAGGGAAAGCTTCACGTACGGAACTGCGGGGAGGGCGCCGCGTAAGCGGTGCCTTTACCTAGAAATCGAATAAATCCCAAGCACCAATTGACAAATAGCAAACAATATTCAATTTCCAATTTCCAATGACCCAAACATCTTTTAGCCTTATATCCGGGTTCTGAGGTTGTACAGCTCGTATCGAAGCCAGACCGAAATGATTCGATTCATTGTTTTCGAGGATCGATATTGAATTTGAATATTGTGATTTGAGTATTGTGATTTGGGATTTAAAAAGATTAAACTTTGGCGTTGGAACAGCTTTAATATCAATTCGAGTTCTGTAATTTAGCTATTTGACATTACACTGTTAGCCATCTCGACGGGAGTAACGCAATGATCAGAAAATCATTGGTAGGTGTCGCATTTACAGCCCTTATTTTATTGCTTCCCGTCGGTCACGCGGCTGCGCGAACCACGGTCATCAAACTGGCCACGCTGGCGCCGGAAGGCAGCGCCTGGATCGAAATATTCAATCAACTCAACAGCGAATTGAAGGAAAAGACGAACAAGGGGATCCGGCTGAAAATCTATCCCGGCGGCGTCCTGGGTGATGAGAAGGACATGATTCGCAAAATGATGGTCGGGCAAATCCACGGTGCCGTTCTGACATCTGCAGGTCTGTCAAGCATATTCCAGGAAATGGATGTCTTTCAAATTCCCTTTCTGTTCAACACCTATGACGAGATCGATTACGTGTTGAACAAGATGGACGGCTTTTTCAAAAAGGGTTTCGAGACGAGGGGCTTTACCCTTCCGGCCTGGTCCGAGGGTGGATTTATTCGACTGATGTCCACCAAACCGATAGCATCGCTGGATGATTTGAGAAATGCGAAGATCTGGACCTGGGAGGACGCTCCGATGGCCAAGGCGATTTTCAGAGAGGCCGGCATCTCTGCGATTCCCTTATCGTTGCCCGATGTCCTGGTGGGCCTGCAAACCGGGCTGGTCGAGGTTGTCTACGCACCGCCCTCCGGCGCCATCTCGCTGCAGTGGTTCACCCGGACCAAATTCATGACGGACGTTCCGTTAATGTATCTGATCGGCGGCATCGTCGTTAAAAATAGCAGGATTAATAAATTGACCCCGTCGCACCGCCAGATATTCCTGGAGCTTTGCTCCAAACATATGGACCGGCTAAAACTCGTGATTCGCAAAGAGAATCAGGATGCCATCAAGGTTATGGTCAAGCACGGCGTCAAGCTTGTCCGGCCTTCCGATTCGCAGATCAATGAATTCAAAAAAATCTCTGCCAGAGCCATGAATCGCCAGATTGGGAAAAGCTTCTCCAAAAAAATCAAAAATGATGTTATCGGTTATGCCGAGGAGTACCGCAGAAAAAAAATTGAAGATTGAAGATCGATGAATCCGGAAAAAGTCAATTAGACTCGATCCGGTATGAAAAATCAGAAAAACACCTATCCCGCAAACATCCAAGCTGCAATCTTCAATATAAAACTCCTGCGAGCAGGGCAAACAATGAACTTTTGGCTGCAGTTGGATAATTTCATCAGTCGGCTGGAAACGGTCCTGGTCACCATCCTGCTGACATCGATGATCCTGATGGCATTTTTTCAGATTGTGCTGAGGAATTTTTTTGCCACCGGCATCGATTGGGGCGATGCCCTGGTCCGCTATCTGGTAGTCTGGGTCGCCTTTATCGGAGCGGCCATCGCTACAAAGGAGGGCAAGCACATTTCCATCGATATTCTCTCGCGCTGGCTTAGCGGCACCGGCAGGCTCGCCGTCGATGCCCTGTCCTGCTTTTGTTCCGCCGTTGTCTGCGGACTACTGACCGCGGCCGCGGTGAAATTTATCCGCTTTGAGGCGCTGATGGGCGGCAGCGCGTTTTTGAATCTGCCCGTCTGGGTGCCCGAGCTCATCGTGCCGGTCACCTTCGGACTGATGACCCTCAGGTTTGCGGTGGCGGCGTTGCATGAAATCGGGAAAATGGTAAAGCTGCGCGGCGGCAAACGGGCGGATTAGCATCGGCCGTCACGTATAGGTCCGCCTTAGGATTTGGATCCGATTATTGGTTTCAGGTTTCAGGCGTCAGGTGTCGGAGGACAGAAGACAGAGGACTGAAAACTGAGGGCCGACTAAAGGATGGATCTTGCAGCTCTCCACTATCTGTCATCTGCCTTCTGTCTTCCGTCATCTGTATTCTGAAACCAGAACCCTACAGGATTTAAAGGTGGGCGTGATTAACTCCCCTGAGAACGCCAACAGCTGCTGCGCTCCCGATAACAAAGGACGCCCATGACCACCATTTTGTTTATCATTTTATTCCTGGCTCTTCTGCTGATCGGGGTCCCTGTCTTTGTGGTCATTGCCGGGCTGACGCTTTACTTGCTGTTCTCAAACCAGATCGACATTTCGGCGCTCATCATCGAGATGCATCGCATGGCCACCACGCCGGTGCTGGTGGCGATCCCCCTGTTTACCTTTGCGGGCTATCTGCTATCGGCCAGCGGGGCACCGCAGCGACTCATCCGGCTGTCAAATGCCGCCCTGGGCTGGCTGCCCGGCGGGTTGTCTGTCATCGCCCTGGTAACCTGCGCAGTGTTCACCGCCCTGACGGGTGCCACCGGCCTGACGATCATCGCCCTGGGAGGCATTCTGCTGCCGGCCATGATGCGCGGCCGGAATTCGGAAATGTTTTCTCTGGGCCTGTTGACGACTTCGGGCACCTTGGGGCTGCTTTTCCCCCCGAGCCTGCCGCTGATCATTTATGCCATCGTCGCCAGGGTCCGCATCGACCAGCTGTTTGTCGCCGGGCTCCTGCCGGGGTTGCTGCTGCTGGTGCTGCTGGCGGCGTTTTGTGTTTACAAGTCCGTGCGGACGGATGTGCCCCGCACCCCCTTCCGCTTTGGCGAGCTTGTCGCGGCCACCCGGGAAGTTTTGTGGGAACTGCCCTTGCCGTTTGTGGTCTTGGGGGGAATATACAGTGGATACTTTGCCGTCAGCGAGGCCGCCGCCATTACGGCGGTTTATGTCTTCATCGCCGAAGTCATCATTTACCGGGATCTTACAATCAGGCAGCTGCCTGAAATCATCAAAAAAAGCATGATACTGGTCGGCGGCATATTAATCATCCTGGGCGCTGCCATGGGCCTGACCAACTATTTGATCGATGGGGAAATCCCCATGCGATTATTGGATTTTTTCAAGGCCCATATCGAAAGCCGGCTTGTCTTCCTGGTGGTGCTCAATCTTTTTCTGCTGGCGGTCGGATGCACCATGGGGATATTCTCCGCCCTGGTGGTCGTTGTCCCTCTTTTGGCGCCCATAGCCGAGGCCTACGGCATCGATCCGATCCATCTGGGGATCATTTTCCTGGCCAATCTTGAAATCGGGGCATCCATTCCGCCACTGGGAATCAATCTGTTTATCGCGGGCATGCGTTTCGAAAAGCCGATCCTGAGGCTTTATCTGGCCTGCCTGCCTTTCATCGCCATCCTGCTGCTGGCGCTGGCCATTATAACCTATGTGCCGTGGCTGAGTCTGACGTTGGTGAAATAGGGCGGCTTTCTTCATTAAGCAATTGAAGGATACCGACGTAGGCGTGGGAGGGTATGTTGCTTTATGATTGGTGGCGTGTTGGAGTACTGGGAACAGCGAAAAAATCCTTTTTGCAGATGAGCCTAAACCAACACTCCAATACTCCGGTACTCCATCCTGGTTACCGCTTTGGCAGATTCGAAACAAATAAAGACGGGGATTAGCGACCGTGACGAAACAAAAAAAGGGTGGTTCATCGCCGTAAATGAACCACCCTTGATTAGGAGGTAAATGGAGGTTTAGTATGGCATTACCGTTCTCCAAAGGGAGGTTTTGTGGAGACTCCCAGGCTACAAACAAGGGACGAACTTATTTGCAACGTAACTTAAACTAATACCACAAAATGGTATGTCAAGGGGTCAGGGCAAAAAAAATCGTCGGCCACGACCCCACGGCCCTTTGACAATCCCTCGCAGAGGTTGTATGTCCAGTATTTTCTGGTGGATCCGGCATGTCGTGTTGATTCTTGTAGGAGCCTTTTTTCTGTATTTCGGCATCCATCTGCTCATATCATCCTACGACCTCAAAAACCCCTTTGTTTTTGTGATGACCTTTTTTGCCGCCAACTTCATCATCCTTATCAGCGCCACCCTGGTTTTCGGCTTTGCCTACCGGATCGTAACCGCCCTGCGACGGCCCAAAAAAAACGACGAGAACCCAGGTCCACCCGACCAATAGCCCGTCCAGGGCCTGCAGGGGCATCAGTCCGAAGCAGGCAACTGCAGCTCTCCCTTTGCTTTGAGCTAGGGTACCGTCCCAAAAAAATCTTATAATATTCGGCAGTGTGTATTCGTCTAGCAGAATCCTTGAAACAAAAAAATCCCAAGCACCAAATAGCAAATAACAAACAATGTTCAAATTCCAAGTTCCAATGACCCAAACATGTTGTCCCTTGGGACCCGAGCTCTGGAATGATAAAGTTTCTATCGGAGCCAGACCGAATGGATCCAATGCAATCAATGTATCTGATTAATCTGAGTCATGGTATTCGAAGACCGGTTTCGAATTTGGATATTGTGGTTTGGAATTTGTTTGTGATTTGAGTTTTGTGATTTGTGATTTAAACAATTGATTGCAGGAGTTGGAAAGACTTAACACCCTCTTCGAGTTTGAAAAATCGTTTGTAGGACACCCCATTAGAAAGGATGCAGGCTGTTGTAGAGATGGCTTCTCCTTCCGTTGTTTCAAGAATTCTGCAAAATATTCAAAATTTTATCTGTATCCCTTAGATCGGGAAGGACTATCTCAGCACCGGCCGCAGTCAGTTGGTCGGCTGAAAATACGCCGGTGGCAACGCCGATCGGCACCACGCCGGCTTCCCGGCCGGCCCCCATGTCCTGTGGGGCATCGCCGAAATGAAATGCCCGCAGAGGGCTGGTGAGGTCAAATTTTCTGCCCGCCCTTTTAATTGCGATTTTCACCAGGGTGGTCCGGCTGATATGGTCGGACCCGAACCCGCCGATTTTGAAAAAATGGTCGATCCCGATTTTCTTTAGCTTGGCATGGGCGATTTTCTCCAGATTGCCGGTGACCAGGCCGGCCGCGATCCCACGCCCTTCCAATTTTGATATCAATTCGAGTACACCCGGCATCATGACGATCTTTTCGGATTCAACAGTTTCGGAATATCTTTGCGAGGTGGCGTCCATGCAGTCCTGCAGGCGCGATGCGATGGCGGCCCTGTCAAAATTCCGGTTTTGCAGAATCCGGGTAATTATTTCCTGATCCGTCATTCCGTGATGTTCGATTTCGTCGATTTTCACCTTCGGCCCGTAAATTTGGGTGATGGACCGCAGCATGGCCGCCATGTGCCCTCCGGGACTCTTTATCAGGGTATTGTCGATATCGAAAAAAGCCAAGCGATCGATTGTCATGAGAATTCCTCCCCGGATCATTTCTTTGAGTGGCTGTCGAGCCCTGCCGTCGGAAGGTTTTCTCCGACGTCCACAATGACCGCCCTGTTCATAATTTGATTACTTTTCCATCCTCGGCGTATTCCAGTTCGAGGCCGTCGAGGCGATCGAGCATATCCCGGCTCATGTGGGTTGCGATGATTCCTTTACAGTTCAGTTCGCTGCGGTGATCGATGAGGGTTTGGTAGTTGAGATGATTTTTCATCTTTTTGTCGTAATAGTAGGTTTCACAGATAAACAGATCGGCCCCGTCGACGGCATCTATAAGATTTTCGGTCCACTCGGTGTCGCCCGAGTACACAATCGTTTTCCCGGACACTTCGACGCGCAGGGCATAGGACGGGGCGCCGCTGCCATGGACAACCCCGAAGGCGGTGACGTCAAGGGAGCCGAGCCGGTTCGGGACCGCCTCCGGCAATTCCCTGAAACTGATATCAAATTTCTGCCTGACACTGGAAGAACCGGGAAAATTTACTTCCATGGCCTGGATTATGCGCTGCTCGAGGCCCGGCGGCCCGGCGATCAGCAGCGGAGCAGTGCGCCGCGATATCAACTGGGAGTCCAAAATAAAAAAGGGGATGCCGCCGAAATGATCGCCATGAAGGTGGGAGATAAGGATGGTGTCGACGTCGAGCAGGCTGACGCCGAATCGCTTCATTGAAATCAGGGTCGAAGCGCCGCAGTCCAAAAGAAACCCGCTGTCACCGGACCGGACGAATATACAGGTTTGAAAGCGGCCGCCGCTGCCAAAGGCATCACCGCTGCCCAAAAATTTGATTTGTACGTTTTCCAATTGTTATTTCCTTTGTTGAACCAGTGCGGCCCGGGCTGTTGCATCCAGGGACGCAAGGTCGTGCATGGTTGTCATGCGGTATTTGCTGCATTACGGATTTGGTGCGCGCAGGTCCGATCTCCACCCGGCGGTCATCGCAGCGCAGCTGTCCGGCATTTTTTACTACGGCCGCCACTTTTAATCAACACCCTCTGTTGACAGTGGAACAATATTTATCTATGTTTCTATGACCAAAATGCCTCTGACCATTAAGCCTTGTGCAGGAGATCTTCAATGGCAGAAAAAACCTACGCGCCTGGAGAAAATTATGACTACCCGCTGATTATCAAAAAACTGCTCCAGGACGCCCTCATAAAATCTCCGGAGCGCGAAATCGTTTACAGCGACCGGCACCGCTATACCTACCGAGATCTCCGGCAGCGCATTTGCAGATTGGCCAATGGGCTGACGGGGCTGGGCGTCGGCGCCGGCGATACGATCGCCGTATTTGATTATGACAGCCATCGCTACCTCGAATGCTTTTTTGCCATTCCGATGATCGGGGCGGTGCTGCAGACTGTCAACTGGCGGTTGTCGGCCGAGCAAATCGCCTACACGATCAATCACGCTGAAGCCCGCACGGTGGTCATCCATGCCGACTTTCTGCCTGTGCTGGAAAAAATCCGCGACAGGCTCGAGACGGTCGCAACCGTGGTGGTGATCACCGAAGATGACCGCATGGCGGACACGACCATTGATCCTGCCGCCGATTTAGAAGCGTTGATGCAGTCTTCATCCGCCTTTTTTGAATTTCCCGATCTGGCGGAAAACACCAAGGCCACCACCTTTTACACCACCGGCACCACCGGCAATCCCAAAGGCGTATATTTCACCCATCGGCAGCTGGTGTTGCATACCCTGGCGGTGGCCGTGGAGTTCGGGTCTTATCAAACCACCGACCGTTTTCGATCCCATGATGTCTACATGCCGCTGACGCCGATGTTTCACGTTCACGCCTGGGGATTTCCCTATGTGGCCACGCTGCTGGGCGCCAAACAGGTCTATCCCGGGCAATATGAGCCCGAAAAGCTGCTGCGCCTGCTTGAAAAGGAAAAAGTCACCTTTTCCCATTGTGTGCCGACGATTTTGCAGATGCTGCTCACCAGCCCGGCGATCGAGGCGGTGGATCTGTCCAACTGGAAGGTCGTCATCGGCGGCGCCAGACTGCCCAGGGGCCTCGCCAAAGCAGCCCAGGATATCGGCATCGAAATCAGTGCCGGCTACGGGATGTCGGAAACCGGCCCGGTGATGACGGCCGCCACCCCTAAGGAAGACATGCTGGACTGGCAGGAGGACAGGCTGTTGGACATCACCATCAAAACCGGTAAACCCATTCCGCTGGCTGAAATCGAGGTGGTCGATGCCGAGGGCAACATCCTGCCCCATGACGGCGAATCGACCGGCGAGGTTGTGATGAGACCTCCCTGGCTGACCCAAAGCTATTTCAAGGCGCCGGATAAAACCGCTGAACTGTGGCGCAACGGCTGGCTGCACAGCGGCGATGTGGGTTATATCAGCGCAGACGGCTACCTGCAGATCACCGATCGCATCAAAGACGTCATCAAAAGCGGCGGCGAATGGGTGTCGTCACTGGACCTGGAAAATCTGCTAAGCCAGCACGAAGCGGTGCTCGAGTCGGCCGCTATCGGTGTGCCGGACGAGAAGTGGGGCGAACGGCCGCTGATGATAGTGACCCTCAAACCGGATTTTCAGGGCGAGATCGGCGCCGAGGAACTCGAGGCGTTTATGCAAAAAGCCGCCGAAGCGGGCAAACTGCCCAAATACGGCGTCCCCGACCGCTATGTGTTTACGGACGCCATCCCCAAAACCAGTGTCGGAAAACTGGATAAGAAAGTGCTCCGAAAGCAATACGGCTGAATTAATATATTGCGTTGAGAAATTATGATTTGCCGTTATAATGTAGTCGAGGCCTCGCTGATCGCAAGCCGGGCCGGTTTGGATGGAAAATTAGCACAGCAGGAGATATTTTGGCAGATTCAGGTAGAATTCAATTATGGGTTTTATTGACGGCTGCCGTATTCGGTATTGTGGTCATCGGCGGCGGCGCCTATATAATTTTTAAGGATCGGGACGAGTCCGTTAGCGGCGATGCCGATCCGGCAAAGAAGGCGGCCGAAACCGTGTTGCCGCGCATGGCCAATCTTCCCGAAAAGAAAGCAGCGATCGAGCCACCGCCGCCGCCTTCCTACAAACCGGATGCGCCAGCCCTGGAAAAGGCGCGCAAAGCGCTGCGAGAGGGCATCACCGCCGAGGAAGCGTTGGCGTTGGCCAAGTCATTGCCCGAAAGTCCGGAGCGGGCCGATGCAGCATTTCTGTTGCTGGAATACGCTGCCGACAGCGGCAACGCCGAGGCCGCCAATCTCGTTGCCCGCTATTATGACCCCACCGATGAATCACCCAGCGGTACGATTCGAAAGAATCCCGAGATTGCCTATGAGTGGTATACGGCGGCATTGGCCGGCGGTCAACAAGACGTCCAGCAACCGCTTATCCGGCTTCGCCTGTGGGTAGAAGTACAGGCGAAGCAAGGATCCCAGGAAGCGCGTGAACTGTTAAAGATTTGGCGCTGAACGACCCCGCGGCCGCGGCCGCCGGATTAAATTCCTTGATGTGAAAGGACACGTGACAATGAGCAGACCAATCGGTCGATATAAAATCAATCTTGTGATTACAGCCGCCTTTGTTTGTTTGGTCCTCATTTGGGCGAATAGCTCGCTGGCCCAGCATTGCAAACCGCTCCTTCTTCCCAACAAGAAAACCCTGTTTCAACGGGTCGTCAGCCACCCGGGGGCCAATCTTTATGTTTCAGCCGATCAATCATCCCCTCTGGTGCAGGCAAGGGTCAAGCCCTTCACCGTGTTTTACGTTTATGCCCGAACCGCTGTCGACGGCACCGAATGGTTAAAAGTGGGGCCTTCGGCCAGCTGCCAATTGAGCGGCTGGGTCCAGGGCGCGTTTGTATCCGAATGGCGCCAGTCTTTGACCCTGATCTTCACCGAGAGATCTGCCCGCAAACCGGTTCTGTTTTTTAACAGCCTGGAGGCTCTCGAAAAGGTGGCCGGTTCTACATCTCCCGGGCAAAGGGTCGACGAACTGACCGGTCAGTTCACCGGTATCAAACTAGGCAGCCTGCCCGAAGTCGAGGATTTTCAGATTGTGGCCATGGAGCCCCGGGAGGAGGCGGTTTCGCGGCAGCGGTTCTATATGATGCCGATTTTTCAAACAGTGGAGCTCTTTGAGGGGGTAAAATTTCTGGAAGTCGCCTCCATTGACCCGGGAACCTGGGAGCTGCCTGGCAATACGGAATTGCGCACCGCCATCGTATTCGTAATCGACACGACGATTTCGATGAAGCCTTACATCGAGCGCACCCGCGAGGCCGTGCGGCGGATCTATGATGCGATCGAGGAAGCCGATCTGTCGGATAAGGTCGCCTTTGGTCTGGTTGCCTTTCGCAGCAGCACTGAAGTAAACCCGGAGCTCGAATATGTGACCAAAGTCGCCTCCGATCTCAGAGACGGCAATCAGCGTGCCGCCTTCGAGGAGGCCTTGATGACCACCGAAGAGGCCAGGGTGTCCACGCACTCATTCAACGAAGATGCCCTGGCCGGCCTCAAATCGGCGATCGAGGATCTCAACTGGCAGCCCTACCAGTCAAGGCTGATTTTTCTGATCACCGACGCCGGTGCCATCCGCAACGATGACCCCTATTCCAGCACCGGAATGAACGAGCCTGAAATCGCCGACATCGCAGCTGCCAACGGCATCAAAACCTTTGTCCTTCATATTAAAACCCCTTTGGGCAAGCGGCTTAAAAATTTTCATTACGCCGAGAGCCAATACAGGACCTTGACCGGCCAGTCCGATCCCACGATCGGTGATTTGTACGTACCCATCGATGCCAGCCAGACGGCACTGGGTGTAAAGACCTTCGGCCGGGTGGTTGAAGGCGTTGCCGGGCAGATGGTCGATCTGGTTCGTACGACCAGCGCCGGGGAGCGTTTGCGAATGCCCGACCGGCAATACACTGAAGCCGATGATATCGTGGCCGACGCCAAACGCAAGGCGGCCGTTCTGGGGTATTCCATGCAGCTGGAGTATTTGGGCAAACGGGGCAACGTCCAGGCGCCGCAGGTCATTACCTCCTGGGTGTCGGATATGGATTTGTCCAAGCCGGATATACCTTCCTTCAACGTGACCGTTCTGCTGACCAAAAATCAACTCAGCGATCTGCACCAGCGCCTGAAGATCATTTTTGACCAGGCCCAGCGGACCAAACGCACCGGAGCCCGTGATTTTTTCGAAGGAATTTTGTCGGCCGCGGCCCAAATATCGCGGGACCCATCCCAGTTCAGCAGAAAACCCTACCAGAATCTTGGTCAATTGGGATTGATCGGGGAATTTTTGGACGATCTGCCCTACCGCAGCAGCATCATGCGTCTGACGGAGGAGGACTGGTACAGAATGAGCGTCGGGGAGCAGCAGGCCCTGATCGACGATTTGAAGTCTAAATTCAAGCGGTACCAACAATACCATGACGATGTCGACAACTGGATCAGTTTCGGTGCAACCGACCCGGGAGACACGGTATACCGGGTGCCTCTGAGTATGATGCCCTAAATTCCTTTGGGGAGGATGCCTTGCCTGACAGGAACAAACGATCGGATGACCGCGACAGTCACAGCGGATCGTCATCCCGCTCCGGGGACGCACCCGCCACGGTCTTCCAACTCAGTGATGTGGCCAAAAGCTGGCCCGGGGACAACGGGTTCGAGCTGACTGTACCGAAACTCACGATTCGCCGGGGGGAAAAGGTCGCTTTGGTCGGATTCAGCGGATGCGGCAAAAGCACTTTGCTGGATTTGCTGGCGATGGTTCTGCGGCCGGACAGCTCAAAGGAATTTACCTTTTCCACCACACCGGAAAAGCGGTTGAATGTGGCCGAAGCATGGCAGCAAAAAAACAAGAATGCCCTGGCCCGGACACGCCTGCGTTTTATCGGCTATGTGCTTCAGACCGGCGGGTTGCTGCCGTTTCTGTCGGTTGGCGACAATATCGGTTTGAGCCTAAACGGTCTCGGGCGGCCGGACCCGGAGGCGGTTGAAAAACTGGCCGCCAGACTGGGAATCGAGCGCCACCTGCAAAAGTATCCGGGCCAGCTTTCGGTCGGCGAGCGCCAGCGGGTGGCGATTGCCAGAGCCCTGGCCCACGAACCGGCGGTGGTCATTGCCGATGAACCCACCGCGTCGCTGGACCCGATTAACGCAGAAGAGATCATGGGAATTTTTACCGAGGTCGCCGGTGAAAAAGGCGTCACCTTTATTGTTGCGACCCACGAATGGGAACGGGTGGGGGAACTTGGATTCCGGCAGGTAAAATTCGATCTCAAGCGCGACTCAGCCGATGGCACGGTGCGTGCCAAAGTCATGGATTAAACCGAGGAGCAGATGCACGGGTTAAAAACCATTATTCGATTATCGCTGCGCGACTATGCCCATGAGCGCCTGCTTACGGTGTGCGCGGTGATGGGGCTGGCGGCTATCCTGGCGCCATTGCTGGTGTTGTTCGGCGTAAAGAGCGGTATAATCAACACCATGGCCGACCGCTTGATCAGGGATCCCCGCAACCTCGAAATTTCACCTATCGAAAGCGGCCGTTACGATCGTGAATGGTTTGCCGCCCAGGCGGGTCTGCCGCAGGTGGCGTTTCTGATTCCCCAGACGCGGTCGATTGCAGCGAACATGATCCTTGCCAACCAGCAAGGCGAGCGGCCTTACACCCTTGCCGTCGATCTGATCCCCACCGGTGATGGTGACCCCCTGCTGGAAAAATGGGGACGGATACCGGCCCATGACCGGGAGGTCGTTTTGTCGGCATCGGCTGCGCGCAAACTGCATACCGAACCGGGACAGACCATTGTCGGAAGGGTCGGCAGATCCGTGTCCGGAAGAAAGGAGCAGGTGACCGTCGATTTGAAAGTGGCTGCAGTACTCCCCCTTGAAGCGTTTGCCAGGGATGCGGCTTTCATCCGGCTGGCCTTGCTGCAGGCTACCGAGGATTATCGGGACGGTTTCGGCTCCGCGCTTTTCGGCTGGCCGGGTAAATCGTCTCCGCAAGGACCGCGGGAGTATCCCAGTTTTCGACTCTACGCAGGTTCCATCTATGACGTGTCGGTGTTGCGCGACCGGCTGGAAGGACAGGGCCTGGAAGTCTACACCCGGGCCGAAGAAATAGAAGTGGTGCGCAACCTGGACCGGTCTTTCAGCCTTATTTTCAAAATCATTGCAATCGTGGCGGTCTGTGGATATTTTGCCTCGATGGCCAGCAGCGTCCTGGCCAATGTCAATCGCAAAAATCGCCATCTCGGGATCACCGGTCTGATCGGGTTCTCCACCCGGAACATTGTCTGGTTTCCGGTCGTACAGGCGATTGCCACCAGCATACTTGGCACCGGACTTGCGGCCGGCCTCTATCTGGTCTCCGAGGTGGTGATCAATCGTCTTTTTGGTCAATATATAGCCGAAGGCGAATATGTCTGCCGGCTTTCGCTGTCTCACCTGATGATGGCTTTCATTTTAACTTTGATTTTGTCAATCCTCGCTTCGGGTTACGCCGCTTTTCGGGTTGCCAAAATTGAACCCTCCAAGGTTATCCGCGACATTTGATGCGGATGGGCCTTGGTTTGTTCAAAATCGAAGACTTTGTGAAGGCATGGAGCCAAACCGTGAATGTACGTGCGCCTGATGCATTCAAATTTCGCATGGGACCCCTGGCAGGTCTGCTGATCGGATTGTTCCTGGTTCTGAACGGCGATGTCGTTGCGGCACAGGATTGTCCATCTAAAAAATACAAACGCTCTTCGCAGACACCCATTGTCAAGGACATGGTCAACCCGATCCCGTCCGAGGATGACTTTGTATTGCCGATGCCGTGCGGCGGCAGACTCGTGCTGCGTCATGTCTGTGTCCCGATAAGCTCATTGTTGGATGATTTTCAACTGAATCTGGGATGCGAGGACTGCCGGCATCAGGATCAAGGCTTTATGGAGGCCAAGCGGGTGGCCCAGATTTCCGGAGCGTTCACACCCGATGATTTGCCCGACAAGTGGCGGCGCAAGCTGATTGAAATCGCCGACCGGGGCGACGGCCGCTGCCCGGTTCCGGATTCGAAAAACCCGAACGCTCTTTACTACTTCATCGGAAAATACGAAATTTCCACCTGGCAATGGCAGACGGTTATGAATGACGATTGCCCGGGGTGGGACAAGGCGTTTGAGTCCGACGACCCGCGACCAAAGACAAATATTTCCTGGTTTGAGGCCGTCGAATTCACCCGCCGGTATTCCCAGTGGCTTCTGGAAAACCAGCAGTCCCTGCTGCCCAAGTTTTCCGACGGACGCAGTGCTTTCATTCGGCTGCCTACTGAGGCCGAGTGGGAGTATGCCGCCAGAGGCGGGCATCAATTGACCGATGCTGAAATGGACAGCGAAGAATTCTTTCCCCTCAAAAACCGGCCTCTCTCCGATTATGCGGTCTACACCCAGGCCGGGGCAGCCAAACCGCCGGAAAAACTCGCCTGGATCGGCACCAAGTGCCCCAATCCGCTGGGCCTTTTGGATACCGCCGGAAACGCCGCCGAGATGCTCTTTGACGCCTTTCGATTTTCAATCAACTCGCGCCTGCACGGTGCAGCCGGAGGTTTTGTCATCAAAGGTGGGAGCTACCGCAAAAGCCGGGCAGAAGTCATGCCGGGGCGGCGCGAGGAAATGCCTTTTTTTCTTGAAAACAAAGCCTTTCAAAGCAACGATTTGGGGCTGCGGGTCGTACTCTCGGCCATTGTCACACCCCAGGACCGCAGCAGGATGCTGGAGAAAAATTGGGCCGAAATATCAGGTCAAAAACGCCTGACCAGGCTTTCGCCGGATTCGACAACAGACGCATTTGATCCCGATCAGGGCAAAGATTTCATCGCGGACCTGGAACGGCTGGCGGAGTCCGCGACCAGTGTGGCAGAAAAGAAGAAATTCAGATCGATCGCCGATTTCATCAAATATTTTGATCAGGTGTCCACTGAAAAGCAGACCAAAGCCATCGACGCGCTCATCTGGGAGGCGCTTTTCGCGGAAGATTCCATCGCCCGCTACGCTGCCCGGTGCCCCCAGTTGCAGCAGGAACTTGAAACCATGGAGGATCTAAGGAGTCAACCCCTGCCCGAGTCTGAGGTTGAATCTTTGAGGAGGAGTATAACCCGGTTAACCGAGCAGGTGTCCGATTGCGATGTGGCAATCGATTATCTGGCGCAAGCCTACATCACTGTTATCAAGGAGACCCAACAATTTCCGCGGGCTGCCATTGATCGTCAATTGAATCAGATAACGATGGTACCCAATTTAGAGAAAAATTTAAAATCCAGCTTAATCGCCAAATCAAAGGTGTTTCGAGATCATGTCTGGCTTTACAAGGAGATGCCGGAAAGCATCCAGCCGTCCATAATTATTGACGATATAGTAACCGCGTTGGCCAATTGAATCGGTGATCGAAGCGTTTGTTTGCCCCGCTGCCGTCCGCCGGCCGACAGCCTGAAATCAAAAAACGGTAGATATGCCCAGGTTTGTCACAACCTGAACCACTGGGTGGATCTCGAGGCTGTCGATCCGGGCTATGCCGTCCAGCAGATGCCGTTGAACCTGATGCTCTGAATTGCGGCGGACGAACGGGGTCGCCCACCAAGGGATATTGCAGGCACTTCAGACTAAACATGTATCGAGGGGGAACGATTATGCACAGCCAAAGATTCTTGTTAAGTTTATGTTTGGTTTGTCTTCTGGTCTCAGCATGTGTCTCAAAAGAAAAGTACGAGGAGTTGGAAGCTACGCTTGCCGATACCCGCGCGGAGCTTGAACAAAAAGATCAAGCCGTTGAAGAATTATCCCAAAAACTGGGGCAATTGGAAAAAGACTGGGAGATGAACCAGCAGGACAGCAGCGCGCTGCAAACACGGTATCTTGAACTGGTAAAACAGCGGCATATGCTGTCTCAGACACTGGAGCAAAAGGAAAAGACTATCTCCCAATCTGAGGAGGCCAGGCGCCAGCTCGAGGATCAAATGCAATCCCAGCTGGAAACCCGCGAGCAGCAAATCAAGAAACTCGAAGATGCCGTGGCCAAACTCGATGAAGCCGGGCGTCAATCAGAGGCCCGTTTGCAGTTGCAGATCGATAGCCGCGCGAAAAAGATCCAGGAGTTGCAGAGCGCTGCTGCCGAATTAAATCAAGCCAAACAGGATTCAGAAAGCAGGCTGCAGTCGGAGATCGAAACGCGCACCCAAAAGATCCAGGAGCTGCAGAGCGCTGCTGCCGAATTAAATCAAGCCAAACAGGATTCAGAAAGCAGGCTGCAGTCGGAGATCGAAGCGCGCACCCAAAAGATCCAGGAGTTGCAGACCGCCGTCGCCGAGCTAAGCCAAGCCGAGCAGGATTTGAAAAACAGGCTGCAGTTAGAGCTGAAGACACGCGAGCAAAAGATCGAAGAGCTCGAAGACGCCGTGGGCAAGCTGAATGAAACCCGCGTAATTCTGGAAACCAACCTTCTGGCGCAATTGGAAAACCGCGAAAGAAATATCAAAGAACAGGAAAAAATAATTTCTGATCTAGGCAGCCAGAAGCAGCACGTTGAATCCGATTTAATCAACTTGAAGGAACAGATGGCGCTACAGGAGCAAACCATCAACGAACAATTGAATATTATTGCCGAGCTGGATTCCACCACAAACAAGATAGAAAGCAGCCTTAAAGTGCGGGCCACGGAAATCGAGCTCCGGGAAAAAAGAATTAAGGAATTGCAGGAGGTCATTGCCCAGCGCGATAAGGCCAAGCGCCAGCTCGAAAACGATCTGAAAGATCAGATAAAAGACCAGCAGGTAAAGCTGGAGAAACTGGTCGGCAAATTAAAGGTAACTTTTGTCGATAAGATTCTTTTCGACTCCGGCAGCGCCACGGTCAAGCCCGCCGGCAGGAAACTGCTTTCAACTTTTGCCGCGAGCATCAAAAACAACAACCAAATTATCGTCGTCGAGGGGCATACGGACAACGTCCCCATAGGACCGGAGCTGAAAAATAAATATCCGACCAACTGGGAGCTGTCGGTAGCCCGCTCCGCTGCGGTGGTTCGCTTTCTGACAGGAAAATCCGGGATTGATCCCCAAAGGTGCACCGCCAGCGGTTTCAGTTACTACAGATCCGTGGCACCCAACGATACGCCGGCGGGCCGGCGTAAGAACCGCAGAATTGAAATTATTCTGGCCGCCCAGCGCTGAACAGGGCTCGAACGCGAACCGTTTTGCTCAGAGCCTTGTTTGGCGGTCCTAGCGTGTTACGATTTTATATGACTGGATATTCCTGGTGTTTTTTTCTACCAATTTTCCGTCGGTTTTCTGGTAATTCGAGATTTTTACGATACCAATCCCCTGGGAATACCAGGTATCAATAACGTTGTTGAATACGCTATGCCTTACTCGCGTAGCAGTCAGTCTGCCGACTCCGGTAATTATTTTTTCAGCGCCTTCATGGGTATATTTGAAGACGGCTTTTCGGTGCCCCAGATTTATTTCGCCTTCCCATTTATCATTTTTTTTAACAGGGTATTTTATAATAAAAAATGGTTTGGCGAATACTTTTTCAAATCCATGTGACCTTCTGCCAAGCAATTTTACGCCCTTTTTAGTGTTTCCCCAAAACTCTGTCCTGATATTGTAGCCCCTGCCAGCGGTCCCTTTTTTCTTGACATACCACTCTAATCTATAGGCCTTTTCTTTGGCAATCTCCGTAAATTCTTCAACACGAACCGTTTCTACTTCATCATTGTTCTCATAAATCCATTCTGTTCCTACCTCTAACGGCAAATAGGATTGCTTCTCCATGGCCAAAACGGCACTGCTGCCGGATATTACTAGAACCGCAACAGAAAGGAATAGAATCAATTTTTTCATTTTGCCTCCCTAAGTTCTCATGGTGTCTGCCGATGACGATATGGCGTTTTGCTCCTTAAGCCCGTGCGGCCCCTATTAAAACCGCAGCGTTCTTCCGGCCTGTTTCCTTCTGCTATTCCTCGCGTTCAGAGCGGTTGTCATGTTTGAAAATATCTCTATGCGCTGTCCAGTTCATGTTCTCTAGTCAGGAAATCTGACAACCGGTATAATCACATATTTTCGCACAGAACGCTTTAAATTGCAAAAGGATAAACCGCAACCTGCCGAATTTTATAATAATACGATCACTCCAGATGACTCGAGCCTGTAAGCAGTAGGACCCGCCGGCCCAGTAAATTGACGGAAATAGAAACAATATTAAGGAATACCGAGGATAAGTTACGGTCCGAGAATCTATCGATCATGGAGTACTGGGGTAATGGAGTATTGGGCTGTGTTGTAATCAGGTGTCTGCGCTGCGGTCCTCATTCCATTACTCCAGCACACCAACACTCCAATTATTTGAAATTGTTACAAAATAACAACCTCTTGCAAGATTAACCTTATTTATGTTCTTCGACCCGTGAATTAATGGGATCCAGAGCCCTTTTTTTAAAGTGTTTTCTAAGGATGAAAGCATATCAGTGGGATTTCCTTGGGCGGGAACGGCACTGGTGAGGATGGTTTATGAACGAAAGTTACCTTGAACCGCTTCGATTTCCTGAAAAGTTCCAGCAATTATACCCTCAAATGTCCTGCTGGTAGTCTTTATTACGCTTTTCCACCAATCTCGTTATCGTATCACATTTGAAGCACTTTCGATTGTGAATAGAGATTAAGTCGCCGCATTCCGGGCAACGGTATTCTTGCGCTTTTTGCAGAAACCGCTTTAGCGCCCATTGCAGCACCTTTGAAGCGTAGTTCTGTCCGGCCAGAAAAACACCCATCGCGAACATGAGGTGCACCAATATGACAGCAGCAGGTCCGCCGGCTGCGATTATCAGAGGCTTGCTCAATTTTACGGACAGATAACTTAAGAAAGCCAAGGTGGGTACTCCTAACAAAAAACTCAACGCCATCAGGAACAGGCCAAGATAAACGCGTCTTCCAGGCTGCTTCTTCAAGACAGCCAGCGGGTCCGGGTTGTTCAGAGATTTTTTACCGAACTTGGTCCGGGCAATCTTACGGGCAAGCGGCCTGAACAGAGACACTGCTGATTTCTCCCACCTATCACTGGATCTTTTTTTTAGCCAATTCTGGCCACATAGTTTTCATCTCCTCATCGATCGGAACAACCTCACCTGAAGCAGATTCAATAAAGACACAGGTCATCTCCGCATCGACCACGAGTTTGTCGCTTTCACTTTGGAATATCTTTTTGGACCAGGTATAGCTCCTGTTGGTTGAACGCATCAGCTCCGTTTCAAGTCGCAGGAGATCGCCCACGACAGCAGGGCTTCTGAAATTGCAGTTGATATTCACAACCACATGGATAATCCCTTTTTTAGCAAGCGAGGCGAACATCTTTTCCACAGACGGATTCTTTTCAAGAAAATCCCAGGAACTTTCTTCAAAGAACTCCAGGTACCTGGCGTTATTTACGTGATTATGATTGTCCGCGTGGTAGTTTCTGATCTTGATAAATATCTCCGATTTTTTCATAGCATTTATCTCTAAAATTTTAATTTTCAATACCCTCGCGATCGTAGACTGACATGATGGTACCGATCATTATAGCTGTTAATTTTTGCTGACCATCTGTTTCTGAAAATAGTTGCCCTTCTGTTACTGTAATGTTTTTGCCTGCTTTCTTAACGCTGCCGACAGCCCGAAAATGTTCCCCTTTGGCAGGAGACAGAAGATTGAGTTTAAATTCAATAGTCAAAACCGCGGCATTTTTCGGCATTAGTGAAAATGCCGCATAACCACACGCACTGTCGAGGACGGTGGAGACGATGCCGGCATGGATAAAACCGTGTTGCTGCGTCAGTTTCGATTGATATGGAAACTGCAGCTCTATTTCACCGGGCCCGACTGAGACGATTGATGCATTTACCGTTTTCATGACTTCTTGACGGTTAAAACTCTCAATTACTTTTTCTTTATATCCAGGGTCATTCGGTTCGAATTGTAAGGCCATTTTTACCTCGTTGCCCTTGGTAGGGGGCTATAGCGTGCTTTCTTCAAAATTGCAGGCGCTTAAAAAAGCAAATGGATCGTGCGGTGAAAAATGATAAAGAAACCGCGCAATCTATGATTTTGTTTCAGCCAGAACATAGCGACTAAAAGCTGCCCGGATAAATCACAACGAGTTGTACGACCCGGACAGATCACTTAACAGATCACTTATTTGATGAGGTCGCCAGTAGAATACCAAAGCCAATAAATACTGAACCACTGGTTCGATTGACGGCGCTGATCCTGTTTGGCTTGGCCAGCCAGTTTTTCGCACTATGCGCCAGGAGGGCATAAAACATCAAAAAGAAGAATGAAAAAATCATTAAGGTAACGATAAGAATCGAAAATTGAGAAACCAGGGCACCATTCATGCTGACAAACTGAGGAAACAGGGCAGTCAGAAATACGATTGCTTTTGGATTGCTCACTGCAACACTAAAGGCCTGAACGAATATTTTAAGAGGCGATACATTCGGCGGGATTATGTGGTTGTTTTTTGCGCTGAAATCTAAACCTTTCTGGAAAATAAGCCTAAGACCTAAATATATCAGATAGCCTGCACCGGCATATTTGACGACATTGAATATCATTTCTGAAGTTTTGAGTATCGCTCCTAGTCCTGTAACAGCGATGATACCAAGGCAAAATAGACCGGTAATATTGCCGAGCGCGGCAAAAGCGGCCTTTCTCCAACCATGTAATGCGGAGTTTGTCATTATGAAAAGAACAGCCGGCCCGGGTGTTGCCGTCGCAACGAGCACCAATGTCAAATACATAAGCCAGGATTGAAATGTCATTTTAAACCTCCTTGCGTCAAGCATCCGCTCTCTGAGAAGCGGCTCAAATAGTTTCAAAGTGTGCCCGGCCTTTACTTAATATTTTGATTTTACAGGACATCCGTTCCGGCGGCATGAACTACCAGTCAATGAGTGAAATAGCCTCTATGATTAATGAAATGTCGCCAAGACTGTCCGACTTGTTCGCAACAACTTGGAGTTCTTTCTTTTTGCCTCTCAATCCAAATATACATAGCACAAAACCAACAATGACGGTAATGCACGCGAGAGCCGGGCGTTGATCAATGATTGAAAAGAATCCGATAATTAGCAGGAAAAGCCCAAAACTTGCTGATAAAATACGTATAAACGGGTTGATTATCTGGATTTTTAGTTCCCTGATTACGCCTTCATCTGGTAGCCTTCCGTGCTTTTTTTGGTATTTGCGGGCTTCTTTGATTGCGGGCTTTAGAACCTTCTTTTCAAATTGATTATTTTGGCTCATTTTTGATTCATATCTTCGTGAACGAATTGTTGAAGATTGTAATTGTATGCTTCTGCGGCTCGTAAGCGTATCTTCTCGTCGCATTCCCGCAACACCCAGCCTTCTAAAGCGTTTTCATGTGTATACGCTTCGGGAGCCATCAATCCGGAAAATAAAAAAATATAATCGAATGCAGTAGCAACGAAATATTTTAGAATCAATTTGTAATCGTGTTTATCTGCGATCATTGGTTGCGATTTTTCAATTAACATTGGCGATTCAGATCAAACACTGGATCAACCTTATTCCTACCAAAAAGACGCAGCAGTTCAAGGGGCCCATATTCGAGCTTAAAGCTCATTTCTGCCTTGCTTATAGGAATGAAAATGTACCTTCGGAATGGGGTTAAAAAAAATATATCCAGCATACAAATAATGCCGCCGAGATACCGAAAACCTTGAAATTGTATCAAACGCCTCGATCCTGCCCATCTGGTGCCTGACGTTGTTCTGTTGCCCTTTTTTCAAGCGCTATCCATATCTTGTCATCTTCATGTGGGTCAACACTAAGTGAAATATCACTGAGAGAGCGTATTGATCGTGCTGAATCCTCGAATTTGAATATTTGTCCTGTCGTTGTTCTGCGAATTTCCAAATGGCAGCGGTTTCCATCGAGTCGGATTTGGTCAACCTTAGCATCTCTCGGAAGGGTAGCCTTGTCCCAGCCTGATACGTCCTCACTCCATGAAAAAAAGTTGATTACCTGGGTGGAATAACCTTCATCAGGCTTAGGTGGGATATTCCTTTCCCTGAAACCGTCCTTGACGTCGTATGCGTAATGGTCACGAATGATAATTACATCCCGACCGTCACCTGATACAGAGATTCGCTCTGAGCGGCGTGCAAAGTCTATCAAGGCCATATCCTGATATGTAAAAGTCTATTATTTTTCCAAAAACCATCTTTCTTGAAATATAAATGCAGAAATTACAGATGAAAGAATCATGGGTGCTAAATATGTTTGCGAAACATTTATTTAGTAGCCTTCATTCTAATAAAATAATATAAATTAAAGGCGAAAACTGCAAAAAATAAGAAAGGGAAAAGGAGAAAAGTATGGTTAATCTTTGCCGTAAAAAAGACAGTTGTTGGACCGTGATCGCCGCCGATTAATTTTACGGTTTCAAATGATTCCGTCATTATGTAAAAATTTAGTAGATAGAAGATAAAAAAAGCAAATATCGCAATTAAGCCCGCAAGATTGATTATAATTCCGGTCACTTTCATAATCTTGTTCCAGTCTTGATGCCGACGCAGGCAGCCTGCGCCCGAGAGGTTTAAATCCCGATACGTCATTTCTGAAAGTTGATATCTAATTTGGACATCGTGAAATTGACACCGAATACAACTGATCCAATTGACACAGCTGAAATAAGCAGGGTGATCCCGCCAAATATACTAATTTTCTTTACCAATGACATTTTATTTTTGCCGTAGGTAATAAATTGTTTTGATAATACATTCTTTTTGCATAAATATAACTAGCAAAGAGAGTAGGAAGACTGATAACTCTGGAATTGATGAATCTACGAAATGTATTAAATTTACTGTAAACCATCATCTCTGCTTTGCGACAGCCGTGTAGAAGTTCTTCACGACTCATGAGCTTGGGCTGAAATACCGGTAAGTGAATAAAGTGCGAGTTGTCGTAGTGTTCCCAATTGTCGTCTACAATCCGGCCTTCTCTATATAAACGATCATACAACGGCGTATCAGGATATGGTGTAAGCATATATAGTTCGGGTAGATCTATACCGTTTTCAATTATAAAGTCAGCGGTATCCTGAAAAACTTGACTATCATCTTCGTCAAATCCAAATACAAAGTTTCCTTCTATTGCAATATTTCTTGCATGAAGTTTTTTTATTAGTCCTTGATATACCTCAATATTGTTTTGAGATTTACGTGATTTCTTTAGATTTGCTTTCTTAATACTTTCAAATCCGATACTTACAAGCCAGCACCCACTATCGGCCATTAAATCTATTAGATGATCATTTTGGGCGATATTTAGACTGATTTGACTTAACCACTTTATTTTTAAAGGCTTCAGTGCTCTAAAAAGTTCTTCTGCTTTTTTAGGGTTTGCTGTTAGCGTTGAATCAGGAAACCATATATATTTACTGTTTTTTTTCCTAATTTGCTCAACAATAGATGTTACATCTCTTGTACGATATCCACCCAAGGTAGACTGAATAGAACAAAAATCGCACGAGAATGAACAACCTCTTGAAAAATTTATTACATGAAATGGGAGATATCTACCGTTTCCTATCTCGTAATTGTAAAAAGGCACCTTATTCATATCAACAGGGTTTCTGTTTAGATATTGGGAAGACAGTTTGCTGTTTATGAAGTCTGCAATAAGTTGCTCTAAATAGTCTTCTGCTTCGCCTACGCAAACAACATCAAAATGATCCTGACAGTCTTGTGGCAAGGAACTCGCATGAACACCACCGATTACTGTTTTGATGCCTTTGGACCTAAATACTTCTGAAATTTCCTTTGCACGGTTGATTTGAGTGGTTGTTGCGGTAATAAATATTAAATCCGGTGTTAAGCTAAAATCTATAGGTGTTACCTGCTCATCAATTATTTCAACTAAACAGGAATCATCGACCAATGCCTCGAGTCCATACAATGTAACCGGTGGCATAGTAGTGCAGCTTGAATGTGTTGGGATATTGAAGCTGCTATCAAAAAACCTGTTGAAGTATTTGCAGATAATATTGTCAATAAAGGAATTCTTTATATGACAATATTTGTTCTCAGTGGCAGGATTGATAAGTAATATCTTGATAAGGTGGTCCATTATGGTGTTAATTCAGGCGATTATCTCAATTGGCCATGAATTCTTAGGGTTGATTTTTATACAGTATTAAAAACAGCTATTGCGCTTTCGTATTCCATCATATCTTTATATGCCAATCCCCTGTTGTAATGAGCCGAATAGTTGTCGGGGTCTATTTCGAGAGCTTTTTAGCAATTATGACCAGGTAAATATCATCACGCAATGCTTATTTCTCCTTATAAATATTTTTGAAAAAAGGATGTTTTCACTCCCGCTCACGCCTGTGCATCACCTTCATTCCAAGTTACGAGTAGTTTGCAGGAGGCACTAAATTATGGTTATCCAATATCGCTCGAAAGTGGCCCTGCTTGCGGTGTCAGAGTGCATGCACATTGTTGGGGGCTATAATTTCAGGATAATTTTATTTCTATGTTGTTTGATAAAATTCAACAGGAGGCCTGCAAGATCTCCGGCGGTTTCGTAATATCTGTCATCACATTCATTCAATATTTCCTCTCGAGCTTCGTTTTCCTCCTCCATAGCATGATCTATCGCATCGACAGTAACTGCTCCAGCGATCCCAAGGGAATTAATTGCCCGCTGAGTAAGAGAAGCTGCTTCGGGACAACCTATATGGTTGAGTGCCTCAACAATAATTGACGCATATTCGTTTGATGAATTAAAAAAAAATTGATCGTAGCCTCCATTATTGACCTCGCGTTCAAGAGCTTCATTGGCGAGGACAACAAGCTCTTCCTGGGAAAGATTGTCCTTCCCAATACGTTCTGACTTTTGGTCCAGGGCTTGCTCAAATGCAAGAACTAACGAGTCGGCCCTATATTCGCTTTCAAGAGCAATCAATTCATCCGTGGTCTGTCCGGAATACTCCTCAAGCCATTTTAGGTCTGTCATTTCTATCTCCTTTCAGGCCGCAACATTGCGCGTGACAAGCGGCCCAAATGAATGTCAAGTCTGCACGACGCAACGGAAAACAGTGATCGACACGCCACCGTGCATAGGCGTAGCTCTTCAGAGCGAGGACTGGTCTGCTCCACTATCGTGGTTATGCAAAATATGCTGGCTCCTAATTACCTTTGCCGGTCGACATTCGGCCATGGGATAAAAGCAAAAATCCATAAGGCGATTACATTAACAACCGGTACAAAGGAGATTAAAGAAATCCAGGCTGAAAAACCTGCTTTTACTAGAATTTTCCCCATTAACCACACAGGCACTAAAACAATTGAAAGGATAACCGTAATAATTAAGGGTTTCTCTAATTATTCAAAATAATTCGTGCATTATGACTCTAAGCTGATATAGTTGTCAGTAAATTTTGCTTCATAGTTGCTGACCCATATTTGAGATAAGGAGCCATTATGCAACGCGGACTTT
>Ga0209454_1000327_pt1 | contig 25164 bp, 23 predicted proteins | sample WorMetHERISLAND1_2_FD_187400 | JGI IMG/M metagenome (GOLD analysis project Ga0209454, IMG submission 187400) | Marine gutless worms symbiont microbial communities from Max Planck institute for Marine Microbiology, Germany - Olavius geniculatus... | ecosystem: Host-associated > Annelida >... | reverse complement strand
GCTATACCAAAAGCAGTTAACGGATTATGAAAGTACTTGTCTAAGCAGGGAGGGATATTTTTATTCAAAAAAAGAAGGGGTCAAAATTCGGTTGTCGGAGGGGGTCAATTTTGCGTTGACATTCCGAAAAGGTCCGCAATTTTGTCGAAGGAGGGTCCCAAAGCAGTATACAGCGCTTTGTAGACGCGATATAACTCGTTATATCGTTGGGCATCTGCGGCCAGCGGCGAATAAGAGCGCTCCAACGGGATTAGTTCCTCGATTCTCTCAAAGCCATCGATCTCGCCGGTTCCCAGCAGGGCCCACAGCGCCGCACCGAGGCTGGATGTCTCCCCCCAGCGGGGAATATGCAGCTGGAGGTCGAGCACACTGGCGATAATCTGCGGCCACAGCTCAGAGCCGGTGAGTCCCCCGGAGACCCTAATTTCATTGGTTTCACACCCGATCTCGTCGAGCACCTCCGCCACCGACCGCAGGCGGAAGGCGACGCCCTCCAGCAGGGCTCTGGTCATGTGATCCAGACTGTGGTCGAGGGTCAGACCGAAGAAGACGCCGCGGGCATTCATATTCCAGTTGGGGCTGCGCTCCCCGGTTAGAAATGGCAGGCAGATCAGACCGTCGGCCCCCGCATTGATGCCGACGGCCCGGTTGATCAACTCGTCATATGACAGTTTGGCTGCCTTGTGGCCGGACGGTACCGCCCGGTTTAACGCCTCGCGCAGCCATGACAGCACGATGCCGCCGTTGTTGATCGACCCGCCCACCAGCCAATGATCGGGATCAAGGGCATAGCACCAGGAGCGTCCGGCGGAATCGAGAACGACTTTCTTGGCGATGATCCGGTAGGCGCCGCTGGTGCCGACCATACAGGTGGCACAATCGGAATGCACCGCACCGGCGCCCAGACTGGAATTGGCTGCATCCGAGGAGCCGAGCACCAGGGGAACATTCTTGGAAATTCCCAGCGCTGCGGCAAAATCAGGATCTATACCATTGATGACTGTCCAGGGGCTTGCGACCGTCGAGAGCTGTTCGGGGGTGATGCCGGCCAGCTGGAGGGATTCCGTATTCCAGTTCAAGTCGTGGATGTTCAACATGCCCGAGCCGGAAGCGACGCTGAAGTCGATCATAAACCGACCGGTCAGGCGTTCGATAATATAGGCTTTGGCCGAAACAAAGCGGGCGGCGCGGATGAAAATATGAGGGTTTTCTTCACGCAGCCGGATCAGTTTATAGGCCGGATACATGCTGTGAACCGGGCAGCCGGTCTGCCGGTAGAACCGATCGGCATCCGCCCGCGCGCGCACCGCCTGGGCCTGGGAGACGGCGCGCGGGTCAACCCAGGTCGAAATCCCCGTCAACGGCCGGCGGGATTTGTCAATGGCGATCAGGCTGTGAAAGGCCCCGCCGACGCTGATCCCCCGGCAGGCCCGGGGAGACACCGCCGCGCGGTCGATGGCGTTTCGCACCGCACGAATAAAGGCATCCACCAAGGTTTCCGGGTCCTGTTCTTTCCAGCCGGTGGGCGCTTCATTCTTGGAGTAGTCGCCGGCACCGAAACCGAGAATTCGAGCCCGAGCGTCTATGATCACGCTCTTGCAGCTCCCGGTGCCCAGGTCGACACCGACGTACCATTCTTTACTCCGGCTGGCGGTCATTATCGGACCCGATTAAGCGGTTCTTGGCCGTTGATGGTATTGACTACGTTTTGGGCGGCCATCACGCCCATGCGCTCGATGGCCTCCTGGGTGTGCGCGCCGATATGCGGCGTCATCACGATGTTGTCCAGATTCAACAGGGGACTTTCAGCGGGCGGCTCGACGGCAAAGCAATCGATGGCCGCGCCGGCAATTTTGCGGGAATGAAGGGCGTCATAAAGGGCCTGCTCGTCAACCAGTCCGCCGCGGGCGGTGTTGATCAAATAGGCGTTGGGTTTCATGGCCGCCAGCTGCTCCGGGCCGATGAAGTGGCGGGTGCTGTCGTTGAGCGGGGTGTGCAGGGAGACAAAGTCGGCCTGCCGGATGACATCTTCAAAGGAGACGAGCTGCAGCTGCGGCAGTTTCCGGGAAGCAGCGGATGCATAAGGATCGTATGCCAGCACCGTCATATCGAATCCTACAGCGCGTTTGGCAACCCTCGAACCGATACTACCCAGTCCGATAATGCCCAATGTTTTTCGGAAGACTTCACCACCGTGATGACGACCCCAGCCGCCCTGCCGCAACTGTCGTTCAACCGCGGGGATATCCCGGGCGATCGAAATCATCAGGCCGGTGGTCAAATCAGCCACCGAGTCGGCATTGGCACCGGGGCAGTTGGCGATGGTGATCCCCAGTTCGGCGGCCGCATCCAGATCGATGTGGTCCACACCGACACCGTGGGCACTGACGACTTTCAGATCGGAAGCCTGCGCCAGCACGCGGGCCGTCATCGGCACCAGCCCGACGATGGCGCCTGCCACGCCGTCCAGCAGGCCGATGAGACGCGCTTCGGTCATCTCCAGGGACATGTCCGCCGTGACGAGATCGCATCCGGCCGTTTGCAGTATTTCCGCCGGCCTGGGGGAAGTACTCCCGAAAGACCGCGTGGCAATGAGAACTTTTGGGGCCATGAGATTGCCGCTATGCGAATATGGGTTTGATATGCCGTGCGCAGATATTCTCGGTTACATGGGGTGCGATGGCGCTTTCATATTTTTTCAGGGCATCGGTGAACTTGGCACCCATCTCAGCGGCGATTTTATAACCGACGTGCAAAAGCTGTCGGAAATGGGGGTTGTAGGCCGCACAAGATTGATCGTGTCTGAGCGCGTCCGCAAAGGTCTGGCCGCTCCATTCAGCCACGGTTTGCTTGCCGGGAAGCCTGGACGGATCGATATCGATAACAGCGGCATAGGGGCCGCACAGCTCGTCGATGCGATCGAGGGTCTGAGCGTATATCTCCCGGGCGATATCTAAGCCGGCTTCTCCGGATGTTGCCAGCCCGATGATTTCCTCCAGCCAGGTGGTGCCGGCGGTCTTGACATGCAGGCCGACATCGTATTTTTTGATGGCGCGGTTGATCCCCGGGTATATCGAAAATTTATCGCTGCCGGAATGAACGCTCAGCTTCAGGCTTGCGGCCAGACCGAAGGTTTCGATGCAGTAACTGATGACACAGACATCTTCTTCGAATTCTTTGTTGAACCGATCGACGTCGCCGACAAAGTCCACCCCTTTGTTGAACCGGCCGGTGAATTTGGGGGCGATGGTCTGTATCGGAATTTTGTCGCCGGCTATCGCCGCCAGGATAAATAAAAGCTCCTCCGGGCTCTGGGGGTCATCGGTCTCGTCCATGGACACCTCGGTGACAAAATTACCCGCACCCTTCTTGGATTCGATGTACCGGTAGATCTTGCCGGCTTCCCGGACCGCCAGCAGATAACGCTCGGCTGCATGTCTGATCTTGTCGGCGGTAATCGTCAGCGGCTGCGGGATCCCGGGGATTGCCAGCTCACCGCAAAGCCGGGTGTGATCTGCAACAAAGGATTCAATATCCTCCCTGCTGGCTTTTTCGCCGCTAAAGTCCGCCACGTCGATGGTAAAAAAATCACTGGAGTCGATGAACAAATCGACGTTGTTCAATCCGATGTGATCCGCATCGACAAAATAGCTGCCCTGCCAGCCGAGGGCCTTGACCGCCCGGTCGGCTTCCCGCCGCATGCTGTCCGGAGTGGTGTCGACGATCACGTGCTCCCGGTGGGATTTGTTCCAAACCATTGCCAGGTCGATACCATCATTTTGACGGGCCTGCTTGACGGCCGCCAATTGGGCCTTTCCCTGGTGGGCAAAGCGGTCGCCGGTGCCGATGGAATACTTGTCCAATACGAGCATTTGGGTCTCCTCCTGGTTTTATGTAGTTTAATTAATTGAGGAGTCGGGGAGTTTCTCCGCAATTGTATAGACTATCTTTTAGCGGCCCGGCGCCATCTGACGCAGTGTCCGGCCCCTCAGTTAATTGAATCCACCCGGCACCGCCGGGTGGATTAGCGCATGAAAAAACCGCCGTTGATGTCGATGGTTTCGCCGTTGACGAAATCGTTCTCGATCAGAAACTTGACCGCCCGGGCAACATGAATGGCCTCACCATTTTTCTGGAGCGGATTGGCCTGGCGCAATTCTTCCAGCTTTTCCGGAGGGGTCACATCGTCGTGAAACGGCGTTATTATCACCCCGGGAGCCACCGCATTGACGCGAATGGCCGGGGCCAGCTCTTTGGCGGCACCCCGGGTATAAGAATCGACGGCCGCCTTGGACGCACCATAGATCGTGGCGGTCGGCGCGCCGTGCCGGATGGCAATCGACGACATGTTGATGATGCAGGGGCTGTCCCCCTTTTCGAGCAGCGGGATGCACAGGGCCGTGACCAACATGGTCGCAAAGGTGTTCAATGCGAATACCCGCTCCATCAGGTTCCACTCCAGTTCAGCGACAATTTTTCTTTCAATCAGACCACCGGCATTGTTGAACAGCACATCCAGTTTGTCCGTTTGACCTGCAACCGCATCCACCATCTTGCGGCACCCGTCTTCTTTGGCCAGATCGGCCTGAACCAGAAAGGCTTTGCCGCCACTCCGGTCCACTTCGGCGGCGACCCTTTCGGCGGCCTCCGCCGATGAATGGTAATGAATGAATATACGGTTGCCCTCCGACAGCAGGCGCGCTGTTTCGGCCCCGATGCCTGTGCTGGCGCCCGTAATTAATATGCTTTTGGACATATCCCCTCCTCAGATTCGATTTTTTGCGAAACCGTTAACATTGACAGTCTCGTAAAAAGTCGGATTGGTGAGCGACCTTGCCCCTCTTGCGGAAAAATGGTTTCGGCACCGGTGCGAGCCAATTTGACTTTTTACGAATCCATCAACCTTCAAACCCAAAACGAGACTCAGAATACAATAATGCGGTTATAGGGAAAGAACAAGTGCATTCGAGTTTGTGGGGGCCGCATACTGGATCAGCGCCTGCGCTACCGCTGAAAATCATCGCCACACCGAGGGAACCCACATGGAAAACCACGGGAAATACGTCACCAGCATTAAAATCGCGAACATCGACAGCCAAAACGGCCACAGCCTGCGCGAGACCCTCTCGATGGAGACATCTCCGATGGCACAGCCGACGAAAAGCGTCGATCCAACCGGCGGGGTGACCAGACCGATCGACAGATTCAGCATCATGATAATGCCGAAGTGAACCGGATCGATGCCGAAGGACTTGACGACCGGCAGCATGATTGGGGTGCAGATCAGCAGCAGCGGCGCCATGTCCATGATGGTTCCCAGGATCAGCAGCATGACGTTGATCAACGCCAGGATAACGTACTTGTTGTCCGATATGCTCAGAAAAAACTTCGTCGCCTTGGCCGGCACCTGCATCAGGGCCATAAGGTAGGCAAAGCCGGCGGCGAAGCCGATCAGGATCATGACGATGCATACCGTTTTGACCACCCCGTGCAGCAGTCCGGGCAGCTGCCGCAATTTGAAATCGCGGTACACGAACAGGGTGACGACCAGCGCGTAAATCACGGCCACCGCCGACGATTCGGTGGCTGTGAAGATACCGCCGATAACGCCGCCCACGATGATGATCACGGTGACCAATCCCAAAAACGCCTGGCCGGAAATTCGTACGGCCTCCCGCAGCGGCACCAGCTCGCCCTTGGGATAATTGCGTTTGGTCGCAAGGATAAAAGATAATATCATCAGCGACAACCCGATCATCACACCCGGAATGAACCCGGCCAGAAATAGCTGGGCAATCGAAACCGCCCCGCCGGCCGCATAGGAATAAATCACGGCGTTGTGACTGGGGGGGATGACAATTCCCTGGGTTGCCGATGTGATCGTGATGTTGACTGAAAACTCGTCGTCGTATCCCTCTTTTTTCATCATGGGGATCAGAATCGAGCCGATTGAAGAGACGTCCGCAACGGACGATCCGGATATGCCGCCGAAAAACATCGACGCCAGGATGTTGACCATGGCAAGGCCGCCGCGAATAAATCCGACAAAAATATTGGCGAAATTGACCAGCCGCCAGGCCATCCCGCCCTGGGCCATCAGCGCACCGGCAAACACGAAGAAGGGTATGGCCAAAAGGGCAAAATTGTCCACCCCGTCGGACACTTTCAATAATATGGCTTCAAGGGGAATTCCGATGTAGAGTGCCGTGACCAACGACGCAATCCCGATGGCATAGGCAATCGGCACACCCAGGACAACCAGCAGCAACATGCTCCCAATCAGAAGTAACGGCCCAAAGGTACCACCCATCGGTTTCAATCCTCCTTGGAAATTTTTACAGACGGTGCGACGAACACTTTTTCGATCACGAACAACAGGGTTATCAACCCTGCGATCGGAATCGCCGAGTAGGCCACCCCTACCCGAATGTATTGAAATTCCGGGTAGGCTTGAAAATAGGTGGTTTTAACGAGGCTGGCGCCATAGGTCACCATAAACAGGCAGATGGCCGCCATCAATAAATCCACAAAATGGTGTTGCCAGCGCTGCAGGGCCGGCGGCAGCAGGCTCACGAACATCGTCAGCTGGATGTGGGCGCCCGCCCGGAAGCAGGCGGCCGCGCCATAGAAAGTCATTTGGATGGCCAGAAAAATGGATATCGGCTCCGGCCAGAACGACCCGCTGCCCAAAACGTAGCGGGTGAATACGCCCCAGGTAATGATCACACTCATGATTGCCAGAGCGGTCCCGGCAATAGTCACACAAATGTAATAGAGCACATCCATCAATTTCACATAACTGTTTTTCATAGCTTGCTCCAGTAAGAAGCGGGCCGGCCGGCCTTGCCGGGGTCTGCAGGTCATCACCGCCCCTTTGGGGCCGGAATGGCTGCCGGCCTTTGAAACCGGGTGGCGGGCACCCGGTTTCACGACCGGAGATTACACCGGCACACGCGCGTTGAACACTGCCGTGCCGCTTATTTTACGGCCTGAATTTTCTTGATCAAGTCGGAATACTTGCCGCCGAACTTTTGACGGACCGGCTCGGTCGCTTGGATGAAGGGTTCCTTGTCGAGGCCCCCATTGACTTGATAGCCGATTTTCTTGAGCTCGGCATAGGCTTTTTCTTCCTTGGCAGCCCACAGCTCGCGTTCTTTGGCGACACAGGCAGCGGATGCCTTGCGGATCAGCTGCCGGTCGATCGGCGACAGCTTGTCCCAGACCTTTTTGGAGAATACGAAGATCTCCGGCACCATCAGATGCTGGGTCAGGCTGTAGTACTTGGTGACTTCGTAATGCTTGTGCTCGATGATGGTCGGCGGGTTGTTCTCGGCACCGTCGACGACACCGGTTTGCAGCGCCGTGTAGAGCTCGTTGAAGGCCACCGGGGTGCCGTTTCCGCCCATCGAGTTGACCATTTCGACAAAGATGGGGTTCTGCATCACGCGAATTTTCAAGCCGTCGAGGTCGGCCGGTTTCGTGATCGGACGGACCTTGTTGTAAAATGAGCGTGAGCCGGCATCCATGTAGCCCAGGCCGATCAGGCCGCCTTTTTCGAGCCTGTTGAGCAGATCCGTGCCGATCTCGCCGTCGGTGACGTTGTACATGTGCTGGGAGCTGCGGAAAACAAAGGGCAGGTTGAAGGCATTGAACTCGTCCACGATCGGCCCGACCACACCGACGCTGACCCGGGTCATCTCCAGGGCGCCGACCTGCACCTGCTCGAGGGCCTCTTTTTCACCGCCCAGCTGCATGGATCCGTATACCTGGATGGTCAGGCGACCGTTGGTCCACGTGTCCAGCAGATCACCCATGTATTTTATGGCTTCAACGGTGGGATAGCCTTCGCCGTGCACGTCGCTGGATTTGATCACCAGCTTGTCGGCCGCCATGGCGGAAGCCCCCAAGGCCACCATGCATACTGTCAAGAGAACAACAACTAATTTTTTCATGATTTCCTCCTTCCGGTAATGTGGGTTGATGAGACGAAAAAACACTTGCCTGCTAAATATGCCTGGAGAGTTCACAAATTGACGAATGTCGGTTCGTCTGCAAACTTCCAGGACACGGCCTTTCTGCCGGGAAACACTTTTTTTCTGCAGAAGGCCTTCTATGGCTCAGCGCACAACGCGGGCGCTGCCGCCGGCCATAATCTTTTCGACTTCTTTGACGGTGGCCATGGAGGTGTCGCCCGGGGTTGTCATGGCCAGCGCCCCGTGGGCCGCACCGTAGTTGACCGCCGTAGCCGGATCGCCGGTTGTCAGAAAACCGTATATCAGCCCGGAGGCAAAACTGTCGCCCCCGCCGACCCGGTCGAATATCTCCAGATTCTCCCGCAGCGGGGCTTCGTAAAACTGCCCACCGGCCCAGCAGATCGCCCCCCAGTGGTTAAGGTTGCACTTTTTACAGTCCGCAGGGTGGTTCCGGTGATCTTGAAATCGGGGAATTCCTGCACGGCAACCTCGATCATTTTTTTAAAATTGGTCACATCGAGCGATGACAGGTTCTCATCCAAACCCGCTACCTCGAACCCCAGGCAAGCTGTAAAATCCTCCTCGTTTCCGAGCATCACGTCGACGTAGCGGGCCAGACGCCGGTTGACTTCCCGGGCTTTGTCTTTGCCCCCGATACTCTGCCAGAGAGACGGCCGGTAATTTAAATCGTAAGAAACGATGGTTCCGTGCTTTTTGGCCGCAACCATGGCCTCCTCGATCACCGCGGGCGTGGTTTCCGAAAGGGCGGCGAATATTCCCCCGGTGTGCAGCCAGCGGACGCCATATTCGCCGAAGAGTTTTTCCCAGTCGACATCACCGCTTCTAAGCTGAGACACCGCCGTGTTGCCGCGGTCCGAGACGCCCAGTGCGCTGCGCAGCCCATAGCCTCTTTCGGTGAAATTCAATCCGTTTCTGACGGTTCGGCCGATTCCGTCAAAGGGCACCCACTTGATAAAAGTCGTATCCACCCCGCCTTGAAGGATAAAGTCCTCGACCAGCCGCCCGCCCGCGTTGTCCGCAAAAGCGGTCACCACCGCTGTTCTCATGCCGAAGCATTTGCGCAATCCCCGGGCGACATTGTATTCATCGCCGCCCTCCCACACCTGAAACGTGCGGGTTGTGTGGATGCGCCCCGGCCCCGGGTCCAGGCGCAGCATAACTTCTCCCAGAGAAACGAGATCATAACGGCAGCTGTCGGCGGGTTTGATGTCGAGAATGGGCATTTGTTTTTTCTCCTATTCGCTACAGTAAACAGAATGAACGTCGAACATCGAACATCCAACGTCGAACGTCCAATAATGATGACGCTACGCTTTATCTATTTTTAAATCGACAAAATACATTATTCGATGTTGGACGTTCAATGTTCGATGTTCGACGTTCATTGGTTTCTGTATTGCTTCAGCTGGCTGTTAATCAGGCCAACGGCCGGGCCCATAAGCATCTAGCGCGTCTCCTCCGCCTTTTTAACCAGCTCGACCGCCTCTCTGGCATTGGCCAGGATTTGATCGAACTGCCCGGCGGATATCAGGTTCGATTTTGCTATCCAGGTGCCGCCGCAGGCCAGGGTTTTGGCAAACTGCAGGTAATCCACCAGGTTGCCGGGGCCGATTCCGCCGGTGGGAATGAACTTCACCGCCCCGTAGGGGCCGCTCATGGCTTTGAGGGTCTTGAGCCCGCCGAAGGCCTCGGCCGGGAATAACTTTAATACCTCCAGGCCGAACTCCAGGGCCGCCTCGATGTCCGACGGCGTGCTGATGCCGGGCGTTACGGTGATGTCGTTTTCGACGCAGTAGCCCACCACCTTGGGGTTGAATCCCGGCGAGACCATAAACTGCACGCCGGCATCCACGGCGGCCTTGACCTGATCGACCTTCAGAACCGTGCCGGCGCCCACGAGGATGTCTCCCCGCCGGGCCATAATCCCCATGGCATCAACCGCGGCCGCCGTTCTGAAGGTAATCTCGGCGCACGGGAGGCCCCCCTCGATCAGGGCGTCGGCCAGCGGCATGGCGTCTTGCGCGTTTTCGATGGCGACCACAGGCACCACCCCCATTTTTTGAAATTGTTCCAGAATTGCGCTCATCGATCTTACCTTTTTATTGGTGTCTAACTAAGATTTTCAAATACTGATCCGGTTTTTCTTCCAGCAGTCTGAAAGCCCGATCGAGCTCATCGACGGCAACCACCTCGGATATCAGCAATTCGGGCTGGAACTTGTTTAGAGCCATCAACCGCAGGGCCCGCGGATAATCACCGAGGGTCACACGGGAGCCGACAATGTCGAGTTCTTTTGCAGACATTGTTTTGACCGTTCAAACAGGCCGGACACCGGTTGCACCAGAGGATCGGATCGACCGTCACCCGGTCGCCGGGTGCAACGCCGGCAGCACCGTTGCCTACCGCTTCCACCACCCCGCAAAATTCGATGTTGGACGTTCGATGTTCGATGTTCATGTGTTCAATCCCTGCGTATAATAGGAGGCTTAGCACTTTTTCCCAGGAAATTAATACATCAACACATTACCCACCTATCAGCGCGCCAGCCAGCCCCCATCCACTGCCAGGGTATACCCATTGACATAATTGGAAGCTTGCGAGGACAGGAACACGACGCTGCCTTTCAATTCATCGGGTTTCCCCCACCGGCCGGCCGGTATCCTTTCCAGGATCTGGCGGTTGCGGACTTCGTCTTCCCGCAGCGGTCGGGTCACCCGGGTTTCCATGTAGCCCGGGGCGATGGCGTTGACGTTGATTCCATGGGGCGCCCACTCGCAGGCCAGCAGACGGGTGAGTCCCATGACACCGCTCTTGCTGGCCGTGTAGGAAGGTATCAGAACACCGCCCTGGAAAGAAAGCAGGGAGGCGATGTTGACAATCTTGCCGCCGGATCCTTGCTCTACATACTGTGCGGCAGCCGCCTGGGAGAGGAAAAACAGCGACTTCAGATTGACGTTCATGACATCGTCCCAGTCTTTTTCGCTGAAATCGAGGGCCTTTTCCCGCCGGATGATGCCGGCACAATTGATCAGAATATCCAGATGTCCGAATGCGCTCGTCGCCTCCATCACGATTTCTTTGACCGGTGCAATACTGGTCAAATCCGCCTGGATGCCGATGAATTTTCTACCCAGCGCTTCGATCGTGTCCGCGATCTGCGGCCGACCCTGATTGTAGACTCCGGCCACATCGGCGCCGGCCTCGGCCAGGCCGCAGGCCATGGCCTCCCCCAGACCGGAACTGCAGCCGGTGACCAGAGCCACCTTGCCGGAAAGATCAAATTGTTCGAGGATCATTCTCGCCATTCTCCTTTTACTTTAGTATCTGCATCGCCACCGCATCCATGTCCGTAAAGGTCTGGTTCTCGCCAGCCATGCCCCAGATAAAGGTATAGTTGCTGGTGCCGGCCCCGGAATGGATCGACCAACTCGGGGACAGGACCGCCTCCTCACTGCGAACGACGATGTGGCGTGTCTGGGTAGGCTCGCTCATGAAGTGAAAAACGACCTGGTCTTCCGCCAGGCCGAAGTAGAAGTAGGCTTCCATGCGCCGCTGGTGGGTATGCACGGGCATGGTGTTCCAGATTGACCCGCTTTCCAGGGTGGTCAGGCCCATCACCAGCTGGCAGCTTTTAATTCCATCCGGATGAATGTATTTGCGGATGACCCGCTGGTTGCTTTCCTCCGCCGACCCCAATTCGATCGGTTCGGCTTCTTCAAAGGTAACAGTTGCGGTTGGGTAATGGGAGTGGGCCGGCGCACAGTTCAAATAAAATTTGGCCGGGTTGTCACCCTCGGCACTCGTAAACACCAGCTCCTCTGCCCCCATGCCGACATAAAGGCCGTCTTTAGGGGCAAGCGGGATATTACTGCCGTCGATCGCAACCGTTCCCGGGCCGCCGATGTTGATCAGGCCCAATTCCCGTCTGCTCAAAAGGTAAGGCGAGCCGATAATCTTTTCGTCGATATCGATCGTTACCGGATCCACCGGGCAGACGCCGCCCACGATCAGGCGGTCGAAATAACTGTAGACCAGTTTGAATTGGTCGGGATTGAACAGTTCCTGGACGAGAAAATGCTCGCGCAGTTCCTCGGTATCAAAAAAGGCGGCGTGTTCCGGGTGAACGGCGTTTCTGATTTCCATGACGTTGCCCTCGCTTTGCTAGGTTCGCTGATAGCCGATTTTATTGGATATACTCAAGGCGGTCTCGATCACCCGGTCTTTGAGCTCGGTTTTAAGCATCTGGGTCTTGATGCAGCTGACCGGCGCCGAAATGCTGATGGCGGCAATCACCTCCCCGCGCTGGTCGTAAATAGGCGCGGCGACGCAGCGGATACCGATTTCGTTCTCTTCCCTGTCAAGGGCGTAGCCGTTTTTGCGCACCCGCTGTAAGGTCTCTTTTAATTTTCCGAAATCAGTTATGGTGTTTTCCGTTCGCCGGGGCAGCCCCTTGCAGCTGACGATCTCTGTCAGTTTTGCTTCCGGCAGGGCCGCCAGCAGAACTTTGCCGACGGCACTGCAGTGGGCCGGTATGCGGGATCCCAACATCGAAACCATTCTCAAACCCGTGGGCCGGGCGCTGGCCTCCACTTTTTCGATGTACAGGACTTCGTATCGATCGAGAATGACCAGATGAACGGTCTCTTTGGTGCTTTCGGCCAGATCCACCATAATGGAGCGCGCTTCGTTTCGTATATCGATTTGGCCGAGCAGGCGGTTGCCCAGTTCGACCAGTTTAAAACCCAGATGATATTTTTTGGATTCCGCGTCCTGGCGGACATAATCGAGAAAGGCAAGGGTTGATAAAAGACGGTGGGTGGTCCCTCTGGTCAGATCGACTTTGGTGGAAAGATCGCCGAAGCTGAGCCCCTGGGGATAGTTGGCCAGAACGTCTAAAATCATCGAGACCCGTTCGACGGACTGGACTAAATTCTTGGGCTTGGTGCTTTTGGGGACGCAGTTAAGGTTCATTAAAGCCCGCCCTTGGTTTCGTATTATGGAATGGTGTTTCGCAATCCGTTATTTTTGCTAATATGTTATCAGAACATTGTCAAGCGTTTTTCCTAAAATTTTTTTAAAGGGCATAAAAATTTTAAAGTGGAGCAACTCCCCTATCCCTCACTCCTCCATGGGCATGGGAGCCGGCACCCCGAGAGCGGCGGACCACATTTCCAGCCCCGGCAGAATGCCCGGCTCCAGCTCGATCCCATCTTGCAGGTAGCGGCGCTTTTTGGCCAAAGCGGCCTGGCCGGGCAGGCGAACCGGGCTGTCTTCGTCCAGGGGATCGGCCTTCAGACAGGCCTCGGCGATCCAGGTTGTCTCGGCGATGAAGTCCTCCCGACCGCCTAACGCGCCGGGATCCATCATCATCAGGAATACGGTGGCGCCCCAGCGGCCGGGCGCATCCTTTCTACCGAAGCCGCACAAGCCCGAGGTCAGGGCCTCGACCAGAAGTCCGAGGGCAAAACCCTTGTGGCCCAGTGCCAGCTCCCCCAACGGCAGAATCGATCCGGAGGGCTCATCGAACAGGACGGCCGGATCGTCGGTTATCCGGCCTTTGGCATCCATGACCCATTTGCCGGGCAGACGCCTGTTCTGCCGGCTGAGCCTTTGACTGAGCCCGATGGTGGTGGTCGACATGGAGATGTCCAGCATGACCAGACCTTCTTTCAACGGCCACCCGGCCGCCACGGGATTGGGGGTGTACACCGGGGTGCGGCTGCCGAAGGGCGCGACCTTGGATCCCAGGGTTGGATCGGAAGTCGCCAGGACAATCATATAGCCTTTCCTTGCCACCCGTTCGAGATAGGCGGCCAGGCAGGCGATGTGGTGGCTCTTTTTGATGCTGGCGGTGAAAACCGGAAAAGATTTCAGGCGCTCGAAGCCGGTGTCGATGGCGCGGTTCAGCAGCCATGGCCCGGGAAGGTAGCCGCCGTCCCAGAGCACCGACATGCCGTGATCACAAACGACCTTCGGCCGCCCATCGCGGGTCATCGAGCCGGCCTCCAGCTCATCGAGATAGGGCGCCAGCAGCTGCAATCCGTGGGTGGTGTGCCCCAGCAGGTCTCCTTCCAGCAGGATATCGGCCACCGCCCCGGCCAAATCGGCCTGCAGCCCGGAATTGCACAACAGGTCATAGGCGAAGTTTCGCAGGTCTTGGCAACGATAGCGATCGGTCATTTTTCACTCCCTATACCGGTTGTCAAAATGGTGTTCCGCCTGCCGGTTATGCTGACAGGAGACAATATAAGGTCTCAAAGGCTTAACGTATTATATGCCTGACAACCGCTATGCTATTTTTTTTCAAAAAAAATCTAGACGTTTACAGAATAAGTGAGCGCTCCTCCCGCTGAGCGGGAGGCCTCAGCAAGCCCCCTGAAAGGGGGCAAAATCACTGACATAACCATTTAAATCCGAAATACGAAGCACGAAACACGAAACAAATCCCAATGACAAAAATTCCAATGACAAAAACATTGCCGATTCTATGGGCAGGATAGCGATAAGTACGTCGAGCATTTTTACGCAATGCCTATATCATCCGGCCTTGAGCGTTTTGAACATTTGAACATTCGGATTTGAGATTTGTTTCGAATTTCGATATTCGGGTTTCGTATTTTTGCACGCCGCATTGGTCTATCACCGGATCGGGAGAACCTTTTCGCGTCCACCACTACAAGTGGTGGTTTAATGCCGCACTTATCAGTGCGTTTGGATCAGGCTATATTTGATGTTATCCACAAACCTGCACCCATCCTGACGGTCGGAAGAAATAAAACAGTGGGATAATCCCGGCAGAGGATCACGACGTTCATACAAAGCGCACGCCGTCGGCGGATTGGGCCAGATAAACGGCGGCCTGATCAGCGACTTCGGGGTGCAACTTTCGATAGGAAGCCTGGATATCGGCCACGGCCACGGCTGCGTGGGAAGGTTTGACAAACCCGACGACGCAGCCCCCGAAGCCGCCGCCCATAAAGCGAGACCCGAGGACACCGTCCGCCGCGTTGACGATCTGCTGCAGGTCATGGATGGCCTGAACACCGCATTCGTATTGTTCGATTGAGCTTTGGCAGGATGCGGACATCAAAAGCCCGAATTCATCAATAGCGCCATCGTTCCAGGCAGCCAGACCTTGCTCGACCCGCTGCTTTTCCGCAAAAAAATGCCGGGCCCGCCGGCAAATGTGTGGGTCGAGCTGGGCACAGTGGCGCGAAAACACCTCCGGGTCCACATCCGACAGAATCCGGGCTTCAGGGCGGCCGGCCATCAGGGAAAGCTCCTGGGCGGCGGTGCGACATTCATCGACCCTTGTGTTGTAGCCTGACGTGGTCAATTCCCGCGAATACCCGGAGTAGGCCACCAGAATCCGGTGATGGGCTTCACCCAACCGGTCGGGCAGCTCGGTGACTTTTTCCGCTTTGGTGTCGATGTGCAGCAGGTAGCCGCGGCGGCCGAAGACAATGCTGGTTTGATCCAGAATGCCGTTGTTGAGCCCGATGTATTCGTTTTCAGCCCGGCGGGTCAGGTGCACACACTCCCAGGGTTCGAGCTCGATGGAATTTGCATCGGCAAGCGCATGCAGGTACGCCAGCAGCACGGAGGCCGACGAGCTCAATCCGCAGCCCGGCAGCATGCCGTCCAGCAGGCCGACTACCCCTTTGGAGACAGTGTATTTTTCCTTGAGCGCCAGAGCGGCCGCCCGGGGATAAACCCCCCAGAAACTGCCGGTGGAATCGGGTATGTCTCCCAGATCGAATTTGACCTTGCCCGGGTAGTTTTTACTGTGCAGCCGCACGGTACTGTCTTGGGCGGGATGAAAGGCCATCAGGGTGCAGGCGTTGATGGTCATGCCGAGCACCGGCCCTCCCTGATGGTCGATGTGGGCCCCCAGAGGACAGATGCGATAGGGTGATGCGACGATTTTGACGTCTGCGGAAGAAATTTCTTCCTCATAGGTGAAAACGTCCAACATCTTTTTTTTGGCCTGGGTCAGATCGGGAAATTCCATTGGTGTCCGCCTCTATTTGTTGATAAAGTCATCCCGGATGGGATGAAACGAATCCACTAGACGCACGTGTTCGCTGAGCAGTTGGACGCTGTGGGGAACGTCCGGCGGCACGGTAAAGATGTCACCGGGCCCCAGACGGCTTTGTTCGTGGCCGATAAAAACGACGATCTCTCCGGCGGCCACATAGGATACCTGTTCATGGGGATGGGAATGCGGCGGGTCCGGCTCCCCGGTGGGGCCGTCCCTGAACTCGATGACGGCCATCATGAGTTTATCGGTGTGCGCCAGGTAGCGTGTGCGGCCTTCTCCGATTTTTTCCGGAGTAATCTCGGATTGCTTGACGGTACCCATCTCCACCTCCGCTTGTCGACGTTCGCAAGGCTGCCCGATTTTTAAGGGTTCACAGGTTCAAGGTTCACCGTTCAGGGTTTCCTTTGCTCATAAATAGCTACATCTTTGAGACACTTTTCAGCCATACAGGCTCAACATATCTAATACCGTTCAATTTTTGTTCGATTGCCCTAGTGCCGATGAATCAAAGGCTCAGATCGGACCTCAACCCGAATCCCTAAGCCTTGAACCCTGAACCCTTGAACGGTCATCAATTCAAGGACGCCTCTTTAATTGACATTCGTACTCTTCCTATACTAAAAGGATGAAGATTTTCAATCATTATCTGGACAAGGAGGAGTCATGTCGTATATCGAAGACATGTTCGGTCTCGAAGGCAAAACCGCCATCGTTGCCGGCGGTGCCGGCGTTATCGGCACGATGATGTCCAATGCCCTGCTCAAGGCGGGGGCCAATGTCGTCGTCTGGAGCCGCACCCAGGCATCCATCGATCAGGCCCTGGCGAAATTGGCCGAGAACGGTTCGTCCCAAGAGCGGACGGCCGGATTTCAGGTCGACACCGGCGATGAATCCGAGGTCGCCGGAGGCCTGCAGCACACCCTGGGCACCTTTGGACCCCCGCAAATCCTGATCAATGCCGTCGGCGGTGTCGTCGGCAAAGCGCCCTTTGTCGAAACCGATGTGAAGCAGTTCGAGCAGACCCTGCATCTGAATCTGGTAGCCGGCCTGATGACTACGACCAAGGTGATCGCCGCTTATTGGATCGAAAAAGAAATCAAAGGGGCGATCATCAATCTGACGTCGATGGCCTCGTACAATCCCCTGTCCGGTGTCCTGGGTTACGGTGCGGCCAAAGCCGGGGTTCTGAATCTGACCGTGGCAGGCGCCAAAGAGTTCGCACCTTACGGTATCCGCGTCAATGCTATCGCACCAGGCTTTTTTCTCGGCAAGCAAAACCGTGCCCTGCTGGTCAACCAGGAAACCGGCGATTACACTCCCAGGGGAAAGGCCGTGATCGGGCACACGCCCTTCGGACGTTTCGGCAAAGTCGAGGAGCTGATGGGGGCCACCCTGTTTCTAGCCAGCAACCGGGCTTCCGGGTTTATCACCGGTGTATCGATTCCCGTCGACGGAGGCTATTTGGCCCACAATATATAGAGGTATTTACTGACAGCTTATGTAAAACTTTAATTAAATATCTCGCAGAGCCCGCTGAGTGCACAGAGCTTTTATTATTTTTCTCTGAGAACTCTGCGGACTCTGTGAGAGATAGATCGGCTTGAGTTTCTTTTCCAAGCAGACCAGCTGTTTTTAACCGGAGGCTTCGCTCGTGTAAAACTACACCAAAAGCGAACCACCCTGAAGACGTGATTTAAAGTCCGCAGAATGTCGAATAACGAATTTCGAAGGGTGGAATCGCTCCGCTCAGGCTTTTTTAAAATAGACAGAATACATTCCTTCGACATTCGACATTCATTATTCGACATTCGATATTCGCTTTTTCAAAGTTTCTTCTACGATCAAATCGGACGCTCTGCGGCTAGAAGCAACCCTGAATCCTGACATCTGAAATCATTGGCAGATCTGATCTATGGTAGAAGCGGTCATCTCTATCCCGGCCCATAGAATCAGGTACTCGATTTTTAAATAGCTCTAACCAAAGGAATATCACCCATGATCTCGGGCCAAGGCAAGGGCAGCACCCGCACGGTGCTGTCCGAAAATGAAATCAAGGGCATCATTGAAGGCGGCACCCCGGTCGAGCTATACAGGGACAAGCGCGTTCTGGTTCTGACACCCGACGCCACCCGGACCTGTCCGTTGCCGTTGATGGTCCGATCGGTCAACGAGGTCATCGGCCGCCACTGTGCCCGGCTGGATTTTATGGTGGCCCTGGGAACCCATCCGGTGATGTCCGAATCAGAAATTCTGGCCCTCTACGGAATAGAACGGCAACAGCGTCAAAATGAATTCAAGAAGTGTTCATTTTTCAGCCACCAGTGGGACCAGCCGGAAACTTTACAGCGCCTCGGGTATCTCGAAGCCGATGAGATCGCCGAGATATCCGGGGGGCTTTTGAATCAGCGAGTTCCGGTGGATATCAACCGGAAGATATTTGACTATGACCTCATCGTCATCCTCGGCCCGGTTTTTCCCCACGAGGTTGTGGGCTATTCCGGCGGCGCCAAATACCTGTTCCCGGGGATTTCCGGTGGAGAATTTCTCCATTTTTTCCACTGGCTGGGCGCGGTGATCACCTGCGAAAAAATAATCGGTATCAAAGACACGCCGGTTCGGGCGGCCATTCACCGAGCCATGCAAATGATCCGCCTGCCGCTGCACTGCCTGGCCATGGTGGTGGCGTCCCGCCAATCTTTGCACGGGCTATACGCCGGCGATATTGTCGAGGCTTGGCACCAAGCCGCCGACTTGTCGGAGCAAATCCATGTGGTCTACAAAAAAAAGCCCTACGCCACCGTTTTCGGGCATGCTCCGGAAATGTACGACGAGATCTGGGTTGCCGGCAAAGTAATGTACAAGCTGGAGCAGGTGGTGGCCGATGGCGGGAAACTGATCATCTACGGCCCGCACATTCGCGAGGTTTCGAGCACCTGGGGCCGGGATATCGAAAAAATCGGCTACCATGTGCGGGACTATTTTCTGGCCCAGATGGATCGCTTTGCCGGCATTCCGCTGGGCGTGCTGGCGCATTCCACCCACGTGCGGGGTACCGGCAGCTACATGGACGGAATCGAAAAACCGCGGATCGATGTGGTATTGGCGACCTCGATTCCGGAGGAGAAATGCCACCGGATCAATTTGGATTACATGGATCCTGCCCAGATAGACATTGAAAATTATCGCAACTGCGAAGAAGAGGGCATTCTATACGTGGATCACGCCGGCGAGATTCTATACAAAAGGGGGTAACATGAAGCCATTTCTGTCCGACGATTTCCTGCTGCATAGCGCAACCGCCCGGTCACTCTACCACGATTTCGCCGAGAATATGCCAATCTTCGATTATCACTGCCACCTGCCGGTCAAGGAAATCGCCGCCGATAAACAATTCGAAAATCTCACCCGCATCTGGCTCAACGGCGACCACTACAAATGGCGCGCCATGCGGGCCAACGGATTTGACGAGCGCTACATTACCGGAGATGCGAGCGACTATGAGAAATTTGAGGCCTGGGCCGCCACGGTCCCGCACACGCTGCGCAATCCGCTCTACCATTGGACCCACCTGGAACTGAAACGCTATTTCGGCATTACCGACAGGCTGTTGAATCCGGTCACTTGCCGTGAGATATACGACACCTGCAGCGCCATGCTGCAGGATGACGGATTCAGCACCCGCGGCATCCTGTCTAAAATGAACGTCAAAGTGGTCTGCACCACCGACGACCCCGTGGATTCCCTGGAGTATCATCGGCAGATCGGCGAAGACCAGAGTTTTTCCATCAAAGTCCTGCCGGCTTTCCGGCCGGATCAGGCTATGGCGGTTGAAGCGCCGCCAGGGTTTAACAGCTGGGTCGGCCGGCTGGAAGCAGCGGCCGAGATGGAAATCACCACCTTCGGCCAGTTTCTGGAGGGGCTCAGGAAGCGGCATGATTTTTTCCATCAAAGGGGGTGCCGGCTTTCCGACCACGGCATAGAGGCGCCGGTGGCGGAACCCTATGCGGCCGAGGAAATTCCCGCCATTTTCGACACGGTGCGCCGTGGTAAGGATTTGTCCCCCCATCAAATCTTGAAGTTCAAATCTGCCATGTTGATCGAACTGGCCCGGATGGACGCGGAAAAACAGTGGACCCAGCAGTTTCATCTGGGAGCGCTGCGCAACACCAACACCCGTGCCATGCAGCAGCTCGGACCGGACAGCGGGTATGATTCCATGGGCGATTTCGAGATGGCCAAACCGCTGGCCAGGTTTTTGGACACCCTCGAAATCGAAGGCCGGCTGGCCAAAACCATCTTGTATGTCCTCAATCCGCGGGACAACGAATTAATCGCCACAATGACCGGCAACTATCAGGATGGCGCGGTGCCCGGAAAGATTCAGTTCGGTTCCGCCTGGTGGTACAACGACCAGAAAGACGGCATGGAGCGTCAGATCAACACCCTTTCCAACATGGGGCTTTTGAGCCGCTTCGTCGGCATGCTCACCGATTCGAGAAGTTTTCTGTCTTATCCGCGGCACGAGTATTTTCGTCGCGTGCTGTGCAACCTGCTGGGAACCGATGTGGAAAACGGCGAGCTGCCCAATGACATGGCGCTGCTCGGCGACATGGTAAAAAACATCTGCTGGTACAATGCGGTGAATTATTTCGGTATCGAACTCGCGGACAGTTAATCCCAGGGCCGGCGATTCGCTAGCGGGAGGCCTTTTGCCATCGCCTGCCAGCTTTCGGCGCCTCCCCTTTGAGTTGGGCCCGGCCGGTGTACCAGCGCCAACCGGACAGAGCCGGGATAAAAACTCCACGTTCCTTCATATCAGCGGTCACCATCCTTTATCAAATCTGATCCGTGCTCTGCCTGCAACGGCGGGCGATTCACGAAAAGGCGTCTGCCGCGGTTATTAGAAGCTATCTGATATTCAGCGTTTTTATCTCTCAACAGTTTATACCTCTCCCCCGATTTTCAATCCTTAATTTTGGATCATCTCCACAAAAACTGTATCCTTTTGCTGCTCACTTCCGTCTACCTATTCAAAAGACATTCTGAAAGGAGGTGATGCCGATGATCTGGTCGGAGTTTTCCTGCAGCTCTCTTTGGTGGCTGTTACCACCGGCAATGATGGCGCTGTGTTTTATGCTGATGAGGGGTCGCAAAGGCCCGATGATGTGCGGATTCGATTCCTATGATGAACCCAATCACCGTAAAAATGATCCGGATTCGCCCATGGATATACTCGCCAGGCGCTACGCTCGAGGTGAAATTGACAGGCAGGAATACACGAAACGGAAGAATATTTTAAGCGGTACAAGCGACTAAACGCTGAAAAAACAGGAGGATTAAAATGCACTCGGTAAAAAACGACAACAGAATCAGAGAATTGCAAACCGCCAAAGAAACTCCCCGCATCGTCAACTACAAAGTGACGATGTTGATTGCAGCCGGGGCCGCCATGGCGGCCAACTGCGAATCCTGCCTGAACAAGATCGTCCCGGATCTCATCGAAGCCGGCGTGGCCGAGGATGACATCCGCAGGGCCGTCGAAATCGGCCAGTTCGTCAAAGACAAACCGGCTGCCATCATGAAAGCGGCAGCCGATGCCCTCACCGGATCGAACATGGCGGACCCGCAGCAACCGGCAGGGTGTTCGGCCGAAGCCATGATGGGGAAGGAAGTCGAGGCAACATCACCATGCTGCGCCTGATTGAAATTATGCGGCCGGTACAGATTAGGTACAACGATAAACATGGGAAGGCGTCAACCCTCATCGAAAACACATCATGGCATTTTTTTCGACATATAGTTCGATTATTGTCGAATTATTAAACAAATTTCTTGACAAAGAAAGGCCGATCAATTATATTTCGATATATGTCGAACAATCGTGATGAAAATATCATTGAATTTGCCGCCATGTTCAAGGCACTTTCCAACCCGAACCGGCTGGAGATTTTTATGCGCCTGGCCGCCTGCTGCCAGCCGGGAACGGTTGCGAGCATCAATCCCAACACGGGGATGCCCGGGTGTGCCTGTGTCGGAGAACTCGGCGAGGATCTCGGCATTGTGCCGTCGACGATTTCGCATCACATCAAAGAGCTTCGCCAGGCGGGGTTGATTCGCATGGAGCGGCGCGGGCAGAAAATCGAATGTTTTATCGATCCGGCAACCCTGACCGCTTTGAAGGATTTTTTCCCCTAGCAAATTGTGTTTTTTTTAATACAATATTCGATAATTGTCGAACAATAGAAACTATTACGGCTCCAAGGGGGGTAAATTATGCAAACCAAAGACAAAGAAGCAATCCGTCAATCGGTGCGCGATAGTTATGGCAAAATAGCAAGATCCAGCAATGTTGTTGCCGGGATAAGCCCGACGATATCTTGCTGCGGTGGGCCGGATACTTCTGCCGAACCGGTGCCGGCAAATTCATGCTGTGGCGCAAATTCCGACATTACGACCCAAAGCCTGTCCACCCTCATGGGATATTCCAAAGAAGATCTCGCAAGCGTTACGGAAGGTGCCAACATGGGACTGGGGTGCGGCAATCCCGTCGCCCTGGCATCGCTTCAACCCGGAGAAACGGTGGTCGATCTGGGCAGCGGCGGCGGCTTCGACTGCTTCCTGGCGGCCAAACAGGTGGGAAAGGGCGGCAAGGTCATCGGGGTTGACATGACGCCGGACATGTTGAGTACGGCCAGGGCCAATGCTGAAAAAATGCAGGCCGAAAATGTTGAATTTCGCCTGGGGGAAATCGAGCATCTGCCGGTGGCCGACAACAGCGCGGACATCATAATGTCCAACTGCGTGATCAACCTGTCGCCGGACAAAGAAAGCGTTTACCGCGACGCTTTTCGCATTCTCAAGCCCGGTGGACGATTGGCGATCTCCGACATTGTCGCCCTCGCCCCCCTGCCGAGGGAAATCCAGCAGAACCTTGCGCTGGTGTCCGCCTGCGTGGGCGGCGCCGCCACCATTGACGATACCAGGCAAATGCTGGTACAAACCGGTTTTGAAAACATAAAGATCACGCCCAAGGATGAAAGCCGCAAACTCATCTCCGAGTGGGCGCCGGGAGAAAGCAAAAATGCGGGCGATTATGTGGTTTCCGCGTACATCGAAGCCACAAAACCCCTTTAGTGTCCAATCCTAAATGGTCTTTTTTCCGCCGGGCGGCGTTCTCCTCGGGTTTCCGGCTGCGACGTACAAAATGTACGCCTCGCCAGAAACCCTCGTGTCCGCCTCCGGCGGACCCAACGAAAAAAATCCTCATTTATGAATTGGAAACTTCCCCGCACCCCCCACGATTGGCGGCGGGACACATTTTAAGCATGAATGTGGAATGGATCGAAAAAAAGTATCCATTCTGCAATTTCTTCACATAGGGCAAGGAGGTGTAATCATGGAAACGGAATCACTTCACCGGGAGGTCACCAAGCTGAAAACCGAAAAAGCCGCCCTGCAGGTGAAAAGCCGGCTGTTTGAGAACTTTGCCGCCATGGCCCACACCTGCTGCCGCCTGCCTTCCACCGCCGAGTGGGCACTGCTGAAAAAAACATTGGAGAACACCCTGGTTTTTTCCATTGAACTGACGGGTGCAAAAACCGGCCAGCTGGTTTTGCTGGACGGCGACGGGGCGGTCACCGACAGCATCCAGAGGCCCGACGATACTTCCTCGCTATCGTGCTGTGGATCCAAAAGCCGCTATCTGGAGCCCGGACTGGCGGATTGGGTCCGCGATAATCATCAAGCGGCTCTAATCAGCGATACAAAAAACGACCAGCGCTGGGTCTCCCCGCCGGATCTGCAACAGACGGTTGGCTCGGTGCTGGCCGTGCCGATTCTCAAGTGCGATGATCTGCTGGGCATTCTTATCTTAATGCACCCGCAGCCTAACTATTTCAGCAGGGAAGCCGTCGAGCAGATGAAGGCGACATCCGACCAGGTCGCCATGACCCTGGAAAACGCCAGACTTTACGGGCGACTAAACGAATCCTATCAATCCCTGGACCGGTCGAAGCAGGAAATCGAAGCCTACTCCAAGGCGCTGGATGATGAGTTGGAAAAAGGCCGCCAGATTCAGCGGGATTTTCTGCCCCAGCACATACCGGAGCTGCCCAACTGGGATATCGCAACTTACTTCGCCCCGGCCAAGCAGGTCTCGGGAGATTTCTATGATGTTTTTTCCTTACCGGGCGACAACCTGGGGATCGTCATAGCGGATGTGGCCGACAAAGGCGTCGGCTCGGCCCTGTACATGGCGCTCATCCGAAGCTTGATTCGCGTTTTTTCCGGACATATCAGCCTGCATGGATTCGCTGATTTTTCAAAGGACAACGGTGTGGGCGATTCCGTGACGGAGAAGTGTGCCACCACCGATCAACTCAACGCACTGACCGCAGTCAAACTCACCAACGACTATATCGCCCACGAGCACGCCAAGGAAGGCATGTTCGCGACCCTGTTCTTCGGCGTCATCAATCCGTATAACGGCATCATCGCCTACATCAACGCCGGACACGAGCCGGTACTAATCGCCGATTCCTCCGGGATCAGGCAGAGCCTCGGCCCCACAGGCCCGGCGGCGGGTATGCTGGTGGATGTGAAATTCGAGATCGGGCAGGTTCAGATTGAACCCGGTGACATTCTGATCGGCTTCACCGACGGTGTGGTCGAAGCACTGGCAACCAACGGCGAGCTCTTTACCAGAAAACGGCTGCGGGCTATCGTCGAGCAGAAACCTTCATCGGCGTCAGGCCTGATCGACCGCATCAAAACCGGTGTGTCCGCCCACGTGCATGGCGCCCCGCCCTCGGATGATATTACCATGCTGGCGGTTCAACGCTTGTCACAAAAATAGGAGTAGTTGGCATCAAGCATTAATTATCAGCCTGGGATTAGGAAAGCTGTCAACAACCTATTCAAGAAATATGGATTTGATGTAGAAAAAATTGAAGCCTTTTTTAATGCACATAAAAACGAGAAGAGGTTTGCAGTTTATCACGATGGTTGGACGAAGCCGCTACGCGGCAGAAAAAAAATTAAAATAGTGTATACTCCTTTATCTGTCCAATTTCGGGCACACGTAAAAAGGGAGTATACCATGGACCCTACAGAACAAAAACGATTTGGCAA